>Ga0182738_1004366_pt1 | contig 15675 bp, 14 predicted proteins | sample eDN5th30CBELigMG_FD_128876 | JGI IMG/M metagenome (GOLD analysis project Ga0182738, IMG submission 128876) | Enriched Miracle-Growth compost microbial communities from Emeryville, California, USA - eDNA 5th pass 30_C BE-Lig MG (version 2)... ... | reverse complement strand
CACGTGCGCGTGGTCACTTTGTCTTGCAGTGACGAGGCCGAAAGCCTGGTGCTGCAAACCATTGAGGAGTTCGCGGACCTGCGCAAAAAAGGAAAGACTCCGCCCTCCACTTTGTTCTTTTTAGGCCGTGAAAATTATCCCGCCAATTATTCCGAAGCGGCGGGAAAACGTTTGGAGTACAAGTTGGATCATCCCTTGATCCTTAAAGACTCTTCTTCAAAATTTAAATCTTCCGTCGTGATTGCCGCCGCGGGCACCTTGGTGGACGAAGCTTTGAAGGCCGCCCACAGTCTGGAGCAAGACCATCAAATCGGAAGCATCGTGATTCATCCTGCCTGCGTGAACACCGGATCTTTAAAAGAAATCTTGGCCGCCTTGGATAAAACCGGCGGTCATTTAATCACTGTCGATGATCATCAGGTGATCGGCGGCATGGGCGCGCTCTTAAGCCATCACCTGTTGGTGGCGGCGACGGAAGACAAAGTGAAGTGGTCTTTGAAAGTGCGCTCTCTGGGCGTGCGCGGCTCCTTCGGTCAAAGCGCTTATAAGGCCAGCGAACTTTATGAAAAGCACGGTCTTGATGCCAAGGCCATTCAAGCTTCCGCCTTGGCTTTATTGAAATAGGCCTGGTCCGGAATTGGCATTTTCCCCAAGGGATGGCTTGGACTTTCTTGGGCTTCTCTTTAAATTCTTACCGTTTCGGGTTCTTGAACAAAAAGGAGCCTCTGTCTTGGCTTTTGACAGGTCTGTTTGTCGGCGGTTTGTTTTTCCCTGCCCCTCGGGCATCCGCCCGCTGCGTGGACTTTTTGAATTGGAAGCGTCTGTTTGCTTCCACGACGCCGTCTTCCCATCAAGGGATTTTGATTCCCCCGCCGGGCGCGGAACTTTACCCTTTAAGAGCGGAGTACTCCGGGGAAGAGCGCGTCACCGTGACTTACATGACGGCGGAGCAAGCCCAGGCCGCGCAAGCGGTGATCGATCAGGGTTTGTTCAAAGATGAAAAAGGCGCTCTTTTGTGCACGGGTCCTGAAGGTTGCACCGGGATTTTTGTGGTGGATGAAAAGGGACGTCTTTATTTTTCCACTTCCGAAGACCGCCTTCACTTCCACCATTCCAGTTTCGTCGCGGGCCGCCCGGTAGTGTTCGCCGGAGAGATGACTTTAAAAGACGGGCGTTTGTTGGAGGTGGACAAGGAAAGCGGTCACTACCGTCCGCCTTTGAGGGCCTTTAAGGTGTTGATCGAAATGTTCGCCCGTGTCGGAGTGCACGGTTATCAAATCGGAATTCCCGTGACGGACGGCACATCCAAAGACCGCGCCTACGGACACCGCCTTTTAGGGGAAGAGCAAGTCTTGCGGCTTTTTCAACGGGCGCCGGAAGCGATGAACAGAAAGTCGGTTTTATTCAGCGACGATTTCGAAGAGCTTCTTAAAAAACTCTGATCGTTTCAGTCACTCGTCCTCTCTCGAGGAGCGGGAGGAAATTTCGGTGACGTCGATGTCGCTTTTTCCTTGAGCGCCCTTTTTGAATTCCGTCAAAAAATCCCGCGAGGCTTTTCCGAACAGACGCAGACGTCCCGGTTGAAAGATCAGGTACAAAACGGCTCCGAGAAGAATCAGTTTCCAAAGGCCCAAGACTTCAGCCCTCCGAGGATGTTTTTTTGCGGCGGCGGGGACGGCGGCGGCGCGGGGAAGTGGGGCGCATCGGAAGAAAGTCCGCGGAGGATTTTTTCTCTTCCGCCCAGTGAAGGCGTTCGCGCCAAAACATCAGTGTTCCCGCATCCAAGATCATGTCCCGGGCCGCGAAACTCACCGCCAGGGGAAAGGCTTCATGCAGCACTTGCGCCAGTTGGCGGCGCTCGCCCTTGCGACGGAAGTCCTCGGTGCGGTCCAAAACGCCTTCGAAGTGAAGCGCTTTCGCGACCAAAGCCATTTCCGCTTTGAACATTCCCAGCTCGTCGCGCATCCAATGGGCGATTTCTTCGTTTTCCAAAATATCTTTTGAGCGGATGGGACCGGCCTCCGTGCGGTGAAAGGCGCGCACGAAAGCGTGCACCAAAAACCCGAACAGCTCCGCAGGCTCTTTCAGCTCCTGGGCGCCCAAGCGCAAGAAATCGAAAAACAACTCCGCCGCCTCCGGATGCTCCTGAATTTTTTGATGCAAGGTCGGTGAAAGAAAGGGCAGCACGCCCAGATCGAATCCTTCCAAAAAAGGCAAAGAGGGATCGCGCAGCCGCAGGAACTTAAGAATCTCTTCGCGGCGCCGGGGAAGCACGGAGGCCAGCAAAGTGACGGCCTGATTTTGAATGGCCGCCCGTAAACTCTCTTCCAAAGAAAAACCGATCATGTGTTTCAAACGGATGGCGCGCAGGATGCGGATCGGATCTTCTTTCAGGCGCTCGTTGGGCTCGCCGATCATGCGCACCAAGCGGTTTTCCAGATCCTTTTTCCCTTGGCCGTAGTCGATCAGATCGTCTCCGACCGGATCGTAAAAAAGCGCGTTGATGGTGAAGTCCCGGCGCTTGGCGTCCTCTTCCGGTGTTCCGAATATGTTGTCGCCTTCGATTTCATCGGATTCGATTTCCGCGTTGCTCATGGCGCGGCGGAAAGTAGCGACCTCAAACTGCAGATCGTCCCGGCGCACCAGCACCAGGCGGAAGCGTTTGCCGATCAGATAGGCGCGGTAAATGATTTTTTGCACCTCTTCGGGACGGGCGTGGGTGGCGATGTCAAAATCTTTCGGATGGATGCCGAGCAAAAGATCGCGCACGCATCCGCCGACCAAATACGTGGTGTGCCCATGTTTTTGCAGGGCTTTCACAATTCCGAAGGCGTGGGGATTGATCCAGTCTTGATGAAGTCTTGGCTGTTCAGTTACTGTCATTTCCTATGGCTGCTTTATCTCAGTTCAATTATCAAATATCAGGGAATGAGGGTGGACACAAATTGGTGTTTCTCCACGGCCTTTTGGGCTCCGCCGCCAATTGGAGGCGCATCACTCCCGCTTTTGAGGACCGCTTTCACATTCTCACTTATGACCAGCGCGGTCACGGACGGAGTTTCCAACCCTCTTCTGGCTATGCGCCGCAAGATTATGCCGGCGATCTTCTCCAGATCCTGACGGAGCTTGGTTGGGAGCGGATCCATCTGGTGGGGCACTCCATGGGAGGGCGCAATGCCCTGGAATTCGCCCATCTTTACCCGGAAAAACTGCTCTCCTTGGTGGTGGAGGACATCGGAGTGGAGGAGAGCCAGGAGGCCCAGGACAAGATTTTTAGGCTTTTGGATCTGGTGCCCCGGCCTTTTTCCTCGCGCAAAGAGGCCCGGACCTTTTTCGATCAGAAGTACCCCTCCCTCATTCCCTTTGAAGACGATCCCAAAACCATGGCGGCTTATTTTTATTCGAACCTTACCGAGGTCTCTCCGGGCGTGGTGGATTGGCGTTTTTCCCTGGAGGGAGTGAAGGAGAGCCTTCGCCAGGGAAGAGAAAAAACGCGCTGGGATTTGATCGAGGGTTTAAAGCTTCCCACCCTGTATCTGCGCGGGGGGAATTCAAAAACCTTCAGTGAGAAAATGTTTCAGGAGACCCTTCGACGAAACCCCCTCATTCAGGGCAAGGTCATCGAGAATGCCGGTCACTGGGTCCACTTCGATCAGCCGGAGGCCTTCATCAAAGCCCTGAATGAATTTTTGACTTTGCAGACTTAAAAAGTATACTGGTACACACATTTTCGACTTGTAGCGTCGTGGAGCACTCTTTGAATTTTGAAGAACTGAATTTAGAGCCTAGATTGGCTCAAAACCTGAAGGACATGGGCTTTGCCGAATGCACGCCCATCCAAGAACAATCCATCCCTTTACTTTTGGAAGGCAAAGATCTTGCCGGCCTCGCCCAAACGGGAACGGGAAAAACCGGCGCCTTTTTGGTTCCCCTGGTGGAGCGGATCTTGCGCGCGGAAGAAAGCGGCCATCCGCGCGGCTTTCAAAACTGGCAGAAGCGTCACTGTGTTTTGGTGTTGGTTCCGACCCGCGAGTTGGCCGAGCAGGTGAAAGAAGCCTGTGATCAATTCATCAAAGGCACTTCTCTTTCCAGCGTGTCCATTTACGGCGGCACCGGTTACGACAAACAAAAGAGCGCTTTGAAAGAGGGCGTTGAGTTCGTGGTCGCCACCCCGGGGCGTCTGATTGATCTCTACAAAGATCATTGTTTCGATCCCGGACAGGTGCGCGCGGTGGTTTTTGACGAGGCGGACCGGATGTTCGACATGGGCTTTAAAGAAGACATGAAGTTCATTTTGAAGCGGCTTCCGAAGGACCGTCAGTTTTTGGTGTACTCGGCGACTTTGAATTTCGAGGTGCTCAACACCGCTTATCAATTCGGGGCGGAGCCGGTCGAAGTCAGCATCAGCCGTGATCAAGCCAAGGCGGAAAACGTCAAAGATTTTATCTTTCACGTCGGTCAGGATGAAAAAGCGCAATTTCTGTTGAGCATCATCAAAAAGTACCAGCCCAAACAGGCGATTATTTTTTCCAACTTCAAGCACAACGTGGAACGCTTGGCGGTTTTTCTGAGCAAAAACGAATTTCCCGCGCTCGGGATTTCCAGTCTTCTCAATCAGTCCCAGCGCAACCGCGTGATGGAGCAGTTTAAAAGCGAAAACACCACCAACATTTTAGTGGCCACCGACGTGGCCGCCCGGGGTTTGGATATTTTGGGCGTGGATCTGGTGATCAATTATGATTTGCCGGAAGATGCGGAAAATTACGTGCACCGGATCGGACGCACGGGCCGCGCCAATCATGAAGGTTTGGCTTTGAGTCTGGTGAGTGACCGCGACGTGGAATCTCTTCAGCGCATCGAATCTTTCACCGGAACCAAATTGGAAACCCAGTGGCTGGAAGAAAATGAGATGGTGAAAGAGTTCAAGCCTCTGCCTTCGGAATACGATTTAAGACGCTCGGCCCAACGTCCGCAGCGGGAAAAACCGTCTTCTCGGGGACCGAGGCGCTCCTCCAGCGGTGGTGGCGGCGGCGGTGGCGAGAAGTCTTTCAAAAAAGGCGGCGAGCAGCACCGGGACCGCAAGCGCGGACGCAAGAACGAACGCCCGTCGGGCCCGGCTCCCGCAAGAGCGGCGACAGAAAGAACCGGCGCCAGCGCGGGAGCAACTTCTCCGTCCAAAAAATCTGCGCCGTCTTCTTCTCGACCGAAGAATCCATCCTCTCAACGTCCGGCAAAATCCGCACCCATGGCGGCGTCTTCCGCCTCCTCAAAATCAAAGAAGAACGGATCATCTTCCTCCAAGAAGTTGCGTTTTGATCCCAACAAATACGGCGGCGGCGGTGGAGCAAAACCCGCCAACGACGGCCTGGGAAAAAAGGTCTCCGGCTTCCTCAAAAAAATCTTCAAATAACCCGCCAAAAAGGTGCGGCCCGCACCTTTTGGTAGCGCACTTGCATTATAGTCCCCACAAGATTTCTTTTCAGCTTCCCGCTGTTGCTCAGACATGCGTCCGGCAGCGGCGCTCACCTGCGGTGAGCACCGCACCAAGCCGAACTCGCGCGCAGGAAGCTGAAAAGAAATCTTGTGGGGAAATCACGCAAACGGACGCAGTATTGCTCTCAAAAAGTGCGGGCCGCACCTTTTTGTGGGGAGCTATAACGCTACAACCATTGGAAGGTTTTAAAGATCTCGTTGCAGTCTTTGACGGACTTTTGGAAATTCGTTTTTCCGTCCCGGCAGGTGAGGATCACCATGGTTTGGCCTTTGCCGAACACCAACTGACGGATTTGCTTTTCCTTGTTTTGTCCCAAGGCATCGACCAAAAATCCGGTGACGTGATTGATTTTGACCGGGCGGGTGCGCAGCACTTCCAATCCCAGACGTTCATAATCTTTCAAGGAGCGCTTCAGATACAGTTTGAAGGATTCATGGGGATTTCTTTGATCGACCCGCACGGTGAGAGAAGCTTGAAGCCCTTGAGAAAGTTTGGGCGATTTGTAAATCGTTTCCAGATGCTCCGAGGAGGTCTTTGAATTTTGCAGATACCAAGAGGTGTCGGCGGCATCCAGTTGAAAGCCGTGGGCGGAGCGGAACAACTCCGGCTTTTCGCTGATCAAAGCGGACGTGGAAGTTCCGGGAATGGGAGCGGCGTGGGCGAGAACTCCTCCAAGCATTAGGACGGTGAGAAGAGCCAGGCGTCGTTGAGACCTCAGAGACATAAAAAGTCCTCCCCTTATTTGGATTTTACCGGGTTTAAAGAACTGACACAAGGCGGGGTTTGCGGCCAATCCTTCAGATAAATTTGGAAAGAGCCGCTGCGGTCGGAAGCGAAGGCCAAAGATTTATGATCGGGGGAAAGAGCCGGCTCTTGGTTGTTGCCCTGATTGTTGGTCCATTGGGTCAGGCACGTGCCGTCCAGATTGACGGAAAAAATATTGAACTTGGTGGGGTCGGGATGGTTCATGGAAAATAAAATAACTTTAAGATCTTCGTCGTAAAAGGGATCCTTCTTGATGCGGTCGAAATCGGAAAGCAGAGTGACGTAGCCGGAAGGCCATTTCACTTTCAGATCCGTCGTGCCACCGTCTTTCGCCCACTGAATCCAAGCGCGGGTGCTGTTGTCCTGGGAAGCTTGCCACTGTGCCAGTCCCGCCGTTTTGGTGAAGGGCTTGATGATCATGGGTTTTTTCGCTTCCATGGAAAACAGATAAAGATGATTCCCGCGCAGGCGCGTGAACACGATCAACTCTCTTTTTTTGTACCAGAAGGGATCGCCGTCAAAACCGGGAAGCGAAGTCAAACGGATCACCTCGAATTTTTCCAGATCCCTCAGGTAAAGATCCGCCGGATTCAGGTATTTGGCCGGTCCGTTAAAGGCGTTTTGCGGGGCCGGAGCGGCGGTGGGATTTAACTGCGGCGGATGCTCTTTGGTTTCGTCCGTGGCGCTCGAGTAAAGAATCCATTTTCCGTCGCGCACGTATTGGGGATCGTAGTTTTCGGCGCCTTCGAAAGTGATTCTTTGTTCTTTTTGAGTGGAGAGGTTGATTTCATAAATTTGTCCGTAACTGTGGTGGGGACGGTTGCGGCTGACGAAAATCACTTTGTCCCCTTGCGGGGAAAAGCGCGGCGAAAAATTGTCGCCGAACTGAGTGATTTGTTTCAAGTCCTCTTTGATCTCAATAGTCGGAACCAACACCTGACCGGAGCGCGTCCATTTTTGTGGAGTGGAGCACTGGGTGATCAAAAGAAAAAAGAGCCACCCTCCCTTAAAAATCGGATTTAAAAACGGGGAAATTTTCTTTCGCGCCAAGAGTTGAAACCACCTTCCGCACCAGGGAGCTGGGGCTTTTGCGCTGAAGGTCTTTCAAGCGCACCCATTCACCCTCTTCAGCCTTGCGCTTCTTGGAGGAGGAGTCAACGTGGACGAAAATTTCGTGGTGAGTGATGGTGTGCTTGAAATCGAAAGTTTTCGGCTTGTCCGTGATCGTTTTCATTTCCCCCGGAGGAAGAAGTTGGGATTTCAAGATGGGATAGGGATGATTCATCGTCAGAAAGATCGCGCCGTCTTTCACCAGCGGACGCACCGTCCACAAAAGACGTTTTTTGGAAGGCCTCGGCTTGGACTTTGGTCTAAGTGAAAGGGTGTCGTTCTTGCGCGCGCGGCAGGAACTTTTGAGCGGACACAAAAGGCAAGAGGGCGAGGTCGGCGTGCAGATCGTGGCGCCCAATTCCATCAGCGCTTGATTCATTTGGGAGCTCGGGAATCCTTGCACCCATTGGTCCGCCAGCTCCTGCAGCCGGCGGCGCGCGGCGGTCTTCCACCACTCCACGTCCAAATCATGCACGCGCGTGAGCACGCGGATCACGTTGCCGTCCAAAACTCCGACTTGTTCTTCGAAGGCCAGGCTTGAAACCGCGCGGGAGGTGTAGGGACCGAAGCCGGGAAATTCCATCAGAGCTTGAGCCGTGCGCGGAAAACCTTGGACCGCATGCAGCGCTTTGGCGGCTTTTTGCAGATTGCGCGCCCGCGAGTAATAGCCGAGTCCGGCCCACAGCGCGTACACTTTTTCCTGGGAAGCTTCCGCCAGATCTTTCAGTGCGGGAAGTTCTTTGAGGAAGCGCTCGTAATAGGGAATCACCACCTGCGTGGTGGTTTGTTGCAGCATGGTTTCGGAAATCCAAATGGAATAGGCGTCTTTGGTTTTTCTCCAGGGAAGGGGACGTTGGTGTTCCCGGTACCAATGGTAAAGGGCGGAGATTTGTGCGGAAGTGGGCTTCATGGACTTTGGTTGTCACTCAGATTCTTGGACTGGTCAATGAGAGGGAGGAAAGGTAGCGTTAGGGGATGGAGATGATCTTCAAAAAGAGGGCGGTCGTGTGGGGCGCGGTGCTGGCCATGGCGGGAGCAGGGGCGTCCGTGCCGGCGTTGGGCCGGGAGGCGTGCCGCTCCAAAGAATTGAAAATGAAGGACTGTGATCTAAAAATGAAAGGGCTGTCCGTGGGATTTTCCGCGGAGAAGATCCGTTTCACCAGCGGACCATGGACGTCGATTGGGGATTTCCCTTCCCATGACAAAGTCAGTGAGTGGCAGGAAGTGCGGTTGAAGCCTTTGGCGGGCCGCTCTTTGATTGTTTTGAAGGTGTGGGAGAAAAAGCCGGACGAGATCACTTTGGAAGATCTGCACTGGATTGTTCTGGAGCCGCAAAAAAGGGATCTTGTCGTGCACGTCGATGAGGTGATCGGAAAGCGCACTCTCGGCCCCAACGGAAAAACGATCCACGACCCGTTTGAAAAAACCTCTTTGAAACCCGAAAAGAAAAAGGACCCGCTCTCCAAAATCATCTGGAGCGCCGGCGACCGCCGCGGCGTCTTGAAGGATCGTTGACCGATCTTCTTGACCGCTTCTAAAGTTTCGCCGTAATGATTTTCTCGATCTCTTGACGGTTTCCACGGGAAGGAACCGCGCCTTGGGCGAAGTCCGGGCGTCCGCCGCCTTTGCCGCCCAAGTGGGAAGCCAGATCACGCAACAGGTCTCCCGCTTTGATCTTGGAGGACAACTCCTTGGACACGGAAACCAAGAGCGGATGAGTGTTTTCGCCTTGGCCCATCAGCACCACGACGGAGGGAGCCAGTTTGTCCCGCAGTTGATCGGACAAGGCGCTTAAAACTTGGCGGTCATCCACCGGGCTGTCGACGAACAGCCAACGGCCTTTCAAATTCCCGGACTGAAACTCTTTGGCCTCCTTGATCAGAGTGGAAAGATCCACTTGAGAGCCTTTCAAAGTTTGGATCTCTTTTTTCAGGTCTTTGATTTCCTGGAAAAGCTTTTCGATCCCTGAGGAAATTTCTCCGGAGAGAGCGGTGTTTTTCGTGTCCTCCACCAATTGGGTCCATGCGCCTGGGAGGTGAAGGCTTTGCCGCGCGCTGAGAGCTTGCGTGCTCAAGACGTTCAGATATTCCAGAGCTTTGCGTCCGGTCAGGGCTTCGATGCGGCGGATGCCGGCGCTGACGCCGCCCTCGCTGACGATTTTAAAACAAAGGATCTGCGCGGTGTTCGCCACATGGGTGCCGCCGCAAAATTCCACGGAACCCGTGCCCATGGAAATCACGCGGACCTCTTCGCCGTATTTTTCGCCGAACAAAGCCAAAGCGCCTTTTTCCAGAGCCTGCTTTTGCGGAAGCACTTCCGCCTTCACCGGATGAGCGGAAGCGATTTCCAGATTCACCCGCTCTTCGATCTTGGCGATTTCTTCCGCGCTCAAAGGTTTGTTGTGAGTGAAATCAAAACGCAACCGGTCCGGCTCCACCAGCGAGCCCGCTTGAGTGACGTGAGTGCCGAGCACTTCTCTGAGAGCGGCGTGCAAAAGGTGAGTGGCGGAGTGGTTGTTCGCCGTGTCCCGGCGTCCACTGACTTCCACCGCCAGCTCCGCCTCTTCGCCGAAAGAAAGACGGCCTTCGGTCACTTTCACGCGGTGAAGGAAAACGTCGTTTTTCTTCACGCAGTCCAGAATTTCCCCATGGCCTTGCCCGGAGGTGATCCGCCCTTGGTCTCCCACTTGGCCGCCGCCCTCGGCGTAAAAAGGCGTCGCCCGGAAAACGACGAAGCCTTCTTCACCCGCTTTCAGAGTTTTCGTTTCCGCTTTCAAGTCCGCCAGGGCCAGAATTTTTTCGGAAGTGCGCAAGTGATCGTAGCCGATGAAGGCCGTCGCCCCGTTTTGATCTTTGATTTTTTGGCTCCAGGTTTTCAAAAAGACTTCGTCTCCGGAGAGCGCCTGCCCTTTCCAACTTTTGCGCGCTTGCTCTTTGGCCGCTTCCACGCGTTTTTCGAAACCGGCTTCGTCGACGCGAAAGCCCCGTTCCTGGGCGATCAAACGGGTGAGATCCACGGGAAATCCGAAGGTGTCGTAAAGTTTAAAAACCTGCTCTCCGCCCAAAAGGCTTCCGGAGTTTTTAAGTTTTGAAAACTCCTCTTCCAACAGACGCAATCCCTGATCCAGAGTGGTGAGGAAGCGGGCCTCTTCGTCTTTGACCGTCATTTCGATCAGTTTTTGTTGCGCTTTGAGTTCGGTGTAAAAGCCGCCCATTTTGCCGATCACTTCCTCCACCGCCGGAAGAAGCAAAGAGCGGTTTTCCGAAAGTCTGCGGCCGAAACGGATCGCGCGCCGAAGGATGCGTCTTAAAACGTAACCGCGTCCTTCATTAGAGGGCATCACTCCGTCGGCGATCAGAAAGGCCACGGCGCGGGCATGGTCCGCCAGCACCCGAAAGGCCACGTTGTCCGGAGAATTTCCCGCGTTCTTGTCGTATTTTTTGCCGCAAACTTTTTCAAGCGCGTGGATCAAATCCATGAACACGTCGGTGTGGTAATTGCTGGTCTGTCCCTGAAGCACGGTCGCCAGACGCTCCAGCCCCATGCCGGTGTCGATGGAGGGATTGGGAAGAGGCAGGAGATTTCCTTTGCCGTCGTCCTCGTACTGCATGAACACCAGATTCCAGATTTCCATGAAACGGTCGCCTTCGCCGCCCATGACGTTTTCCTTGGGATCGCCGCCGACGTCTGGGCCTAGATCATAAAAAATTTCCGAGCACGGACCGCAGGGACCGGAATCTCCCATGCGCCAAAAATTATCTTTTTCCCCGAATCGAAAGATGCGCTCCGGGGGAACGCCTTCCTGCTCGCTCCAGAGGCGCGCGGCTTCCTCGTCGTCCTTAAAGACAGTCACGTACAATTTGTCCTTGGGGATTTTCAATTCGTTGGTGATGAAATCCCAAGCGAAATGGATCGCTTCCTTTTTGAAGTAATCGCCGAAGGAAAAATTCCCCAGCATTTCGAAGAAGGTGTGGTGTCTGGCCGTCCAACCGACGTTTTCCAGATCGTTGTGTTTGCCGCCGGCGCGCACGCACTTTTGCGCCGTGGTGGCCCGGGTGTAGGGGCGTTTTTCCACGCCCAAAAAAACGTTTTTGAATTGGTTCATCCCGGCGTTGGTGAAAAGCAAAGTGGCGTCCCCGTGAGGAACCAGGCTGGAACTCTCCACGAAGGCGTGGCCGTTTTTCACGAAATAATCGATAAAGCGCTGTCTGATGTCCGAGCTGTTCATGAAAGCCTTTCTTTAAAAATCCCCGTGGATCACTTGACGGATGAGCCTTTCCGCGAAACCGCGGTACTTCAGGTAGCGAAAGGCTTTGACCCTTTGTTCATAATCCCAGTCGAAGGAGGGGGAGTCACTTCCCGGACCGGCGCGAAATTTTTTGATCAACAGATCCTTCATTTTCTGAAGTTCCTCTTCTTCATCGAGAACGGGAAGGGGAAGACCGCGTTTCTTGAGTTGCTCCTGAATGTAGCGGGCGCTTTTGTGAGCGCGGGTCCAAGCTTTGGCGGCCAAGACGGAAAGTTCTTCGGGAGGAAGCAGCCACTTCCTCTCCCAGGCTTCCTGGAGCACCCGCTGCGTCAGGTCGGCGTCATAAAATTTCAGCAATTTTTCGCGCAGTTCTTTTTCCGAATGGTTGCGCCGGGCCAAAAGAGCGGCCGCTTTATTGAGGGCTTTTTGAAAGTTTTTTTCCGCGTCGTCCATGCCTCATACATAGCTTAAAACGCGGGCGGTGGGGATTAATTTTTGGTCTTCTTTTTGATTTCGATACGGGGTTCGGTGATGTTGGTTTTTGTGGCTTCCACGACGTCCAATTCCACGTCATCGATTCCCGACCACTCGTCTTTGTTTTTTGCGTTGATATTTTGATTGGACCATTTCCGTCCGTCCATCGCGGCGATCCCTTCCATTTTCACGCGGAAGTCTTCCGGACGGGTGGCATGGCGCAAGGCCTCGTCCACCGTGATCAGTCCGCCATCCAGAAGTCCCATCAAGCTTTGATCGAAGGACTGCATCCCCCAAGCGGTATGGCCTTCCTCGATGGCGATCACCAGATCCTTCGTTTCTTCCGGGTTTTCGATCATGCCCTTGACCCGGGGGTTGTTGATCAGCAACTCCACCGCGGGCACCATGCCCTTGCCGTCGGCCTTCTGGCACAGACGCTGCGAGACGACGGCCCGCAAGACGGAGGCCAATTGGGCCCGCACTTGTCTTTGCTCCACGCCCTCGAAGTAAGAAATGATGCGGTTCACGGTTTCGGTCGCGTCCAAAGTGTGCAGGGTGGAGAGAACCAGATGCCCGGTTTCCGCCGCCATCAAACTGATCTCGACGGTTTCCTGATCGCGCATTTCCCCGATGAAGATGACGTCCGGATCTTGGCGCAGTCCGGCTCTCAATGCGCGCGAAAAGGAAGTGGTGTCGGTGCCGATCTCCCTTTGGGTGATCAGACTTTTACGGTCGCGGATCAGATATTCGATGGGATCTTCCAAAGTCAGAATGTGTTTGTGGGCCTTTTGGTTGATGTCGTCGATGATCGCCGCCAAGGTCGAAGACTTTCCCGATCCGGTGATTCCCGTCACCAGAATCAATCCGCGCTGATAGGTGGAAAGTTTGGCGATGCTCTCCGGAAGATTCAAGGATTGAATGGTGGGCACGATGTGGGGAATCGCTCTCAAGACCATCCGCAAACTTCCCCTCTGCACGAAAACGCTCACGCGAAAGCGCCCGAGCCCGGAAACTCCGTAGCCCATGTCGACTTCCTTGAACTCCTTGAAATGCTGTTTTTGCTGAGGGTCCATCATGGAAAAGCAGAGCTCTTCCATTTCCTCCTTGGAGAGAGGAGGAATCTTGGAAGACAAAGGACGCAGGCTTCCGTCTTTGCGGATCACCGGTGTGAGGCCGGCTTTCAGGTGGACGTCGGAAGCGCCTTTTTCCAGAGCCATCCGCAGAAAATCATCGAGTTTCATACACCATTCATGCTACAACGAAGGCCCTCACTTGAAAACGAAAGGTGAATTTCTGGCCTGGATCTCTCGACAATTGGCGACCGTTTTTGGTCTAGGTTACGTTCCCAAAGCTCCGGGGACCTGGGGCACTTTGGCGGCGATGCCCTTGGTGGCGCTTTTGTCCCGCTTGGGTCCCTTGGAAACTTTGATTGCGACCTTCGCCGTGACGGTCCTGGGAGTGTGGGCCGCGGAAGTTTACGTCGCTTCTTCTTCCCAGGGAGATCCCCAGGAAGTGATCATCGATGAAGTGGCCGGTTACTTGATCGCGATGGTCTGGCTGCCTTTGACGCCGTTTTATTTCGTGGGAACTTTTTTGGTGTTTCGCTTTCTGGATATTTTGAAACCTCCTCCGATTTCACTCTTCGACTTGAAAGATAAAGGCGGTGTGGGAGTGATGGTGGACGACATTGTCGCGGGCCTTCTGACCAATCTTTTGTTCCAATGGATTTTTCAAGCGGGGGTTTTGAAGGGATGGATGTGAAGGAGTTTTCTCCCTGGGTTTTGAAACTCAAAGGGACTTTCGAAAAGAGCGGACAGACCCTGGGTTTTACGGAAAGTTGCACGGGAGGACTTCTGGCCGCGGCGGTCGTGGCGGAGCCGGGAGTGTCCTCTTTTTTCAAGGGCGCGGTGGTCAGTTATGCGGGAGCGGTGAAAGAATCTTTGCTGGGAGTTCCGGCGTCGGTGCTCGTGCAAGAGGGAGAAGTGAGCTTGCCCACGGTTCAAGCAATGGCACGAGGCGGCGCAAAGGCCTTGGGAGTGGATTGGTGCGTGGCCGTGTCCGGGGTGGCCGGTCCGGAAGGCGGAAGCGCGGAGAAGCCCGTGGGCACGGTGTGCTTTGCGGTGTTTGGTCCCGGGTTTGAAGAGCAACGCAGGCAGTTCTTTTCCTCTGCCGGAGAGACTTTGACGGGCAACGCGCGGCGTGAAGACATCCAGCGACAATCAGTGATTTTCGCTTTCGATTTTTTACTAAGTGCGGTCAGATAGGGCTCAAAGGTCGGGGATCGGTTCAATACAAAATAAGGAGAAAGTAATGGCGACAACAACACCAGTAAATGCGGATAAGGCAAAGGCCTTGGAATTGGCGATCTCGTCCATCGAAAAACAGTTCGGAAAAGGTTCCATCATGAAATTGGGTGGAGACCAAAACCTCTATGAAAACATCCCGGTTTACAGCACCGGCGCCTTGAGTCTGGACATCGGATTGGGCATCGGCGGTCTTCCTCGCGGAAGAATCGTTGAAATTTACGGCCCGGAAAGTTCCGGAAAAACGACCTTGGCTCTTTCCACCATCGCGCAGGCGCAAAAGGCCGGCGGCACCGTGGCTTTCGTGGATGCGGAGCACGCTTTGGACGTCAGCTACGCCCGCAAGCTCGGCGTTAAAGTGGATGAAATGTTGATTTCTCAACCGGACACCGGTGAACAAGCTTTGGAAATCGTGGAAACTTTGGTGCGCTCCGGAGCCGTGGACGTGTTGGTCGTGGATTCCGTGGCCGCTCTCACTCCGCGGGCGGAGATCGAAGGCGACATGGGAGATTCCCACATGGGTCTTCAGGCGCGCTTGATGTCCCAGGCTTTGAGAAAACTGACCGCGGCGATCAACCGCTCGAACACCTTGGTGATTTTCATCAACCAGATCCGCATGAAGATCGGCGTGATGTTCGGAAACCCGGAAACCACCACCGGCGGAAACGCGCTGAAGTTTTATGCTTCCGTGCGTTTGGACGTGCGCAGAATCGGTGCGATTCAAAGCGGAGACGTGGTGGCCGGAAACCGTACGGCCGTGAAGGTGGTGAAAAACAAAATGGCTCCTCCTTTTGCGAAGGTGGAATTTGACCTGATGTACGGAGAGGGAATCTCCGCGGAAGGCGACGTTTTGGATTTGGGCGTGAAGCACGATCTGATCGAAAAGTCCGGCGCCTGGTACTCTCTGAATGGAGAGCGCATGGGACAAGGGCGCGATCAGGCCAAGACTTATTTGAAAGAGCATCCCGACGTGATGGTGGATCTGCGCGCGAAAGTTCTGCAAGCCAACGGCATCGGTCCCAAAGGCCCTGCCACAGCGGCGGCACCGGTGTCTTCGGAAGCGAAGATGGAAGCCGCGGCGGCGGATTTGACGGAAAAAGCGCAGGAAGAAGACGCTTCTAAAAAGAAAGCTTCCGCTTTCAAGAAAGGCCGTAAGCACTAATCCGTTCGTGATTCGTTTTTTAAAACCCCGTCTTTTGTGGCGGGGTTTTGTTTATGGGAATTTGTAGAAGCGGTCTCATAAACCCAAAGCCGAGGCGTGAGGAGGAAGGCGTATGACT
>Ga0182738_1004365_pt1 | contig 15676 bp, 7 predicted proteins | sample eDN5th30CBELigMG_FD_128876 | JGI IMG/M metagenome (GOLD analysis project Ga0182738, IMG submission 128876) | Enriched Miracle-Growth compost microbial communities from Emeryville, California, USA - eDNA 5th pass 30_C BE-Lig MG (version 2)... ... | reverse complement strand
TTTTCATCATGGATAGCACCCCACATATATAACTCTTGTTCAGCATTAATAAAAGCACTGATATCCTTAAATGCAAACACTCTTGTAGGCCTAGAAACCCATGAAGGAATCTCTGCTTGAATCAATTTGGAAGATTTGGTTGTATCATCTCCGACTCCCAATTGTCCGAAATTATTCTTTCCCATTGTATACACCTACGAAATCAATAGTCCATTTCTCACCCTATTCGTACCTCCCCCTTGGAGCTTAAGATGACGATATGACTATTTCCGCATTCAACTTGAGCGATAGCAAAATTGTTTTGGATAGGTTGATACTCAGTAGCTTCTTCCATGACACCAGAAATCTCTCCCTTGAAGAACAACTTGTTGCTTTCCGTTAAAACAGTCGCGAATTGATTTCCTAATCTCACGGCCTGAATCTTACCCTACCAAAAATTTTAACAATCCCCTTCATAACTACCCCCCTACATTTCCTTGCATTGTTGTTTGGACTGAAAAGTTCTCGGTTGGTCTGTATCCCCATTCATACACATTTCCTTGAGTATCATAAGCGATAGAATTAGCTCTATGAGCATGTAATCCTTGAATATCAACACCCATAAAGTGTCTTATCACAGTTGGCTTTCTGATATTCTGAGTGGTCTCATAGCCTGTGATCTGTCCACAGCTGTTTTCTCCCCATCCAAATAAATCTGGAGCCCCAAATGTACCTCTTCCTTTCTATTCAATTTTGAGCTCATAATTCCACATATCTTTTACCATTTTGAGGTCTTCAGGAGTATACAAATTGAAAATATCTCCTTCAACCAAGGCCAAAGTGTGATGCTCACCACAGGCAACAGCCAAGACCTTTCTATTTCTAAATTCTGGGAGCACTTTAAACAATGATTTATTCTCCTTTATCTCAGAGCCATCGCCTAAACCGAGCAAATAACTTTGGATATTCGCACCAGTCACAGCCATTGTGCTTGTACACTGAACTTCTCTTGTATATCTCAGCCCATATGTTAATCTCAGCTCCTCAGCACCAGAAACGTCTTTATCTTGAGCTGAATCTTTCCAAGAGTCCACATCTCTTTCGCTTTTTAACCCTTCAGATTTCTCTTCAAAGATGCCTCGAGCTTCCCAATCCCATAAAACAGCCTGTGCTCGAACTAAATCTGCATAGCCTTGGTCTACTTTTCCAATTTCCAATCGAGACTATCAAAAAGTTAAAAACCATTGCCAGTCAAGAGAATTCTATACCCTGCTTAAAAGAAGCAATGTATTAAGGAGAGCTTCATCAGTTAAACTCTTGGGATTGCGAAGAATATTCAACGCAGATTCTTCGGCCTCACTATAACGACCCAATTTAAACATTAAATTGCATTTCTTTGCTTGATAGATTGATCTCTCTTCTGCACTTAGTTCTAAAATCCTCTGCTTAGAGACCGCCTTCATCAATAGAACGTACCTCTTGACATGAGAGTTTCCAATAGACTTGCAACAAGCTGATTATTCCCTTGAGCCTCAGCTTTGGTCAATTCTTTCACTAGTTCTTCTTCGGTTGCTGCTGATTGACCTGGAATCATTGCAGCTTTAGTTCCAGTCTGACAAAATTTTGTTAAATTTCTCCTTTGAAAAAGAGAAGATTCAAATAGATATAAATATGCCAGAAAAGTCTCGAGAAACTCTTCAAATCAACCCATTGGAAGATTGTTTTTGTGGGTTATCTTGGGTTTCTAAAGACTTTGGAGAGTTTTTGAAGGCAAGGAAATATTCGAGAAAGGCCAAAGAATTTTGAAGAAGAAAATTTACCTTAGTTCCTTTTGTAGGGATTTGCGTTGTATTGGGTTTTGGAGTCTTCATATCGACACCTTCAATAGAAACTAGAACCAAGTTAACATGGGGTGGATCGAAATAACTCCCTACGGCCACGATCTTTAAACATTCGAGTAACGGTTGGGGAAGTGAGCATATCAGTCATAAATTGAGCTTGGAACATTTTATCAGGGATCTTGGAGTCCTTGGAGAGAGGCTCAACAACGTCATTAGCTTCATCTTCGTCGATATAGGTAGGAAGACGGCGTTCTATAGAGAGTAAGAGGTGAGAGAAGGATTAGTAGAAGAAGAGAGTACCAACAGATTCCATTAAAGTAAAATTGAAAACTTTGGAAAAAAGAGTAATAAAGTTTGTTTTGATGTGGATTTCGATAAGTAAGGAAACGAAAGTAATTAAGGAAAATTTCCCCTAACAGCTAACAGCTAAATTAACAAAAAAGAACCAAAGAAATTCAAATTTTAAAATCCCTTCAATACGGACAACCGACTACTATTGAGACTTGAAAAGATTAAGATGATTCCTTTGAGATTCTTATGAACAGAGATGTAATTTCATGAAGAATAAAGCTTAAAAATGTTTGAGTAGAGAGCTTTAATTACCGTTAGATATCTAGGAAAATCTACTTTATTTTTAAAAAGAAGGAGTGAGAAAACTAAGGAGAGAGAAATTTGGAAGGGAAGGAGAAGGGATATTTCAAATAAAGTGAAACGGCTGAGAAATTAGGAGAAACAAAAAATACCAGAAAGAATTAGTAAAGGAGGGAAAATCTAACTCTAACTCCAAATCAAAAATTAACCTCAGAATTTCTTCCATATGTCGAATGGAATTTCTTTTTTTACCTCTTCACGACAACTCCTTCAGATCCGCTTTGGATTAAAATAAACCAGATTCTGAAATTTTTACTTTAGCTTCCGAAAAATTATTCTCTCACTTGAATTGGAGAATTAGCTTGAAAAACAAAAAATTCGAAAGCATCAAGTTTTTTCTTTGAAAAGGCCCTTTTTTCTTATTCTCCATTGTCTTGCTCTTGAATTGAAATTTGAAAAAGGAATCTGAACTGTCATTTCTTTCTTTGGAAGTATTGTTTTCCGATGAGAAATAAAGTTTTTTTTTTTTTCTCCAGAGACAAAACTGATGACAATCCTTGAAATGCAATCAAGTTTGACAAAAAATTTTTCCTTAAAGGAAGATTGATTCAAAAGTGTTAAAAACTGAGCTGAAAATTTTTCGCTTCATTAGAGTTTTCCCACTTTTTTATACTCAATACTGAGAAAGATTACTGATAAGTATCTCGAATACGATCAATAAATACTCTCATTCAACAAACAATAACTCCTACTTCCTTAATAAAAGGCTCAAACCGAGATTTTCTTCAATCAATACCACATTTATTGCTATTGTGCCAACAAATCCAATTGCTCTAAGACCTGTAATTGGCAAGAACAATTCTATTGTCATTATTCCCTTGAAAACCACTCAAAACCCTTTTACCTGTCATATATCCAAGAACAAACAACACTCTATACACCACAAACAAGAACCCAAAGATATAAGCCAACTCAATATCACTCTCTTTTGCTCTATAAAAAAACTTTTTTAACATACCCTTCTCTCTTTTGATTACCTTGAAACCAACCAATATAAATAACTGCATAGGAATGGAAGTGTCTGTTCAACATTATTTCTCAATGCTTGATTCATTATTGCGATAAAAAGAGGCTCTATTCCTTTATGTGGTTCCTGAAATAACCATTAATACATCCTCCATAAAGACACTCTTACCAATTTTCTGGTCAATAATCTGCTATTTGCCACGATTAAGCTATTGACCAAGATAACGATTCCAGCAAAGAAAGCAACCTGAGCAAAAATCTTGATTTGTGCTTCCAAGTTCCAAATTTCAGACTCTACATTATATTTAAAAAGGAGAATCAGATCATTATACTCTCAACAGGAATAAATGATGGGAGTCTTCTGTGATGAAGGATATTGAGTGTGGCGAAGATGCTAGCACCACCTGCAAGACCAATAACGGCGTAATTGAAGAGAAGCTTAACTGGAGCTTTCTTTGGTTCCTGTGGATTCATGTGATATGGAGTGTTTAATGAAGATTTATTGAAGTCTAATGAAATAATTTCAGCTTTTAGAGATTTGATTTTTTTTATTGAGGTTATCTCAATAAAAAAGGAAATGAGAAGGACACTGTTTGCTTGATGAAAATAAAAAAAAAAAACTTTTGAGAAATCAAATCTTGAATGAATTTTGAAAAGATGTTTTGGGCTTGTCAAATCAGCATTCATCTTTTGAACAAAAATCCTTCTCATGAGCCCTCTTCATATCAAAAAATCTTCATCTCTTTGAATTCACTTTGAAAGCCAAGAGAAGAAAAAAATCAAAATGTAACTACGTTTTGTTTGATTTTGAGAATTCAAATTGAAATCAAAATCAAAGAGGAAACGTTTTAATTTTGCTGCGTCTCAGTTTGGTTGATTTTATGCTGAAAATAAAATTCAAGAAAAAGTTTTTTGGGTTCTTTTGATTCACTTTTCATTAATCTGGCCTAATCCTGCTGTGAAGATTCAGAACATGAAAGCGAAATCACACAGATCGTGAAAAACTTTATGTACCAATATATATCCCAGAGACCCCTGAATATTTTGAAAAGCTATTATTGGCAAAGAATCATTATAATATGAGGTAAAATATCATTTTATGAAAAGAACCCCTTAATATCTAGTAAAAACAATTCAAATTAATGAATTTTTCTCTCATAATTCTCAAACAACTTAATCAAAGTTATCATTATAATCCCAAGGATAATCAAGCAGTCCGGAGTTTTTATGAACATCTTGTAGATGGTGGTATGCTTCATTGTCAGTCTTAAACTCTTCTCCACAGAACCAACAAAATATCGCCTGACATGACTCACAATGAACTTTATCACATCCTTCTACTTTTATAAAAAACTCTCCGCAACCAGGACACTCTCTATATTCTATTCCATCTCTCTTGAAGCCTTCTATGATTCTCTCCTTTTCAGCATCCTTGCATTCAGTTTGGCCATGTGCAATTTTCTTGCATTCCTTACAGTAGTTTTTCAAGCAATAATCACACGAAAACTCTTGCTCATCCTCTGAATGTCTGAAAATCTGAGGACAATTAGGAGAATAACAATTGAAATATTTATCCGTATTCTTCTTTAAATAATTCTCTAAGCTTCTTTGATAAAGCACATGCAGCCGATCGCTTGCGAAAATATTCAGCAAATCTCTAAAGCAAATTGGTTTGACTTCGAACTCCTCACTCTTTTCCTCTTCAGCTTTTGTTTTACATTTCGAACAACAGAACGGGAATTCAGGATTATTATTCAATCTTTCTTCAAGCTCATCTTCTAAGCAAGTAAAACAATACTTGTGCCCACAAATTTGCAGTCTGTATCCTTCAACAATCTCTGCTAAACAAATTGGACACTTATTATCATCAAGATGATCTTTTTCTGCAAATTTATTGACTAACGCTCTGACCTCTTCCAATGCTTTACTGATATTGTTTTCTTTTCCCATTATTATAATTTCTTTGAAAACCAAACTGTAAGTAATCTTCAGGTTTCTTGTCAATGCTCCTGAGCCATTTTTCACTGTATATTTCTCTTCAATATCAGTTAAAGCTTTTCCCTCATTTTCAAGGATATGTCTTATAGGACGATGCTTAAATCCAACGACAGCTTTAATCCACTCCTTTTTCTCCACTTCATTGAAAAACTCTGCAACTTCCTCCATAGCCTTCTCTTTTGCATCACTCTCTCCAATTACTTTCAAGAGTTTTGCTAGCAAGATAATTGAAACGTCATATTTTGCTTCAATTTGTTCCATTTTTGTTCGAGTATCAGGCTTTTTTGATTTTCTTAATTGCGCAAGTGTCCTGAAAAAGAATGGAGTTCCATTCAACAAAGGATCCAAAACTTTGCAACACTCATCAAGAGCCAAAGGATCTGTTGCTACAATTCTCACAACAGCTCTATTTCTAGCTTTCCCTTGGTCTGATGCCTCAATACTTTCTCTAATCATCACTGAATTCCCCCATTTTTCTTGAAGAGATTCGATTGTATTACTCACCTCTTTCTGGATTTTTCTGTAAAGGTACTGATTCAACGTTCTTGACTTTGTAAAGTTCAGCCTACAATGCATTCTTCCGTGCGTCAAAACGCTAAAATCTTCTCTTCCTTCAAAGAAATTTATGATCTTTCTAGCTGTACTTAAATCAAACACATCAACATCCACGAACCTTCTATGATCAACATGAGGGTTTTCAGCCATGCCATTCGGATTTTCTTTAGGTTGTCGAGGTTTATAAGGCTCAATTCTTAAAATCTCAGCAGCATCTAATCCAACCTTTTCGATCAATTGATGACGAATCAATTCAGTATAAATCTCAGGAGTTAACGTTTCTGGCGCTAAAAGTGTTATTTCTGACTCTCTAAACACCTTCACCCCTACAAAGGCTTTCTCAAGATCGTATTCTTTTATCATATCATTGATGTCAATTTCATCAATATCTGAAGTCAATTTATGGAGGACTAAATTCTTCTCCCTACTGACTTTCTTTAAAATGACTCCATCTACTCCGGAATCATTTTGGAGAATCATCAGATCTTCATTCACAAAAACGTCTCGACCTCTTAATTTCGGCTTCTTTAATTTTACTTTTTGGTAAAATAAATCAGCTCTTTGAGGATTTAAAAATGACAAATGGGCAGATTTTTCTGACACTCCAGTATACCATTCAATTCTAGCTCTGAAAGCTCTTTGTGCTCTGCTCCTTGCAGCACTTTTTAGCAAGCTTAAACTTGGTACGATCTCACTCTCTTTAGCCTTGAATACTGCCAGTTCTTTTTCGCTTTTATAATATTTCATCACCTTCTCTGCATCTTTCTGGCTATCAAATCGGACAACTCCATGTCGAAGTTGAGTACTTTGATCAACTTCATTCAATTCTATTCTGGCAATTTTTGCCCTTTTCTTAAACATTTTGTACAAATTAGCATCATCCCAATGAGCTGCATCAAATCCATCAAAGGCAACTGAAACAGCCTCGTTATTTAACAAAATATCACGAATTTCTCCTCCGGCCTGGAAGATCGCTCGAGTGCTTAGTGTCATGGAATATTCGCGAGTTTCATCAGCAAGTTGTTCATGAATTTCACTCAGTATATCCATCATTTTTTGTCTGACGTGCTCCATCTTCCCTGAAGAAGTATATCCAACAAGCATCTCTTCTCTGAAATCAACAAAGAAAGAATGTTCAGTCGTTTCTGCTATGTCTTGAATTTCAGGATTTTTCTGGTCCACGAAAAATCTCAGAATCTGTCTTCCCAGTCTTGGAATTATAAACTTCTGGAAATTATAAGTTTTGCTCAAGAACTTGAGATTTCCATCTGCTTCGTATTTTGGGAAGAGCTCTTCAAACCATTTTTTCTCAACTTTCGTCACAATCTTTGCATTATTATATGCAGCTTTATTGATATCCAAACAAATCACATACTGAGGATTCTCCTGTAACAATGCCATGCTACTTGATCCATGAATTTTCAATATCATATCGTCTCTTAATAGTGCGTATCCCAGCTGTGGAATTCCTGTGTAGACACAAACGTTTGGGTAAAATGCCGTCAAGAAACATTTCGTGATATCATCTTCAAGCTTCTCTTTCTTTGGTCCTTCGGGAATAAGCACACTTCTCATAGCGATAACCTCATCGGTTTTCATCTCATAATTCTTTTTTGTCGGAGCTGCTCTTGACTTCTGAAGAATAGCTTGAGCTTTTTCAAGGCTTCTTTCAAGATCTCTAACAGTCTTCAAAGCATCATAAAAAGCAGAGCTTCTCAAATACAAGCTCTTACACCATTTTTCTTGATCACCTTTACTTTTTTTCTCAACCCATGCTCTAAACAGATCTAAAAATGTCAGCAAATCTCCTTTGCCATTCACTATATCAAACTTCACCTTATCAGCATTTTCCTTTGTATTATCATCAAAACCTCTTGTAAATAATCGATAATTCACACCTGCCATAGCGATGATGTCAATCACTTCATGCACACATCCTCTGTGTAACCCTTCGAGGATCACTTTGGAATAATCTGGATCTGTATCAAGCTGAAGCATAGCATTTCCTATATCGGTCAAATTTCCACTCTGCTTATTCAGCGCTCCTAATTCCGTCAAATGGGTCACTGTTTGTTGCAACAATCCCTCTGCAGGCTTCTCAACAAAGTCAAACTTCACGACATCATCTTCTCCCATCGCTTTAAGTTTCAAAACGACTTTTCCCAGGTCCATACGCTGGATTTCTGAGATCTTATTCCTTGATAAAAGCTTGAACTTTTCTTCAGTATAAAGCCTTATACAAAGACCTGGGCTTGTACGACCAGCTCTACCAGTTCTTTGTTTAGCTGAAGATTGCGGAATAAATCGATTCTCAATAATAGTCATTCTCTTTACTGCATCATAGACCGACTCTTTATCGAATCCAATATCTATAACGACTCTTACTCCATCAATAGTCAAAGCAGTTTCAGCCATTCTTGTTGATAAGATAATCTTGTTTAAGCCTTCAACAGTCCTGAAGACGGTTCTTTGTTCTTCTGGCCTCAGAAGACCATGAAGAGGAAGCACCTCAAATTTATCGCTCACTTCATCCTGTAAAGCAGCCAGAAGTCTATTAATATCATCTACACCAGAGGTAAACACCAAAATATGCCCCTTGTAAGGAAAATCCTCTTCTTCCTCAATCCTTTTGGCTATTCTTTTGATGCAAAGCAGCATGTGACGAATGTGTGCAAAGCCAGAAATCTGCAAATTGAGATTATCATTACTTTCGGGTATTGGGTTATAATCAATCTCGACAGGGTATGGCCTTCCATCTACATGTATAGCCTTCACGCCAAAATAGTCTTCAAAAACCTTTTCATTGATAGTGGCTGAGGTCACAAGCATTTTCATGCGACTTTCTTCACAAATATTCTTCAATGATGCGAGCAAGATATCAGTATACAGGTTTCTTTCGTGAACTTCATCCAAAACGATCATAGAATATCCCAACTTTGAATAATAGTCATCTCCAAACTTCTCTCTCTTTTCAATCAGCTCATTAATTAGCACAATATCTGTGACAAACTTAAGCATGGTCTTATCTGAACATTTCTTCTTGTTAGGAACCTCATATCCTATTTCTTGTCCTTCTGCAATCTCCATCTCTTCACAGACTCTTTCTGATAACGTGATCGCTGGTAATTTTCTTGGCAACACCCATAGTATTTTGGCGTTCTTCTTCCCTTCATACTCCTCAAAGAGATATTGCGGAAGCTGAGTACTTTTACCGCAGCCTGTATCACCCACAACAATTGTGAACTTATTCTCTTTGACAAAGTTCATAATCTCTTCTCTTTTATGATAGATTGGAAGAGCTTTTGCTTTACGCCTTTCCTCGTTCCTTTGTCTTCTATCATTGACAATTTCTTGTTGTTGGGTTTGATTCTGATTTTGGCTTGCCTGAAGAGCAGTTAACTGGTTGAGGAGATTCGGATTATTTTTCATCATCAAAAGCAAGGCTGCCATGTCCATTTGTCCATTTCCCGGGTTTGTTTCCATTGACGTCTTTCTCTCAAGATAAAGTTATAATGTCAATATTTTTAACAATTAAAATTTAGTTCTGATTATGCACTGTATAATATGATATTTCATCAAAGAAAAACTCAACTTAGCCTTTGGCATAATTTTTTGAAACTTTTCTTTCTTCTTGTGTGTCAAACAAACGACTTTTAATGTTTGTTGTGAAAAATAATTTCTTCGAGAAACACTTCCTAAGAAGCCAGACGATTCTCAAGACAATCTTCCTTGACATTAACTTTTGAGAATCTGAGAAAAAGTAGGGCTTCCAAGTGAATATCCAAATTTATTTCATTTTATTCACTTTGGGGTCTTAGCATGAAAACAAATTTAAAAAGAATTTCCCAAAAAAAAAATCTCAAAATTTTTCCATTTTCTCTCTTTTCAAGTCATTGACAAATCCTATTATTCTTTTAAGATTAATTAATTTCTCTTCAAAAAAATTTCTCTCATTAATTTCCTTTTAGAGCATAACAAGCCATCCTATGACATTGATCTTCACCTCCTAAGGACTCCCAGTGGTCCTTTTTGGCTCTTGTCTTGCCAAAACCTTCACTTTTTCCCTATCCTTTTCCAAGGCTTGATTTCAAGATCTCTTCACCACTCCTCCATCAAATTCGATTCAGAGTGTTATATCAGGCACGATCATAGTTTTGGAGCAAAAAAAAGCTTGAGGCCTTCTGTTTAGCTCGATTTGGAAAGAAGTAATATTATTCAATTTATCCTTTATTTTTCTTTAGAAAAAAAAGAAAATTCTTTTCTCTAATCGGTCAAAACTATAAAGAATAGACATTTTCAAAACAATTTTAGTTCCCTTTGTGATTTCATCGCAATATCTTTTCACTTTCCTTTTTTGAAATTTTCGGCACTTGAAAAAGAAAACTTCCCTCGCTCTCGGACTCAACCAAATTATTTTATTCATCAACTTTGCTCGCCTAATAATGTTCAAATTAAAAAGGTTCAACCTCTTTAGGCGAATAATTAGGCTCTCTTATTTTCAAAATCTCTTTATTGATTCTTATTCCCCAGAGAAAAGCCCTTGGAAAATTGCTGACTCAAACAAGCCAAACGACCTCTTGATAAAGTTCTGAGAAAATCTCACATGACTATATTTAGATGAGGCTGGATTCTGATTTAGGCGGGAAAGAAGATTTTTCCTTTAGGAGAAACTGTTTTTTTACTAAAAAATTGCTTGAAAATTCTTTTTCTAAAATCATGAGAGACTTTTTTTCATATTTTTCAAAGATCATATTTTAAATATAAAGTACTTTTTCTTTGTTTGTATTTTATTATATATATAGTATTAGATAGATAAAGGTTATTATTAAAGTCATAATATTTATAGAGATGAAATCTTTTCATGCATACAATGCTCTTTATATAAAGTTAAATAAAATGGCTTTCTTTAAGATTTAGACTCTTACGTGGTCCAAACCTCTTCATCCCCAAAGCCATTCGAAAATATAAAGAGTTTAAATAATTGTAATAATCATTATCTACACAATAAACTCTCTATGCAGAAAATATGCATATCAGTTTATTACAGAATTTTTTATCGAATAAAAAAAAGCCAAACAATCAACTCGCACTGCAGAGCATGCATACATTCTTTATTAAACTATTTATTAAATCATCATATAATAAGTCTTATCAATAATGTTCCTGCGATCGCCACAGCCAGACTGAACAACACATTTTGCACTTGTTTCGTATCAAATCCTAATCTCAAACTCAGCTCCTTACCGTTGTTATCAACCACCTTTTTCTTCTCAATCTCTTCCACTTCCACTTTCTCTCTAATTACTTTTGCCGATCTCGTGTCCTTAATCACATCCTGAAGGAAAATTCTTGGATCTGTGCCGCCAGTTCCAAGCTCATTCTTCTTATAAAGATGCTGTTCCTTCTTGGGTTCCTCAGCGGCACCAGTCTCCTTTTGCTTTTGCACTGGTTGACGCTCTTCAGCGGCCAATCTGCCCTTCACAATTTGGAAAACGTAATCGTGGACTAATTTATAATGGAATTGTCTGTAGGCGATGAAACCGTCGAGGCCGTCCTTGTATAAGGTGACAAGTTCCTCATCATCAGAATTCTTGATGTATTCTTTCAAAGAATTGCCTTTTCTAAAGTCTTCAACGAAAGCCCGGTGAACGCCAGGCATATAATCTCTCATTTCATCCAAAAATTGTTTGCTATGACCATCATGTTCAATTGAGAAAAATGCATCGAAAATCTGGATCAATGAGCTTTGACCTCCACTTGCTCCTCTATAATGGATCTTTTCCTCTTCAAAGCCTTCCACATGAAGTCCATTTGGGAAGCTCTCCACCATATTTGTGCCTTCAAAATAAAAACGGAAACTCCAAAAATCTTGTGGAGGACATCTCTCGTACATTCGACCCAGTACCAGGCCGGTGTCCTTAATCACCTGGGTGACCTCTTTAATCGTTTCCTTAAGAGCGGCATTATTGCCTTCCTTCATATCTTTCTCAAGATTCAGGATATGCTTCATTATTTTACCACCTTGGGCCTCAATTGCTGTGTGAACGATACAAAACCATTCATAGGCAGAACCTTCAAGCAACTTATAGTTTACTTTCAAGTTATCAAGGGTAAGAGGCTGGTTCTCATCAATCAGGCCCCAGTTGTACAGAATAGAACCAGCGTAAGTCATAACGGGCGCAATCCCCATCTCCTTTGATAACTCCAGGATGGGAACGCCGACTTCTGCAGGGATAACCTGCATAGGAATGCCGTCACCAGCGCCCCAAACGTACTTCTGGGACATCATGGTGAAGATACTATAAAGGAATCTCTTTTCTTCAAGAGATAAGTTTTTTGTTGAATAGTCCTGAGCATTGTATTTGGGCAAAGCCCAAATCAGGGAACGGAAGAACTGAATGTCAGGGGTAGAGAAATTGTCCAGGATGGGCTGGAGGTGAGAGAACTGAGGGGGAAGAGTGGCGAGACAACGTTCTGGTAAGAAGCCTATCGAGGTGATCTGATAGAATCCTGCGTCCATGACTTGTTGCGACTTAATTTAAATATTAATTGACGTTTTAGTTGAACAGTGCATAAATAATAAAGTCCTCTTTGAAAATTAATATTTCTTCAAGAGTCACAGAAATATTATAGGTTTATTAAAATCTCTCTTCTTCAACAAACTCAATCGACTTTCAATCCTAGCAGTTTTTCCTTTAAACTATCTTAGAAATTCTGTAAAAAGCCCAAAACAAAGAATTGCTCATAATGAGACGAAATCTTTCTTTATTTTTCCCTCGCTTAATTCGTACCATGAAATTTATGCCATCTTTGATGTTTTTTTTTCAGAAGCTTCTCTTACAAAAGATTAAATTTGACCCTGCTCTGCCTAAAGACAACTTTCAATTAAAATCCTTTTTTTCAGATCCCCATACAACCCCCGTATAACGGTTTTATTCTCTGTTTTTAAAACAGTAAATTCAGTAAAAATTTAACGACTTGGCCTAATTAAATATCTTCATATTGGAAATCACCAATATCCCTTGCTTCTTCAGCCAAAATTAACAAGATCAGATTTTGCATTCAAATTTCGACCTTTCAATTTGAATTAATATACAGTCAAACTTTCAATTTTTCTTATGAAGGCAATCCAAAGTCAGACAGAAGGAGTCCGATCAAGACAACTCCTTCATCTGTTAAATAGTCAAGATTTTTCCTTATGTAAAATATTAATTCTCGCATTAAAAGGCAGCATACAAAAGAAGTCCGCTCATTAATTTCGATGAACATCCAGCGGTTAATTACATTCGAGAAAAATTTTTTTCAGCCTTGAAACTTCTAGAAGTAATTATCATAACGCACAGCGCCTGGCCAGAAGATCAAATCTTCCACAAATCTTCGCTGGCTGGCCCTTGTCCGCTAAACTTCTATCTTCTGAGCCAATAACGAACGGTCTTCTATCTTCATAGACCTTTCTTTTTCGCCATATTTTGTGAATGTTGGAGGAAAGTCAAGTAGTAAAAGCACAATCAAGTGGTAAAGTAGATAAATACTGTAAAAAAGATATATTACATTTTATATCTAGCAATACAACTTGAATATGCCATGATATACAAGTAAAGTGTACAATATAATTTCTCGGCTGTGATTATTCCTTCCTATCTAATGGAAATTAAGAATTTTGATTTTATCCAGTGATGGCAATCTTTTAATTCCTTCTCGAAGACTATTCAATCCTCCATTCGTTATTTTCTCGCACCTTGAAGGAAAATATTAATATTTCTGGATCAAGAGCTTCAATTTCATTACCAACAAAAATTCAGGCTCACATTCTCTAAGGATTTAAGGCTTTTCAAGCCTTCACCTAAGTTATTCAATCCTTCATCCGTAATTTTATAGCAACTACAAGATCAAATTAGCTCCCAAGAGAATTTTCGAGAATGATTACCTTGTAAAATTTAAAATGATATTTTTGGTAGAGATCAGGTTCGCAATGCCTTCTCTGAGATTGCCAAGGCCCATATCGGTGATTTGTCGGCAACTATTGAGAGGAATTTTTCCATAAAATTCTCAAAAAATTTTTTACTTGTAAAAGCTAAGATTTATATTTTTCAAAAATAAGAGTCTCCTGATCCCCTCACTCAAACTGCTCAGACCTTGATCTGTTACCCTTGCACATCTATCATGATTTATCAATTGTCATCAACAATTTGGATTTATTACCCACTAAAATCTAGGCTAACGTTGTATAAACAAGTTAATTCTTGGAAACATTCGCTCAAATTTCCAAGGCCTTCATCTGTTATTTCTTGGCATCTATTGATCAGAGATTAGATTTAGCTGTTGGCATTCGCAAAATATTCACTTTTCAAAGTTCAGGTCGATATTTCGCAAAGCTTTTATTCTCTTTAAGCCATTACTAAGATCATTTAACCCTTCATCCGCAATTTTATTGCACCTATTTTTTGAAATTAAATAGATTTTTCAGAAGGTATTTTTTACCAGCGGAAGTTCAAGGTAATGCTATCAAGGCTCTTTAGTTTTCTGAAGCTTTCACTCAAGTTATGAAGGCCAGTACCCGTAATATTCAAGCATCTATTATCATGAAATTCTAACAATAAATTTTGATTCCATTACTCTCTGAAATTCAAGTCAACATTTTTTAATGAGCCCAGTCTTTGAAGTCCTTTGCTTAGCTTGTAAAGTCCATCATCAGTTATTGTTGAACATCTATTTTTTGTTTGAGGAGTTTCAAAGACGTAGAATTACTTGAAAAAATTGAGATTTAGACTTTGGAGGATCCTTAATTTCTTGAGACTTTTGCCAAGGTATTTCACTCCTTTATTCGTGACACTCTCACACCTAATAAAATTATTGACTCAGATGCTTTCTCCTCTCATAATTACCAACGAAAGTTGAAGGTTAATTCTTTCAAATTATTCATATTATTCAGAACTTCACTTAGATATTCAACTCCTTTATCCGTTATCAAGCATCTTGACAGAGATTAATATGATGATAGAATTCTCCTCAGTTACCCACTGAAATCTACTTTCAAGCTTTCAATCATATTAAGACTTCTCATTCCTTTACAAAGACTAATAATACCCTTATCAGTCACATGATAACAACTAAAACAAGAATTAGATAATCATAATTTCTTCATTTTTACTTTGATAAATCAAGGTTTAAATGTTTGACAAGTTTCAAAGAGGGCAACTTCTTTGAAAAATATCGAAGTAATTGATCATTAATTTCAGTCTCACTATACCAAACTTCCTCAATTTGTCTTTCCAAATAAACTTCACTTACATATTGATTAAGTCAGTAAAGCAGAGTTGTTTGGTGAGTTCTTTCTTCTTGCTTAGTAAAATAGCAGAATCAATGTCCATCTTGGCTTTATACCTTAATTTTGTTTAGAATGACAAATCAACCATCAAGATCTCACCTTATTTGATCCATTTGAGAGGAGAGAATAGAGTCTTTTGTTTTGAATTGTTTGAAGTTCTGCATTGAAGAGGGTTCGATAAGACAATTTGGATAAAAAATGTTTTATTAAGAGAAAAAAATTCTCGGATTTATTCGACCGAGAACTGAAAGCTCAAATAATAGTTTAGGTTTCGGCGGAAATTCTCCTTCGAGATGCCAAATAAGTCATCCAATAGGGGATGTGACTCAATATTTTTTAATTTAATTAATTTTTAGCT
>Ga0182738_1004364_pt1 | contig 15677 bp, 12 predicted proteins | sample eDN5th30CBELigMG_FD_128876 | JGI IMG/M metagenome (GOLD analysis project Ga0182738, IMG submission 128876) | Enriched Miracle-Growth compost microbial communities from Emeryville, California, USA - eDNA 5th pass 30_C BE-Lig MG (version 2)... ... | reverse complement strand
TCCTAAATATTTATCGTCGCCTTTGGCTGGGAAGTTTAGGCACATTTTTATGGATTGCTTGATGAATTTGTCAATTTTTGCTTGGGCAGTTTTTTTATTTGAGTAGATATAAGGTATTGCTCCTTTTGTTATATTTTTTTTTCTTGAACATTTTTTTCTGAAAATTGAGTTTTCCGAATTTTTATTTTTCAAGAAAAAATAAACAACCCGGATCTTCTCAGGAAACAATTTGAAAGTATTAATAAACCTTCTCTTTTCTGAATCTCAGCAAAAACTTTGTTCAAGAAATAATTTTGGATTTTATTTCTCCAAAAATTCATGCTCTCCAAGTCGATGAAATTTTGAAATTGTGATTTCTAGGGAAAAAAAAAAAGGTTAAGTAACTTTGATCCAAATCATTTAATATTCAAGGGTCAGACAGCTGATAAATATAAAGAAAATTCTCAATTCTGGGAGTGATGGGTTTATCGAAAGAAATTGATTTTATTTCATCAAAGGATTTTTAAAGGAAATAGAGAGAGAATAAAAAACGATTTGTAAGTTTTATTTTGTCTCAGATGATGAGAATATAAACATACAACCAAAATATAACTCCTCATATAGAACTAGATTTTATGGCCATGTTCATACTCCATCCATAATTTATGGAAATGAGTCGTGTTATCATCTATCAATTTCTGTGGTTTGTCAAATTCCAAAAGTTTCCCTTGACCCATCACCATCACTCTATAAAATTTGAGAATTATTTAAAAAATTTTCCTTACCGATCAGAGTTGATGATTGTTTTAAGTCTATGAGCTACTGTGATAACAGTACAATTTTGGAAACAGTTTTTGATAGTATCCAGAATTGTTTGTTCAGTATTGGGATCGATATTCGAAGTCGCTTCGTCAATAAGGACGATCTTGGATTGGCTCAGGATGGCTCTTCCAATGCACAATAATTGCTTCTCACCAGCACTCAAGTTTTCTCCTCCATCCTTGATAGCAGTATTAAGTCCATTCTCGCCTTCAAATTTGCTCTTCAAGCAAACCTTCTCAAGACTGTCCCAGAGTTGGTCATCTGTGTATTGATTCAACAAATCCATATTTTCTCTCAAGGTTCCCTTGAACAGCATAGGGTCTTGGGGAATAACTGTTACTTTACTTCTCAAATCATCAAGCCCAATTTGTGAAATATCAACATCGTCAATCTCAATTGAACCATGAGAAGGTTCAAGAATTCTCAATAACGATAAGAAGAAAGTCGACTTGCCTGACCCTGTTCTTCCAACAATACCAACCTGATGAATGATTTTAGAACTACTATATCATTATTAAAACAAATACTTTTTCATGAGCATTGATTCTCACACAAAGATTATCAATGACATGAGGGAGATTTGGTCTGTATTTGACGAAATAGTTCTTGAATTCAATTGATCCTCTTGCTGGCCAGTTCACGGTGAGATCCTTCACATTTTCTGAATTCCGAGTCTCTGCTGGTGCTTCTCCTTGGATTCTAATACTTGATCAGGCCCATACAAATCAAAACCTCTTACTCAGCAAACTTTTTGCATCTTTCAAGAGAGATCAGCTGGAATTCAAAGTATGATTTGGCCATAAAGAGGAGAGAAATATCCTCATTAATTTGGAGAACATAGATAATTAAGAGGGCAACCAATCCAGCAGAAGCATTGTCATATCCGCTGATCAAAAGCTACATTATGATATTAATATTTATCTCAAAAATTTTCCAATTACTGGAATGGAGACAACAGGACCAATGATGATAATCGATGCAAATGATGTTCTCAAATTGTACCAGATAAAAATTGACCAATCCAATACTGCATTCTTAATATATTCATCTTGCAATTTGTGGAATTTCTACAGTTTAGAAAATAATCCTTTGTTAACACAAAAAAAGGTACATTCATGAAAGCAGGTTGCTCCTTGTACGTTCTGATTGATATCAAGCCTCCTAAAGATTCTGAAAAGAAACTCACAATTGGACTCTTCGAAATGCTCTCTAAATAATAATACATTAGACCCCCCAAAATCAATCATTTTCTTACCAAGTCTGGTGACCTCACGATTGATGTTGGTGAAATTTTTGTTCAGTCTGTGACACAAATAACAAAACAACATTACAAGTGGGAAAACCCAAAAAGTCCCGATAACCACACAGACCACAATATCAGCCAGAAAATCAAAAAGTTGGTCGAGTACATAGCAAAACCAGCCAGCTAGTTCTTCATCAATCACGTTAAGATCTTTACTGAATCTGTTGAGAATCCTTCCGCTGGGAACTCGATCAAAGAAAAGATTTATGGGAGCACGAATGACCTTGCTAAACATTTCTTTGTGGATAAATCTCGAGAATCTCGTAGCTTGAATTCTCAACATCAAGGCCTTGATAAATGCAAATACCCCGTACCCAAAGCCCAAGGCAGTGTAAATCAAGAAATAATAATTTCTAGAGTGCTTCTTGTCGTCAGCATTGTCACTCCAGTATGACAACCAGAAATTTGCTCCTGTTTGTGAGACGATCGCAATAATCATCACAATCAAAAGGGTGAAATAGAAGAACCAGCCTCCATAGTAGCTGAAATAGGTCTTCCAGACATGAGCTCCAACTGCTCCTTCTTCTTTATCTTCCTCAAGCATCAACTTGTGAAGGAGCTCTTTGTCCTCAGAGGGGATCTCCTTCTTTTCTTCTGCCTCTTTACTTGGTTCTTTTATCAGCTGTGTTTCTTCAGTATCACTTGATTTTTTTTCCTCTTGAGTCAACTCTTTAGAGGTTTCCTCTCCTTGTCTATTTATCATATTGTATTTTTCTTTTATCTCTTGGAAGATCTCAGTGCTTTGAAGAGTCTCAAAAGTTCCTTCTTGAACAATTTGGCCCTTATTGAGAATGTAGATGTAGTCAACATACTTCAAGTTCTCGAATTTGTGTGTCACCAAAACTCGAGTCTTGTCTTTCAGATGACCAACAAAGCACTCTTTGAGGATGAAATTACCCACATGTGCATCAACAGCACTCAAGGGGTCATCAAGGAGATAAATATCGGAGTCTTTATATAATGCTCTCGCAAGACTGACTCTTGCTTTTTGACCGCCACTTAAATTGACACCCTTTTCTCCGATCTCAGTTTGATCCCCATTGATCAAGATATCCAAGTCACTTTGTAAGCAGGAGTATTTAATCGCATCCTGGTATTTATTATCATGATATTCATTGCCGAAAAGAATGTTGTCCTTGACAGTTGTGTTCAAAATCCAAGCCTGCTGGGGGACGTGGCTCACTTCGCCGTTGATAATGATTTCAGGCTCTGGTAAAATGTTAGCAGGGAACTTCATTTCTCCTGTCAAAGAGAACAAGAATGAAGACTTTCCGCTTCCCACATCTCCTAAAATTGCCACAAAGGAACCCTTTTTGATCTCAAGGTTAATGTCTTTCAAAATCAACTTCTCTCCTTCATTTTCAGAGGCAGGGGGCTCTTCTCGTCCAACAATTTCTTTCTTGTCATCACCTTCTTCATTTTCTTCTTCCTCTCTCTTTTTCTTGAGTCTCTTTTCTTCTTCAGTCAACCAATAAAAGTTTCCGTTTTTCACCCTTATGGCAGTCTCAGGATAATCTATTTCATTCTTCTTTATGTATTCAGTATTGATCTCTTCAGCTGTCAGAAATTTGCTTATACGGTCCAGAGAAACCTTCAAATCCAAGATAGAAGTTATTGCTTCTGGAAGTTCTCTTAAAGGATTCTAAAAGAGTTATTATTAAGTACAAATAAACTCTCTTCCGAAAAACCTGTAAAACCATTATAGTCGAGACAAGCGTGAAAGCAGCCTTTGCATTGATATTGTGGCCAGTATTGATGTAAGTTCCGAATATAGCAACAGTTATAAGGCCTGGGGTCAGTTCCAACAAAAAGTAGATGATGCTATCAATAATATATTTCTTCTTCAATAATCCTAATTCTCCATCTCTCACTCTTGAAATCTACCATAAAATGATTAAGAAATTAATATTTTGTAACCATTACTTTGCGGAAGAAAGCCTTTTCCCAACCTGACATTTTAATATATTTAATACCATTTAAAATTTCAGTAGCGACAGCCATTCTCTCATCCTTCTTCGCCATCACTTTTTCACTCAACCTATTTTCCTCAAATTATTTCCAAAGAAAAAAAAAATCACTTACGAAAAATAAATTTTGGTAAAGATAGTATTGACCAAGCTCATCATAAAGATGACGCCCAATCCAGAAAGAAAAGATATTCCGACAGAAACCCACAGGAAATAAATGCCGACTCCGAGGATAACTGGCAAATTCATCACATTCGATATCTCCCAAGCAATCTCAGCTAGTCTTTCAGAATCAACTTGAATATGATTCACCAAAGAACCCTGATTATGCTCCACGCTTCTCATCAATGAAAAGCGTAGAGTCTTTGCATAAATCACTCCGTTCACTGCATTTGCTGTCTTGATACCCCACATTGCCTTGGAAAATATTTATTTCAAAACACTTCCCAATATTCTTACAAGCAATGTACGGAGACGAGCAAAAAAGATACTGAGGGTAACTCGAGCGGATATGATGCCAATGACGATAAGGATTCCTTTCTTTAAAGTCCTGTCCGGATCAGTGATATAATCAATTATGTGATTTATCAAGAAAGGACCCATATAATCCAATAAACCGCAAAGTAGAGCCAAAAAAAGGATCTTGAAGAAAATCACTAGACAAAAAATCAAGGGTGAGAATTTCATAAAAGAGATCATAAAAACCTCTGGTTGTAGTATAAAGGGCTCGAATGAGGGGGTTCTTTTTGGCTTTGACCTTCTCAAATGTCGCAGAAAGCTGATCAGTCACACACTCAGAACTTTCCTGGTATCTTAGGTCCCAATGATCATCTTGCTGAAAGGTCTTTTTATTGGCCAACTACAAGAGATTTATATATGAAAAATCGACAGCTTGGTACATCCACAAATTTGTTCACCCAAAAGAACAAGTAATTATCAATGATATTGGTATCCCAATAGAGGGGTTTCGGCTTTCGGACTACTGGAGGCTCCAATAAAGGAATCTGGGCCGCGTCTTTCAGAGATTCTTCCATCGATTTTTAATTAATTATTTATAATTAAAAAGATTTCGCTCCTAGAAATAGTTTTCTCATCCAATAGACGATCGATTTTATTGATTGATGTTTAAATATTTTTATTGGAGTTTTTCATGATGGAGATCTCTTTTCCTGAACATTCTGGAGTAGATTTTTCGCATTATTTATATGCTAAACAGAAAGAGGAGCGGTCATTTAATTAAATTATAACTTGAACAAACGTTTAATATATGCCTCTGCTTAAAATAGATTGATTCTCGAGACAATTTGTCACCTTTCTTTGACCTGTTGACTTTCAATAAAAACCCCAAAAACATTGCGAAAGGAACCATAGTAAGTTCATCTCATGCTCTTGCTCTTGCTCCAAGTCATCATGATTGTTTTATCATCGAGTCATACAGAAAATTTCAAAATCTAATAATCTCAGCTATCAGTATTATTCTTGGCATTATCAGAAATTGATATAAATCGTCAAATATCTCTTTTCAGCCTTTTGAATTTTTTTTCATGCAAAAACGTTTTTGAGTTGAAATTCATGACCCCAATATCTTTCAGAATTTCCAGAATTCAACTTAAAACATTTCTCTTTGTTTCTTTACATATATTTCGCTTTCTTGGGACTTGATGCCATTCTGGAAGAAACCAAAGAAAATTCATTTCAAGAGTTGAATGTTGAGTTTTAAAATTAGATTAACAGAGATCCAGCGCCAAAATATAGTGAAACACGTCTTCATTTTTTCGATCAGAAAATCAATCGGGAAATTCAAAGAGCGGAAATTTGAAAGCCATGTCGAATATTCGAGTAAGTTTGGTCTCTTTCTGTTAAGAGAGAATTTTATTTGAATCAGCAGAAATTCTTGAATTCTTGTCGTAAAATTTCGAACGTGTGAGTTCTATATTGCCCAAAAGATCTTGATGATTTTTAAAAACGAACCAGAACTCGGAAAAATCTTCCAAGATTTATCTCTTGAGAACCTGTATATCCTTCTTCTTCCTAAAAACAAAACATAATAAATTCATTAAGCCTTGTCTCTTTATTGAGTAGAAGTTATTTTTCACTCATTGTACCGTTAAGTTTTGGATTTCTCTCTCTTTATTAAAAATTACCTTATTCAAAAACTTAATCAATACACAAGCGATGGACAGAGATCAATCTCAACCTGGTGAAAAGACCTACTGGGGAAGGCCGCCCAGGCGCCAGCAAAGAAGTATGGAAGAAGAAAACACTGGCTGGCATCCCACAAAAGATAACCTAATTTGGAAACTTTAAATTGAGATCATAACTATTATTTGTACGTATTTACACCAAACTTGCTCGTTTTCCTTTGTTACTTATTGACATATTGACTATTGAATAATGCTTGTCTCGAAAAAAGTCATGAGCAAAACTTTCTGTAAAGAATTTGATTGTTTTCAAAAAAGATTACCTTAATAAATTTCTTTAAATTTGTTGTAAAAATGCAGATACAGACAAAGTATTTGGAAGGAACCAAAGGTCTTCGACAAAAAACCTTCCATCTTCGACGCTTTTACATATTCTCTCAAATTCTCTTTTCTGGAAAACTTTTATTTTCAACAAAATAGAATAAGGCTTCAAAGATTTAACTTCGAACTGAGTGAGCCAGATATTTAATCTCTGAATTTTGTGAGTGCTTAAAATCGATCCACATCCTCAAATCAAAATGAAAATAAATGAACCCCAAACATAAATATCTCTGATGGCTTGGAAGCCCAATAAACTGATAAATCAAGACTCCCTCTGGCTAAAGGAATCCAGAATATCCTCCCCTAAATCTCATTCAAGAAAAACTTCAAACTAATAAAGTTAAAAATCTGATGGGATAAATTATTTTGAGTTTTCTGTTCGAGATTATCAGAAAAAATATAATGTTTGATATTTATAATTATTTTCTAAGAGATTTTTTCTTGAATTAGATAAAATTCTTTAAGAGTTTCAGTCAGTTTTCTCGATATTTCTAAACATCAAGAGCCTCGATTATGGATTTTTCCCCCCTCTTTTACGTTTTTTTATTCCCTTGATTCTTGAGGAAAAATTAAAATTGAACTCTTTCAAAAATCATTTTTTATAATCATCATCATTCATTTTCTCTATCTGATCAGATTTTATTTTTATTTTTATTTTCTCGTCTAAAAAGGAACCTGAAAAAATTTTTCATCAATAACCTCATTGGCAATTTCTCAAAAGGAAAATGATTTTTCTTTTTGAATTCTCATCAGGAATTGAAATTTCTGATTTTGAGAAAAAAACGAAAAAAAAAATTCAAAAGAAAAAGAGGAGAAAATCTAATTTTTTAGAGATTCTCAATACTCAAAAAATGCTTTTTTTTCATCTTGGAAAAATTCTTGGAATGAAAAAAGGTGTCTTTTTGTAAGAAATTAAGAGATTTTATTTTGAAAAAAAATTGTAGTCAATTAATCTCTAAATTTTTTCCTCTTGAATTTTTGGACGCTCAATTTCCAGGAATGACCAACCACTTGAAAAATGACCCAGGCTCAAAGTTTAAGGATTAACGATTTTCCTAGTTTTTTTTTGAAAGAAGCCTTTGGAGCCCCAAGAGGTCCAGGAACCCAACACAAAGACTCCTTTCTCTATCTAAAATCTAGTTTTTTTAATTTTGAAGAAGTCAACAGATTGATTTTATTTCCTAAAAGGATTTCTTCAGTATTTAGGGCGAACAAAAAACTTTTTATTTTTATTGAATGAAAATATAAACATGCAAACAAACAAAATATAAACTCTTCACATAGAATTAGATTTTATGACCATGTTCATATTCCATCCATAATTTGTGGAAATGGGTAGTGCTATTATCGATCAATGTTTGTGGTTTGTCAAATTCTAAGAGTTGTCCTTGCCCCATCACCATTACCCTTTTTAAAAATTAGAAAAATAATATTATTACTATTTACCTATCAGAGTTGATGATAGTCTTGAGTCTGTGGGCCACAGTAATGACAGTGCAATCTTGGAAACAATTATGAATAGTATCCAAAATAGTCTGTTCAGTTTTAGGATCGATGTTTGAGGTAGCTTCATCGATTAGAATGATCTTTGCCTTGGCTAAAATAGCTCTTCCAATGCACAACAACTGCTTCTCACCAGCACTCAAGTTCTCACCTCCATCCTTGATAGCAGTATCAAGTCCATTCTCGCCTTCAAATTTGGCTTTTAAGCAAACCTTCTCAAGACTTTCCCAGAGTTGTTGGTCAGTATATCGGTTCAACAAATCCATATTTTCTCTCAAAGTTCCTTTGAATAGCATAGGGTCTTGAGGGATAACAGTAATCTTATTTCTGAGGTCATCAAGCCCAATTTGTGAAATATCAACATCGTCAATCTCAATTGAACCATGAGTAGGTTCGATGATTCTCAATAAAGACAAGAAGAAGGTTGACTTGCCTGATCCAGTTCTTCCAACAATACCAACCTAGTGGATGATTTTAGATCCAAGCTGCCACAAAAGGAAAAAGCACCTTTTCATGAGCATTGATTTTCACACTGAGGTTATCAATAACATGAGGGAGGTTGGGTCTGTATTTGACGAAATAGTTTTTGAACTCGATTGACCCTCTTGCTGGCCAGTTAACGGTAAGATCCTTCACATTTTCTGGGTCTCTAGTTTCTGCTGGAGCTTCTCCTTGAATTCTATTGTAATATTTTATCAGAGGGATATCAAATTCAAATTCCTTACTCTGCGAATTTTTTGCATCTTTCAAGGGAGATAAGTTGGAATTCAAAGTATGACTTGCAGAGGAAGAGATAAGCGATATCCTCATTGATTTGGATAACGTAAATAATCAAAAGGGCAACTAGTCCTGCAGAAACATTGTCATACCCGCTGATCAAAAGCTAGTACTGAGATTAATATTTTCTATATAAATTTCAGGAAGTACTGGGAAGGAAACAACGGGACCAATGATAATAACTGATGCAAATGATGTTCTCAAATTGTACCAGTTGAAAATTGACCAATCCAATATCTTGTTTTTAATGTGCTCATTTTGTAATTTGTGGAATTTCTGTTTTATTATAAGCTTAATTGTTAAATTCTTCTAATAATTACATCAACGAAGGCTTTTTGTTCTCCGTACGTTCTGATTGATATTAAGCCTCCTAAAGATTCTGAAAAGAAACTCACAATAGGACTCTTTGAAATGCTCTCTAAATAATTTGTTAACACCCAAAACCAATCATCTCCTTACCAAGTCTGGTGACCTCACGATTGATGTTGGTGAAATTTTTGTTCAGCCTGTGGCAGACGTAGAAGAACAACATAGCAAGAGGGAAGACCCACATAGTTCCGACAATCACACAGACCACGATATCGGTTAAGAAGCTGAAAAATTGGCCGATTGTGTACCCAAACATTCCAGCCAATTGATCATCAACTACATTCAAATCTTTACTGAATCTATTGAGAATTCTTCCGCTGGGAACTCGATCAAAGAAAAGATTGATGGGAGCACGAATGATCTTGCTAAACATTTCTTTGTGGATAAATCTCGAGAATCTGATTGCTTGAATTCTCAACATCAGAGCCTTAATAAATGCAAAAAGAGCATATCCACAGCCAAAGGCGGTGTAAATCGAGAAATAATAATTTCTAGAGTGCTTCTGGTTGTCACCATTGTCACTCCAATAAGAAAGCCAGAAATTTGCTCCTGCGCTTGATGCTGTTGCAATGATCATCACAATCAAAAGGGTGAAATAGAAGAGCCAGCCTCCATAGTAGCTGAAATAAGTCTTCCAGACATGGGCTCCGATGGCTCCTTCTTCTTTATCTTCATCAAGCATCAACTTATGAAGGAGCTCTTTGTCTTCTGGAGGGGTCTCCTTCTTCTCCTCTTCTTTGCTTGGCTCCTTTGTGAGCTTTGTTTCTTCTGTTGGAGCTTTTTCGGCTGTCTTTTCCTCTTCTTCCTTTTGAGCTGTTTCTTCTTCTCTTTTGTTAATCATATTGTATTTTTCTTTAATTTCTTGGAAGATCTCAGTTTCTTGGAGGGTCTCCAAAGTTCCTTCTTGTACAATTTGTCCTTTGTTGAAAATGTAGATATAATCTACATACTTCAAACTCTCGAACTTATGGGTCACCAAAACTCTAGTCTTGTCTTTCAAATAACCCACAAAGCATTCTTTCAAGATAAAATTGCCGACATGGGCATCCACAGCACTCAGGGGATCATCGAGGAGATAAATATCAGAATTTTTATATAATGCCCTCGCAAGACTGACTCTTGCTTTTTGTCCACCGCTCAAATTGATACCCTTCTCTCCGATTTCAGTTTCGTCTCTGTTGATCAAAATGTCAAGATCAGCCTTTAAACAAGAGTATTTTAAAGCTTCATCATACCTTTTCTTGTCAAACCCATTACCGAAAAGAATGTTGTTCTTGACAGTAGTATTCAAAATCCAGGCTTGTTGTGGGACTTGACTGACATCTCCATTGATAATGACTTCAGGTTGTGGTGAAGCGTCAGCAGGGAACTTCATTTCTCCTGCTAAGGAGAATAAGAAGGAAGACTTCCCACTGCCAACATCTCCTAAAATTGCGACAAATGAACCCTTCTTGATCTCCAGATTTATGTCTTTCAAAATTAATTTCTCGCCTTGATTCTCAGTTGTTGGTGATGAAACCTCTGAAGCAGCAGGAGCTTCTTCTTTGGGATCTTCTTCTTTCTTTTCATCACATTTAGCTCCATTCTTTTCTTCCTCTTCTTTCTTTTTCTTGAGTTTCTTTTCTTCTTCAGTCAACCAATAAAAGTTTCCATCCTTCACTTTGATAGCAGTTTCAGGATAATCCACTTCATTCTTCCTGATAAAATCAGCTTGAATTTCTTCAGCAATCAAGTATTTGTTGATACGATCCAGAGAGACCTTCAAGTCAAGCATTGAAGCAACACAAGCTGGAAGTGCTCTGATCGGATTCTAAAGTTGTTGAGTGAGTTAAATAATTTATTTAAAAATATGTACCGATAAAACCATTAAGGTTGAGACAAGAGTGAAAGCAGCTTTAGCATTAACATTATGGCCAGTATAAATGTAAGTTCCGAATATAGCAATTGTGATCAAATTTGGTGTCAACTCCATAAAGAAAAAGATGAGACTATCAACAATAGCCTTCTTCTTCAATAATCCCAATTCTTCATCTCTTACTTTTGAAACCTATTATTTAAAGATGAATAAACTTCTCAAACTTCAATGTTACTTTGTGTAGGAAAGATTTTTCCCAACCTGACATTTTAATGTATTTAATGCCATTAAGGATTTCAGTAGCAACCGCCATTCTCTCATCCTTCTTTCCCATCACTTTTTCACTCAACCTTGAGGAAAACAATTACTTTACCCCAAATTTTAAATTTGACTTACTTGAAGTATATTTTGCTAAAGACGTAATTAATTAAACTCATGATTAAGATGACGCCTAATCCAGAGAGGAAAGAGATTCCGACAGAAACCCACAAGAAATAAATGCCGATTCCGAGGATGACTGGCAAATTCATCACATTTGACATTTCCCAAGCAGTCCAAGTCAACCTTTCCGAATCAACTTGAATGTGGTTCACCAAAGAACCCTGATTGTGCTCCACACTTCTCATCAATGAAAAACGCAAAGTCTTGCTGTAAATCACACCGTTTAAAGCATTTGATGTCTTGATACCCCACATTGCCTTTGGAAATATGAACTTCAAAACCCCTCCCAATATTCTTACAAGCAATGTACGGAGACGAGCAACAACGATACTGAGAATAACTCTGGAGGAAACGATACCGATGACGATAAGGACTCCGGTTATTAATTTGCGGTTGGGATCAGTGATATAATCAATGATGTGATTTATAAAGAAAGGACCAGTGTAATCCAATAAACCACAAAGAAGAGCAAAGAAAATGATTTTGAAAAAAATCACTAGAAAAAAATTAAGAATAAAAAATAAACACCACAAGAACCTTTGTTTGTGAGATAAAGGGCTCTTATGAGAGGACTCTTTTTGGCTTTGACCTTTTCAAATGCAGCAGAAAGCTGATCAGTCACACCTTCAGAACTTTCTTGTTTCCTGAGGTCCCAGTGATCATCTTGCGAGAAGGTCTTTTTATTAGCCAACTATAAATTTGTTGAGATATGATAAAAATAGACAGTTAGGTACATTGACAAATTTGTTCACCCAAAAGAACAGGTAATTGTCAAAGATATTGGTATTCCAATAGAGGGGTTTAGGCTTTTGGACTACTGGGGGCTCCAATAAAGGAATCTGGGTCGAGTCTTTAAGAGATTCTTCCATTGAGTTTTGGATTTATTTTTTTAATTAAATCTTTATTATCGAAAAAGATTTTGTTCCCAGAAATAGTTTGCTCATCCAATAGACGATCAATTGAAATAGTTGAATTGATTGATCTTTAAATATTTTTATTGACTTTTAACTATTTCTGGTACTTAAATTCTTACCAGTACCCCTTCCTTTCTTGGTTATTTTCCCTGAAAAGTCTTCTGCTGGCCAAATTAGCTCTATTGAGCCTGTTAACTTTCCTGAAAAAGCGATTTTGAGCCTTCCACTGAGACTTTTCTTGCCCCAAACCTTATAAAACTCAAAATAAGGGCTTTCCCCTCAGAGGCCACAAGATGGTCACCCGAGGAAAAACTTTCGAGTTTTTCTGATGGATATTCCCTTTTCGAAGATTCTAGAGCGGTTCTATGATATTGTTTGCCCGAAAGAGGAGAGGAAATCTGAACAGAGAGAGGAGTGGTCATTTATTTAAATTATAATTTGAGCAAACGTTTAATTTATGGCTCTGTTTAAAATAGATTGATCTCATAGACAGCAGTCAACTTCGAAGAATTGACTTTCAACAAAAACGACAAAAATAAGGCTCAAGGGATTCTCGAAAGTCTCTGATTCTCAAGTCAGAGGCCAAATTAGCTCACCACAGTTTTTTCATACAGCCATACAGAAAAATTCAAAATCTAATAATATATGGTGTCGGGTCTTATTCTTGGTCTTATCAGAAATCTGATGTGTTATATTTCTTACAAACCGGCCAAATATCTCTTTTGCACCTTTTGGAGTTTTTTCATGCAATGAAATTTGAAAATTCACCCCTTTTGAGATATCCTTTTATCATTAAAATTCCCTGACTTCAAATTTTAATAATCTAGAATCGGATTGGACTTGAAATCTCCTCCTTCCTTTATTTCATCTTTTTTTCCATTTTTGGAGCTCGAGACCCTGGAGAAGGAATCCCAGAAAAACTTATTTGAAAAATTTCCAGAGCGATTGTTTTAAATTTGGAAGATCAGATTTCATATCGGGTGCCAAAATATAGGGTTACAAGTGCCTCCATATTCTGGATCCAAAAATCCATCAAAATGTTCATAGATCATATATTTGAAGACCATGTAGAATCTTCCAATTCTTTTGGAGAAACATTAGCTTCCAGTGGGAAAAAGAACTTTATATCAAACGAGAAGTTTATTTGAGTCAACGGAAATTATTTAATTCTTGTCCTAAAATTTTTTACGTGTGAGTTAAGGGCATCCTTGATTAAAAGATGAACCCCTGATAAGATTTTATCCTCAAATGTGTCTCGAGATTCACATTATTTGCGAGCAAAAACCAAGGAAAAATTTTCCTTCAAGGCTCATCTATCGAGGACCAGCCTAGTTTTTTTGCAAAAAAAATCTCTCGTTTATCTTTTCTTTTTGAATTGTTTGAGTGACAGAGTTTTTTTCCTCTCACCCAGTTTTTGGGTTTTCTTGTCATTATTAAAAAATACCTTAATTAAATATTGATAAATTTTATGCACTCTAAATATTTCATACCGAAAAACTCGCCTGATCTTGTGCCGAAAAACCTTTTTCTTTTTCAAAGCCCTACCTGAAGACATCATCTCTTTACTGGATTGAGATTTTATTGTATTCAAGATTGAAAAAATTTCTTTTTTGCTTGTTTTTGCCTCTTAATCTTTCGTTCTGATTTTCCACTGCACAATTTCTCGATTAAAATTTATTATTTTTATTTCTGAAATTCTTGCTGAGATTGTCATAATTCTCACTTTATGTAGCTTTAAAGAACCCTCAGCCTATAAAACACGAAACTTCCGACCTTCTGATACCTCTCCATCTTCCTAAAGCATCTCATCTAACTGAAATAATTTTTCCCAACGTACATTTCTCAACAATATTCAAAAAGGGCCAGAAACATCCAATAAAACTCTTTAAAACCTTTGATTCGCACATACTATGAATTCTCTTCTTCTCTATAATCATTTTTCATTCTCTTATATTCCCTCAAAGATTTTTCATTTTCAACAAAATTCTTCTAAAATTTAACTTCGAACTAAGCCAAATATTGAATCTCTTAATTCTGTGAGTGCTTTAAATAGATTCGTATCCTCAAATAATCTAAACCCCAAACAATTAATATTTTATTTCAGCTATCTCACTTCTGCATTGAGTCCAAAAAAACTGATACATTAGGGCTTGCTCTGGCTAAAAGAGTTCAGAAAACTCTTCCTTAAATCTCACTCGTAACAATTATGAAGGAAAAAAATCTTTAGGGGTTCTCTTCAGACTGATAATATTTTTAATCGAGAACCATCAATAATTTTATTGTTGGGATTGTCAGAAAAAATATAATGTGTGATCTTTGAATTTACATTTTCCTGCGAGATTTGTCCTTAAATTTGAGACCACACGAGATGAACATGAAAAACCTTGACTATAAATCACTTCTCTCAGATTTTTTTCTTCTCCCTAATGCTTGAGAAAAACTTTTATCCAACCTGAAAAAAATCTCTGTAATTGTTTTATTTTTTTCTCATCTTTTCTCTGGCCAGATTTCAATTTTTTGGCTCGCCTAAAGACGACAAATTTTAGAAACGTTATTCAACAAAACCCGTACAAAAAATTCCTCAAAAATCTTTTCTCTGAAAAGAATTTTTTTCCTCTTCATCTCTGATGGGACCATGAAGTTCTTTCAACAAAAAAAATTTCCGATTTTTTTCTCATAACAACCTTTCTTTCAACTTTCAAAAAAATCTATAATATCTCGTTTGATCAGATCTCTCTTGATTAACCTTAAAATAAAAATTTGCCTCAATCTGAGAAATGATGCAATAGACGAAGGAAAGTCGTCTTATTAATTTAATAATTTCAAATCCCTTCTTGCCACTAACTCTCATCCACAACCCCTAATTTCTTCTTTTCTGGTTTGTCACCCATCCAGAATCTTCTTTGCAAGTCATTCATCTCTCGAACGTTCAGCAATTCTCTTCTCCATACCAAAAAATATAAATTTCTACTTTTCTACAAAATAAGTTGGATATTCCTTTACCTTAGTAAATCTCGGTTAAAAAATAGCTTTTTTAAATGGAGAACCAAAATATTTCAGTCAATGTCCCTCTTCTTGAAAATCCCCCTTCAAGAAATCAATCCACTTACCTCAAAACCGGCTTCTTTGATACCTTCCTCATGTTTTGGGTCGGAAAAATCGTTGATGTACTCCATCTTATTTTATCATATCTCAACCTCTAGATTGGAAACCGCAAAACATTCC
>Ga0182738_1004363_pt1 | contig 15678 bp, 12 predicted proteins | sample eDN5th30CBELigMG_FD_128876 | JGI IMG/M metagenome (GOLD analysis project Ga0182738, IMG submission 128876) | Enriched Miracle-Growth compost microbial communities from Emeryville, California, USA - eDNA 5th pass 30_C BE-Lig MG (version 2)... ... | reverse complement strand
TAAAATTTACTCCTTGTTGTAGGTGCAAAGCCTAAAGAAAAAAAAGAGATTTCCGATTTTTTTGTTTTCTCAAAAGATTTTCCTCCCCTCAAAATCTCAAAACTTCAAAAGAAAAAAAAATCTTTGGAATTTAGAAAACGCCAATCTTTGTTTGTCCTTCAGTTTCATAAATCTTTGATTTAATCGAATGAATTTTTCAGGCACATTTGATCCTTATGGGAAAATTTTGCTGAAATTCTATTCCTTTCCGGAAAAAAAATATGAGAAGAAAATCTCAAAATGACATTTTTTTCGATTTTCCCAAAAACAAATCGAAATAGTTCGAATTGAATAGATTCTTGGACAAAATGAAGATTATTTTCATCATTTTTTTAAACTTTAGGGGATTTATTTCCAACAAACAGTCTTGGAGAGATTGAAATAAACAATTTTAAATTTCCCAAAAAATCAGATTTTGGAAAAGAGTTCGTGCTTATGTGGATTTCTAAAATACAAAAAAACTTTTGTAGATTTGTAAATTTTTATTTTAAAAATAGTTTTGGCTTGCGAAACATCATGCAATACGATAAAGAATGTTTCAGTATTGGCACTTTTTTCCCAACAAAAGACGGTTCGCTTGAGGACATGCTTTCATTTTTTGAGACAACTTTGGGATGCTCTCCACAATTTCTAAAAGCTGCAAAGAGCGTGAATGTCAGAAAAGAAGAGATTCCAGTTTTATACAAACAGGCTTTGAGAGCAACTACTCACAGCCTTGGGAACCAAGATGATTTATTCTCTCTGAGTAATGAGACAGTTTGGTAAACCTGAATATTTTTTGTTTTCTAACACTCGGAGGGAGCTGAGCTATATTGGGTCTAAAGAACAGGACATTATTGAAGAAGATAAGGGCTATGGTATTTTGACATACAATATAGCTGATTGTCTGATCTATGAGTATCCTCAAAGCTTGATACAAGCCCTCGGCTATATGTAAGGAACGAGAGAATAATAAAACATAACAATTCTCAAGGAATCTCAGTTATCGAGTGTACAACAGAATTATCCACTTTGAGATGCAGGAAAAAAGCTATAAATTGCTCGTGGATGTGAAACCATGGTTCCAAAATGACGAAGGCGAATTGATTGTTTGTGGCTCCACAGAATGGGTTTGAACTTTTTGAAAAGAAAAATTTTTCCTAAACTTTGTTCGTAGGAGAAAGACAATATAAAAAAGGACTTTGAAACTATTAAGCAAGCTCGAGTTGAGATCCTTGCAAAATGCTCTTCAGAGGTCTACAAGGAAGTCTTGTCAATATTTTTAAAACTCATCTTGAAATTAAGAAGGTATCGGAGTTTGAGTTGAGCAGATTTAAATAACTTTTCCCCACAGGTTTATAAAGTTCGAAAGTACAGTTACAGATGATTTCATTTCTCGAGAATAAAACCGTTTTTGAGTGAGAAAGAGTTTTTTGTTTTAATATTCCCGTAAGTCTGCAAAATATATTTTTGTAATTTTCAAAAATGGATCTTTTTGTATTTGCGCCGCAAATATTAAACTTGATTTAATAAAGTTAAAATTTTTATATACAATGAACAAGTTTCTTTTGAAATTTTTGAATGTTACCCCAAGGAAGCCAGACGATATTAAGATTGTGATGGGAGGCCTTCGGGACTCTGGAAAATCAATGATTTTGTCCCATCTCGCTTATAAAGGCGAATCTGCAACAATCCCGACCCCAGCTTTTAATAAGGAGAAATTCAAATACAGAACAAGAACTATCCATCTTTGGGACTTGAGCTGTCATGAGACTCGTCGCTTTTTCTTTTGGGACAACCTTGCAGTCGGCGCAAAAGGACTTATTTACGTGGCAGATAGCAGCGAAGAAGATCTTTTGCCAGAATCCAAAACTGAATTAGACAGAATCTTAAACCTGGACACTTTAAAGAGCATCCCACTCCTTGTCTATGCGAATAAATTTGACAAAAAAGAAATTGAGCCTGAACCATTAGCAAGACAACTTGGACTCTTTAATATCAAAGATAGAGAATGGTTCGTCCAGCCTTCAAACACTCTCGACCGAACAGGCTTATACGAAGGACTTGATTGGCTCTTGGGCGCTATCAAGAAGCAAGAAATTAAAGAAGGTCACCAAAAAATTGAAGCTTAACGAGCATTGCATCGGTGAATAAACCAAACATTTTGTATTATTTTTACTAGAATATCTCTCTCTGACGTGATTCTAAAACTCGAAATGGATACTTTTATTATTCTAGTTTTGTATATTTAAGAAGATTCTGCAGAAATTCTTATAATCAATCTAAAAATTCACAATTTCATACATAAGGATGGCATTTCTGACTGAACTTTTTCTTTCATACTTTCCCAAAATTGTCTTGACGCAATTTGCGTTTTGGCTTGGGTATCTTTACAACAAGAAGCCTTAGATTGTGGATGTAGGATGGGCCACAAGCCACTGTTTGCTTGGCTGGTTGATTGCCACAAAGGGCTTTTCAGACTTTGTCAGTTTATCAAATCTCAAAACCCAATTGTACTTGAGGGTGCTCACCCTGTGGGCTATTAGGTTAGGCGGCTATATCTTTTATGATAGAATTATCAAAGAGCAAGTGCCTGATCCAAGATATGAGATGATGGCTCAAAAATGGAAGAGTCACAAATCATTGGTTTACCTTTTGCAGTTCGAGCAGCAAGGATTTGCTGTCATGCTGACAGCTTTTCCACTATATTTCATCTTTCATCAAAAAAGCTCTTCCTTTACTCTCAACAATTACATTGGTCTTGTGCTTTCGATTCTTGGGACAGCTGGACAGGCACTTTCTGATCTGCAACTTTACAAGTTCAAGCAAAGCCGAAGAGGTGATGAAAAGAACAAGGTCTTTAGGGGAGGCTTCTGGCAAAAGTCAAGACATCCAAATCTGTTTTTCGACCTCGTCAATTGGACAGGATTTGCCATTTCTGCCTTAGATACGAGTCATCTCCTGAAAACAAGTTGGGCTTTTCTGGGTCCAATCACTCTTTGGGCAGCCATGAATTTCGTAACAACACCTCTTACAGAAAAACACATGAAACAAACAAAAACCAACTATGAAGCCATTATTCAACAAACAAATAAGTTTATCCCTGTCTAACTACTTGTAAATAACGTATAAGTTTATGTTGAATACAATAAATATTGAATTCTGCTGACTCTAAAAGAACAAACTTTTCGCTCTAATTAAAAGTTTAAGAAGAATTCTAAATTTTGATAAAATTGGCCTGGGACATTTTTCCGAAGTGTCCCAAAAAATTCTTATAATTCTAAAATTAAATAAAAATGGTTTTCAGTTACCTTGTTGCTGCAGGAAAGGAGATGTATTTCTCACATTTCCCAAAGGTTGCCCTCTCTGAATTCATCCTTTGGTTCGGCTATATCTCTTATAAAAAGCCTCAGATGGTGGATGTTGGCTGGGCTGCGAATCATTGGCTTGTTGGGGCTCTTGTTGCTACCAAAGGCTTTTCAGCTTTTTCCGCGCTTTCCAACTTCAAAACACAGATTTATCTCGGAGTTCTCACACTGTGGTTTCTGAGATTGGGCGGCTTTTTATTCTATACGAGAATCCTACATGGAAGTGGATCAGACCCTCGGTATGAAGAGTTGGCCAAAAAGTTTAAAAATCACAAGAGCTTATATTTTCTCTTTCAATTTGAGCAGCAAGAGCTCTTGCCTTCCCTTTGTATTTCTTGTTCCACCAAAAAAGCTCTTCATTTGCTTGGAACAACTATATCGGCCTCGCTTTGTCCCTGACTGGCATTGGATGTCAAGCAATCTGTGACCAACAACTCTACAAATTTAAACAAAACGCAAAAGAAGAAGACAAGGAGAAAGTCTTTAGAGGAGGATTTTGGAAAAAGTCAAGACATCCAAACCTCTTTTTTGAGCTCATGACTTGATTCGGATTTGCGTTATCAGCTTTAGGTTTGCATAACTTGAGAGCGACAGGTTGGGCTTTCCTGGGACCCATAACGTTGTGGGCTGTGATGAATTTTGTTACCATCCCAATAACAGAAAAACTAATGAAGAAAAACAAACCCAACTTTGAGCATATTGTTCTGCAAACAAATAAATTCATACCCATGGAGTTGAAGTCAAAATTTCTTTATTTGTTTGGATCTATTTTCTGATTAATTTCCTGTATGCTCTCCATTTAAATTCCGAAATGATCCTCAATTTTCTTTCACGTTTCGAGCAAAGATTTTACCAAAAGCTCCTTCAATTCTATAATTCTGAATTAACTTCAAATTCTCTATTTATATGCTTTATTTCATGCCAGAGGAAAGGGAGAATTTATGAATTTGTTCAAAATCAAAGAAAATCCCTCAAACCACAAAAATACAGAAGAAAAATATTTTTGAGAATGAAATATTTTTCAAATTGGAAATAACGTTTTGTGATCAAGAATTTCAAGGAAATACGACACTTAAAATTTTTTTCTCGCCATAAAAATTTTCTGTTTCTCAAAAAGAAAAAAATCTTGAAAGTTTCTCTCCATGATTTATGTTTTTGTGGTATTTTTTTTTGAAACTAAAAAATGACTTTGATTTTTTTTTCTTCCCAATCACTCAACTGGAAAGGCCCAAAAATATGAGGCTATAAAAAAAGTTTCCTAGAAATTTCTGAAACATTATTATTTTTCGACCAAAAAAAATTCTTCAAGCTCAACAAAGTTTCGAATTTTTCAAGTTTTCAAAATTTCTTGAATTTCGGTCGAAAAACTCTCTGGAGAAAATTTCAACTCTGATGATTCTCAGAAAGTTGTAATTTTTAAAGCAAGGAATATCAGTTTCTTTGGAAAATTTTGACACAAAAAATTTACTGAAAACAAAGAGATCACAAACTTTTTCAAATGGTAATTTTCCTCAGTTTAAAAATTTTTAGATCAAAATTGAGGTTCAATAACAAACTTCGAGACTTGAAAAAACTTTTGAAAATGTTGTTCCCAAATTGATTTTTTTCTGAAACCATACATAGATTTGGGAAAATTCAATTCCCAAGAAAAAACCGTCAATCATCTTTTGTTCAAGTCATCCAAGGGGAAAAGTTTGACTCTTTTCCAAAATTTCGTCTCAATTTCCCTCAAAATCTTTAGTAGAAATATGATGATTTCTTCAATAAGTAAGTGAATAATAAGAATAAAATCATTCTGATATGAATTGGCAATATTTAATCAATTTGGACAAATAATTCAAAATTAAGCATGATATATATCTAGAGTTATAACTTACAAACAGGAAAATTTCTCTACCTACGTGTTGCAAACTGAACAAAAACGCACTGAGTTTAGTAAATTCTAATCAAAGTGTTTTCTTGCCATTCTCCAATCACCATTTCTCCTCTGCCGGTCATGTATGTGCCTTTGCCCTGAATCACACCTTTCTTGAAGGTTCCTTGGAACACATCCCCATTTGAAAGCGAGAGGCGGCCACTTCCGTGCCAGTCATCGTTTTTGAACTCGCCTTCGTATTTTTCCCAAGTGTTTTCACTTCGGTCAAATGGTCTGTCCAGGTACCCTTCTCCAATGTGAGTGACCTGTTCATTGTACATGACGCCATTGCCTTCTCTCTTGTTATTTTTCCACTCTCCTTCATATGAGACCTTGTTACTTTCATAATAGAAAGCACCATAGCCCTCAATTCTATCCAACATCCAAGTTCCATCAAACCAGGTACCATCGCTGTATGTGAGTTTTCCTTGCCCATGTCGAAGGCCTCCCTGAAGTTCACCTTCATACTTTGACCCATCTTTGTACATTTCCGTCACATATACTCTATTCTTTGGGATTTCTTCAACGCCTGTTTGAAGTTGAGAGAAGTTGACTTGAAACATTGCTTACCAACTTGAGGAGCTCTTCTATTGGCTCTCGAGACTCGAAGATTGCTCATATGAATTCCCTTTTGGAAAAATGAATTTTAGATCTATCAGAAATCGCGTTACCAAGTCTTCTATTTCACTGGCAAGGGTCGGGATTTTTTGGAAATCTGACTCTTTGATTTTTCTAATATGCTCAATTTCATTTTCTAATGTCTTCAATCTATCGCTTCTCTTCTATTTATTTGTAATGAAAATTATCAGGCTGAATTTTCTCAATACTTTTCGAGGCGGCGTGAGTCGCTTATCAATAAAATCATCAACTTCTGTGAGGAAATTATGCTTCATATCGTTTCTCAAGACTTCAAGTGCATAACCCATGGTTCTAATGCTACTACTTCTCGGATTCAAAGAGCTTGGATGATTGAGAAATCAAATTAGAACACTTCAAGATTACCTTTGATAAACGTCAGATTTTGGTTTTGAAAGGCCAATTTGGCTGATCTGGGAAATATTAATCAAGAGAAGGAAGGAAGAACTAATACCTTGGTATCTAATGTATCGAAAATATTTGGACTTTTCTTCCCGCTGAGATTAGCCTTTTTTAAATTTCAGAAAACCAAAAAAAGAAATTTATTACTGTATCTTGGACATAGCTGCTGCGATATTTAGATTTGAAGAGGTCACGATCATAGTTTCTTGCCTAAAAATTTAATGAGCGTCGTCAAAACTCGATTTTTCGAACCGATTTAGCAGAGATTTTTTTGTTCAACTCATTGACATTATGAATCATGGAATCAATTTGCTGAATTCTTTGATCAATGAGGTCAGATTCTTTTGTGATCTGGTGGTGCTGGTGTTCGCCAAAAAGTTTGGTTTTATCTCCGAATAAAAAGTTGGAGCTACTGGTGTGAAGGAGACCTTCATTTTTAAGCCTACTGCCATCCTTTTCATCATATCTACGAGAAATGACAGTGTCAGTGGCTTTAAGAAGATCAGGTTGCATGGACAGATTATTTGCAAAAAAGTCGGAGGAGGCAGTGTAATGATGAATGTCATAAGGCTTGGAAAGATAAGTGTCAGACATAGCAATCGGAGTGATTTTGCGGTTTTGGTGATCGACGAGATGGGAAGTTTCATCATTGCCTTCGGTGAGATTTCTGTAAGAATCAGCTGCAGCATCAGCTTGCTGGTTGTAAGGTCTGAAAGAATAAGGTCTTCCGTCCCCATACAGGTCTTGGGAGGTAAAGTGGACAGAGTTTAATTGACGCTCTTGCTGGTCGGGAGAAGTTGTGAAGATCATGGGGGAGGTTTCGAGAGGTTTATGCCCAGAATCGCCATTTCTGCTGGTTTTTTGAGTCATTTGCGTGTGATATCTGTTGGTTGTGTGGGCCTCAGTGGTCAAAATGGGTTGTTCTGCGAATTTAAGGGGACTGTAGACTGGACTGTGCTGCTGAATTTTGCGAGGACGATAGTTATCCGGAGATCCAATTGGGTCAGCTTGGATCGAAAGGGATGCATTTTTCTCCATTGATCTCAAAAGAGCATTTGCCTCAGCCATAATTTTTCTGGTTGGAGAAGCATATTCGTCGTCTTCGGGTTCCGTTTGTTTTTGCATTTCTTGGATAAGAAGAGCGGAAATAAGTGGATCATTCTTGATGAGTGGAGAGAGATTTCGCTGGTCAAGGGTTTTTGGGGAAGCCGTAGAAATCACAGGACGCGACTGAACTGTCCTTTTGATCTGAGAAGAGTGTGGAGAAACCTCATAATTATGTACTTTTTGATCATTGTTGAATAGTTGATTTGATAGGGTTGGACTTGTATGATGAGAAGAGGAATAAACACTCTATTGAGAGTTATGAGGGAGAAAAAAATTCAATACTTGAGATTTTGCAAGATAGGGGCTTTGTTCTAATTCACTCTGAGGGCTGCGGGTTTGTCCATTATGGAGATACTTATTCAACAAGTTCTCTTGATTGGCGGCATCCGCCTTCTTACTATGTGCAAGAGAATGTTTCATATCGAGTTGGGGCGAGGAGAGCTCGGACTGTGGAGATGAGAGATCTCGAGCAGGAGAAATTTCTTTTTTCTGGGGAGAGACTGGTTGTACGTCATAGTATTCTGGAATGACGCTCTGGACTTGTGGTTTCAGCTCTGAGCCTGCAAGGTAAATCTAAAAAGAAATTTGGTTCAGAACGTCAATAAAATAAGGATCGGTTTACTGGATCGCTCTCATCACTTATAGGAAAGCCATAATACATGTTTTCGACAATTCTGTTACAGGAAACTGCGTCCATTCTTTTTTTGACATCATTATCGAGAATTTGACGGACAAGGTCGAGAAGGGGTTGGGAATAACGAGCGGAGGCTTTTTCGAATTGTTCTGAAATTGATACGGATGCATCGGCATTGAGAGTCATAGCATCAAGGATGATGATTCCGAGAGAGTAGATGTCCTGCTTATACTTTTCATATTCTGGAGAGGCAACTCCGTTCGAAAGAGCTTCATTGAGTTCTGGAGACAAAAATCTATGACTAACTTCATTATCTCCGTCTATGATTTGCTCATATGTGGTTTTGGTTTCATTGAAAATCACCATATCCAAGAGTTTATACTCATCTCCTTTTTTAACAAGATTTTCGGGTCTCAGTTGTCCATAGAAGATATCTTTCTTTTGGAAGTAGGCGAGAGCCGCGGTGGCACTCTGCAAAACGCCTAAAATTTCATTTTCTGTGAATTTTGAATTCTTGGCACATCTTTCTTGGATTTCCTGTTGAAGAGTGGACTCGTAGCTCTCAAAAAGGGCCAGATAGTTCACCTCGTCATTTTTCTTAAATCCTTCAAATTTTATGACGTTTGCGTGAGCAAAAAGTTGGTGGCGCTCCAAACGGGCAGGATCTTCAATCTTCAAGTTATTAAGGTTGATTTCCTTGCCAAACACCAAGTTTCCGGTAATAACGTCCTGGAAAACAAGGAATTCCTTGAGAACTGGATGCGAAACGACTTTATCTGTCTGGCTGTAATGGACGTAGGACTTGTTAAATATCGACGAACAAATTGTCCCCATTGATAATAGATTCGGTTAAGCCCAGGCGGCAACCCTTGTGAATTTTTTAATTGAAATTTATGAAAAATTTAATTCGAACGAGAATCTTAACTTCGAGAGTATTTATTAATGTGTGAGATACAAACCAAAAAGTTATAAACATGACTTCAATATATTATACCAGGAAAAATACGACAAAATTTTTTTTACATCTTGGATGATGATTGATGTCTGGGCGTTATTGAGACTTGAGTACTCATGACAAGAGGCAGGCCTTCAAAAAACTCTTGAGCTTCAATTAGCTCAGGTTTAACGAAATCATTTAGAAGATCCTTTGAATAATCTTTGGAGAGGTGCAGTGATGGTGTTTGAATAATTTCATGAATACATTCCAGGTTCCTTGCACTTCTCTCGAGACTTTCTCTAATAATTCGGTTCAGCTATGATGGTTAGTTATCGGGAACAAAAGAAAAGTGAAATTTACTGCTGTTTCTTTATCCATTAAATTTTGTTTATCCATTATTGGCTCGACTAAAAGAAAAGTAAAAATTTTTGTGTAAATAAAGGTTACCTTGTTTGCTCTTTATAGCTGATTTTTCTGGAGTACAGGCCATGGTTTTGGATTCTTGATTTGGAGTAGAAAATACAGAGTCAAGTTTCTTCTTCTGAACTTTTTGCGGTGTTGAGAACTGACGCTGTTCATATTTCTTCAAGGTCTGAGTATTCCCTAGGGTGAGGTTCAAATGATCGTCAGTATCCCCAGAGTTGAGATTTTTAAAACGAGGGACAGTGTCTTTCAAGTTGATTTCATGAATTTGGGTCTTGATTGCTTGATTTAGTTTGGTCGTGTAGTGATCAACATAGTGCGTTGGTTGTGTTTTGAAGGTAGCAGTTGATGGGACACCGTAAAAAGCATCATTCTTATTAAACGCTTCATTATGGATATTTTTGAGAAGGAATGAAGCAGTTGGTCTTTTTGACAAATTTGGAGTCAGCATCAGTTTGAGAATTGCAAAGTTTGGTCCTGGATACATTTCTCCAAACAACTTGAGAGAGTCTTGAAGTTTCTGCTCATCAAACTGTTTTGTAACCATATCGATGTAGTCATCATAGACTCCGAGTAGACCTGCATCCAAAACGCACATCCCCAAGGAGAAAATGTCGGCCTTAAAAGGATCATAAGCGTTTGGAGTTTGCTTCTTGTCAACTATATCTCTAACCAATTCAGGAGCTAGATACTTTCTATACTTTCCTGCAAGAGCCTGGCAATACAAGGACTTGGGTTCTGCAATGAGAAAGTTATCATGCATTTTGTAAACTTGTTTCTTGATTCTGAACAAACTTTTGGGAGTGATAAATCCATGAGGTTTGTGAATATTCTCTAAACAGGCTAATCCATTCAACGAACTGTACAGCATTGCAAATATTTCTTCTTGAGAGAAGCGAACCCTCTTTTGAATGTTTTTTTGGATCTGTTGGGAGAGGTCGAGTGGGAAGTATTCGACATAAACTTTCAAGGTTCGAAGTTTGATGTCTTCAATGATGTCAAAAACAGTCAAGAAGCTTGAATTCAATTGTTGGGCTTGTCTCAGGAGCACTTCAAGCTTTTGGGAAGGGTTTCTTTCAAATCTCTCTTTGACAATCATGACTTTGGAAGTCGATTTCGAACGAATAAAAGAGATGAAGCCAAATCTTTCATCATTTGTTTCCTGGAGTAAAGTAAAATCACTGAGGCCAAGACCAAGGCCCAAGCAAGCAGCATAAATGTTGTTGCTTTGTAATTCGCGGTTCATAAAACTTTTAAGATGATGTTTATTGCTAAAAAAAGCCCTCTTGCCTCATAAATAAGTCAAGAGAGTTAAATTAAAACCCTTAGCGGGAACACAGGATAGGATCAGGTCAGCTCGGCTCGAGATTTAATTTGCGTAAATTCTTCTGGGAAAATTATCAATTCCTTCAATCTTTAAACTCTCTACCTTTCAACTTCCTTGCTTGTTTGAGAAGAAAGAATCAGAAGATTCAATTCTTGCTAAGTTTCTTTTCCAAAGAAGATTCGTAATTGGCTCAATTATTTCTCTTCAAGAATAAACTTCTCAAGATAGATACATGAAGAATTTCATCAACAAGAGACAGCTTTGGCATTGATGAAAAAGTTAAGTGTTTCCAAATATTTTTTAGAATTGGTTTCGTCGAAACTCAATCGTCAACCAATTTTCTGTGAAATTCGAAAAATTTGCAAGAGAAAATTTTCTCAATGCTGAAAAAAAATTTTGAAAAATTTCTTTCAGATTTCTCTAAAATCTTGTAATTTTCTCATATCTCTTGAAGATGTTCGAAATTTGACACTTTGAGAATTTGGAATTTCTTTCTAAAACTTTGTTAAACAGGTAAGAGCTTCAAAACTCAATGCTGAATTAAAATTTTTGGGGGCTCGATAGATAAGGAATTTTATGATTTTGACTGAGTGATGTTGAGAGGAAATTAATGATTTTGAAATATCATTGAAGCCTCTTTTGACCAAAAATTTTCTTTTTTTCTTGGTTGGTCCAAAAATTGTGAATAAATTGTTTGGTTTTGTTTTGAGGAAGACCATGACTCAAGAATTCAGTGGGGAACAAAATTCCTGGAAGTATCGATTCTTCAAAAGAATCCACATCAATCTTGACCAGATTCAAGGAATTCACAAGACTTTTAAACGAAGAATTTCAATAAAGCAGAGGAAAAAATTTCTTTAAAATTTTTAGACCAATGTGAAACACGGTTACCCTCCCTTCCAAAAGTTTATGAGGAAAAACTTTCTCAGGTTTTTTGGAGTTCCATCGCAGACAAGATTTCGACTTTTCAGAAATCTTCCCATTCTTCCTTTTTAAAGAAATGAAGAATATTCCTTGATTTTTTTCAAAGTTCAGAGATGTCGATGCACAAACATTATTTTTTGAATTCTAATGTTTTTCCAAAGTGTAAAATTGGAAGAAATCATCCTATCGAAAACTTTACCAATCAGATGACTTTTTTGAAATTTGGATCAATGAAAAGAATTTTTGCCAAAAAAAAGAATTTGTTGATCCAGTCAATGTAGGTTTTTTTTTTTTTTTTAAAAAAATTCTCAAATCTTCTTCACCTGGGCTCAGAATTCCAAACTCTCAAAATCTGCAAGATTCGGAGGGAAAAAAAATTGGAAAACTTTTCGAGCTTTTTGTTTTTCAAATTTGATGCCATATTTTTTCTTCATCAAGAAATTGTCAGTTCTGAAGACACATTAAAAATATCTTTCGAGAGTATCATCTTTGGAATTTTTTTTTGTTGAAAAATCAAGAGAAAACCTCTCTCAGAATTTTTTTCCTCAGGTTTTTGTGGGAAAAATTCTCAAAATCCAGAAATCAAGAAGATTACGAATCCTGTCTTGAACACTTCAATCTCCTCCAACAATTCAAGAATAAAAAAAATAATTCTCCCAAACTTTTGAACTTTAACTGATAACAAGACAAAATTCAGTTTCAGGCTTTCAACAAGAGACTGAATGGAAAACGAATTTTTGGCCAATTCAAGCCAATTCAAAGATTAAAAAAATGGATTTTGGAGTTGTGGGGCAGGGAAACAAAAACTGAGGAGCTTCTGATTCTAACCTCTTTTTCAAAACCTGGGAAAACATTAAATAATTCGTATTTCAATTTTTCGGGAATTTTTTTTTTTCAAGAGATTTTTTTTTAAGGGTATGATGGTCTCTTCTGGAAAGGTCTTTTGATATTTTGAACAACTCAGTTTCGGATTTTCTTTTCCAAAAACACATTTACTGAGAGAGTCTCCAATAAATTTTTTTTTTCAAGGGCTCAAGGAAATCAAAAGCTCCAATAAAAAAATATGTAAATTCTGAACTTTGCAAGTCAATCAATAAATTTCGAAATCAAAACTCCAATAAAGAAATTCTCTTTTTTTTCCCCGAGAAATAATTTTTTCCAAAAAGATTTTCTAGATACCTATTTTTTTAAATGAACAGGATAAGATTTTTTTTTGTTAAAAAAAAGTCATTTTCGAAAAGTCTCTCAACTCGAGAGAAAGTAATGGACATACATTATAAATTAAAAATAGATCTGACTTACCAAGTTATTCTGATAAAAATTAAAAGATTTGCAACTTGCTAACAAAAGGAACTTATGAACCCAAGAAAAGATCGGTCACATTTATTCAAGAAGGATACGAAGCCTTTTAAAGAGCTCGAGGGAGCATCAGGATCTGAAAGTTCCAGAAACAGTTGCCTTGGAAGGGGATATCATACATCTTTGTTGTTTAAGGAGAATATTGTTACCTTTGGAGGAGAATACAACTCTGATCAGACTGGTGCTGCCAGTATCGGCATTTATGATATTAAAAACGATAGATGGAGCTATGTCGAGACAAATTTACCACCACGGTTTGGCCACACTGCTTGTGCATTTGAGGACAGTAAAATCATTATCTATGGAGGCCAGAGTTGCGACGAATCGATGGAAGGAAAGGCAATTAACACGTTAGTGATTGGAGTTGGAATGAACGAGAATAGCCAAGGTATTGAAGAAAGGGAGAGTTGGTCAGTAACGTTTTTTTAGGAGTACAGCTTGAATGGATAAGTCTAGAAAACAACCCTGGAGAATGTTTACAAAGGTATTGTCACACAGCACACGTGATTCAAGACCAGATGTACGTTTTTGGAGGTCTCGACCGAGTCAATCACAGCACGAACCAAATTTGGTGCTTAAATCTGAGTAGAGTTATTTTGAGGTTTTTCACTCTAATGTTGCTAGAGACACTTATTTGGTTTGAATGCCCCACAATGAATAATCCCCTTGGTAAGCAAAAAAATTAGCGCTGAGCTTTAACTGGTTTTAGATGAAAGGTGGGGGCATTCAAGTGTGATTTTTCACCACATGATTTATCTTTTTGGAGGATACTCTGATACGAAGCGAGCATACATGAATGACCTTTGGACTCTCAATTTAGAAACTATGACTTGGCAGCAGAATCAAATTAAAGAGCCTGCCGTTGCTCCGGGTGTCAGAAGAGGCCACTCTATGGTCGTTGAGAATAATAAAATCTACTGTTTTGGAGGAGAAACCAAAGATGGTGCCTATTCTGATGAATTCTTCAGTTTTGATATTGGTATCAGATGGATTTTTGTTAACCTGATGATCTATGTTTAGAATATGGTGAATGGGAGTCTCTTCCAGTGAAGGATTTGCTGTTAGATCCAAGAGCTTATCAAACAATGATGATGTATGATGGCAATATATTGATTTTCGGTGGTAGAAGCCAAAACGGTTATTTATCTGATTTTCAACTAATCCCAACTGATGGTTGTGCACGTAATGCTTACTACTCTGAGTTTGAAGAATTTTCAGGAGGACCTTATGATTATTCAGGTAATCCTTGGCTTGGTTTGGTTAGAAATTCTAAAATAATAAACAGCACCACCACAGCCATCAGTGAATCGGCTTTCGATGAGAGAGCAAACTCTTCTTTTAAATGCAGGAGTGAATCTCGAGAATATCGATTATAATTCTTCTCAAGGTTTTTTTCACCGTAATAGAGTTTTTTGTTAATTTTCCCACCAGCACTCGTGTATTTTATGGAAGGCAAAGGACTGAATTTCTCAACGATTCAACCTCTTGAGCTTTTAAAGCTTTCATTTCAGTTTAATTTGTATGAGCTTCGAAAGAATTGTGAGGCGTTCTTGATACAGAATCTAACAGAGTCCAATTATGTTGAAGTTGCCAAAGCAGCCGAGGCTTTCGAAATGCCTGCCCTAAAAAATGCTGTATCGGAATTTGTTATAAAGAATATATCCGGAATCCAGTCAAGAGATGATCTTCATCATCTCCCTAAAGAATCACTAATCGATATTTTAATTCGTTATTCTGATTAAAATCTATAAGTTTTTTTATGTTGAAAATAATTTTTGTATCACTACAATGTAATAAATATAATAATGAAGATTTTACAACAACAACAACAACATTATGAGTGCATAAGACTTTTAGTTTTCATAATCATAGAATAATCATCGTCGTCATCGGTTTCATATCGACGAGTTCTTTTAAAGAGACGGCTTTGTTTACAACAGTTTTTAATTTGGTATAAAATGAGAACCAGCATTGATGCTCCAAAGATGATCAAATACGTTTCAATTAAAAACACTGGTTTCGGGTTATTTGGGTGATTGTTAATGATAAGTGTGTATTTTTGTTGGGAGTATTTGTTGATTGCAGTAAGGTTGATGACAGTCTGCTGCTGGTCGATAGGATTCACATAATTTGGATCCTTGACAAGTTCGACTCCATCAAAGACAACGTAGTCTTCGAACTGTAATAAAGAGTTGGAGAGGATGACGTGATGGGTTTTTTCTCGGAAACTATCGGTATCATACAGAACAAAGGAGGAGACATTTTCGACAATTTGACGGGAAATCATCGTGATAGGGAAGAAAATGCTGACATTTTGGTTGTCGACTTGGCGTGAAACATTATTATAGTCCTGGTTGTAGAGAAGCAGAGTGAATATTTTTCCTCCTAGCGGGCCCAGAGTTTTATTTTGGTTCACCTGGTAGCATAAGGTGGCCATAAACTCATCTAAATATTTTAGCTGCTCGCCATAATAGGTGGTGCATCCACTGTACCCTTTATAGATTGTGTTTGGCACAATAAGAGGGTAAAAATCAATCGTATCCCATGTGATGTTTGCTGAATAAATGTTGAAGGAAGTTCCGAGCAAGACACTACAGGTGTAGTTTGTAAAGTCCATGGTTGGAAGTT
>Ga0182738_1004362_pt1 | contig 15680 bp, 11 predicted proteins | sample eDN5th30CBELigMG_FD_128876 | JGI IMG/M metagenome (GOLD analysis project Ga0182738, IMG submission 128876) | Enriched Miracle-Growth compost microbial communities from Emeryville, California, USA - eDNA 5th pass 30_C BE-Lig MG (version 2)... ... | reverse complement strand
GGCCGGGTTGCTGCGCATCGCGTTCACCGGCTCGGTGCCGCTGGTGCCGGGGTTTGCCCGGCTGGTGCGCACGTTCCGCGCCCAATTTCCGCTGGCGCGGCTCGAGATCGAGCACATGCCTACCGGGCAGCAATTGCAGGCCCTGGAGGAACGGCGCATCGACATCGGCCTGCTGCGGCCCGCGCCCCAGTTCCATCCGCCCGAGCACTTGCAGTTCCTGCCGTTCTGGAAAGACGAATTGCGCGTGGTCATGGCCAGCGATCACCCCCTGGCGGGTCGCAAGGGGCGCATTGCCATCAAAGACCTGGCGCGCTATCCGCTGGTGCTGTTCCCACGGGAAATCAGCTGCGGGCTGCACGACCAGACCATTGAATTGTTCAACCGGGCCGGGTTGGTGCCGCGCGTGGCGCAAGAGGCGCGCGAAGGAACCACCATCGTCGGCCTGGTGGCGGCGGGCGTGGGCATTTCGCTGCTGCCCGACGCCTACGCCAGCCTGCGCACCGAAGGCGTGCACTACGCCCGGCTCGAGGCGGGCGCGGCCAACTGCCCGCTGTTGCTGGCATGCTGGAAAGACAGCCCCGGCGACCTGGTCGACCACTACGTGCGGCTGGCGCGCAGCATCGTGGTCGACGAACCCGCCGTGCGCGCGCGGTGACTGCGCTGCCCGGTCCGGCAGGTGTCTGACTCCCGCAGGGTGTCAGACACCGAGGCATGTGTCGATCCGCGGTTCACAGCGGTGTCTGACACCCCGCGGGAGTCAGACACCTGGTCGCGAAGCGCTTCGGGGGTGGGGCTTTCACTTCGGCCCAGCCACAACAACTACAACGCGGCGGCCCGCAGCCTGCGCGTATACAGCGTGCCCCAGGCCAGCCCCAGCACGGCGGCCGCCAGCGAACCCAGCAGCACGCCCAGTTTGGCCGCGCCCAGCAGGTTGTCGTGGCCGGCGAATGCCAGCATGGCGATGAAGATCGACATGGTGAACCCCACGCCGGCCAGCAGCCCGATCAGGGCGATGCCGCCCCAGCCCAGGCCCGGCGGCAGCCGGCACCATCCCAGGCGGACCAGCAGCCAGCTCACGGCGATCACGCCGGCGGGCTTGCCGGCCACCAGCGCAAACGCCACGCCCACCATGACCCATTGCGAACCGCCGGCCGACAGGTCGATGCCGTCCAGGCTGACGCCGGCATTGGCCAGCGCGAACAGCGGCATGATGGCGTAGGCCACCCAGGGATGCAGGGCCGCCTGCACGCGCACCACCGGCGGCAGCACCTCGCGCTGGGCCAGCCGCAGTTGCCGCAGCGGGTGCGCCAGGGTGTTAGGCCCGGCGTCCGGCCCGGCGCGGGTAGCGGCCAGGTCGCCGGCCACGCGCGACACCATGTCCAGCGGGCGTTCGCGCATGCGCCGCGAGCCCACCGGCGTCAGCAGGCCCAGCATCACGCCGGCCAGCGTCGGGTGGGCGCCCGTCATCAGCAGGCCGGTCCATACGATGGCTCCGGGTATCACGTACCCGTAAGCCGACCCGATGCCGATGCGCTGCAGCCCCAGCACCATCAGGATGCCCATCGCGGCCACCACGAACCCGCTGTAGTCCAGCCCGCCGGAATAGAAGAAGGCGATGATCAGCACCGCGATGATGTCGTCGATGATGGCCAGCGCCAGCAAGAACACCCGCACATTGCCGGGAATGGAGCGCCCCAGCAGGGCCAGCACGCCCACGGCGAAGGCGATGTCGGTGGCGGTGGGCACGGCCCAGCCGGCGCGCCGCGCGGCTTCGCCATTGAAAGCCAGGTAGATCAGCGCGGGCACGGCGACGCCGCCCAGCGCGGCCGCCAGAGGCAGGGCGGCCTGCTTGAAATCGCTGAGCGCGCCTTCGTGGATCTCGCGGCGGATCTCCATGCCGACCACCAGGAAGAACACGGTCATCAGCGCATCGTTGATCCAGAAGTGCAGCGGCTGCGCGAACTCGTAGCTGCCCAGCCGGAACGACAGCGGCGTGTGCCACACGGCATGGTAACTATGGGAAAAGGCGGAATTGGCCCACACCAGCGCGACGGCCGCGGCGGCCAGCAGCACGATGCCGCTGACGGCCTCGATGTGCAGGAAACGTTCAAGGGTGGCGAAAGCCCGCTCGGCAAGCAGCTGGGCGCGCGGCAGGTTCCGCGGGGCGGAAGAGTGTCGTGGCATGGCGCAGGTATCCCGCGCGGCGGCCCGACCTACGCAATGCACCTGTCTGGCCGCGGGTTGCGGCTGACACCCAGCCGGCATTGTACACAGGTCGCGGCGAACGGCGCGGCGCTACGCCGCCGGCTATTTCTTGTGATTGCCGGCCACCGCCGCCGTGATGCCCAGGCCGATCAGCATGGCGCCGCCCACGTAGCGTTCGAAATGCAGATAGCTCCGGCTGCGCCGCAGCCAGCGGCCCGCGGCACTGGCCGCGAGCGCATAGCAGGCATCGCTGGCCAGGCCCAGCAGCGTGAAGATGAGTCCCAGGAAAACGACTTGCGAGGCCACGTGGCCGCGGCCGACATCGACGAACTGGGGCAGGAACGCCAGAAAAAACAGTGCCGTCTTGGGATTGAGCAGGTTCACGATGAAGCCGTCGCGGAATAGCCGCCGGTAGCGGCGTTCGGGGCGCGGCATGTCGGGCGCGGCCGGCGCGGGCCGCGTGCAGAGTTTTTTTATTCCCAGCCAGATCAGGTACGCGGCGCCGGCATACTTCACGATGCTGAAGGCCAGCGCCGACGACGCCAGCAGCGCCGACAAACCCAGGGCCGCCGCCGATACGTGCACCAGCGTGGCCGTGTGAATGCCCAAGTCCGATACCAGGCCGGCCTTGCGGCCTTGTTCGATCGACTGCGTAACGATGTACAGCACCGCGGGCCCGGGAATCACAAGCAGGATCAGGGCGGCGCTGACGAACAGGGCCAGGTTGGAGGTACTGGGAATCGCGAATTCCATGGAAGGCTCCGGTGGCGATGCGGTGTGACGGGCAAGCGCTACTGTACAGCGGCCCGGAAATGTCCAGATGATTGCTTATTTTTAATGAAAAAACACTTTGTCCTGCTTACATTAAAAATTACATTGCGAACTCACGCTGTCGTTGCGCCGCTGGATGATCATGAGGACTCCGATGCAAATAGGCAAGCCGGCTCACCTCCACTATGCGTGGTATATCGCCTGGGCATGCCTGGCCGTTTCATGCATTCGCGCCGGCATCGGTTTCCAGACCTTGGGCTTCATCATCAATCCGGCTCGTGAAGATTTCGGCTGGTCCAATACCCAAATTACCGGAGTGATTGCGATCAGAGAGCTGGTCGCGGGGATGGCCGCTCCCCTGGTCGGGTGGTGGGTCGATCGGCGCGGGCCGAGGGTTGTCATGGTGGCGGGCGCAATTCTTGTCGGCTTGTCGCTCAGCATGATCTCGATTGCCCAGACTTTCTTGCAGTTCACGCTCATTCTTGGCGTGGTGGGCGGCATCGGTGTGGCGGGCTTGTCCAACGCGATGGTGTTTCCTCTGATTGCCAAGTGGTTTTCAGCGCAGCGCGGACGCGCGACCGGCCTGGTTTCATCGGGAGCCAATCTGGGCGGCATCTTGCTGTCGCCGCTGATCATCTGGTTGTTGTCGGTTTCCAACTGGCGCACATCCTGGTTCATTCTCGGCTTTCTGCCGATCATCATTCTGGTGCCGCTTGCCATTTTCGTTCTGCGCCGCGAGCCGGCGGACATGGGGCTCATGCCATTTGGCGACGACCAGGAAGATGCCTCGGCTTTGCCGCAAGAAGCGGACGCCAGGCCTGAATTGACCCTGACCCAGGCGATGCGTTCACCCAGTTTCTGGCTTCTTGTGGTGGGGTGGAACCTGAGCGACTTTGTCCTGAAAGGCGCGTTGCTGCACAAGATTCCGGCCGCCGAATCGTTAGGCTTTTCCACCGCGCAGGCGGGCAGCATAGTGTTGACGTATGGCGCTTTCGCGATCCTGGGTAAATTGCTCACAGGGCTTATCGCCGACCATTTTTCGACACGGCTGGTCATTCTCGGCCTGTCGGTGCTGCAAGCGGCGGGGCTGATCATGTTCATCGGCGCGGACAGCATATGGAAAATGCAGCTTGGCTACGGCGCCTTGAGCGGTTTGTCCGCGGGAGGCCTGATCATGATGATGCCGTTCCTGCTCGCTTCGCTGTTCGGCCGCAAGAGCCAGGGCATCATCATGGGCGTTATTACGCCCATGGTGGTGATCTCGGGTGTCGGCGGGCCAATGCTGGCGGCGTTGTTGTTTGACATGACCGGCAGTTATATCTTTGCTTTCGAAATCTACGCGGTCATCGCGATTCTGGGCGGGGTGGTGCTTTGGGCTGCCAGTATCGTCAGGCCGGCGGAGCCGAGACAAATTGCTGCTAATCTTTGAGCCCCGGGAGGCCAAGTCATGTCAACGGTCACGATGCTTTATCCTGGCGATATGGGGGGTGCCTTTGCCGCCTTGCTGCTGGCTGCTGGCCATCGCGTGACCAGCCCGGTGGGCAGCCGCAGCCAGCAAACTCAGCAGGCGGCGCGGAAAATCGGCGTAGAAGCACAAGCCGATATGGCCGCCGCCGTGGCCGACTGCGACCTGATCCTGTCTCTGGTGCCGCCATCGGCAGTTATGAGTGTGGCGCAACAGGCAATCAAGTCGTGCCTGGAACAGAATGCGGCGCCTGTCTATGTCGACCTGAATGCCAAGACCCCGAGGGTTGCCGAAGGTCTCGGCGCGGCTTTCGGCAAGGCCGGATTGCCATTCTGCAATGCCTGCATCATTGGGCGCGCCTCGCACTTGGGCGAAGAAGGGCGGATCTATACCAGCGGTTCCAATACGAAGCCTCTGGAACTGCTGTTCAAGGGCTTGTTGCCGGTGATCCGCCTTGGCGATGAGGTTGTACAGGCGTCAATTTTCAAAATGGCCTTTGCTGGTTTCAACAAGACCATGGCTGCCGCCTTGTTCGAAACAGCCAACACTGCCAACGCTTTCGGGATCGCTGATGCCCTGTTCGCGCTGATCCAGTATCACATGGGCGGCACTTTGAACGATTTCAGCAAGCTGGTGCCGACTTATCCGCGCCATATGCTGCGCAGAGCAGAAGAAATGGAGGCTCTGGCCCAGATGCTGGCTGATCGCGAGCTGCCCAACCCGATTGCCGTGGCCGCGGGGAAGACATTTCGCCGCCTTGGGGGCAGCGACAGTTGGCCCGGGGCTGAGCCATCTGTCGGGATGATGAGGCTGCTGTCGGAAATCGACTATTGAATCCCGGCGAATCCGGCCTTACCGGGACTCCAGGGCCTGCTTGATCTTCTTGTCGGTGTTGTATTGGCTTAGTGCGTACACGGCCCAGATCGCGGCCGGGATCCAGCCGATGATGGTGATTTGAAGGATCAGGCAGATGATGCCGGCGATGGGCCGGCCGATGGTGAAGAAGCCCAGCCAGGGCAACAGCAAAGCAATCAGCAAACGCATGGCAACGCCTAGAGAAAAGCACAGGCGGACCAGTGTACACCGCGCCGGCGGCGCTACCGCGGCCTCGCGGTGTGGCTCAGGGCCGCGCCAGCGCGTCGGCCACGCCCAGGTCCCGCGCCAGCTCGACCATGCCCTGCCAGATGCCGGCATCGAAGCTCAGCGAGTCGGCGTTGCGCAGCCGGTTGCGCGCCTCGTATTCGCCCGGATACTCCACCTGCCGCACGCCCGGCTGGGGCGGGCAGTCGTGCAGGTAGTCAATAAAGGCCCCCACCTCGTGCGTGCGCCAGTCGGCATTGAAGTCCACCTGGGGGTCCAGCAGAATCGCGAACATATTGTTGATGACCGCGCCGTCGCGCGGATGCTCGGGCTGGATGGTGCCGCCGCCCGACAGCACGCCCGCCAGCAACTCGGCGACGACGCCCATCGCGTAGCCCTTGTGGCCGCCGAAGGGCAGCAGCGCCCCGGGCGGGTTGGCGAACAACGCGCCCGGGTCGGTGGTGGGGCGCCCCTGGGCGTCGATCAGGGCCCCCGGCGGCGCGGGCTGTCCTTCGGCGGCCAGCACGCGCGCCTTATTGGCCGCGATGGTGCTGGTGGCCATATCCACCAGCAGCGGCGGGCGTCCGCCGGGCAGGGGGCCGGCGAAGCACAGCGGGTTGGTCGTCAAGCAGGCTTGAGCGCCGCCGTATGGCGCCACGGTGGGCGCGCGGCTGATCACATTGGTGAACGCCAGCAGAATCAACCCTTCGGCCGCCACCATTTCGCCGAAATGGCCCATGCGCCCCAAATGATTGCTGTGCCGCAGTGTCACGATGCACTGCCCGTGCTGGCGGGTGCGCTCGATGGCCTGTTCGATCACCACCTTGCCCACGTATTGCCCCAGGCCCCGGTGGCCGTCGTAGGCCAGCATGGCCCCGCGGTCGTTCACGAGTTCGGGGCGGCCGTCGGCGCGCGCCAGCCCGCTGGCCAGCATCTTGCGATAGCTTCCCAGGATAGACAGCCCGTGGCTGGTGTAGCCCACCCGGTCGGCCTCGACCAGGTGCTGCGCGACCGCCTGGGCGATGTCGGCGGGCACGCCCAGCGCGGCCAATACCCGTTCGCCATAGGCCCGTGCCCGATCGAGCGAAATCTTCATCGGCGCCTCCGTCACAGCCAGCCCAGCCAGCGCCAGTACGTCATGCCGAAGCCCAGCATCAGCAGGTAGCCCACCACGGTGACGACGATGCCGACCTTGGCGAACTGCTTGGCGGTGAATGTTTCGGTGCCCAGGCACACCATGTTCTGCGGCGCGTTGATCGGCAGGATGAACCCGTAGCTGACCACGAAGCCCAGCAGCATGGTCATGCCCAGGCGGTTGAAATCGCCGGGCAGCGTGGTCAACACCGAGATCAGGATGGGCAGCATGGCCGAGGTCAGCGCGGTGGCGCTGGCAAAGCCCAGGTGGATGATGATCAGGAACGCGGCCAGAATGGCGAAGATCCCCAGCGGGCCCAGGTGATCCAGGCCGGTGCGCGCCACGACCTGGCCGCCCAGCCACTGGCCGGCCTGGGTCGTCAACAGGGCCGTGCCCAGGCTGATGCCGACGCCGAACACGATCACGGTGCCCCACGGAATGCGCGACTGCACGTCTTTCCACGTCATCACGCCGAAACGCGGCAGCATCAGCAGCACCAGACCGAAGTAGGTGGTCGAAGTCGTGTCGAACCGGTGCAGCTTGCCTTCGGTGGCCCAGCACAGCAGCAACAGCACTGATACCGCCATCAGGCGCTTTTGCGGCGCGCTCATCGGGCCCAGTTCCCGCAGCGATTTTTCGACGGCCTCTTTGCCGCCCGCGATGTTGTCGCTTTCGGGCGGCAGCATCTTCAGCACCAGCAATATCAATACCCCCGACATGATCACCGCCCACGGGGCGCCGGCGATCAGCCAGTCGGACCACGCCACCCGTCCGCCCAGCATCTTGTCCATGAATCCCACGGTCAGCAGGTTTTGCGCCGCCGCGGTCTGGATGCCCACGTTCCAGATGCTGGTGGCATGCGCCACGATGATCATGATGCCGGCCGCGATGTTCGAGCGCCGGTCGACGCCGAAGGCGGCGATCACGCCCATCATGATGGGCACCACGGCCGCGCTGCGGGCGGTGGCGCTGGGAACCACCAGGCTCAGCACGATCGTGACGGCCACGCAGCCCACCAGAATGCGGCGCGTGCTGGTGCCGATGCGGGCCAGGGTCACCAGGGCGATCCGCCGGTCCAGCCCGGTGTAGGTCATGGCGGCGGCGATGAACAGCGCGCCCGCCACCAGGGCCAGCGCCGAGTTGGCGAAGCCGGTCAGTGCCATGCTGATGGCCGCCGAGGTGCCGTACAGCACAGTGGGGTCCTTGACCGTGGGCGCGGTGCCCAGCAAGAACGCCATCAGGGTGGTCACCATGATGGCGCTGGCCTCGTACGAGACGGCCTCTGTTACCCAGACCACCACGGCGAAGGCCAGGATGGCCAGCATGCGATGGCCGGCGGGGGGCAGGTCGGCGGGCAAGGGCAGCAGCAGCACCAGCACCAGCGCGGCCACCCCGGCTATCAGCCCGATGGGAATCTTGGCCTTGGGCGGCTGTGGGGAAGCGGGCGTCGCGGTCGCGATCGTCATGTCGTCTCCGGGGCTGCGGTGGCCGAGGCGGGGACCCGGCCCGGCAATGACTCGCTCCACGCAACAATACGTCGAATTCTTGTTCGCTGTCAGGGCCGTATGATTTAGAAACATTTGATACATCGATGTACCAACACCCCGGTGGCGACGCTTTTCCCTATGGTGTGCGCGCCCCCGGGCCGGCCAAACCGCGCGGGCCGAGGTGCAATAAATCGAAGTGAGCGGCAAACACTTGCGTCAAACGAGTGACCATCCTTAAAGTGTTGTCACAGTCCATGCATTGGGTGCCCCGGACGCTACGCTTCGATGCTTATGCGAAAGTCGATTTTCTCGATTGTTCTGTGTGCGAGTGTGCTATTGCCGGGTGGCGCATGGGCCTGCGATATGCAGGCTTCCTGGATGCAGCGGGCATGCAACCGTCTCAATGAAATCTGGACTACCGGCAGCAACGATCTGTATGTCACCGGATGGGCGTGGCACAACCGCTCGATGTACAGCGCGGACAAGATCGCGGAATTCAACGAGGCCGCCTGGGGCGGCGGCTACGGCCGCAGTATTTATGACGAAGACGGCGACTGGCAGGGCCTGTACGCCATGTCGTTCCTGGATTCGCACGCGCGCATCCAGGCAATGGCGGGATACGGCTTCCTGAAGGTAGCCCATCTCACTCCCAATTGGCGGCTGGGGGCGGGCTACACGCTGTTCCTCATGTCGCGCAAAGATATCAACAATTACATCCCTTTTCCCGGCATTTTGCCGCTGGTTTCGGCGGAATACCGCCGCGCCAGCGTGTATGCGACGTATATCCCGGGCAGAAGCGGAACGGGCAATGTGCTGTTTGTGTTCGGCAAGTGGTCGTTTTGATCCGTCTGTTGCATAGCGGCCTGGGCCGCGTTGGGGAGATCGTTGATGGGACGTGTGAATGGCATGTCTGGCCTGGGCGCGTGGGCCGCGATCTTGCTGCTGGCCGCGGCCGCCGCCGGCTGCGACCGCGCGGACGACGCCGGCATCGTTATTCCGCCCCCGACGGTGCTGGTCACCACCGTGGCCCGCGCGCCGATCGACTTCGAGTTCGATTTGCCCGGCCGCATCGAGCCCCAGCGCACCGCCGAGATCCGCGCCCGGGTGGATGGCATCGTCGAGAAACTGCTTTACACCGAGGGGACGGACGTGGCGGCCGGCACGCCGCTGTTCCAGATCGACGACAGCGATTACAAGGCCCAGCTGGCGCAGGCTGAGGCAATGCTGCAGCGCGCGCAGGCGGTGCAGAAAAATGCCGCCTCGGTGGCGCAGCGCTTCCGGCCCCTGGTCAGCCGGCAGGCCGTCAGCGCGCAGGAATACGATGCCGCGCTGGCGGCGCTGGGCCAGGCCCAGGCCAACGTGGCCGACGCCCGGGCCGCGGTGACGCTGGCCCGGCTGCGCCTCGAGCGCTGCACGGTGCGCGCGCCCATTGCCGGCAGGGTGGGGCGCGCGCTGGTCACCGAAGGCGCGCTGGTCAGCGCGGCATCGGCCACCCTGCTGGCGCAGATCAACCAGCTTTCGCCTATCAGCGCCACTTTCACGAAGTCGAGCACGGCCATCCTGGACCTGGCCGAGTACGTGCAATCGGGCGCGCTGACGCTGCCCGACAACCACAAATTCACGGTGCGGCTGACCCTGGCCAACGGGCGCGAATATCCCGAAGCCGGCCAGGTCGATTTCGCCGACCTGGCGGTGGACCGCACGTCGGGCTCGCAGACGGTGCGGGCGCAATTCGAGAACACCGACCGGACGCTGCTGCCGGGCCAGTTCGTCAGGGGCCGGTTCCTGGTCGGCGTGCGGCACGATGGCATGCTGATACCGGCACGCGCGGTGCAGTTGAACAACGGTATCGCCAGCGTGCTGGTCGCCGGCCCGGACAGCGTGGTGCAGGCCCGGCAGATCGAGCTGGGCGAGCAGCAGGACGGCAACTGGGTCGTGCGGCGCGGGCTCGACGACGGAGAGCGGGTCATCGTCGACGGATGGCACAAAGTCAGGCCGGGACAGCAGGTCCAGGCGTCCGAGGCCGAGCCAGGCCGATAGCGGAATCCGGACCATGAATTCCTTCTTCGTATTCCGTCCTGTGTTTGCCTGGGTGGTGGCCCTGTTCATCCTGCTGTTCGGGGTGATCGCGCTGGTGCTGCTGCCGGTCGAGCAGTACCCGAACATCGCGCCGCCTTCGATCTCGATCCAGGCGCATTATCGCGGCGCCGACGCCGCCACGATCGACCGCAACCTGACTTCGATCATCGAAGAAGAGATGATCGGCCTGGACGACTTTCTGTACATGTCGTCGGTCAGCCGCGCCAACGGGTCGGCCCAGATCACCGTGACGTTCGCCCCCGGCACCGATCTGGACGTGGCGCGCGGGCAGGTGCAGGACCGGCTCAGCCGGGTCGAGCCGCGCCTGCCGCAAGAGGTGCGGCAGTTGGGCATTACCGTGACCAAGGCATCGTCCGGCTTTCTGATGCTGGTGGCCTTGCAGGCCGAACGCGGCGACGTCTCGACGGTAGAGATGGGCAACTTCGCATCGAACAATATTCTTAATGAACTGCGCCGCATTCCCGGGGTGGGCGATGTGCAGCTGTTCGGTTCGCCGTTCGCCATGCGGATATGGATGGACGAAAGCAAGCTGGCCAGCTACCAGATGTCGGCCGGCGACGCGATGCGGGCGGTGCAGGAACAGAATACCCAGGTGGCCAGCGGCGCGCTGGGCGACCAGCCGCTGGCCGGCGACGCGCAGTTCCACGCGCAGATCGTCACGCAAAGCCGCTTTTCCACGCCCGAGCAGTTTCGCGAGATCATCTTGCGGGTCAATACCGACGGCTCGGTGGTGCGGCTGGGCGACGTGGCGCGGGTCGAGCTGGGCAATGACAACTATGGCTTCCGCCTGCGCGTCAATGGCAAGCCGGCGGCCGGCATCGGCATTCAATTGACCAACGACGCGAATGCCCTGAACGTGGCGCAGCGGGTGCGCACGCGCATGACCGAGCTGGAATCGATCTTTCCCGACGGGGTGACTTGGACCGTGCCGTTCGACACCACGCCGTTCATCGAAACCTCGATCCGGTCCGTGGTGGTCACCATGGTCGAAGCGCTGCTGCTGGTCACCGTGATGGTGTTCATCTTCCTGCAAAGCTGGCGCAGCACGCTGATCCCGACGCTGGTGGTGCCCATGGCCCTGATCGGCACGTGCGCCGGCCTGTTCATGTTCGGGGCGTCGCTCAACCTGCTGTCGCTGTTCGGCATGGTGGTGGCCATCGGCATATTGAATGACGATGCCATCGTCATTTCCGAGAACGTCTCGCGCATCATGCAAGAAGAGAAACTGAGCGCGCCCGAGGCAACCCGCAAGGCGATCGGGCAGGTATGGGGCCCCATCATCGCCAGTACCCTGGTGCTGGTGGCCGTGTTCGTGCCCATGGCGATGTTTCCCGGATCCAGCGGCGCGATCTACCGCCAGTTTTCCATCACCCTGACGGTATCCATCGTGATATCGACCATCCTGGCCCTGTCACTGGGCGCGGCGCTGTGCGCGACCCTGCTGAAACTGCCCGAACCCGCAGGCGCGCCCGGCCGGCCGGCCGGGCCAGGGCGGCTGGCATGGCTGCACCGGGGCAAGCAATGGGTGTTCGACAAGTTCAACGCGGGCTTCGACGCCGTGACGCGCCGCTACGTGAACGGCGTGCAGCGCATGCTGGTGCATCCGCTGCGCTGGATGCTGGCGTTCGTGGCGGTGTGCGGACTGGCGGTATTCTTGTTTGCACGGCTGCCGGGCGGCTACCTGCCGTCCGAAGACCAGGGCTATTTCTTTGTCGCGTACACCGGGGCGCCCGGCGGCACCGCCGACAGCACCGAACGCGCGGTGAACCAGGCCGAGGCCATGCTGAACCAGCAGCACGGGGTGCGCAACATCGCGTCGGTCGTGGGCTTCAGCATATTCGGCCAGGGCCAGACCGCCGGCATGTCCTTTGTCGACATGTATCCCTGGGGCGACAGGCCGGGCGCCGCCAACTCGGTCGACACCGTGGTCGGCCGCAGCAACCTGGCCTTCCGGGCGGTGCCCGAGGCGCTGATCTTCGCCTTGAATCCCCCGCCCATCCCGTCGCTGGGCAATGCCTCGGGCTTTTCCATGAAGGTGCAAGACCGCAGCGGCCTGGGCGGGGCCACCCTGGAGCAGGCCGGCGCCGCCATGCTGGCGGCGGCCGCCCGCAACCCCATACTGACCGGCATGCGCATCGACGGCATGCCGCCCGCGCCCCAGCTGTACGTGGATATCGACCGCGTGCATGCGCGCGCGCTGGGGCTGCAAGTGGCCCAGGTGAACCAGGCGCTGGCGCTGGCCTTCGGCTCGAACTACGTGAACGACTTCGTCCACGAGGGCAGTGTGCTGCGCGTATTCCTGCAGGCCGAACCCGGGCAGCGCATGCGGCCCGAGGACATCGCCGCGCTGCAGCTGCGCAATGACCAGGGGCAGATGGTGCCTTTCTCGGCGTTTTCGCGCATGCACTGGACCAACGGCCCGCAGCAGCTCGAGCGCTACAACGGCTTTCCCTCCATCACCATTTCGGGCGAGGCATCCGCGGGCCAGTCCAGCGGCGCCGCGCTGCGCGCCATGGAGAACATCGCCGACGACACGCTCGGCCCGGGGCTGAGCTACGAATGGACCGGCACCGCCTTCGAAGAAACCCAGGCCGGCAACCAGGTGGCGCTGCTGCTCGGCTTGTCCCTGGTGGTGGTGTTCCTGCTGCTGTCGGCCCTGTATGAAAGCTGGTCGGTGCCCATCGTGGTGCTGCTGATCCTGCCGTTCGGCATGCTGGGCGCCGCCGGTTTCACGCTGGTGCGCGGCATGTCGGCCGACGTTTACTTCAATATCGGCCTGGTCACCATCATCGGCCTGGCGGCCAAGAACGGCATTCTGATCGTCGAGTTCGCCATCAAGGAAGAGACGCAGGGGCGCGACCGCCTCGAGGCCGTGGTCGACGCGGCGCGGCAGCGCCTGCGCCCCATTGTGATGACCAGCCTGACGTTCGTGCTGGGCATGCTGCCGCTGGTCTTCGCCTCGGGCGCGGGCGCCGCCAGCCAGCGGGCGGTGGGCACCAGCGTCATGGGCAGCATGCTGACCGCCACGATTTTCGGCGTGTTCTTCACCCCGCTCTTCTACGTGGTGGTCCGGCAATGGTTCGGCCCGCGCGCCGGGCCGGGCCCCGCGCCGGGCCCGGCGCCGGCCGACGAACCTTCCAGCGAAAAGGAAGCATGATCATGCGCCATGCCTGGTTGCTGCTGCTGTGCGCCGGACTGTCGGCCTGCGATCTGGCGCCCACGTACCAGACCCCCGACGTGGCGGTGCCCGACCGCTACGCGCATCTGCCGCCCGTTGCCGGCGTGGCGGCGCAGAGCCTGACCTGGCAGCGCTTCTTCGGCGACGAGCAGCTCAAGTTCCTGGTGGCGCGGGGCCTGGAACTGAACCGCGACCTGGCCGCCGCCGTGGCGCGCATCGAGCAGGCCCGGGCGTTCTACCGTATCGAGCAGGCCAACCGGCTGCCGCGCATCGATGCCGGGGCGGGCGCCAGCCGCAGCCAGGCGCCGCTGTCCAGCCTGGACCCGGTGTTCGCCGACAGCCGCCGCACCATACAGTTCAACCAGTACAACGTGCAGGTCGGCGTCAGCGCGTTCGAACTCGATTTCTGGGGCCGGGTGCGCAACCTCAGCGAGGCCGCGCGGCACCAGTACCTGGCCTCGGTGGAGGGCAAGCGGGCGTTCCGCCTGTCGCTGATTTCCAATATCGCCGCCACCTACTACGCGGCGCGCGCCGGCGAAGAGGGCATCGAACTGGCCCGCCACACGGTCGACACGCGCACCTATGCGCTGAAAGTGGCCAAATACCGGCTGGACGCGGGCGTGACCTCGTCGGTGGACTACGAGCAGGCGGCGATTCTGCTGACGCAGGCGCAGACCCAGCTGGCCGAACTGCAGCGCACCACCGCCGAACGCTGGAACCAACTGTGGGTGCTGGTGGGCGGCCAGTTCAACGGGGCCATGCCGCCGGCCCGGCCCCTGGCCACCGCCGGGCAGTTCGAAGATCTCGATGCCGGGCTGCCTTCGTTCCTTCTGGCCGTGCGGCCCGACATCCGGCAGGCCGAAGACAGGCTGCGCGCCGCCAACGCCAACATCGGCGTGGCGCGCGCGGCCTTCTTCCCCCGCATCGCCCTGACCACGTCGTTCGGCTATGCGTCCGCCGAATTGTCGGATCTGTTCTCGTCGCCCAGCGAGATCTGGACGGTGGGCGGCACGCTGGGCCTGCCGCTGTTCGACTGGGGACAGCGGCGCGCCGGCGTCGAGCTGGCCCAGGCGCAGCGCGACGAACTGATCGCCAACTATCAGAAAACCGTGCAGACCGCGTTCAGCGAGGTGGCGACCGCGCTCGAGCGGCGCGTGCGCTACCGCGAACAACTGGCGGCCCAGGCGGTCGCCGTGCAGGCCCAGCGCCGCCTGGCCGAAACCGCCGACCTGCGCTACCAGAACGGCATCTCCATCTACCTGGAAGTGGTAGACGCCCGCCGCGGCCTGTTCAATGCCGAACAGCAGTTGCTGCTGCTGCAGGCCGCGCAGCTGCAGAATGGCGTGTCGCTCTACGCGGCTCTGGGGGGCGGGGATGAATAGAAGGTTGAAGCAGGCCTTCAAGATCCTGGGCCTGGTGCTGGCGGCGATGTTGTTGACGCTGCTGGGCGTGCGCATCTACACCATTCACCAGAGCCCGCCGCTGTCGGCCTGGCACACGTACGTGCCCGACGAACTACGCGCCGACCAGCTCGACCAGATGTCGTGGGCGCAATACCTGGCGCACGAAGAACGGTTGTTCGCGCAGGTGCGCCAGCATGTCAGCGCCAAGCTCGAGCCGGAAGAAGAAGTCGAAAGCAATCGCTATTTCGAGGGCGCGCGCGTCAATCCAGAGCATTTCGCGCACGACTGGAACCGCTCGTATGTGCTGACGCCGGCCCGCGATCCGGTGGGCGTGGTGGTAATGCTGCACGGCCTGACCGACTCGCCGTACAGCCTGCGGCACGTCGCGGCGCATTATCAGTCGGTGGGATACGTGGTGGTGGCGATCCGGCTGCCGGGCCACGGCACCGTGCCGGCGTCGCTGACGGACACGACATGGGAAGACTGGATGGCGGCCACCCGCCTGGCGGTGCGCGAGGCGCGCCGCCGGGTGCCGGCGCCCCGGCCGCTGCATATGGTGGGGTTTTCCAATGGCGGCGCGCTGGCGCTGAAGTATGCCCTGGCGGCCAACCGCGATCCCGAGCTGTCGCGCCCAGACCGCCTCATCCTGGTATCGCCCATGATCGGCGTCACGCGCTTCGCCCGCTTCGCCGGGCTGGCCGGGCTGCCCGCCATCCTGCCGGCCTTCGCCAAGGCGGCCTGGCTGAGCATCGTGCCGGAATTCAATCCGTTCAAGTACAACTCGTTTCCCATCAACGCGGCCCGCCAGTCTTTCGAGCTGACCCAGGTCTTGCAGGAAGAACTGGCCGCGCAGCAG
>Ga0182738_1004361_pt1 | contig 15681 bp, 12 predicted proteins | sample eDN5th30CBELigMG_FD_128876 | JGI IMG/M metagenome (GOLD analysis project Ga0182738, IMG submission 128876) | Enriched Miracle-Growth compost microbial communities from Emeryville, California, USA - eDNA 5th pass 30_C BE-Lig MG (version 2)... ... | reverse complement strand
GGCCAATCAGGAATCCAGAGACCTTACAATTCCCGTACGATGCAAATCAGCAGCTATCGCAGCATGTGGTTAGTCACGATGTTTGACCTGCCTACCGACACCAAAGCGGCCCGAAAGAATTATTCGCGGTTCCGCAAGTTCCTGCTGTCGGATGGATTCGCCCAGATGCAATACTCAGTGTACGGACGACATTGCATCAGCGAAGAAGCTGCAGATGTCCATTACCGCCGTGTCGAACGCAACCTCCCCCCTGACGGGGAAGTTCGAATCCTCGCCGTAACCGACCGCCAGTTTGAAAAGATGCGAATTTTCTTCGGAAAAATGAGGAAACCATGCCCCAAACAACCGGATCAAATGCTCCTTTTTTGATTCTGTGCCAGCCGCAACGCGTGGCACAGAATCAAATTAGGGAAGAACGAGTGTAACAGATCCGTCCCCGAGAGCAGTCCGCAACGCCAACCGGGTCGCGTCCAGCGGACTGGCAGTGTAACAGATCCGTCCCCGAGAGCAGTCCGCAACAACGGCCGTGAGATGCCGTACTCAGGGAAAAGTGTAACAGATCCGTCCCCGAGAGCAGTCCGCAACAAGTGAAGTCTGCAACCGTCGCTTTGATTCAGTGTAACAGATCCGTCCCCGAGAGCAGTCCGCAACTTGTCACGTTTGGCACCAGCCCGACCGCCAAGTGTAACAGATCCGTCCCCGAGAGCAGTCCGCAACCAGTCAGGGTGGGCAATCAGCCGGTCAAAAAGTGTAACAGATCCGTCCCCGAGAGCAGTCCGCAACTGCTGAGACGCGGAAGACAAACACAACTCTAGTGTAACAGATCCGTCCCCGAGAGCAGTCCGCAACTGATTGGCCCGAAGCACGTTTCCGGGTTAAAGTGTAACAGATCCGTCCCCGAGAGCAGTCCGCAACTCTTACGCCGACACAGCCGCTGTTGTTGACAGTGTAACAGATCCGTCCCCGAGAGCAGTCCGCAACCCGGCTGGCCCCGTCTTGCCTCTGCAATTTAGTGTAACAGATCCGTCCCCGAGAGCAGTCCGCAACCGCCGGATCATAGGTATTCATGTTCCAGTTAGTGTAACAGATCCGTCCCCGAGAGCAGTCCGCAACTTATGCGGATATCGCCCGTGACACTCTGGAAGTGTAACAGATCCGTCCCCGAGAGCAGTCCGCAACCGCAAGAAAGCCGGCCTGTCTGACATGCAGAGTGTAACAGATCCGTCCCCGAGAGCAGTCCGCAACTGGAGGGATGGTACGAGGTCGGCGTTACGGAGTGTAACAGATCCGTCCCCGAGAGCAGTCCGCAACTCTTTCGGCAGTGGCTCAAAATGGCACCTCAGTGTAACAGATCCGTCCCCGAGAGCAGTCCGCAACCCAGTCGTAGACGCCAGGGAACATGACCATAGTGTAACAGATCCGTCCCCGAGAGCAGTCCGCAACTGCTTGGCGACGACATGCTTCCTGAATTCTAGTGTAACAGATCCGTCCCCGAGAGCAGTCCGCAACTCCTGAGAAGCGACCTGTTTGTACTTTTCTAGTGTAACAGATCCGTCCCCGAGAGCAGTCCGCAACAAACCGCAATCTGAAACAGTCGGCTAGCACAGTGTAACAGATCCGTCCCCGAGAGCAGTCCGCAACAGGGAACGAAATGATGTCTTCCATGGGCGAAGTGTAACAGATCCGTCCCCGAGAGCAGTCCGCAACGAGTCGTCGAGCATCGCCTGAGAGACCTTGAGTGTAACAGATCCGTCCCCGAGAGCAGTCCGCAACCCGCCGAGTGCGGCGTTGACGTCCTGTCTGAGTGTAACAGATCCGTCCCCGAGAGCAGTCCGCAACACCGACATGTACGTCAACGTCGCTCATAGGAGTGTAACAGATCCGTCCCCGAGAGCAGTCCGCAACTGTAGAGATTCGAGACCTCGCGTTCACGTTAGTGTAACAGATCCGTCCCCGAGAGCAGTCCGCAACCGAAGGGAGGTGATTTAGTTGAGCGGGACAAGTGTAACAGATCCGTCCCCGAGAGCAGTCCGCAACTCGACTGGCAGCGCGACGACATTATCTATCAGTGTAACAGATCCGTCCCCGAGAGCAGTCCGCAACCCGCGCAAGGTTCTGCCGATCCTGCGTCAAAGTGTAACAGATCCGTCCCCGAGAGCAGTCCGCAACTGGAGACCGAGCGTCACGCCGAGTGCATCAAGTGTAACAGATCCGTCCCCGAGAGCAGTCCGCAACACGCCGAGTGCATCACGGCGCACGGCAGGGAGTGTAACAGATCCGTCCCCGAGAGCAGTCCGCAACCCGCTGAGCCGGGGATCGTCGGGACTGGTGAGTGTAACAGATCCGTCCCCGAGAGCAGTCCGCAACTGAAGAGGGCAGATGACGCCTATGCGGACTAGTGTAACAGATCCGTCCCCGAGAGCAGTCCGCAACTCTTTTCCGCTAGCTCGCCTTCGTTGTGGGAGTGTAACAGATCCGTCCCCGAGAGCAGTCCGCAACAGCAGGCACAAGTGGCCTTCGGGACGTTGCAGTGTAACAGATCCGTCCCCGAGAGCAGTCCGCAACTCGTGCACGTCGCGGACCTGCAGCCCTGCAAGTGTAACAGATCCGTCCCCGAGAGCAGTCCGCAACCACCGGCACCCAACTTCGCAACGGCATGCAAGTGTAACAGATCCGTCCCCGAGAGCAGTCCGCAACCTGGTGTACGGCGTCTGTTAAATTTGTGCAAGTGTAACAGATCCGTCCCCGAGAGCAGTCCGCAACTCGAGCCGTGATGCACGGAAGGTGATGCGAAGTGTAACAGATCCGTCCCCGAGAGCAGTCCGCAACTCCGACGCCTTAAACCATGTTTCCTTGCTCAGTGTAACAGATCCGTCCCCGAGAGCAGTCCGCAACTAATGGCCACGCATTTATCGCCGACGAAATAGTGTAACAGATCCGTCCCCGAGAGCAGTCCGCAACAGTTCTTGGAGACTAAGAAATTCGAATTGAAGTGTAACAGATCCGTCCCCGAGAGCAGTCCGCAACTTGCCTGCTTGGTTCCCCTTTCTGAAATCGAGTGTAACAGATCCGTCCCCGAGAGCAGTCCGCAACGACTGACGAGCGAGCTGAAGCAGGTCGGAAGTGTAACAGATCCGTCCCCGAGAGCAGTCCGCAACGCGCGGGAGAGATGGCCGCAGTGGCGATTGAGTGTAACAGATCCGTCCCCGAGAGCAGTCCGCAACCGAAGTTGAGAACTTCAATCGTACGGAACTAGTGTAACAGATCCGTCCCCGAGAGCAGTCCGCAACGAATATGACCAGTTGCGCGCCGACTTCTGCAGTGTAACAGATCCGTCCCCGAGAGCAGTCCGCAACGCAAGGAAGTTAACGGCGTTTATCTGATCAAGTGTAACAGATCCGTCCCCGAGAGCAGTCCGCAACTGCTCTCCTCTTCCGAGGGCCTCAATGTCAAGTGTAACAGATCCGTCCCCGAGAGCAGTCCGCAACGTGAATGAGGATCGGCCCACGATATTTGAAGTGTAACAGATCCGTCCCCGAGAGCAGTCCGCAACGCCAGCGGAGAGAGATTCAGAAGTGGCTGAAGTGTAACAGATCCGTCCCCGAGAGCAGTCCGCAACCAGCACCTGCAGCGAACCATTCTCGATCGAGTGTAACAGATCCGTCCCCGAGAGCAGTCCGCAACTGCCGAGTCGAATAGAGCACCAGGTCCTCGAGTGTAACAGATCCGTCCCCGAGAGCAGTCCGCAACTGACGGCCTCGTGAGAGCTGGGCGTGAGCGAGTGTAACAGATCCGTCCCCGAGAGCAGTCCGCAACAAAAGACCGTCGACCAGGTCCAATCACATTAGTGTAACAGATCCGTCCCCGAGAGCAGTCCGCAACCGCATCTGCCGCATCTTGTGCAATGCGTATAGTGTAACAGATCCGTCCCCGAGAGCAGTCCGCAACAGCGGTGGCGGCTGACCGACACGCAGCCATAGTGTAACAGATCCGTCCCCGAGAGCAGTCCGCAACAAGCCGACCATGCGGCAGGCGAGTGCCGACAGTGTAACAGATCCGTCCCCGAGAGCAGTCCGCAACTCATGGAGCGAATGGCAAACAACTGCCATCAGTGTAACAGATCCGTCCCCGAGAGCAGTCCGCAACGCCGTGCGCCGTGATGCGCTCGGTGTCGTGAGTGTAACAGATCCGTCCCCGAGAGCAGTCCGCAACCCGCGACCGCGAGCAGCAGCAGATCCCGGGAGTGTAACAGATCCGTCCCCGAGAGCAGTCCGCAACTGCTGGCAGTACTGATTCACCGCCTGGAAGAGTGTAACAGATCCGTCCCCGAGAGCAGTCCGCAACTGCGTCCGGACGAAGCCCGCCAGCTGTTGGAGTGTAACAGATCCGTCCCCGAGAGCAGTCCGCAACGTCGACGAAGGGATTGACCACGTTGGTGATAGTGTAACAGATCCGTCCCCGAGAGCAGTCCGCAACACAAAAGGAGTGAGAACGTGCCCCGCGTGTAGTGTAACAGATCCGTCCCCGAGAGCAGTCCGCAACAGTGATGTTCCGGTGACAAGAGTGACGGTTAGTGTAACAGATCCGTCCCCGAGAGCAGTCCGCAACCTGCTTGAACCCGGAAGCTGATACCCGGAAAGTGTAACAGATCCGTCCCCGAGAGCAGTCCGCAACCAAGCCGAGACATGGCCGACTGACCTTTCAAGTGTAACAGATCCGTCCCCGAGAGCAGTCCGCAACTCGGACGTACGGCAGCACACAAACGGCTACAGTGTAACAGATCCGTCCCCGAGAGCAGTCCGCAACTCACGGCCTTGTAGAGCAAGGCGTGCCGGCAGTGTAACAGATCCGTCCCCGAGAGCAGTCCGCAACTGCGGTTGGGAATCACGGCATTCAGCCCAAAGTGTAACAGATCCGTCCCCGAGAGCAGTCCGCAACTGATGTTCTGCACAATCGGCTGAATCTGTCAGTGTAACAGATCCGTCCCCGAGAGCAGTCCGCAACCCAAGGCAGACCGCGTAATTGGACGATCTGAGTGTAACAGATCCGTCCCCGAGAGCAGTCCGCAACACGACGGGACTCCCGGTTACCAGAATCGCAAGTGTAACAGATCCGTCCCCGAGAGCAGTCCGCAACTTTGCGGCCGCCGCCCCATGATCACAGGTAGTGTAACAGATCCGTCCCCGAGAGCAGTCCGCAACCCTTGGGCGTGTGCACGCACAATTTCGGTGAGTGTAACAGATCCGTCCCCGAGAGCAGTCCGCAACCGGCCGTCATGCAGTCAGTGCGACACCTGAAGTGTAACAGATCCGTCCCCGAGAGCAGTCCGCAACCCGGGCTGTACTCGCCGCTGGAACTTGCCAGTGTAACAGATCCGTCCCCGAGAGCAGTCCGCAACAGCATGCTGAGCTGAGGCGTCAGGAAGAGCAGTGTAACAGATCCGTCCCCGAGAGCAGTCCGCAACTGCAGGCAATCGTTCGTCGTCAATATTCCCAGTGTAACAGATCCGTCCCCGAGAGCAGTCCGCAACTGATCGTGGCCACGCTGGATGAAAACACCCGTCCCGCTCATGCGGCCCGCAACGGTCGTATCTACTGGGTTGATCGAAGCAAGCAACCGACGATTGACCAATTGCCGGTACTGCCTGATGAGCCAAACTGCAGGTGTTATGACACGCCGGTCCTGCATCCGCCAGAAGAATTCGAGAACGACCCTGCACTGCGGGCTGAATTCCAGAATGCGGCCGGGAATGCAATTCCCGATCCGCAGGTCTACAGTCAGTGGTTCGATCGTGCGGATGTCGGCCGGAGAAAAATGGCAGTGGGGGCAAAGCGGTATGACGCTGTCCGCAAAAAGCTGGGCCGAACGCCAGGATTTACGGACTTCATTGGGACAGATGGGGCCGTTTTGCCAATTGACCACCTGCGGCGGGAAACAGTCCGGGACCGTGAGCTGCGATTGAGCGCTGTCTCCCAGCAGATGCTGCATCGCCAAGCACTGCTGACGAAAGCGAGTCGGTTTGGATTTGTTTCGCCAAATAATCAGAGTCCCGCCGTGAGTCCATTCCATCGTGGCATCACAGCGCCGGTCTCGAAAGCATTGGGTCTTCAAGGGACAAAGAAGCAAAAAGGGATCTCCGCGACGGTTCTGGGGGTCATCGACGCGATTCATGGAGACGGAGATCTACCCGAAATTCCTCTGGGATGGTCGAAATCGACGAAGTGGAATGGTGCAATGAAGTTCTCAGTCAATAAGCTGTCAGGAGAAATGACGGCAACTTCAATAAGTGTCAGCACGATTTCACCGCATCCTCACATGACTGTCGCACATGAAATCGGCCATTTTTTAGACCAGCAAGGCATCGGATCAAGGCGATTTGCGTCGGTCGATCCGAAATTTTCATTGCTGTTCAAGGCGTTTAACGATGCCATTGCCGGCAGTGATTCGTTTCAAGTAATTCAGAAACTCACCACATTAAATCTGTCTCAAAAGACAAAAGAACATCTGGCGTATATCCAGCAGCCAGAGGAGCTATTCGCCAGGGCTTATGCCCAGTGGGTGGCCACAAAAAGCAAGAACAAAACGTTTGCGAAAGAGTTGGATGATTCACTTCCGAAAAGTGGTACAATTCCTCATCAGTGGAGCCATGACGATTTTCGCCCGATTGCCGCATCATTGGACTCCATGTTTCGAGAACTTGGATGGCTGAAATGAGAAGAAACGCTATGAGTCCGGAGGCGGGGATCACGTTTTCACCGGAAGACCGCCAAGTGTTGCGCGATGCAGGTTTTACGGATGAGCAGATGGACATAACGGAGATTCAGTCACGTGCTGTGCCCTGGAAGGACCTCGTGGACGAAGACGGGAAACCGTACTTTGAAGAGGAGATCAGAAAGAAAATCAGAGACAGTTCCTCTTGACATTTGAATTGCATCCCATAAAAGATTCATTCCAGGAAAACTTTCGTCGTCCAATTACGCGGCGAATCCTTGCCAGACCGGCAGGGGTTCGTCGCGTTTTTTTTTGTTTATTGGTTCCGCTCATGGCCGCTTCCAATTCCAAACAGAATCAAGTCCGCGTAGTGGAAACGCTCGCCGGACTGAATGTGCAGGTGGACCGGGAGCAGGGAATTATTCGCGGCGTGAAGGTCATCGGTTTCGAGTCCAAGAATGGCCGGTTCTACACGCCGGAAGCTCTGCGAAATGCCGTCTCGAAATACGAAGGAGCCAAGGTCAATGTGGACCATCCCCCGGTTGCCGACCCAACCCGTCCCCGGGGAGTCGCCGACCGTATTGGCGTCTTAAAAAACGCTCGATTCCAGGAAGGGGCCGGAGTCTTCGCTGACTTCCACTTCAACCCGAAGCACGCCTTAGCCGAACAGATTGCCTGGGATGCCGAGAATCAGCCGGCCGCGATTGGATTTTCCCATAATGCGATGGTGCAGCAGGGACGGCGGCAGAACGGCAAACAATTCATCGAGGCGGTTGTCGGAGTTCGCTCCGTCGACCTGGTGGCAGACCCTGCGACAACGAACGAGTCTAACAGATCGATCTCCGAGAGCAGTCCGCAGCCAGGAATGACGTTCTGTTCCCAGGCATCACGGTCTCGGAACGTGTCTTCAAAATGAAAAGTGACCGTATGTGAAATGAGAAAGATCGCGACGACACTGCTTTCTGATTTCTCAAGTCAAGGAAGAGGGAGTCGCAGCGATGCCCCGAGAGTATCCCGGCCGTGTGGCGGGTCGGCTATGGAAAATCATTCGTCCGTTGTTGCCGGCACAGTGCCGTCGATCTGTTAGGCCGGATCATTTCCGTCGTTGTTCATGGAGCCTGCTGGCAAGGTCGTGGTTGAGCCTGTTTTCTGCTCGTGAGGTGGAAAGACGTCTGCCCCCGCCTGAGAGTTTTGTTTGCGAACCCCACCTGGGCTCGCCGGTTGTCTGTTTTTGTGTGAGTTTCACTGGATGAAACGCAACTCGCCGCATGGCGGAGCACGGTCCATGCGGGAGTGAAACGCTCTCAACTGACTTTGAAGGCAGTTTCTAAAGAGAGAATGACAACCCGTGTCGGCCGCACAGTTTGCTGGAGCCTCTGACCCCGGTGGAGGTCGCGGCCCGATGTTCCGTTTTTGTTCAGACTGCCCCCTGACTCCACCGGGACACTGAAAATTCCCAACTCCGGTCCTTCATGATACCTGGCACAGGAATTTGAGGCCGGTCAAGAAGATCTCGGCATCAGCCTGAAAGGCAATCGGAGACGGACATTCCCTGCGGGTGTCTGGACATCCTCCGCGCGCATCTTGTCAGCTGCCACTTTTGAGGGACACTTTTTCAAAAGAAAAATTGTGAGATTTCTTTCCGGGAGGACATTATTCATGAGAGGGATCTCTTGAATCAGCATCCGGATGAATTTGTCAAACTGCTGACGGCTTCCCAGCCGGCGCTCTATGCGTGCGTCCTGTCATTATTGCCAGATCGGGTTGCGGCGCAAGATGTTCTGCAGGAAGTCAATTTGACGTTATGGCACAAAGCGGCCGACTTTGAGCTGGGAACAAACTTCATGGCCTGGGCCGGCCGGATTGCCCGATACCACGTTTTGAACTATCGCCGGAAAAAAAGTCGGGACCGGTTGATCTTTGATGAACAGTTATTTGAAGACCTTTCCGCAAAACAGGCGGAAAGGTCCGGGGAGTTGAATCGCTACGCGGATCTGTTGCGGGAATGCCTCCAGCGATTGCCTGCGGAGCAGAGCGAATTGCTGGCCCAGCGGTATGTCTCAGGAGGATCTGTCAGGCAGATTGCCGAATCGCGGGGCCAAACGGTCGGAGCCGTTTCTCAAACGCTGTATCGCATTCGGGAATCGTTGTTGAACTGCGTTTCCCGGCACCTGCAGAAGGAGCCAATATGAGCAGCGTCAATGAATTCAGGAATCTCATTGCAGGCTTGAGTGATGGAGTCCTCTCTGAGACGGAACTGAGCCGTCTCGGTGAGTTGCTCAAGGCTGACCCGATTGCCCAGGAAGAATACCTGGATCACATGCTGATGGATGGGCTGCTGGAGCTCGAATTCCATGGGGATCCCACTTCCCGGGGAGACGGTGGTTTCCCGGTCGGCGGTAGTTTCCCGGGAGATGGTGGTCCGATCCTGTTTGAGAATGTGCCGTCCACGTTGCCCAACGTGGAACGGCGTTCTTCGGCCTCTCTCTCTCGGTGGCCAGGGTTCGTCACCGCGGCACTCGCGCTGGTGATTGCGGTTGGCTGGCTTGCCTGGGGAGATCGCTCCGGGAACTTCGACAGTCAGGCACTGGCATTGGCAGATTCGGGTTTTGAAAGTGGAATGGCCAATCAGGTTGGCGGTTCGTGGTACGGTGACTCGGTGGATGTCGTGGAGCGCTTCTCGGATGTGACTCCACATGAAGGCAGCCGGATGCTCCGGTTCGTGAAATCCAGGATCGAACCGGAAGATGCCTGCGAGTTGTACCAGATCGTGGACTTCACGAGTCTGTCAGATACTTTGACTCGACATCCGATGTCTGTCGAGGCGTCGGCCTTTTTCAATGCGATCTCAGAGGAATTACTCGACGATAATTTCTCGTTCGGGATCACAGTCTTTGCTTTTTCGGAGAAGCCATCGGAGTGGCCACCAACGTGGCCTCTGCGCTGGGAACATGCTTTGACGTATAGCGGTTCTCACGAGGTCGCGGATGATGATTCCAGATCCTGGCAGCAGGTGAAGACCCGCCTGCCGTTACCCGCCGATACAAAGTATCTCCTGGTCCAGCTGACCGTTATCCGCACGGATGTCGATGCGGACGAAGAAGAAAGTGAATTTCCAGGCCAGTTCGCGGACAACGTGAGGCTGAAGCTGGTCTGTCTGGAATAGGAAGTCGAACTGCCAATTATGAAAACGTTCATGACCAGGACGGTTTATGGAATCGCCATGCTTGGGGGGATCATTGTGATTGGCGGCATGGCCAGACATGTCGATTTCCGCGCAGGTTTCACTCCTGCCACAGCTTCGGCATCTTCCGGGAATACAGCTGCCAGTGAGACTGCGGACAAACTGGACCAGGCCACGCGGTCGGGGACGGATGGAATTATTCTGCCTGGCCTGGTTGTGAAGAAGATGAAGCTCGCAACGTGCCTGGTCAGCGCGCCGACACATGCCATTCACCTTCCCGGCTTTCAGGGGGTTCTGGCCCTGGACAATGATTGTCTGTCCCGGGTTCATACCCGATTTGGCGGGGAAATCGTGGGAATGGGGATTTCAACGGATGGCTCCGATCCAGCCATTCGGGTCGGAGATTATGTTCAGCGGGGCGACCTGCTGGCGGTTGTGTGGAGCGCGGAATTGGGACAAAAGAAAAGCGAGCTGGTGGATGGCCTGGTCAAGCTGCGGTCGGAGGAGCAGTTGCGTGACCGATTGAAGAAGCTGTTTGAGGAGGGGGCTGGCCCAGGCCGGAATTACCGGGATGCGGAAAGGGATGTGCAGTCCCGGCTGGTGGAAATCGCCAGTCTTGAACGAACGCTGCGGACATGGCGCGTCACCGAGAGGGATCTTGCGGACGTGCGATCCGAGGCGGATCGTCTGGCACTGGCGGATGAACTTTCCGAAGCCACCATGTCGGCATCCGAGATCAATGATTGGGCCAAAGTCGAAGTGCGCGCTCCCATCAGCGGTGTGATCCTCGAAAAAAATGCCGTCGTTGGAGACATCGTCGGAACAGAAACAGATCTTTTCAAAATCGGCGACTTATCGCAGCTGGTCGTCTGGGCCCATGTTTACGAGGAAGATTTGCCTCTGCTGGAATCACTGCCGTATCCTGTTCCCTGGACGGTCGCCTTGCCATCGCGGCCCGGCGTGGTTTTCTCCGGGAAACTCAAAAAATTGGGAGCCGTTATCGAACCGACACAGCACACGGCGCTGGCTCGCGGCGAGGTCGAGAATCCCCACAATGAATTGAAAATCGGCCAGTTCGTCACCGTGACGATTGAACTGCCTGCTCCCCACGATCAGATTGCCCTCCCGGCGGCCGCCGTGGTGGAAGATGGACGGCAGAGCTTTGTTTTTGTCCAGCCGAATCCCGACGAACCGCAATTTGTCCGGCGGGCTGTCCATGTCCTCCGCCGGTTTCGCGATGAGATCTATGTCAAATCCCCTGAAAAGGAACTTCAGCTTGGCGATCATGTGGTCACATCAGGAGCTCTGATGCTTCAGAATGCGCTTGAGCAGCTTCCGCCTCCGGTACTCAGTAATCATCGGTTGTCCCTGAACAGCGATCGCTGATCACGACCACGAATCGGCAGTCACCAGACAGTGATTCGCCCCGGATTCTTTTTCTCCCCTCCGTTCCCCTGGGGCATTCGATTTCCAGGCCCTGCACCATTACCCGTCAATTCACTCATGATTCGTAAATTGCTCGATTGGGCGGTCGCAAATCCGCTGATCGTCATCATCCTGTTGACGGGTCTGATGATCGGAGGCGGCTACGCCTTTGTGCATGTCAATATCGAAGCCTATCCTGATCCGACGCCACCGATCATTGATGTGGTGGCTCAATATCCCGGGGCCAGTGCGGAGCAGGTGGAACGGCAGGTCACGATTCCTTTGGAAGTGGCCCTGGCCGGGATGCCTGGGCTGGAGACCACACGGAGCCAGTCACTGTTTGGACTGGCTCAATTGCGGAACCAGTTCACATATGTCACGGATTATTGGCAAGCCCGCCAGGAAGTGCTCAATCGCCTGGGAAGTGTGGAACTTCCTCCGGGAGTGGAAGCCGGAATTTCTCCTGCTTCTCCCATTGGAGAGGTCTTGCGATTCACACTGGAGAACCCGAGGGATCCGGTGACCGGTGAGCCGGTTTATACGCTCAACGACCTCCAGGCAGTCGAGGATTTTGTTGTCGAGAGAGAACTGCGGCGAGTTCCGGGAGTGGCCGGCGTCAGCGGAGTCGGCGGGACGATCAAGCGGTATGAAGTTCAGCCAGATCCTGACAGACTCCGGCAATACGAAATCACGCTGGAGAAGCTCGAAGATGCCCTGGCCCGGGCGAATGCGAATGGCAGCGGCGATAACTTGAACCAGGGAGAGCAGACCAGCGTCGTGCGCTCCCTGGGGCTTTTTGGACAGGGACAGGATCCCCAGCAACTGGTTCTCGGCATCAGCGACCCAGTGGAAGCTGCGAAGACCCTGCGGGCCGAGGAAGCCCGCCGCTGCCTGGAAATCCGGCAGGTGGTGGTCAACACGATGAACAATGTCCCGGTCCGTGTCGACCAGCTTGTGGAAGGGGGCCCGCTGCTCAATGTGGATGGAACCGCCAAGGTTGACGACCGGACTCTGCTCTCGCGGGGCGTTGTCATTGGTTACAAGACGCGCCTGGGCCTGGCAGCCATCAGCACTCCTCAAGTCGGACCAGATGGACACCGACTGACAGATCAGCGGGGAGTTCCCCTGTGGCAGGATGAGCAGGATGTCGTCCAGGGGATCGTTTTACTTTACAAAGGGCAGCAATCGCTTCCGGCTTTGAAAGGGGTTCTGGCCAGAATCGACGAATTACATCGGAGCGGGAAGCTGCTGCCCGGGGTAAAAATTGTCCCCTATTACGACCGCACGGCGCTGATCGACCGCACGACAGAAACGGTCAATGAGAATCTTCTTGTCGGCATGGGACTGGTGACAGCCATTCTGCTGATGTTTTTAAGCAATGTCCGAGCGGCGCTCATCGCGGCAATCAATATTCCTTTGGCGCTGCTGTTTGCGTTCGGGGTGCTGTTCGTGCGGGGAAAATCCGCCAATCTGCTCTCTATCGGGGCCGTCGACTTCGGCATCATTGTCGATTCCACTGTGATCATTGTGGAAAGCATTTACCGGCAATTGTCGCATGGGGAACATGCGGCATTGGCCCTGCCGCAGCGCATCGTTCGCGCAGCCGGCAGCGTGCAGAAGAGCCTGGTCTATGCGACCGGAGTGATGGTCTGCGCCCTGCTGCCACTGTTCACCATGACCGGTCCCGAAGGTCAGATTTTCGGTCCCATGGCGGACACCTATGCATTCGCGATCGGCGGAGCACTTGTGCTGTCGATAACCGTTTCACCCGTTCTCTGTCTACTGTTGTTGCGCAACGTTCAGGCAAAGCCAGACAACAGATTGGTTCGTGGCATCGAATGGTTGTATCAAACGCAGTTGCGTGGGCTGCTGGCGGCCCGCTGGGGCGTCCTGGGGGGATTCACTGCCGCCGTTGTATTCACGGGCCTGGTGGCGGCCCACATGGGGCGGGAGTTCATGCCGGAACTGGAAGAAGGAGGGCTCCTGGTGCGAGGCACCTTTCCGGTCAGCGTTTCATTTCAGGAAGTGGTCGAACGCTCCCGGCAGTTTCGGCAGGTGATTCAGCATTATCCGGAAGTTCGCGTGATCCCCACGACCGTCGGCCGTCCTAACGACGGCATGGATACGGGAGGCTATTACCTGTTGCAGGCGAATCTTCCTCTGCGCCCTCAGGAAGAATGGCCGAAAGATCTCAGGCATGGACGCCGCCGTACAAAAGCCGAACTGATCGCCGACCTCGCGCATGACCTGGAACAGAATTTCCCTGGCGTGCCCTGGGATTTCTCCCAGATCATCCGGGACAACGTGCTGGAAGCATTGTCCGGGGTCAAAGGCGAGAATTCGATCAAGATCTATGGCCCCGATCTGAATACATTGGAAACCATGGGCATGAGTGTCCGTGATCTGCTCAATTCCGTGCCAGGCGTGCAGAATGCCGGCGTGTATCGAAATCAGGGACAATCCAATCTGGAATTCCCTGTCGATCGACAGAAATGTGCCCGCTGGAATGTTTCCGCGACGGACGTGCAGAACGTCATCCAGTCCGCCGTGGGAGGCAAGTCGGTCACCAGCATGATCGAAGGGGAAAAGACATTTGACGTCACTATTCGCTGGCCGGAACGTCTGAGAGCGGACGAGCAGGCTATCCTCAACATCCCCGTGCCGGTGGGAAACAGCACGGCGCACGACACTCGGCTGGCCTTGTCCGAAACCCCATTTAGTGGCGGCGCGGTCGGTCTGTCTCCGCGTGGAACAGTCATGGCGCTCCCTGCTGCGACGGGAAGTCAGTACAACGCGCCCGCTGTTTCCATTGGAAATCCCACGCGCCGGCTGGGAGATTTTGTCACCCCCCTTAATGAGCGCGGGCAACCGGATCCCACGGGGTCATTTGTTCGTCCTGGAGCATCCACCATTTACCGCGAGCAGGGGGAGCGCCTGATCGCCATCAAATTCGAAGTCCGTGGACGCGACCTGGCGGGAGGCGTGGCTGAAGCCCGTGCGCAAGTGGAACCCCTCATTCATCCGCCTTACCGGACGGAATGGAGCGGTGAGTTTCAGCAGATGGAAGCGGCAGAGCAGCGTCTGGCGAAAATGTTTGCGCTCTCCATGATCCTGATCGCTCTGATGATCTATCTGGCATTCCGGTCGTTTCTGGATGCCGGTGTGGTGCTGGCAAATGTGCTTGCCATGGGAATCGGCGGTGTCTGGGCGCTGAAATTTGCCGGGCTGTACTTCAACATCTCTGCCGCCGTGGGATTCATTTCCATTTTGGGCGTGGCCGTCATGAACGGGCTTTTACTGGTCTCCACATTCAATGGCCTGAGAGCCCATGGAGTGGGCCTTCAGGATGCTTTGTTCCAAGGGACCGGGAAGCTCGTTCGTCCCATTCTGATGACGGCCCTGGCGGCCATGCTGGGCCTGTTGCCGGCAGCCCTGTCCACCGCCATGGGATCGGAATGTCAAAAGCCCCTGGCCGTTGTCGTCGTGGGGGGAATGATCTCGACGATTGCCTGCTTGAACCTGGTGCCGGTGCTTTACAGTTTTTACGGGTCTCGAACTCCGTCGGCCGGAGCCGGAGATCTCGCTCATTAAAATCGCGATGGATCAGGGGTCTGGATTGGCCGGAAGAAGCTTTTCCGTACGGCCAGGACACGCCTGCGCGCTCCGGGAAAATGGCGCAACTTACATTGTGGAATAATCTTAAGTTTTATTCCGGGTGGGTTCGATGTTCTTGTGAGGGACGGTGTGGAGACCGGTGTCTGAGCTGCCATCTCCCCGTTCGAATTTCGGCATGCGTCGGGGCGATTCAGGGAGGGGAACACTCATGACACATCGGACCTGGAAATGGAAGCATCTCGCTCAGCTGACGGGTTGCGTTCTGGTGGTCGGTTGTCGAGGCGCAGAGAAAACTCTTTCACTCAGACCGTTCCCCGCTCGTCCGGGGAGTGGGTCCGTCTAATCTTTCTCCGTGTCCTCACCGCCAGGCGGGATCTGTTCCAGGCCAACATTGATTCCGTCAGTGCTCTCACGGAATTGCATATTGCCACTGTTGAAATCGAGGGCTTGTAACTCACAGGCGGGTTGGAACCAGTGGTTTCGAAACCGACTCCTTCGAATCAATCTGGCCAGACAGGCAAATGGTCTGGGGAATTAAGCTGAGTCGAGGGCCTTTCATAACCTCCAAAACTAGCCAAAAACACAGGTGTTCAGCCGTTCCTGAGGGGGGTATGAAATCGGCTCTAGTACTACAGCGCCTTTGAAAGATGTCTTCTACGTCAACTCCTGATTTTGGTACAAGCCCAACTGTTTCAAGAAGTTCCTGTCGAATTCCAGGAGGTCCAAGGATGGACGCCAAGTCGCTC
>Ga0182738_1004360_pt1 | contig 15684 bp, 9 predicted proteins | sample eDN5th30CBELigMG_FD_128876 | JGI IMG/M metagenome (GOLD analysis project Ga0182738, IMG submission 128876) | Enriched Miracle-Growth compost microbial communities from Emeryville, California, USA - eDNA 5th pass 30_C BE-Lig MG (version 2)... ... | reverse complement strand
GGAGCCGATGGTGGCGCTGGGTCGGACTGGCCTTTCTCCCTTCCAGCTTGTTACTGGGCGTGACGACCTACATCACGAGCGAGCTCGCCCCCGTTCCGCTGCTCTGGGTCATCCCCCTGGCGCTCTATCTCATCACCTGGATCGCGGCCTTCTCGTTCTCTCGATGGCTTCCGCTCGATCGGTTGATCAAGCTCCTTCCGCTGGAGCTTGTGGTCGTGGCCTTCGTCATGGGCTTTGGATTCCTGGGGATCGAGTTGCTCGTGCCCCATCTCCTGACCTTCTTCACGGCGGGCCTGGTCTGTCATGGCCTGCTCGCTCGAGATCGCCCCGCACCCGACCACCTGACCGGCTTCTATCTGGCGATCGCGCTCGGAGGCGCTCTGGGCGGACTCTTTAATGGCCTGATAGCCCCTTCGATCTTCAACCGGCTCGCGGAATATCCGATCTCGTTGATATTAACCTGCCTGGTTCCTCCGGCAGCCGCCCTGGAGCTTCAACCGACGAACCTCAAAACGTTGAGACGGGTGCTTGGCTTTCCACTGCTGGTCTTCGCGTTGACCGCGCTGGCGATCAAGCGAGGCGATGGAGCGCTTGGGGGAGTGGCCACGATGCTCGGCTCGGGCCTCGTCTTTCTGACCTGCTGGAAGCGCCAGTCGCAACCGGTCCGATTCGGCCTCACCCTGGGCGCGGCCTGGCTCGCCAGTGGACTGAGCGCGGGCTTGAACGGGCGGGTGATCAGCCGGGAGCGAAATTTCTTCGGTGTGTTGCAGGTGACCGAAGACCTGACGAGTCGGAGCCATCGGCTCTTTCACGGCCAAACGCTTCATGGCCAGCAAAGCTTGACCCCTTCGCAACGGCGAGAGCCGTCCAGCTACTTCCACCGCGCCGGCCCGATCGGTCAGGTTTTTGAGACGATCCAGGCGCACGAAGTTTTGGAAAGTGCCGAAATCGCCATCGCGGGCTTGGGGATTGGTACGTTGGCGACGTATGCGAAACCAGGGGAGCGCTGGACGTTTTATGAGATCGACCCGGCGGTTGTTCGGATCGCGAGCAACCCAGCCTTTTTTACTTATCTCGCGGACTGTCAGGCCAAGGATGTCAACCTGGTCGTCGGGGATGCTCGCGTCGAGTTGAGCAAGGCACGCGATCACCGGTTCAAGTTAATCGTGCTCGACGCGTTCAACTCCGACGCGGTGCCGGTTCACTTGCTCACGCGTGAAGCCTTGCGTCTGTATCGAGCGAAACTAACGGAGCAGGGGATTCTGGTCTTCCATATCTCGAACCGATCGATCGACCTCGAGCCGGTGGTGGCGGCGCTTGCCCGAGATGCGGGCCTCGTCTGCCGTATCCGCGCCGACCGCCGACTCTCGCCCGAGCAAAGGAAGTCGGGGCTTCAGCCCACCATCTGGGCGGTGATGTCCGCCAGCGAGCAAAACCTGGGAAGGATTGGAACAGACCCGCGCTGGACCATTCCGACCGAGAAGGTTGGGTCGGTGTGGAGTGACCAGTTTTCGAGTCTGTTACCTCACCTGATTTTGCTGGGACGACGGCCGGGACAGCTTTGAGTTGTTCGACGGGCTTTTCAGGAGGAAGAGCGGGTTGACCCGGCCCGAGTAGGATCCGTTCCAAACGACAGCCAGAACCTCATGACCAACGTGAAGCGGTCACGTAGATCGTAAGGCTCACTCCGTATCCCGCCGCCTTCCCTCTGCACCGATCACACTCTCCTGTAAGATCTCCCGTCCAAGACGGTGGAACTCGGCGTAGACGTTCCAGTAGACACCGGCAAGTCGAGTCTTCACCAAGGGACGGAGCCGCTCCTCGGCATACCGAAGCTGTTCGTAACGCCGCCAGCGCTGGCGTCTTTTCGCATTGCGATTCGAAGGGCTCGTTTCCGGCAAGCCATCTCGCATCGTCTTCAAATTCCACTCTCCCCGGGCATCGTCCACGGGAGCCTCGGCGCTCTGGGCATCGCCACCAAGCGAACCTCGAGGATGGGTTAACGATCCCGTGTGGCTTCCTGCCACACAGCTCCCTCTCATCCAGGCTGCCGAATTCCCTCGAGAATGGGACACGGAATCCGCCAAAACTCGCGCCGATTCTCTTACAAAGACAGCCATCGGACTTTCCTCCCCAGGTGTCACGGTCGATCCACCCCGCCTCAAATCCAAGTCGTGTTTGGAATTAACCAAGGCAAGGCATCTGTCATTCCCCCGCTCACTCCCTGGTGTTGTGCTCGAATCTTCGCGGAGCGATGGCGGAGGCCGCCAACTTCTTCGGGTTTTCATTCGGAAATACTGAACTAACGACCAGACTTCGAGAACCGGGTTGCCGCAAGATCACACTGAAAAATCAACTCAGGAGGCCCGAATTCACGTCCGGCTCTTGTTCAACAAAAAATGGATCAAGACTGACTCCACTCCACAATCCGCAACGACTGGTCGAACATGCAGCCTCTCAAAAAGGGAAACGAAATCCTCCCATTGTGTGTGACCTCCATTGGCCTTGGTTTTTATCGTCATGTTCGCACGTACACTACAACCCAAATAAACTTCTGTCAACGAAATTCGACGAGGATTGTGGGAGGAGAGAGAGCACCGAGCCCCTATTTGTTCGCGAAGCTCTTTCGTTTCTTGGGCGACGTCCATGGGATCACCGGAATCCCAGAGGATCGGAGAACCGAGTTCATCTCTGCTGGGAGCTTTTCCTAAGACGAGCCCATTCGCGTGACAACGGTTCGGAGGGGAATCGCGATTGCGGGAGGTGAGCGAGACCTGAGAGTCACCGGGCAATGGGTAAGGGAGGGATGAGAGGTCCGCTCGTTGCCCTTCGCTCAGACAGGGATTGAACGTGCGGGAGGACCGAAAGTCAGAATCTCCACCAAGCGGATCGATCACGTTGGAGGCGGATATTGGTGCTTCGACATGGCCCCGCTTCAGGCCGAGAGCGAGTTGTCAGAGCGGGTGGAAACGTCGGGCGCCGGCCCGGGCGCACGTTGGTCAAGCAAGGCCTCGAGCTCCTCGAGCGTGACGGGCTTAACCAGGTGATGATTGATCCCAGATTCATAAGATTTGCGTACGTCTTCATCACGTCCCCAGCCGCTCATGGCGACGAGGAGTGCATCTTGAAGCTTGGGCAAGCTTCGCAACTTCCGCGCCAGTTCATACCCATTCAGATCTGGAAGGCCAATATCGAGCAGCACCATTTCCGGCTCGAAAGATCCGGCGAGCGCGAGGGCCGAGGTAGCGTCGTACGCCACGGAAACCGTGTATCCCCAGAGTCTTGAGAGAAGAGACGCCATTGAGCGCGCCGAGTCCACATTATCATCCACGACCAGGGCTCGACGCCCTTGCTCCCTCGGCACCACGGCCAAGTCGGCTGCGTGCGATGGTTCCGTGATCGGCTCGCTCGGCTCGTCATTCATCTCGGGCAAGCAGGCCAGGCTAAAGACGAACTCGCTTCCCATGCCAACTCCGGGACTCGAGGCCCTCACCGTGCCACCGTGCAACTCGACAATCCGCCGGACGAGCGTCAAGCCAACACCAAGCCCCCCCTGCGACCGAATCAGTACGCGCTTTCCCTGAGTGAACAGGTCGAAGATGCGAGGCAAGAGCTCAGCGCTCATTCCGATTCCCTCGTCGGAAACCTTGATTCGAGCCTCTTCCCCTTCCTGCTCCACCTCAATCCTGATCGCCCCCCCCGGCTTGTTATACCGGATGGCATTGTCAATCAAACTGTCCAAAACTTGTTCAAGTCGGAATCGATCACCAAAGATTCTCAAGGGGTGACTCGGGAGCTGCAAGCTCAAGGGGTGTTGACCTTGCTCGAGCCGAGGTCGAGCGGCCTCGACGGCCCGTCGAATCAGGCTGGAGAAATCAACCTCCGCTTTCTCGATCTCGAGCTTCCCACGGGAGAGCCGCGAAGCATCGATCAGGGAATCCACAACCCAGGACAAGCGTTCTACCTGCCGTTCCATCATCTCCTGGACCGGCTCAATGGGAGATCCCGAGACATCGGCCCTGATCGCATGCAACGAGTTACGGATCGGGGCGAGGGGGTTGCGCAGCTCGTGAGCGAGCGTGGCGAGAAATTCGATGTTCTGTCGCTCCGCGTCCTTGAGGGCCAACTCGAGGCTCTTCCGAGAAGTCACGTCCTGCCCCGCCCCAACAACCCTCACGACCCGCGTTTTCTCCACATCCCAGACCGGCCGACAAACCAGTCGGAGCCAGCGGGCGGTCGGACCAATCGCAGAGATCATCCGAAGCTCGATCTCGGCGGAGCGGCCCTCTCTCAATTCCTGCATAAAACGCTGAAGTTGCGGAAGGTCCTCTTCGTGAACCAGGCTTTGCCAACCGCGGGAGTCCACCTCTTCAAGGGTTAAGCCCAGAATCTGGAAAAATGAGGTGCTCGCGGCCACCAGGTTCGCATCGCCATTGAGCCCAAGTCGAATGGCAAGGGTAAAGTCGGTCTTCAGGTCGGCAAACAGGCGCAAGCCTTCTTCGCTCGCCTTGAGCCGCTCGAAAACCTGTCGCTCCTGGGTCACCTCGCGGCTCTGCATGATCAAGCCCCTAGGCCCAGGTTGAATTCGAACCAATTGCCAGTACGGCTGGCTGGGGAACTGGAACTCAAATTCCGCGGGCTCCCCCCGAATGCCCACCTCTCGAATCTTCTTCTCCATAATCGTCCCGACGAACTCGGGCTGAACCTCCCAGGGTGTCCGTCCAACGACCCTGGAGAGTGGTTGCCCCAGAAGTTTTTCCCCAAGTGAGTTGAGGGCGACGATTCTTCCCTCGGGGTCGAGGATGATCGTGGACACGGGAAGCCATTCGAGCCAGTCGTCCCGAACCAACGATGCATTGGAATCCAATTCTGAAAATTCGAGCGCTCGGGTCCGAAATTCCTGGTCGATCAACTGAGCGCAATAGGCGACTGTGCAAAGTCGTTCAGGAGTGCCATCCCGCACGTGGGTTAAAAGGCCGATCGCCCCAATGGCCAGCCCGTTGGTTGCGTGCAAGGGCGCTTCGAACAAGGAGAAATCTTCTGAAGACCGGACCGGGCGCTCTGGGCCAAGCACTGCCACGGGCTGATTTCGCGTCAGCGTCGTGCCGGCCCCCTTGATCCCCTTGATCAATGCGGTCCAGTTCGATCCGGCCACCAGGTTGAAGTTGTTGATTCGCTTTTCATCATTTCCGATTACGTCCAACAGCAAGCCATGTTGATCTACAAGGTAAATTACGTGCGATATCGAATCAAAACAACAACGCATCCATTCAAGTTGAGAGCGAGCGGCCTCCAGAATCTCACGCCCCAAATCGTTAATAACCGGCGCAACCATCTCGCTTGTTGGCGACGGTCTGGTCCTTCGGTTCGGACGAGAGCCTGGCTGACTCTCCACATCCCAATTTGGCGACGGTCGCCACGAGGCAAGGTGAAACGGCTTCTGTAATACGTCTGCCGCCTGGCTTTCGGCCAGTCGTCTCCAGCCGGCATTTCGCTCGCTAATCGCGTGTCGCATCGTGAGTTCACCGAACGAATCGGCTGGCTTCAACGCCAGCCCCGCGCTTCGATTCGACCACTTCCAAGCTTCCAAAACCATATACCAGCGAATTTCAGGCCATTCGAACGGAACACGTTCCACTTCTTTCACCCTTGAAGCATGGAACAACATCGATCTCCCGCTCAATTCAAGCAAAAATGGGCCGGGGCCATGCAAAAACACGGCCTCGACCCATTGATCATTTTACATTTTTAGATTGGCAGCAAACGCTCAACGCACCGGCGGATAGTAATACCGATCCAGCGCACTATAGGGATGATTGCTCATCGCCTCCCAGCTCCAACGGTCGGAAGGGGATCCGTAAGGGCTCCCATAAAACGGATAGTCGTTGGCCCCATACCCAACATAGACCCTGGCAGGTTGGGACGGTGCCATATAATAGCTGTAGTAGAAAACATTTCCCGAGCCGGAATCCAACGTCAACGGAGGAGCGGGAGCGACCAGTGGCGCACTCACTCCCCCCACCCAGGGTTCGGCCACAACCTGGGCCTGAACCGTTCCTACCGACATCAACAACGCGCAAGCCAATACGCCGAGTGCCGTCTTCATGGAGTGCCCCGATCTCATTGTTGTGAATTCAAATGACCCTGCGTTCTTTACCGGTCTAACAAACGGGAACCCGCAAAACCGATACCATCTCTCCCATTTTACCAGTTAGACCAGCAACCGACAGAGAACGAACGCAATTCGAGATCGGCAAATTCACTGCAATCCGCAAAATCAACACAATCTCACCAAGGTGACTGGCCTGGAGACAGTGCTTGAGTGGCGGCAGCCGACGGCGGCGTTGATCAGAATCAGGTGAGGCCGGCAATTTCCCAAGGGGAGCGCCGGGACGTGAATCTCGCGGGGGCCTTGCGCTTTAAGTCGCTACAAATGACGTGGGACGAGTCGGTCCGAGGGATGATCACCTGTTCGCCATCGAGATCCTCATCGCGAATCGAGAGAGGGATGGGGGCCTGGATCACCGCTCCGGAGACACCGATCAAGAAGAGCATGTAAGGCATGGGCACCGAGTCATCCACCCGTCTGGCCAGCGCGGTCCAGTTCACGGTCTGGTACGACCGGGCAACGTGCAAGCCTCCCCCAAGCTCGCCGAAGAGACGGAGATCGAACTCGTGGTCGGGGTTGATCACCCATTCACGAGTGTCCTCGAATGACTGAAGCTCGGCCGCCGGCAAGATCGAAAGCGCCATTCTGGCCAAGCCTTTCAGTGCCGCGATCGAATTCTTCGAGAGATCGCCAGTCTCCGCTCCAACCCACATCTGGGAGAGGAATCGAGCGAGGTCGGCCTCAACGCTCAGGGCGAACTGCGCGCGGCAATCCTCACATTCCTCGTAGGTGAAGAGAGACCGATTCCCAAGAAACGCGGGAATTGCCAGCGGAGGCTCCGCGCGAGAGAACCGGGTCTGAGGAGCCGCCTGTTCACAGAATCGGCAAACCCGATGGCGTGGGTCACCGATGTATTGCGGCACCTCGGACTGCAGTTCGTGGTAAGCGACTGCTTCGTAGTTGAACGCTAGCAAGAGGTCCTCGCGCGCGGCGCACCAATCATCCAGGTCGCCGCCGTGCGTCCGGCCTCGTCGCTCCCAACGTAAATAAGCTTCGTGCTCAATCTGCTCGGCAGTCGGAAACATGTCGGGGCTATCCTGCGATAAGATCGCCGATGATCATCCATCCCTGGACCGAGCCGCTTCGGTCTCCTCAAAGTCCAATTCTAACGACCAAGCTCAAAGGCCGACAGGTGGCCGCTTGTTTCTCACCTTCCTCCATCTCACAATCAACGGGGTCGAGTTCGACCCCCGAACTCTCGCCCGTGACCTCCCTGCAAGAAACTCCCAATGATGCGAAAATCCATCGTGCGCGGCCTCTCCTTGCTGGCGGTTCTTGGCCCGATTGGGCTGTTCGCCTCGCCTCCGTCGGCCCGAGCCGAGGTGCATCGACGCAAACCGAACATCGTGTTGATTCTGGCGGACGACCTGGGGGTTGGGGAACTCGGCTGTTACGGGCAGAGCAAGATCAAGACTCCCGCGATCGATCGGCTCGCCACCGAAGGGATGCGCTGGACGCAGTGGTACGCGGGAGCCAATGTTTGCGCCCCTTCGCGCTGCTCGCTCTTGACCGGACTGCACACGGGGCACACGGCGATCCGCACGAATGGGGCAGGGCAGTTCCTCAAGAACGATGACACCACCCTGGCCGAGGTGTTATCGAACGCTGGTTACGAGACCGCCGCGTTTGGCAAGTATGGGCTCGGAAACGAAGGGACCGCGGGCCACCCGAACCGCCAGGGCTTCGGCGAATTCTTCGGCTATCTCGACCAGGTTCATGCTCATTTCTATTACCCTTACTTCCTCTGGCACAACGAAACCCGCTACCCTTTGCCCGAGAATGAAGGCAAACGCCAGGGGCAGTATGCTCATGACCTGATTTTCAACAAGGCGATCGACTTCATTAAAAAGCCTCACGAGCGGCCATTCTTTCTGTACTGGGCTCCCACGATTCCCCACGTTGAGCTGGTGGTGCCGGAAGAGTCGGCCCGGCCCTACAAAGGCCAATTTCCGGAATCCCCCTTGCCCGACCCTCGGCCCGGTTACCTGTCTTCGGACACCCCGTACGCCACCTTCGCGGGCATGGTCAGCCGGCTCGACGACCAGGTGGGACAACTCGTGGCCACCTTGAAGGCCCAGGGGCTCGATGAAGAGACGATCCTCTTCTTCACCTCGGACAATGGCCCCCAGGGGGGCGCCTGGAAACGGCTCAGCGACTTCTTTGAAGGAAAAGGTTCCCTCCGCGGCTATAAAGGGGATTCTTACGAAGGAGGGATCCGCGTCCCCTTGATCGCGCGCTGGCCCGGCCAGATCAAGGCCGGCTCGATCAGCAAGCACCCTTCGGCCGCCTGGGACTTCATGGCCACCCTCGCCGATCTCGCGGGAACCAAGCTCAACGCCCCCACCGACGGCATCAGCATTGTTCCCACACTACTTGGCAAAGAAGAGGACCAGGTTGCCCACGACTACCTCTACTGGGAGCTTACCCCCCTTGGACACCCCCTCGCGCAGCAGTGCGCAATCCGGGTGGGGAACTGGAAAGGGGTGAAGCCCTCGCCCCGCAAACCCTGGGAACTCTACGACCTCCAGGCCGACCCTGAGGAAACGCGGGACCTCGCCGCCAAGGAACCCAACCGAATCAAGGAATTGGCGGACAAGGCCGAGTCGGCCCGGACCACCCCACGTCGCCACCCCAAACCCGATCAGCAGCCCGGCATCGCGGACTTCGTTCGCTGAACCAAACGCTCGCGGCTCGGCCCCCCCCTTCATCGCCGCTGATTCGCGAACCTTGCCTTCCAAATACAGGCCATGCCGTCACGAACTTTGTTATTTCGCAACAAAAATCAACACACGTGAACATCTCTATTGTTGCCAGCAAGATCATGCAAGGCGGGAGGATCAAATCGGACCACACTCACAAGACAGGAACGCAGTCGGTCGGTCTGACCGCCTTTGAATATAAGGATCCAAGTCGGTGAAAACCAAGGACGAGATCGTACGAGACTGGCTGCCTCGGTACACGGGGCGGGCACTCGAAGATTTTGGGCAATACATCATCCTGAGCAACTTCACAAACTATGTCGATTTGTTCGCACAGCGTTTCGATGTCGAGATCAAGGGGCGCGACAAACCGATGCAATCGGCGACCGCCGAGAACATCACGATCCTCAACTTCGGGATGGGGAGCGCGATGGCGGCGACCGTGATGGACCTCCTCTCCGCCATCGCCCCCAAGGCGGTGCTCTTTCTGGGCAAGTGCGGCGGCTTGAAACACGCGAAGGTGGGAGACTACATCTTGCCAATCGCCGCCATCCGAGGGGAGGGGACCAGCAATGACTACCTCCCCCCCGAGATCCCCGCCTTACCTTCGTTCCGCCTCCAGCGCTCCGTCTCCGCGATGATCATCGAGCATGGTCTGGACTACTGGACGGGCACCGTCTACACCACCAACCGCCGGGTCTGGGAGCATGACGACACCTTCAAGGAATACCTGCGCAAGAGTCGGGCCGCCGGCATCGACATGGAGACAGCGACCATCTTCGTCGTCGGGTTCGTCAACCATATTCCCAAAGGGGCGCTCCTGCTCGTCTCAGATAATCCGATGACCCCGGAAGGGGTGAAGTCAACACAGAGCGACCTGGTGGTCACCTCTCAGCATGTCGAGAAGCATTTGGAGATTGGCGTCGACTCGCTGATCGAACTTCGCGACTCGGGTGAATCCGTCGTCCACCTCCGTTACGAATAGCCGAGCCGACCAACCAAGCCGATGGACTGACTTTCTCTGGCCCCGGTTCGACATCAGAACCAGAACGCCAAAGCCCTAACCAAGGCGCTCCCACAGCTCGCCGCGCGCGGAAAGGATCCTTCCTTGAGCAGGCAGACGCAGACCCCGACTCGACAACCCCTTGTCCCGCCAATCTTCTCTAGGCCAGCATGCTGGCGTCCCCCATCGCGGGCCCGCCTGGTTTACCGGTTCTTCGGCGTTGTGATCCTGACGGGACTGGCCCTGGCGACCACACGTCGCGAAGCGCACGCGGGTACGTTGTACGCGGGAGCGTCGAAGGTGGATGTGACGGACCGAACGGCCGGCCCGGTGAACGACCCGCTTTACGTCAAGGCCCTGGTCTTGAAGGATGAATCCAACACGGTGGCCATCATCACCGTGGACGCCGTCGCCATCGGCGAGATCGGTCCGATCAAGAACGACTATCTCTCCAAGGTGCGGACCGCGCTTCAGCGCGACCTCGGTATCGAACCCAACCACGTTCTGGTCAACGCGAGCCATTGCCACGGAATCGTTTGCTCAGATGTGGATCAAGGAACGATTAAGGCCGTCAAGGAAGCCAACGAACGGCTGGTCCCGGTCAAGGTGGGCGCGGGGTCGGGCTTTGAAGACCGGGTGATGGAAAACCGACGTCTCCGGCTGAAGAATGGCCGAGAGATCGACATGCGACATGCCTACTCACTCCCCCCTGACGAGGAGGTCGGCGCGGTAGGGCCGGTTGACCCTCGAATCGGACTGCTCCGCCTGGATCGAGTCGACGGCCGCCCCCTGGCCGTGGTCTACAACTTTGCCTGCCACCCAATCCAGGGGGTTCCGAACAAAGGGAACACCGCGGACATGACCGGTTTCGCGTCTCAGGTCATCGAGGACAACCTGGGCGAAGGGACCGTCGCCCTGTTCCTGCAAGGCTGTGGCGGTGATATCAACCCCATCACGTACAAGGATACCGCGAACCCTCGAAATGCGGAGCCGCTTGGCAATACCCTCGGCCTGAGCGCCTTGAAGGGAATCCGATCCATCGAAACCAGGGACGACCCCCGGCTCAAGATCGTCCACGAACACCTGGCACTCCCCAGGGCCAACCTGGGCACCCGCATCTCCGAGATGGAGAAGGAGATCCAGGACTTGGTGCAGTCATTGAAAGGAACGAGCCTGAACCTCAAGTCATTCCTGGCCTTGATCTCCAGGCAGCCGGGGCGCGACGAGTTCCCTTCTTATGCCTCGCACCGCTATCTCACTGAAAAACAAAGCGGACGCGACGACCTGCGCCGACTGGACGCGGAAAACCAGGCGAACATGACAGCTTATATTAAAAATATTTATGCCATGGAGCAGATTACCAGAATGCAAACGAACCTGGCTTTGCTCCGCAAACACCAAGAGGGAAATCAGGCCGCGGGTAGCCCCACGGTCGACGTGGAGGTGGTGGGGCTGAGGGTTGGTGAATTCGTCCTGGTGACGTTTCCGGGCGAGCTGACCGTTCAGATTGGCTTGAATATCAAGAAGGCCTCCCCGCACAGGCAGACCTATGTGGCCGGCTACACCAATGGGTACATATACTATGCACCAACGGCCGAACAGCTTAAGAATCGAGGAGGAGCCCAGGAAGATTCCGATTGCATTCTGGCCCCAGCGTGGCAAAACCTGTTCGAGCAGAAAGCGGCCCAGGTGCTCGAGCGACTCTAAAGACAAAGGTTGCGGAGCATCACCTCACACCGCCACTCGCGATCGTGAAACCGCGAGTCACCGAATCTTCAAAGGATGATCTCGCCTGGGCATTCCGATCCAGCTTCTACTCCCAAACCCACCCCGCCTTCAGGATACTTTCTCCATGATCAGCCCGTTTCTGCTCGCGGTCTTGCTGGCGGCCCCCCAGGGAGGCGTCCCCGCTTCCCCCGCCTTCCGCCCCCCCGTCGCCGAGCGCGATGCGCCTCGATTGCTCGAAGCCACCCGGTTCGTCCGCGAGTTGGAGGAGCCCGCGCTTCGTAAGCTCGTCCCTCGGAAGTCGGGCCTGTTCTACATCGACTGTCCGAACTGCGATCAAGGGCGACAAGAGCGCCAGCTCACCTGGTCGCCCGAGCGGCCGGATGAGGTGGCCTGCGAGTTCTGCAAGCATCGCTACCCCAGCCAGAAATATCCCATGGACCAGAAGGTCACCGTGCACAACCCGCGCGGGGAGATTCAGCATTACCCTTACTGGGCTAATGAGAAGGGATATCGCCACTTCTTCGAGGCGAAGCGCGACGACCTGGTCAAGGAGTACCTGGCGGCTCGAGCTCGTGACCTGTCACTCCTCTATAACGCGACCGGAGACAAGGCCCACGCCCGACGCGTCGCGGTGATCCTCGATGAGTTCGCTCGGGTTTTTCCCGGGTGGTGCTACCACTACGACTATCCGTTCCAGCAAAAAATCATTGATGATGGCGATGTCCCGCCCGCCAAATACCGCCGAGGATATCGAACCGCGCGCTGGAATTGGTGGGCCTACAGCGACATTCCCAACGAGTTGGTCCAAGCGTACGACTGGATCAAGTCGAGCGGGGTCCTCAACGAACTCTCCCAGGAGGCAGGTGTCGACGTCGCGAAACGGATCGAGACCGACCTGATCCGCAACGCGGCGGAACAGGTACTGGCCAATCGCGAGTCCTATAGCAACATGGACCCCACCGCCTGGAATGCCTTGATCCTTACCAGCAAAGTGATTGGCGAGCCTCAATACATTCACACCGTTGTAAAACGCCTACGGGAGTTGACCGAGTCTCAATTCTTCTATGACGGCTTCTGGCATGAAGGGGCTCCAAGCTATGGAGTGCAAACGGTTGGCGGGCTGGGCAATGTCATCAACCTGCTCAACGACTACAGCGACCCTGAGGGATATCAGAACCCAGACGGCGAACGATTCGACCATCTTGACCTGGAGAAGGAACTCCCCCTCCTTGCCCGCGCCCGTGAAGCCCTGTCCAGGATGAGGCTTCCGGACGGCCGGCTCGTTCCCGTACACGACACCTGGCGTACCGATCGTTCCCGAGGCACGGGCCGCGGTCGCCGGAGAGGCCGAGGTCCGTCCACCACCAACCAACCCAATCAGGGGAACGCAGCCCAAGCCCAGGCGTTCCTGCTTCCCGCCCTCGGCCACGCCGCACTGGGAGGAGGAACGAACGAGGGCCAAACCCAGATCCACATGACCTGGTCCGGGGGATATGGGCACTCGCATGGCGACAACCTCAGCCTCTTGCTCTTCTCGCAGGGCCAGGAGATGCTCTCCGACCTCGGCTACACCCACACCAAGTACCGCGCCTGGACCCTGGCCTCAGCCGCGCACAACACGGTCGTCATTGATGGCCGAAACCAGACGCTCGGCGGTCGAGAATCCCCCTCGGACGGTAGCCTGCGTTTCTTCGATACCACCGACCCTCGCTTCCAGGTCGTCAGCGCGGAGGGAACGCGCGGCTATCCCGGCCTGGCAAAAACCTATCAACGTACCCTGCTCATGATCGACGCGGTTCAGAACCGGCACTACGCGGTCGACCTGTTCGAGGTCGAAGGGGGGCGGGTCCACGACTACTTCCTGCACGGCGACGCCGATGCCGACACAACGATCAAGTCCGACCTTGAACTCTCCCCCTTGAAAACGTTGCTCCCCGACGGAATGCGCTGGGAACCGACGAAGAATGAAGGAGAGACGGGGCGCGTCATGACTCCAAACTATGCGTATGGCTTTTTGAAAAATCTGGCCCAGTCCAGCCCTCTGGAGGCCGAACCGTTGCGCCTGCGTTTCCTCCCCGAGGGGGACACAAAGGCCGGGCTGCGCGTCACGCTGCTTCCCGAAGCTGGCTCCAGGCTGATCGTGGGTCAGAACCCTTCCACGGGTCGAGCCAGGGAGGAAGACACCCTGCTCGACAAGTTCTCTCGCCCCTTCGCTCTGGTACGCCACGAAAGCAAAGGAACAAGCCGGTTCGCCGCGGTCCTCGAACCTCACGCCGGCCAACCCTTCCTCAGCGCTGTCGAACGAATCGATGCGCCTGGAGCTCGCCTGGCAATACGGGTCCGGATCGGAGATCGGACCGACCTGATCGTCATTGGAGCGAAGGAGTCGGTTGACATCGAGCAAGGCAAGCAATCGATTCGATTCCAGGGGATGGCCGGCGTTCTCTCACTGAATGGCGATCGCGCGGAGTCGGCGTACGCGATTGGTGATGGCGAGTGGAAGGTCGGGGGTGAGTCCTACCTCCGAACCGCCCCACTTCAAAGCCTCGCCCTTCGCTCCATGGACGAGGATGTGTTCGTTCTCGAATCGACCTCCGACCGTCTTCCCGGCCCTGGCGAAATTATCCGGGTGATCACTGCCGACGGATGGGTCTACCCACACACCGTCGTTAGCGCTGAACCTGCTGGCGATTCCACACTGATCCGAGTGCGTGAAGGGTCGAGCCTGAGCCACGACGCCAAGCTCAAACGGCTCCAGCTCCTTCAGTTCCCCGGTCGGTTGCACCACGGGCCGGTCCGGGTGGAATGGACTCCCCGAGCCAGTCGCTAACCATGACGCCCCGGCCGGCGTGGCCGGTTACCCGATCCGATTGGGAGGGCAAAGCTGGACCGCTCGCGGAGGTTGAGCGGTCCGGCGGTCAACTCGCTGAAAGATTGATTCGATCAAAGCTCAGCCAAGATTGACACCCCACCAAAATCAATATTAATTCGAGGCAACTTCATGATGCTCTCTCGATCAACCCGCTCTGTACGTTTCATCCTCGCCGGGTTGGGAATTCTGACGTTCTCGACGATCGCCAGGGCCGCCGATTCCGAGCCCCGACCCAATATCCTCTGGCTGACCAGCGAAGACCATGGCACCGAGATGGGCTGCTACGGCGACCAACTCGCACGGACCCCGAATGTCGATCGGTTGGCCGCGAAGGGGATGCTCTACCGCCACGCGTGGTCGAACGCTCCCGTCTGCGCACCGGCCCGCACAACGATTATTTCCGGCCTCTACCCGCCGAGCACCGGGGCGGAGCACATGAGAAGCCTGGTCGCGTTCCCAAAGGGGAAGGCCATGTTCCCCCACTACTTACGCGAGGTGGGGTACTACTGCACCAATAACGCGAAAACCGACTATAACCTGAAAGATCCCGGACAAACCTGGGACCAGTCGTCCGCCAAGGCTCACTGGAAGAACCGGAAGGACGGACAACCTTTCTTCGCCGTTTTCAACTCCCAGAAGAGTCACGAGAGCCAGATCAGGACCCGCCCTCACAAGGCGATCACTGATCCGGCCAAGGTCCGCGTCCCCGCTTATCATCCCGACACCCCCGAGGTTCGTCGGGACTGGGCGCAATACTATGACAAGGTCAGCGAGGCCGATGCCGACGCGGGCCGGCACCTCCGCGAGCTCGAAGCCGCGGGCCTTGCCGAAGACACCATCGTCTTCTACTACGGAGACCACGGCTCGGGCATGCCGCGCAGCAAGCGCTGGCCGTACAACACCGGCCTGCACGTCCCCCTGGTGGTCTACATCCCCGAGAAATTCAAAGACCTCCGCTCGGCTGACTACCAGCCGGGGGGTCAGTCCAACCGCCTCGTGAGCTTTGTCGACCTAGCCCCCACCGTCCTGAGCCTGGCCGGTATCGAGCCCCCTTCGTGGATGCAAGGAACGTCCTTCCTCGGCAAGTACCAGGCTCCCGCCCCCCCCTTCGCTTATGGGTTCCGCGGCCGGATGGACGAACGATACGACCTGGTCCGCAGCGTAACCGACGGACGTCATGTTTATATCCGCAACTACATGCCTCACAAACCCT
>Ga0182738_1004359_pt1 | contig 15686 bp, 15 predicted proteins | sample eDN5th30CBELigMG_FD_128876 | JGI IMG/M metagenome (GOLD analysis project Ga0182738, IMG submission 128876) | Enriched Miracle-Growth compost microbial communities from Emeryville, California, USA - eDNA 5th pass 30_C BE-Lig MG (version 2)... ... | reverse complement strand
CGATCCCGAAATGGTCGAGGCGCTGCGGCGCGGCGAGAACCCGCGCTATCTGCCCGGCATCGCGCTTGAACCCGCGCTCGAAGCAACGACGGATCTAGCGGGAGCGCTCGACGGCACGGATTGCGTCCTCATCGTCACGCCGGCGCAAGTGCTGCGCTCGGTTCTCACGGCAGCGAAACCGCATTTGCCGGCCGGTGCGCCGCTGGTGCTGTGCGCCAAGGGCATAGAGCGCGAAACCGGCACGCTGCTGTCGCAGATCGCCGACGAGATCGTGCCGAACCATCTGGTCGCGGCCCTGTCCGGTCCGAGCTTTGCCTCCGATGTTTCGCGCGGCCTGCCGACGGCGGTGGTGATCGCCGCGCGCGAGGAAGAACTCGCGGCGGGACTGGCGCAGCGCTTCTCCACCGGCAGCTTCCGCTGCTATTCGACCGCCGATCTCATCGGCGTCGAGATCGGCGGCGCACTGAAGAATGTATTTGCCATCGCGGCCGGCGCAGTCACCGGGGCCGGGCTCGGCGCCAGCGCGCAGGCCGCCACCGTCACGCGCGGCTTTGCCGAACTGCGGCGCATCGGGGAAGCCTTCGGCGCGCGGCCCGAAACGCTGATGGGGCTTTCCGGCTTCGGCGACCTGATGCTGACCTGCTCGTCCCCGCAGTCGCGCAACTTCGCCTATGGGCTGGCGCTGGGGCGCGGCGAGCCGCTGGAAGGCCGGCCGCTGGCCGAGGGCGTGGCCACCGCCGCGATTGCCGCCCGCATCACGCGGGAACGCGGCATCCGCGCGCCCATCATCACCACGGTCTCCGAAATACTCGCGGGATCGATCACCGTTCAGGAAGCGGTGACGGCGCTGATGACGCGCCCACTGCGCCACGAAGCCGAATAGATTTTTCAGACAGGAGCGGAAATTCCATGCTGTTTGCGTTCATCTGCAAGGACAAGCCCAATCATCTTCAGCTGCGCATGGAGGTGCGGCCGAACCACGCCGCGTTCCTGAACGGCCTGAACGCCGAAGGAACGTTGAAATTCGCGGGGCCCTTCCTGGATGACGACGGCAACCCTTGCGGCAGCCTGGTCGTGATCGAGGCAAGGGACAGGCAGGCGGCCGCCGATCTTGCCGCGAGCGATCCTTACGCTAGGGCGGGTCTGTTCGAATCGGTCGAAATCCGCCCGTGGAACTGGGTGTTCAACAATCCGGCAAGTGCCTGAGGACCTGCGACATGAATTACTGGCTGTTCAAATCCGAGCCGTTCAAATTCTCCTTCGAAGACCTCAAGGCGCTCGGCAAGAAGGGCTCGCAATGGGACGGCGTGCGCAACTATCAGGCCCGCAACAACATGCGCGTCATGCAGATCGGCGATCTCGGCTTCTTCTACCACTCCAATGAGGGGCTGGCGGTCGTGGGCATCTGCGAAGTCTGCGCGCTCGCCCATCACGACACGACGACCGAGGACCCGCGCTGGGAATGCGTGGATGTGCGCGCCGTGCGCGACATGCCGCGTCCGGTGACGCTGGCCGATGCGAAGGCCAATCCGAAGCTCGAGAAAATGTCGCTGGTCACCTCGATGCGCCTTTCGGTGCAGCCGGTGACCCCCGACGAGTGGCAGGAGGTCTGCCGCATGGGCGGGCTCGATCCGGCGCCGTGACGCCCGAAGACGCAAAGCGCTTCATCCGCACCAATACCGCGCTGATGGCGCCGCCGCATGTGCCGGAAATCCGGCTCTATCTGGCCGATGAAGCGCATGAGCTGTGGGAGAAGACCGAGGAAGAGCTGGCCGAGATCGGCCTGCCGCCGCCCTTCTGGGCCTTCGCCTGGGCGGGCGGGCAGGGGTTGGCCCGCTATATAATGGACAACCCGCAAACCGTGCGCGGCAAGCGCGTGCTGGATTTTGCGTCGGGATCCGGCATGGTTGCGATTGCGGCGGCAATGGCTGGCGCGCGCGAGGTGATCGCCGCCGATATCGATCCTTTTTGCGAGGCGGCGGTGACGCTGAACGGCGAGGCCAATGGCGTTTCGCCGGGGTTCACCGGCACCGATACGATCGGCACGGATGACGGCTGGGATATCGTGCTGGCCGGGGATGTTTTCTATCAGAAAGACTTTGCCGAAAGACTGGTCGGCTGGTTTTCCAATCTCCGCCGGCGCGGCGCGGATATTCTGGTCGGCGATCCCGGCCGTTCCTACCTGCCGAAGGAGCAGCTTGCCGAACTCGCCGTTTATCAGGTTCCGGTCACTCGCGCCCTTGAGGATGCCGAGGTCAAGCGCACCACGGTGTGGCGCTTCGGTTAAGGCCGACGACGTTTCCCTGTTATTGTCCTCGGGGTCTATCTATTCGTTCGAGCCGATCTTTTCCGAAATCCGGTTTCCGCTTTTCGCTGACGCTTTCATCGCACCACTTTCAGCACCGTCCGTTCGTTAAGATAGGGCAGCAGCCGCGCCATGGTGCGCGCGCTGACCGCCACGCAGCCCTGTGTCGGCGAGAAATCCGGGCGGGCGAGATGGAAGAAGATCGCGCTGCCACGCCCGCGCCGGCGCGGGCTTATGTTCCAGTCGAGCACCAGGCAGGCGTCATAAAGCCGGTCGTTGCGACGCATATATTCGTGGCTGGCCGCATAGGGCAGCCTTACCGGCCGGTTGTAGTTGCGGTCGTCGGGCACTTCGCACCAGCCGAGCGCGGCGTCGATCTCGCGCATGGGAAGCCGCGTGCGGTTTACCGTGAACTGATCGCGCCGGAAATAGCCCGAAAGAATGCGCATGGCCGCCAGCGGCGTGCCGCCATCGCCCTCGCGCTTGTTGGCGGTTATCCCGCCACGCCCCAGCGCGCAGAAGAAAACGGTTCCGCCTACATTCATGAAACCTTGCGTGGGGTGGCCGGGACGCGCCCGAACCGTCAATATCCTCAGGCTTTTGCGGTTTTTTGCAACCGCCTCATTGCGCTCGTGTTTTTTAGAGTATGATCGCATGGAACAAATCACTGTGATCGGCTTTTCTGGAGATCAGCTTGGCCATAAACCGGCAACGGTCAACAGAATAACGCATGTAAAACAACGGATTGATCTATGAGTTCACGCACCATCCTGATCGTCGACGACGACGAAGACCTGCGTTCCACGCTTGTCGAGCAACTTTCCCTCTATGAGGAGTTCGACGTGCTGCAGGAAGCCAGCGCCTCCAAGGGCGTGGCGGTTGCGCGCGGCGGCCTCGTGGATCTCCTCATCATGGATGTCGGCCTGCCGGACATGGACGGCCGCGAAGCGGTGAAAATCCTGCGCAAGGGCGGCTACAAGGCCCCCATCATCATGCTCACCGGCCACGACACCGATTCGGACACGATCCTCGGCCTCGAGGCCGGCGCCAACGACTATGTCACCAAGCCGTTCCGCTTCGCGGTGCTGCTTGCCCGCATCCGCGCCCAGCTTCGCCAGCATGAACAGAGCGAGGACGCGACCTTCGCGGTCGGCCCCTACACCTTCAAGCCCAGCCAGAAGCTGCTTCTGGATCAGCGCGGGGCCAAGGTGCGCCTGACCGAAAAGGAGGCCTCGATCATCAAATATCTCTATCGCGCCGACCAGAAGGTGGTGACCCGCGACGTGCTGTTGGAAGAAGTCTGGGGCTACAATTCAGGCGTCACCACGCATACGCTGGAAACACATGTCTACCGGCTGCGCCAGAAGATCGAGCGTGATCCTTCCAATGCTGAAATTCTTGTGACAGAAAGCGGCGGATACAAGCTGGTTCCCTGACCGGTTTGCGGTTCGGGGGGACCGCATAGGGGAGGGGTGCCAGACCAAGCAGTCGGGGACACCATGGCGCTGGATGACGACATCCGGATACTGTCCGGCGTGAGACTCTTCGAGGGTTTCAGCCAGGAACAGTTGCGTCTGCTCGCCTTCGGCACGGAAACGATGCGTCTACCGGCCGGGCGCAAGCTCTATCTCGAAGACGACGAGGCCGATTCAGCCTATGTCGTCATCAGCGGCGGCATCATATTGTTCCACGAACATGACCAAAACAGGACGCCGATCGCAATCATCCCTCCCGGCGCGATTCTCGGCGAACTGGCGCTCATCGCCGACACGCGGCGGCTGACCAGCGCCGCCGCCGAAAGCGATTCGGAAGTGATGCGCCTGAACCGCAGGATGTTCCACCGCATCCTCGAGGAATATCCCGATCTTGCGGTGCGGCTGCATCAGCGCATCACCGAAGAATTGCAGGCGCTGATCCGTCGCATCGAGGCGATGGCGCCGCGTTTCACGCCCTGATTTTTCCGTCCGGCGCCCCGTAACCCTGACGAAGCCTGTTGCTACAACGCTTGGTCTTCCCGCCATGAGGCGTATGGCGGTTTCCTGATGCAGCATCCGGTTTCCGCGTCTTTGCCCCAGGCGGCGGAAATGTGCTATCTCCGATCACAAAGTGGCATCGGAAAATTATTTGAAAACAATAGGTTATATAATAAAGCGTTTGCCGTTACGATGAAGCGGCGGCACGCGCCGACCATCGTTCTTACAACCCGGTCCCGATCATCGGACCTGCCCGAACAAGCAGTTTTTCCACGCCTTGTCTGCGCCTGACATACGAGCGGCCGCCGCGAAGGCGGCCGTATCGCTATCCAAAAATATGATCTCGAAAAGACATTGCGCGCGGCGCTCTCACGCTTTGAGACGCCGGCACAAATCGTCGAGTTGCTCCAGCGTGCGATAGGAAATGCGGATTTCCCCACCCTTGGCCTTGTGCGCGATCGCTACCCGCATGCCGGTGACATCCGACAGCAGCTTTTCCAGCGCAATCGTGTCGGCATCCTTCTCGACCGGCGCGGAAACCTTGCTTTCCTGCACCGCCTCGGCCGGCAATTGCGCCAGCATCTCGGCCTGACGCACGGACAGGCCTTCCTCGACAATGCGCTTGGCAAGGCCGACCGGATCGGCCGCGCTGACCAGAGCCCGTGCGTGGCCTGCTGAAAGCTGACCGTCCACCAGCATGTCGCGGATCACGTCCGGCAGCTTGAGCAGGCGCAGCGTGTTGGCGACATGGCTGCGGCTCTTGCCGATGACCTGGCCGAGGTCGGCCTGTGTGTAGCTGTGCTCGTCGATGAGTTGCTGATAGCCCAGCGCCTCTTCGACCGGATTGAGATCGGTGCGCTGGACGTTCTCGATGATGGCGAGTTCCAGCGCGGTACGGTCGTTGACATCGCGGATGATGACCGGAATTTCAGTGAGACCGGCCCTTTGCGCAGCGCGCCAGCGCCGTTCGCCGGCGATGATTTCATAACGCCCCGACTGCGCGGGCGACGGGCGCACCACCACCGGCTGCACGACGCCATGTTCGCGGATCGATTGGGCCAGATCGGTCAGTTCCGCATCACCGAAGCTGCGACGTGGATTCTTCGGATTAGGGGATACGAATTCGATCGGAACGTGCCTGTCGGACGACGCCACCGGCTGCGCGGGCGCTGCCGGCTTGTCGATTTCCCCGATCAATGCTGCGAGACCACGCCCCAGCCGTTTTTTCGAAATGTCTTCGTTCATGATCCGTCCAGACTGTTTCGGAGCCGTTCCTATGCCGCGCGCAGCTTGCGTTCCTGCCGGATGACTTCGGAGGCAAGTTGCAGATAGGCCTGGCTGCCAGAGCATTTGAGATCGTAAAGGATGGCCGGCTTACCGTGAGACGGCGCTTCCGACACCCGCACATTGCGTGGGATGATGGTTTCGTAGACCTTCTCGCCCATATAGGAGCGCACGTCTTCCACCACCTGGTTTGCGAGATTGTTGCGACCATCATACATCGTCATGACGATGCCCTGGATCACCAGATCCGGATTGATCGAGTTGCGCACCTGATCGACGGTTTCCAGAAGCTGGCTCAGGCCCTCCAGCGCGAAGAACTCGCACTGCAACGGCACCAGAACGGAATCCGCCGCCGCCATCGAATTCAGGGTCAGCAGATTGAGGGAAGGGGGACAATCGATCAGCACATAGGAAAAATTCGCCGCACGCTGCGAGGAGGCGCGCACGGCATTGCGCAGGCGCAGCACCCGGTCCGGTGCCCCGGCGATTTCCATTTCCACGCCCAGAAGGTCGAGCGTCGACGGTACGATCGACAGTCCGGGTACTGCGGTCGGGACGGCCGCATCCTCCAGCATCATCTTGCCGGTCAGGACATCATAGGAAGAAACCGAGCGGTCACGGCGATCGATGCCCAGCCCGGTGCTGGCATTGCCCTGCGGATCGAGGTCGACAATGAGAACCCGCTCGCCAATCGCAGCGAGCGCGGTGGCGAGATTGATGGCGGTGGTGGTCTTGCCGACGCCGCCTTTCTGGTTTGCCACGGTGATGATACGGGGTCCGGTCATCATGATCATGCTTCTGTTGTGATCCTTGTTCGGTGGAACGCAATTCACATTCGACGCAGATTGGAGATCTCGAGGATGACGCTCTGCGGATCGATCATGCTTTTATGTTCTACCAGTTCGAAGGACCACAGTTGAGCGCTTTCTTCCACCTCGGTCCGGTAATCCCGGCCTTTATGGAACAATGCCTTGGCACCGGCCTGCAACCAGGGAGCCGAAAGCTGCAAAAGCAGCGGCAGGGGCGCCAGAGCCCGCGCCGTCACCACCTCGACATCGCGAATCATCTGATAGGTATCCTCGATGCGTTTGGCATGAATGCGGGCAGGCAAGCCGAATTCACCACAAACCATCTGCAGGAAACCGGTTTTCTTGCGGTTGCTCTCGACAAGATCGATGCTCGCCCCCGGCCTTTCCATGAGCAGAAACGCCATAACCAGTCCCGGAAAGCCCCCGCCGGAACCAAGATCGACCCATCGCAGGGCCTTCGGTTCGATTCGTCCGAGCTGCGCGCTGTCCAGAATATGCCTGCGCCAGACATCGTTCAGCGTCGAAGGTGCGGAGAGATTGATCCGCGCCGCCCATTTGCCGAACAGGTTTTCGAAGGCCTGAAGGCGATCGAAAGTTTCACGTGAAACAGGCCCGGCCAGTTCACACAGCTCATCAAACCCGATCTTGCTCACGCCGCCCCCTTGCGCAACGCTTCTTCCGCCTGTCGCACATGTGCGACGATGATGGCCAGGGCAGCCGGGGTCATTCCGTCTATGCGCTGCGCCTCGGCAACCGAGCGCGGCCGCCGGTCCCGCAGCTTTTGTTTCAACTCGTTGGAAAGACCGGGAACCGAATCGAAACTGATATCCAAAGGGATAAGCCGCTCTTCTTCCCGCCGAATTTGTATCGCATCGGCCTTCTGGCGTTCCAGATAGACAGCATAGCGCGCCTCGATTTCGAGGGCCTCGGCGGTGCGGGCATCCAGTGCACCCAGCTCGGGCCAGATCGTTGCCAGTTGTTCAAGGCTGGTGTCAGGATAGGAGAGCAGGTCATAGGCGCTTCGCCGGACGCCGTCCATATTCACATGCAAGCCGTGCCGCCGCGCTTCGTTCGGCGTCATCCCGAGCGATTTGGCAAGCCGCCGCGCCTGCTCAAGGCGCGCGGCAATCTTCCCGAACCGGGCGGTTCTGGCCTCGCTCACAATGCCCAATTCAATGGCCATCGGCGTCAAACGTTCATCGGCATTGTCGGCGCGCAGCGACAGGCGAAACTCCGCCCGCGATGTGAACATGCGATAGGGCTCGCTGATGCCGCGACTAGTGAGGTCGTCCACCATCACACCGATATAGGCATCGGTGCGGCTGAGCGTGATTCCGTCGGAACCCCCGGCGCGCCGTGCCGCATTGAGCCCGGCCAGCAAACCCTGTGCGCCGGCCTCCTCATAGCCTGTCGTGCCATTGATCTGACCTGCAAGAAACAGCCCTGCAACTCGACGGGTTTCGAGGGTCGTCTCCAGCTCACGCGGATCGATATGATCATACTCGATCGCGTAACCCGGCTGCAGCATCTTTGCCTGTTCAAGCCCCGGAATGGTTTTCAGCAGCTCAAGCTGAACATCCTCGGGCAGGGAAGTGGAAATACCATTGGGATAGACCGTGTGATCGTCCAACCCTTCCGGCTCGAGAAATATCTGGTGCCCCTCACGGTCGCCGAACTTGACGATCTTGTCCTCGATCGACGGGCAATAGCGCGGCCCGATGCCCTCGATCGATCCCGAATACATCGCCGAGCGCCCGAGATTCTGACGGATCAATTCGTGGCTTGCGGGGGTTGTGCGCGTGATACCGCAGTTGATCTGCGGGTTCGTTATCGCATCCGTCATCAGGGAGAACGGAACCGGATGGTCGTCCGCGGCCTGGCTTTCCAGGCTCGCCCAGTCAATGGTGCGGCCATCCAGTCGCGCCGGCGTCCCGGTCTTGAGCCGCCCGAGCCGAAACCCGGCACGCGTCATAGTCTCTGAAAGACCCAGCGACGCCTGCTCATTCATTCGCCCGGCGGGAAACTTTCGTTCCCCGATATGAATGAGACCACGCAGGAAGGTACCGGTCGTCAACACAACCGCACCGCAGTCGAGGCGGCGACCATCGGCAAGAAGAACCCCAGTTATACGGTCATCGACGATCGCGAGGTCGAAGACTTCGCCTTCGATCACATCGAGCCCGGCTTGTTCCTCTATCGCCGCCTGCATGGCAAGTCGGTAAAGCTTCCGGTCCGCCTGGGTGCGGGGACCACGCACCGCAGGCCCTTTCTTGCGGTTGAGCAGTCGAAACTGGATTCCTCCGGCATCCGCAATGCGCCCCATCAGCCCGTCCATGGCGTCGATCTCGCGAACCAGATGTCCTTTCCCAAGTCCGCCGATTGCCGGATTGCAGGACATGACGCCGATCGTGTTCGCGCGCAGAGTCACCAGCGCAGTGCGTGCACCAGCGCGCGCGGCAGCGCTTGCTGCCTCACACCCGGCATGACCGCCACCAACAACGATGACATCATAATTGCTGTTCATCTATCTGCTCCGAACGATCGGTCTTCCTTGTTGCTGTTCGCCGCCTCTGTCAAGACGATGCTCGGTCACATTGTTTCACGTGAAACAAGCTGTTTACAATCCCGGGCGTTTCACGTGAATCATTTGACAGGGTTTTGGCATGTCTCACGTGAGTCACGCCCCGGACAGTGTTTCACGTGAGTCATTTTCCGATACAGAATTGGGAAAAGATCACGTCAAGCAAATCTTCGGTATCCACAGCGCCCGAAATACGCCCAAGGCGGTCGGATGCCAGTCTCAGATTTTCCGAGCGCAATTCCAGCATATCGCTTGGAAGGGCGAGGCAGGCTTCCATATGCTCAATCGTTTCGGCCAGCAGTCTGGTGTGCCGGTGCCGGGTGGGCAGGATGTCTCCCATATCACCAATCGCTCCGCTGGATCGCGCGATGATGATTTGGATCAGTTCGTCCATTCCCATTCCGGTCGTGGTCGATACGATCAGATCATAGTTCCCATTTCCTTCAGCAACCGGTCCGTCTGCCAGGTCGCACTTGGTTCCGATCCGCAACATCGGTCGATCCTCAGGCACCTCGGGGAGGGGTCCCGGCTGCGACAGATCTTCAAGATAGAGGATGAGATCAGCCGAAGCCGCACGACCCAGAGCCCGCCCGATACCGATCGCTTCCACTTTTCCCGTAGTTTCACGTATGCCGGCCGTGTCGGTGAGCCGCACTTTCATGCCCTCCAGGTCGAGCACGATTTCGACCAGATCACGCGTCGTTCCGGGTTCGTCGGTAACGATCGCCACTTCACGTCGTGCAAGTGCATTGAGCAGGCTGGATTTACCGGCATTGGGAGCGCCAAGAATAACGATGTCAAAGCCATCGCGGATCATCTCCGCACGATGGAACCCTTTGATATGGCTTTTGATCTCCTCCACCATAAACCGAATGTCAGGCCATATCGTTGCCGAAACGGAACCGGGAATGTCGGATTCGTCGGCGAAATCCATCTCCGCCTCGATCATCGCGCGGCCATGGATCAGCCGCCTGCGCCATTCCAGATAGAGCCCGCTCTGCCGACCTTCGGCATTCAACATGGCGAAGCGTCGTTGCGCCTCGGTTTCAGCCGTCACCAGATCGGCAAGTGATTCCGCTTCGACCAGATCGACCTTGCCGTTGAGGAAAGCGCGCCGGGTGAACTCTCCCGGTTCCGCGAGGCGCAATCCGTCAAGGTCGGTCAGCGCGTCGATCACAGCCTGAACGACGGCGCGGCCGCCATGAACATGAAGCTCGGCCGAGTCCTCGCCGGTAAAGCTGTTGGGGCCCGGAAAGAACAACGCAATGCCCCGGTCCAGCAATGAGCGATCGGCTTTACGCAGGGAGGTATAGCGCGCCTGGCGTGGCGCTGGCACGAATCCAATAATCGTTTCGAGGACGAATCGAGTTTGCGGCCCTGATATACGAATGACCGCGATGCCGGAGGGAAGGCGACCGCTCGATAGCGCCACGATCGAATCCTGGAATATCATTTGCTCGCTACCTTCCATCGCCCTAAGTTCGGGTGCCTGTACTCTTGCCGGGGCCGAAATCGTGATACTTCCCGCCGAAAATCTGCTTTCCGACCAAACCAGCCCCTATCTGCGCCAGCACAGCGGCAATCCGGTTCACTGGCGGCCGTGGTCGCCGCAATCGCTTGCGGAGGCGCGGCAGACGCAGAAGCCGATTCTGCTGTCGGTCGGCTATGCGGCCTGCCATTGGTGCCACGTAATGGCCCATGAAAGCTTCGAAAACGAAGATGTGGCCGCCGTCATGAACCGTCTGTTCGTCAATATCAAGGTCGACCGCGAGGAACGGCCCGATATCGACCAGATCTACATGGCGGCACTTACGGCGATGGGCGAGCAGGGGGGCTGGCCGTTGACCATGTTTCTCACGCCCGACGCAAAACCCTTCTGGGGTGGAACCTATTTTCCGAGGGAAACGCGCTACGGTCGGCCGGGCTTCATTCAGGTTCTGGAAGCCGTGAACAAGGCCTGGCAGGAAAAGCAGCAAAGCCTTGCCGAGAGCGCCGAGCAGCTCAGCGCGCATGTCGAAACCCGGCTTGCCGCCACTCATACCCCAACAGAACTTGATGGAAAGCTCCTGACTGCCCTGGCCGACGGCATTTTCGGCATGATGGATCGGCAAGCCGGCGGATTGCGCGGCGCGCCAAAGTTTCCCAACGCCCCCTTCATGCAAACGCTGTGGCTGAACTGGCTCGTCAACGGCGCCGCGACACACCGCGATGCCGTCATCGACAGCCTCGCGCATATGCTGCGCGGCGGCATCTACGACCATGTCGGCGGCGGTCTGGCACGCTACGCGACGGATGCCGAATGGCTGGTGCCGCATTTTGAAAAAATGCTCTACGACAACGCACAGCTGTTGCGTCAGGCCAACTGGGCGCTTGCCGCAAGCGGCAATGAGTTGTTTCGTGTCCGAATCGAAGAGACCGTGATCTGGCTTCTGCGGGAAATGCGGGTCGAAGGGAGCGGCTTTGCCTCCAGCCTGGATGCGGACAGCGAAGGCGAAGAGGGCCTGTTCTACACCTGGAACAATGCGGAAATTGCCGAGGCCCTGGGGGAGGATTCTGCAAGGTTTGCCAGCAGTTTCACCCTTTCGGCGCCGGTGAATTGGGAGGGAAAACCCATTATCCACCAGACGCCGCCCCAAACCGCCCATGAGGTGGAGCACCGCGGGGAAACCGCCCGTCTCAAGAAGGCGCTGCTGACAGCGCGCGCACATCGCGTGCGGCCGGGCCGCGACGACAAGGTGCTGGTTGACTGGAACGGTCTTCTGATCGTCGCCCTGGCCGAAACAGGGCGAACTCTAGGCAAGCCGGAATGGATTGAAGCGGCCGAAGCGGCCTTTGCCTTCATCGTCGATCATCGGGACGAGGATGGTCGCCTGCCGCATTCCATTCTGGGCGATCGCGCACTCTATCCCGCACTTTCCAGCGATTATGCGTCCGCTATCAATGCAGCGATCGCGCTTTATGAAGCCACCGGAAAGACGGACTATCTGAAAACGGCGCGGCAGTTTCAGGACATGCTCGACCAATGGTATGCGGACACGGACGTCAATGGCTATTTTCTCACCGCGTCCGACAGCAACGATGTGCCGATCCGCATCCGCGGCGATGTGGACGAGGCCATTCCTTCCGCGACAAGCCAGATCATCGAGGCGCTTGTGCGTCTGGCAAACGTCACCGGGTCGGTGGAACTGCAGGAGAAGGCCTGGCGGGTAGCCGAACACGCGGCCGGTCGCAGCAGCAGGCAGCAATATGGGCAGGCCGGCATCGTCAATGCCTGCACGCTGGCAATGAACCCGATGAAGCTGGTGATCGTCGAAGACAGGAACGCCCCCGAATTTGTTCCGGTGGCGAATCGATACCCTGACCCAAGACGGGTTGACATCATTATCGCGCGCGGTGCGGCAAACGAATTGCCGGCGCTCCCCGGCGGAGCCTATCCATCGACGGAAAAGGCCGGCGCATATCTGTGCACCGGCCTGAGCTGCCTGCCGATCATCACCGATCCGGATGAACTGACCCGCGTGCTTGGCGGCTGAGCCCCGGCGAACGTTGTTTCCGAAACAGAAGCGGTTACAGCGGTTTTTGGGCCGCTGCAACGAACTATCTCATTGTTTTAAAAAGATATTTTCTGAAACCGGGCGTCAGAGACGCCCGGTTCGACCGGTATCCCCGATAACCTGCCTGACCGATCGGTCAGGTGTTCATCGAATCGAAGAAATCGGAATTCGTCTTGGTCTGCTTGAGCTTGTCGATGAGGAATTCGATCGCGTCGGTCGTCCCCATCGGCGCCAGGATGCGGCGCAGCACGAAGATCTTCTGCAGGTCCTGGCGTGGCACCAGCAGGTCTTCCTTGCGGGTGCCGGACTTGAGGATGTCCATTGCCGGGAAGATGCGCTTGTCGGCCACCTTGCGGTCGAGCACGATTTCGGAGTTGCCGGTGCCCTTGAACTCTTCGAAGATCACTTCGTCCATGCGGCTGCCGGTGTCGATCAGCGCGGTGGCGATGATGGTGAGCGAGCCGCCTTCCTCGATGTTGCGCGCCGCACCGAAGAAGCGCTTCGGGCGCTGCAGGGCGTTGGCGTCGACACCGCCGGTCAGCACCTTGCCGGAGGACGGCACGACGGTGTTGTAGGCGCGGCCGAGACGCGTGATGGAATCGAGCAGGATGACCACATCGCGGCCATGCTCGACAAGGCGTTTGGCCTTTTCAATGACCATTTCGGCCACCTGCACGTGGCGCGCGGCCGGCTCGTCGAAGGTCGAGGACACGACCTCGCCCTTCACCGAACGCTGCATGTCGGTCACTTCTTCGGGACGCTCGTCGATCAGCAGCACGATCAGGTAGCATTCGGGGTGATTGGTAGTGATCGAATGGGCGATGTTCTGCAGCAGCACCGTCTTGCCGGTGCGCGGCGGCGCCACGATCAGCCCGCGCTGGCCCTTGCCCAGCGGCGCCACCAGATCGATCACGCGCGGCGAGATGTCCTTGGTGGTCGGGTTGTCGACTTCCATCTTCAGCCGCTCGTTCGGATAAAGCGGCGTCAGATTGTCGAAGTGGATCTTGTGCCGGATCTTTTCCGGATCGTCGAAATTGATGGTGTTGACCTTGAGAAGGGCGAAATAGCGCTCGCCTTCCTTCGGGCTGCGGATCGGTCCTTCAACCGTGTCGCCGGTCTTCAGCGAGAAACGGCGGATCTGAGAGGGCGAGATATAGATATCGTCCGGACCCGGCAGATAGTTGGCGTTGGCCGAGCGCAGGAAGCCGAAGCCGTCCTGCAGCACCTCGACGACACCGTCGCCGATGATCTCGACGTCCTGCGCGGCCAGCTTCTTCAGGATCGCGAACATCAGCTCCTGCTTGCGCATGACGCTGGCATTCTCGACCTCAAGCGATTCGGCGAACGCGACGAGATCGGTCGGCTTCTTGTTCTTGAACTCCTGGAGTTTCATTTCCTGCATGGACGGACTCTGCCTGGGGCTTTGGGAAAAATATCGGCAAATGCGATTAAGCGCCGCGCGCGACCTGTGCAACGGCAAGAGGTGGCGTGGACGAAAAGGAAGGACCCCCTTTTAGCTGCCTGCGCAGCAAAGAGCAAGGTCCCTTTTTGCCGGGCAGGCCGTCAGAAGGGTTTCACGACCACCAGAATGACGATGAGGACCATCAGAACGGTCGGAATCTCGTTGACGATGCGCCAGTGCCGGGCTGGCTTGGCGTTGCGATCTTCCGCAAAACGGCGCACCGAGGCGGAAAGATAGCCGTGCACGCCCGACATCAGGACCACCAGGGCAATCTTGCCGTGCAGCCAGCCGCCCTGGAAGGCAAAGCCCTTCCAGGCGAGCCACAGGCCGAACACCCAGGTGACGATCATGGCCGGATTGATGATGGCGCGCAGCAGGCGACGCTCCATCACCTTGAAGGTCTCGGACTGCACCGAGCCCTTTTCGGCATCCGCGTGATAAACGAACAGCCGCGGCAGATAGAGCATGCCGGCCATCCAGGAAATGACCGCGATGATGTGGATCGCCTTGGCCCAGGGATAGAAACCGTCGGTGCCGAGCCAGAACAGGAGGCCCGTCAGCACCAGAAGGATGACGATGGCGATCACGGCCCGCTGCATGGCCTTGCCGCCGCTCGATTGTGGCGTGTTCGTTGCGCTCATTTGCCCGAATAGCTCCTCACCTGGCGGATCATCGCCTCGACATGCTCGATCGGCGTTTCCGGCGTGATGCCGTGGCCGAGATTGAACACGAAGGGACCGTCGCCGAGCGCCCGCAGAATGTCGTCCACGCTTTCGCGCAACGCCCGTCCGCCGGCCACCAGCCTCAGCGGGTCGAGATTGCCTTGCACCGCCCCTTGCGCCTGCAACCGGCGCGCCTGCGAGAGCGGCACGGTCCAGTCGAGGCCGAGCCCCGTCACGCCCGTTTTCGAACGATAGGCGTCATAGCGGCTGCCTGCTCCTCGCGGGAAGCCGATCACCGGCACGTCGGGATATACGGCATGCACCTTGCGCACGATCTCGGCGACCGGCTTCACGCAGAAGGCGTCGAACGAGGCTTCATCGAGAATGCCTGCCCAGGAATCGAAGATCTGCACCGTGTCGGCACCCTGTTCGATCTGCCGGATCAGATATTGCGCCGAATAGTCCGCAAGGATCGACAGCAGCCGTTCCATCGCTTCCGGGTTGCGATAGGCAAACAGCCGCGCCGGTCCCTGATCGGGCGTGCCGTGGCCGGCGATCATATAGGTGGCCAGCGTCCATGGCGCGCCGCAGAAGCCGATCAGCGTCGTCTCGGCCGGCAGTTCGCCGCGCAGCCGCTTCACCGTCTCGTAGACCGGCGCGAGATGCTGATGGAAATCGGAACCGTCCAGCCGTTCGACATCGTCGGCCGTCATCGGTGTCATCAGCGGGCCTCGGCCCTCTTCAAAGCGCAGGTCACGGCCGAGCGCATGCGGTACGACGAGAATATCCGAAAACAGGATCGATGCGTCGAAACCGAAGCGCCGGATCGGCTGCAGCGTCACTTCGACGGCAAAATCGGGATTGTAGCAAAGGTCGAGGAACCCTCCCGCCGTCTTGCGCGTTTCCCGATACTCCGGAAGGTAGCGGCCGGCCTGACGCATCATCCAGAGCGGCGTCGGGGAAACGGTCTGGCCCTTCAGAACATCCAGCATGGCGCGTCTTGCGGTCATGGTCGCGTCGTTCTCCTAGTTTGTCCTGAAAATATAATTCTCAAGG
>Ga0182738_1004358_pt1 | contig 15689 bp, 14 predicted proteins | sample eDN5th30CBELigMG_FD_128876 | JGI IMG/M metagenome (GOLD analysis project Ga0182738, IMG submission 128876) | Enriched Miracle-Growth compost microbial communities from Emeryville, California, USA - eDNA 5th pass 30_C BE-Lig MG (version 2)... ... | reverse complement strand
CACTCTCGTGCCGGTCTCGAATGCGAATTGGGCATGGCTGGACAGTTCCTTCCCGCGGTCCCAGGTCAGGGTCTTGCGAAGTTGCTCCGGGAGCGTCGTCATCGAGGCCCTCAGTGCGGCGTTCATCGCGGCGGCGCCGTATCCACCCAGGGACGGACCGCTCTTTACGGGTGGCTTCTCACCCCAGCCCTCCAGGCGGGGTAGGTGGACGAGGATCGTCGATCGACTGCTGCGCTCGACGAGGGTGCCGATCGCGGACCGACCGGTACCGATGATGAGGTCGCCTTCCCAATGGCCCGGAACAGCACGGTCTTCGGCTTCGGCAGGGCGTTCGCTGATCACCACGTCTTCGGTGACGTGGCCTTGGGGTTTGTTCCGTGATCGGGCTCGGGGCACCCGCAGTGCCCGACCGGTGCGCAGGCATGTCACCAGCTCCCGCTTCAGCGCACCCCTGTCCTCGATGTACAACGACTGGTAGATCGCCTCGTGGCTGATACGCATGGACTCATCCTCCGGAAAATCGATGAGAAGTCGATGCGAGATCTGTTCCGGGCTCCACGCTGTCGACCACCGTCGGTCCTGCCGGTGTGGCTTGCGTCGGCCCTTCCACTCCGGCACCACCGGACCGGTCACGATCACGCCGCTCGGACCTCGAATGACACCGCTCAAGCGGTCCTGAACATAATCCCGCAAACGCGGGTTCTCCACCATCTTCGCGGTCTTCGGTCGCCGAGCCATCAACTCGGCTTTCCACTGCGCGACCGACGCCCGATATTCCAGCATGCCGCCGCGGGTGGCGACATTGCGCCGCAGTTCACGCGAGATCGTGGACGGGGCGCGGCCGAGTCTGCGCGCGATCTCACGCACACCGACATCCTGCGCCCGCAGGATCGCGATCTCCTCCCGCTCGGAAAACGACAGGTACCGCCCACCAGGCTCGGTCAGCTCGATCGTCGACATTCCGCCACCTTGGCGGAACCAGCGGCTTCCCACCGCCGGCGACACGCCCACCATGTCAGCCGCGTCCTCCGAGGACACTCCCTCCGCGATCTTTCTCCAGAATTCGCGTTCGATGCTGCGCCGAGTTGCCGGCGCACCCGGCGAGATCATCGCCGACCGGCCTGTCAGTTCCTTCAACCATCCGGCTGGTCTGCCCATCAACACCCTCCTGGTCAGGGGTGTTGCGACGACCGGTTGAATCCGCCCAATACACCTCGCTGGCGTTCACCGAAGCTCTGGTCGAGTCGGGCATCGCTGGTTCCATCGGCAGCGTCGGCGACGCCCTCGACAACGCGCTGATGGAATCGACGATCGGTCTCTACAAGACCGAGCTGATCGACCGGGCACAGTCCTGGTCCGGCCGAGCCGAGGTCGAGCGGGAAACCGCCGAGTGGGTCCGCTGGTTCAACACGGACCGGTTGCATTCCTCGATCGACTATCTCCCGCCGATCGAGTACGAGACGCGCTACCGTGAACAGCGCCCTACCGTCGCCTCGGTCCTCGAGGTGGCCTGAACGAAGTCTCCACCCGATCCAGGGCGGTTCACACCGGACCCAGCAGCGCCAGACGCGAGACCTGGTCCGGGTAGGTGGCTGCGAACGTGGTGGCGATCAGGGTGCCCATCGAGTGCGCCACGAGGTCGACCTGGCCGAGTCCTTCGGCATCGAGCAGCGCGGCGAGCTCGTCGACCCAGTTCTCGATGCTGTTCGCTCCGACCACCGGGGATCGGCCGTGTCCGGACAGGTCGTAGCGCAGCACGGTGTGCTGTGCGGCCAGCGCCTGTACCTGTGGCTCGTAAACGGTGCCGGCGCCGCCCAGACCATGGATGAGCACCACGGTCGGGCCGCTCCCGGTCTTCTCGATGAACAGTCGGCGTGAGCCGATTCTGGTGAGCGGTTCGGGAGCCTCGGTCCCACCGATCACATTGCGCAGTTCCCCCAGGCCCGGAGCGGTAACGACCATCTCGTCTCCGGGGGCGAGGTACTTCGGCGGGTCGAAACCGATGCCCACACCGACCGGGGTGCCGGTGGCGATCACATCGCCGGGTTCGAGGGTGATTCCCGCAGAGAGGGTTTCGATGATGGTGGGCACATCGAAGATCAGCTGGGCAGTATTCGCGTCCTGACGCAGTTCGCCGTTGATGCGGGTTTGCAACTGCACGTCGTTGATATCGATTTCGTCGGCGGACACCGCCCACGGTCCCATCGGGCAGAAGGTGTCGAGTGACTTGCCGATGAACCACTGTTTGTGGGAATGCTGCAGGTCACGGGCGGTGACATCGTTGATCAGGGTGTAACCCCAGACGTAGTCCATCGCCTCGGCCTTGGATACTTTCGAGGCGCGCTTGCCGATGATCACGCCGATCTCACCCTCGTAGTCGAGGGCGGAGGTGACGTCGGTGTGCGGATCGACCTGATCGCCCGAGGCGATCACGGAGGCGGCCGGTTTGGTGAACACCACCGGGAACTCGGGGATCGGGTTGGTGTTGTTGTCGGTCGCGTCGAAACCGCTGCGAGCGAACTCGGCGGCGTGCTCGGAGTAGTTGCGGCCGACGCAGAAGACGTTGCGGTGCGGAGTCAATGGCGCCAGCAACGCGCCGGCCGTAGCAGCGTCGTCGGCCGTGAGGCGTGAGAGCGCGTCGCGACCTCCGGCGATGATCTGCTGCAACGACTCCACCGGCGCGCCGGTATCGGTGAAGGTGAGCGGCCGGGGGGTGCCGTCGTCACCGACGACGCAGACGCGGGCGCCGGCGGGAGTCTGGATTCGGGAAAAACGCACGAAGTCCTCCTGTAGAACCAATGCCGACCAATCAGTGCAATTGGCGGCGAATTTCACGGTAACGACGCCAGATGTGACTCACAACACATGTTATTGCAGGCTTTTTCGCATATCTTGGAGTATTTTTGGTTCGGATTGGTTTGAGAGGTGACAATGACCCCGGTCGGAACAGCAGCCCAAGCACTGCACCACATCGAACAACTCCTCCACGACGGCGCCTACCGACCCGGCGATCGGCTCCCACCGAACGTGAACTTGCAGCCACCACTGGACTCGGTCGAGGTGCGATCCGCGAAGCCATGCGCCATCTCGTCGACACCGGCCTGGTCACCCGGCATGTCGGCCGCGGAACCTTCCTCGCACAGCCTCACAATCCAGACCTCGACGTGAACAGCCCCAGTCCGGCCGACATCATGGCGGCTCGACTGACGATCGAACCGACCCTCATGTCCGCTGTCGTGCTCGCCGCCTCCGGCTCAGACCTCGCCGAACTGGAACAGATCCTGCAGCACGGCGAACACGCGGCATCGTCCGCCGAATTCGAACAGTGGGACATCCGCTTTCATCACGGCCTCGCCGCCGCGACCCACAACGAAGTCCTCATCGGCGTCAGCCACTACCTCATCCGCTGCCGAGAACAACCGATCTGGGGCAACCTCAAGAAGCGCACCTTCAGCACCATCACGCGCGATGCCTACTGCGCTGAACACACCGCGATCTTCGAGGCCATCAAAGATCGTGACCCCGACGCTGCCGCCGAGCACATGCGTACCCATCTCCTCCATGTGCGACGAACACTTTCCGACGGGATGAACTGACACCTCTCGTGTGACAACCCGACAACCCACCTCACCCCACGGGCGGCGGACGCCGCACATGCTCGCTACCAGCGTGCGTGCACGGGATGTCCGGACCGGCAATTCATGTCAGGGCGCTCACGCACACTTCTTCCTATGAACCGCTGCACCCGCTTCCACCGCGACGGCACCGCTTGCACCAACCCGACCGACCACGTCGACGGCTGGTGCCGACAAGATGGATGCCCGGGTTTCGTACGCCGCGCCCCCGCACCCGCACCCGCACCAGAATTCTTCGGTGCATTGCGAGGTGCCGCACGGCACGTCCGCACCTCCCGCGCCACGGACACCGATCTCGACCTCGACGAACTCGTCGATACCCGGATCACCATGCGAGCGGTCGACAGTTTCCGCTTCCATCACGGCGGCGACCAACGCAGCGCCGAAGCCCAGCTGCGCAGCATGCTCGAAGACTTCCTGCTCAAGTCCGCGAGTACGGTCTCCGCGAGCGGGTACATGCGCTTGTCCCGGCAGGGCTACAACCTGATCCTCTCCCCCGACCGCACCGCCGTCACGGCCTACTCCACCGTGCACCGCGAACGCACCTGGGAACAGGTGAAGAGCAAGGTCCCGTCCCGCTTTCACCGCTCCCCGACGCGCACGTCGATGCACGCCCCCGAGGCTGGACCGCCGGTGCCGGTGGACCAGTTCGCCGAGGTATTCGACGCCGAGACGGTGCACCTAACCGGCAGGGTTCAAAGGTCCTACGCCAAGCTCGCCGACATGGTCGAGTCCTCCGACGCCGAACTGCACACCGCGCTTCGCGCCGATACCGCCCAGCTGTCCACCGGAACGGTCACCCAGCGCGAGGACGGACTGTTCGAGATCGAACACGCCGCGTGGATATGGCTGGTCAGCCCCGACTGCCGCACCCTGATCGGAGTCAAAGCACACCCGCGGCCGCAGCCGGTGAAACCGGACGAACCGTCGACCGCAATCATCGTCTGACCACCGCCACCGCCGGCCCGTAAGACTCAGCGATCGGCACTCGTGCACCGCAGCGCAACAAGATCACGGAGCGAGGTCCGCGTTGACGATACTTGCGTACGACACTCGCTGTCGCAGACTGCTTTCCATCTTCATTCCGAGATCGAACATCTTGAGTTCGCTGCCGGGTAGTCCGATGATCTGCAGCCCCAGCGGCAGCCCTGAGTGTGTCTGCGCGCCCGGAACCACGACTACCGGTAGTCCGAGAAGTTGCCAGGCACGGCTGAACACCGACAGTCCTGTCGACTGCAAGCCCTTCGGTGCCGGTCCCGGAGTGGCGGGCCCGACGATCACCGCGTCCTCACCCACGTGCTCAGCGAGCAAGCTCAGGGCGTGATCCCGGTAGCGTAGGACCGTCGCATGCTGGTCCGGTGAAACCCTTTCGCCTGCGCGAAGGAGATCGAGCAGGGGTTCACTGAGTTGCTCAGCGTGGTGAGTGTATTCACGTTTGCGCTCGTGGAGCGACTCGTACGACATGACGTCGAGATGCTCACGGGTGAGCCGATGCACGTGTTCGCTCCAGTTCAACTTCTCCGTGTGGGCACCGAGTTTGGTCATCAACCCGGGAACCGACGCGATCAGTGCCGACATCTCGGGGTCGAGATCAGCCATACCGTCGCCGTCCCATACGCGTACCTGAGTGATCGGTGCCCCGTCAGTAGTTGGAGGGTTTCCCGTGGTGAAGACTGCGTGCACATAGCTCAGGTCTGCGACGGTGCGAGTGAGCAGGCCGAGTGAGTCGAGGCTACGACTGAGTCCGACGATTCCGGACATGTCCACGGATCCGTGCGGTAGAACCATTCCTGCCGCGCCGCAGTACGCGGCGGGGCGGGTCAATGAGCCGGCGGTCTGGCTGCCGAGTGCCAGGGGGATGGTGTCGGCGCCGACCGCGGCGGCGGAGCCGCTCGACGATCCGCCGGGGGTGTGGTCGAGGGCGTGGGGATTGCGGGTCGGCCCGGGGTGAAGGTATGCGAACTCAGTGGTGACGGTCTTTCCCTGCACGATCGCGCCCAGTGCCCGCAACCGCGTCACGCACGCTGCGTCGGTAGAGGCGGGTTCCGGCCCGGTCAGGGTGGTCCCCGCGCGGGTCGGTAGTCCCTTCACGTCGATGATGTCTTTGATGCCGACGGATACACCGGCAAGCGGCAGGCCTTCCGGATTCTCGTCGATCGTTGCCGCGTCGCGATCGATGTGGTCCGAGAGGGCAACCCAGGCGTGGATCCTGGGTTCTTCGGCCTGGATCTTGTGCCGTACGGAGGCGGCGTGTGAGTGTGCGGACTCCGCGCGTGACTGCACTGCTCGGACCTGTTGGTCGAGCGGATGATGCTGGTGGGTGATGGTCATGCATTGACTCCTGTAGTTGCTCGGAGCCTCATCCCAGTTCACGTCCGATCGCGCGTGCGGTGTCCTGGAGAAGAGGTAGGTACTTCATCAGTGCGTCGATGTCTTCGATGCTCGACACTGCTGTCACGGAGACTGCGCCGACGACTCCGGAGGAACTGTAGATGGGGACTGCGAGGCAGTTGATCATCATGTCGAGTTCTCTGTCGTCGACTGCCCATCCGCGTTCGGCGGCCAGTGTCAGTGCTTCGTCGAGTTGTTCTCGTGTCGTGAATGTGTTGGGGGTGAATCGCTTCCATGGCGTCGAGTTCAAGATCGTGTCGCGGCGATAGGGGTCGAGCGCGGCGAGGATGACCTTCCCGACGCCGCTGCAGTAAGCGGGAGCCTCACGTCCGATGCGCGAGTACATGCCGACGCCCGAGGCGCGTTCGACCTTGTCGACATAGATCAGGCTGTCGCCGATGAGGGCGACCAGCTGGATGGTGTGTCCGACACTTTCGTGAAGTCTTCGTACATGTTGGTAGCCGGCCTGCCGCAGATCGATCTCATCGAAGCTCAGACGTGCGAGTGAGATCAGCTTTGCGCCGACCACGAAGCGTGCATCTGCGCGGCGGCGGACGTATCCGATGTGCTCGAGAGACTTCAACTGTCGGAACATCGATGATCTGTGTACGTCGAATTCTGCGGCGAGTTCGGCGACCGACATCGGTTGCTCAGCGATCCGTTCGATGATTTCCGCCGCACGCACAATAACCTGGGTCATCGCCCTCCTCCGAGGAACGTTCGTTGCCCCACAAGGACATAAGAAGTGCTTGATCTGGTCGCAGAGTAGACGACGAATTCCTTTCCTGCCGCGCGATGTTGCGTATTTTGCACTCCATGGCGCGGAATTTACACAACGTAACGAATTGAGCCCTACTTCCGTAACGCACGCCGGTCAATCTTTCATTGCATTCACCGCACAACGCTGTGCGAATTATGCACACCCCGTGGTTACCGGAACCAGCCGGTTCCGACGATCCGAGACGAGGGTCCCGTACATGCAGCAGTTAGTAGCGGATCACCGCTTCACCACCGACACCGAGCGCACTCGGCGCATCGACGCGCTGCGCGCAGCAATGACCGCCTATGGTCTCGACGCACTGGTCATTGCCGGACGTGACGACATCCGCTTCCGCGGCCGGGTCTTTTACGTCACCGACTACTGGCAACTCGTCGCCGACAGTCATGTCGTGCTCACCCACGCCTCCGGTCCCATCCTGGTCGGCGGCACCGTATGGGGCATTTCCCAAGCCCTCCAGTGTGACTGGATCTCGGAATGTCGACTCAGCGGCACACCCGGTATCGAGATGGGAAACATTCTCGTCGAACACGGTGTCGCAACGGGAAGAATCGGAGTGGTCGGACTCAGCGATGGCGCACTCTCGCACAGCCACTACCTTGAGCTGACGGAAACTATTGCCGCAGAAAAACTTGTCGACGCGACCGAACTCTTCGAAACCTGCCGGCAGGTCAACTCCGACGAGTCCCTCGAAGCGCTGACCGACACCTCGACGTGCTGGAAGTCCATCTACACCGAACTCGAGGCGTTCGTCAGGCCCGGCATCACCGAAATTCATCTCGCTGCGCAAGTACATCGCATTTGCCGCGAACACGGAGTTCGCGACCCCATGGTCGTCCTCGACTCCACCCCGTTCAAAGGCGCGACCTCGTTCGGGACCGACAAGGTCCTCGACTGCGGTGACATCGTCGCCGTCTGGATCGAATCGGCCGGCCCCAACGGCACCTGGCTGGAATACCGCCGCATGTACTCCCTCGGCCCCGTGTCACCGGAGTACCGGGACATGTGGCAGCTCTACATCGAAGCTCACCAGGCCGGTGCGTCGGCGATGCGCCCGGGCGTCATGGCAAGCTGCTTCGTGGATGAGGTCGCTACCGTATTCCGTTCACATGGAGTACAACTCGACTACACCACACCCTCGGACCCACACCGATCGTTCCACCTTCACGGCATCGGAACGGATGCAATTCAAGGCGTGTGGGTCAGCGGCCACGACCGAATCCTCATCGAGAATGAGACCCTCACCGTCCATCCGCATCGCCGGTTCGACACCACTGAGGAGATCGCCAAATTCGGCCTCTTCGGACTCACCGACACCATCCTCGTCACACCCCGCGGGGGCCGATGGATGACCAACGACCAGCAGCTCACCTCCGCGTTCGTCGAACTCTGACCACGAGCCGGATTCACTCGAAGACAAGGACACCGATGACGATTATCCGCAGACGAACCATCTCCCGAGGCATCACCCTCGCAGCCTGCGCCGCGCTCGGCAGCACCGTCGTGGCGTGCTCGAGCGACAGCACACCGGCAGCCCCGGGTCCGAGCACCGTCGCAGACAACGAACTGCTCGAACAGTACGGCGTCGGAATCCCGCAGGAACTGGTCAACATCGCAATGCTGCCGTACGCGGACAACATGATGCTCTCGATCGGCATGGCCAACGGCTGGTTCGAAGAGGTCGGCATCGACGTCGGTCCGGAAAAGTACGTGAGCATCTCCGACGAACAGCAGATTCCGCTGCTTCTGAGCGGCGACTACGACCTCACCTCCGCGTACGGCCCCAATATGGTCCGCAATGCCCAGGGCGCACCGTCGATCAAGGTGTTCAACTTCATCGACGTCACCAGCGGTTTGGCGATCTTGGCGGCCCCGAACTCCGGAAAGTCCTCGGTGTCCGCCCTCATGGACAAGGGAGCCTCGTTCGAGGACGCGGTCAGTACGGTTATGGACGAGATGACAGGGACCCGGTTCGCTTCCGACGATGTCGGCGCGCACCGTAGCTTCCTCGAGGCGATCTACGGGATCGGAAACTTCTCCCAGGAAGACTTCGGGAGCGTCCAGGTGGTCGACGATTCCCAGATGCTCATCCTCGCACGAGGCGGCCAATTGGATTACGCCAAGCCGATCGGTGCGGTGCAGACCGCCGCGCTCATCGAAGACGGCTGGTATCCCGTCATCGGCCTGCAGGATCTGATCGAGAATCTCCCCGCCGGTGACCCCCGAGCCGTCTCTGGCCTGGGGCATGTCGGACACTCCGCCGACGAAGCCTGGATCGAAGAGAACCACGACACCGTCCTACGCGTGTCGTCGGTCGCATTCCGAATCGTCGACGCAGTCCTCGCCGACATCGAGAACGGCACCACCGAGGCACTCGACACCCTGGTGCCGGTCATCGAATCGGCCGCCTCCATCGACACTTCCGCTGATGCACTGCGGATCGTGTTCGAGGAAATCGGACCGTTCGCGGCGTTCGAAGACCAGGTGGAGTGGTGGGTCGACACCGAATCGCCCTACTACTACAAGGCGACCTACAACGAACAGATCAAATCTGCCCAGCAGGCCGGCGTCATCACCGATCCCGACTTCGACGCCTCGGACTTCATCATCGCCGACGACATCTACGTCGAGCTCGTCGAGTACAAGGAGAAGTACGAAGCACTGCTCCCCCAGGCCGCCGGCCTGAGCGGAGATCAGGCCACGCTCGCCGAGATCGCCGCAACGCAGTACCAGAACCGCAACTATCTCGACGCCGCCCGCATTCTCGACGCTGCCGTCAACGGCGCACCTGCCTGACATCGACGTCCAAATCACCCCGCAACCCTCACGAGTGAGCATCCACGCCCTGAGAGGAGACTGATATGCGTATCAGGGCATTCGGTCCTGCTGTTGCAGGCGGGATCGTGGGCGTCCTAGCGATCGCTGCAGTCTGGACAATGTTGTCCGCGACCAACACTGCAGCCCGCTTTCCCAGCATCCCAAGCATCTTCGACGCCATCGTCGACAACTTTCAGTCAGCACCCATCCTCAGCTACAGCACGTTCGGAACAGGCGGCGTCTGGTCGAACACCTTGTGGACCGCACAGAACGTCCTGATCGGCGTGGCCACCGGCCTCGTCATAGGATTCGCCACCGGACTGGCGCTGGCGCGCATCGAATGGTTCCACCGCCTGGGCAGACTGCCGATCGCCATCCTGGGCACCGTCCCGGTACTCGCGCTCTTGCCATTCCTCACCCTCTGGTTCGGCAACTCCGCACTGTCCACCAACGGCCTTGTCATCTTCTTCACCGCCATCACCGTCGCCAGCACAGTGCAGTCCTCCGCAGCCGCCGCAGAAGTCAAATACGCCGACTACGCAGCCACCCTAGGACTGTCGACGAACCGCACCACCGGCTCCATCATCCTCCCCGCCTTACTCCCGTCCACCATCGGCGTCGTTCGAGCCGCCACCGCCTTCGGATGGGGTTTCCAATGCATCGCCGAAGTCATGGGCGGCAGCCAAGGCGCCGGACGGCTGATCCGTTCCTTCTCCGACGCAACACAAACCGCAGGAGCAATCGGCGTACTGATCGTCATCGGCATCGTCGCCGTCCTATGTGATGCCCTAATCGGCCTAGCCGGCCGCTGGATAGTGAGGTGGAATGAATGACCATCACGACAAGCTCGACACACACCCGGCAAGCACTCACACGAACCGCAGCAATCGAACTGCGCAACGTCTCCAAACAATTCCGACTCGAATCGGGTGAACTGGTCAACAGTGTCAACTCGGTGTCCTTCACAGTCGACCCCGGCGAATTCATCTGCGTGATCGGTCCTTCCGGGCACGGAAAATCCACCCTGCTCAACATGATCGCAGGGTTTCTGCCCCCGACCAGCGGCACCATCACCGTGAGCGGATCCCCGGTAACCCGCCCCGGCCCCGACCGCGGCGTCGTCTTCCAACGGGACACACTCTTCCTCTGGAAGACCGTGTCGCAGAACATCGAATTCGGGCTCAAAGCCCGCGGCGTACCGAAAGACCAACGCAAGACGATCGTCGCCGAACTGCTCCAGACCATCGGACTGGAGAAGTTCGCCAATGCATGGCCGAAACAGCTCTCCGGCGGCATGCGACGCCGCGTAGCGATCGCCGCAGTCTTCGCCAACAAACCCGAGGTCCTGCTGATGGACGAACCCTTCGTCGGCATCGACTATCTCCGCCTCGGTCAACTGCACCAGGTCCTGCTCGACCTATGGCAGGAAGCCGAGAAGCGCGCAGTCTTCATGGTCACGCACGACATCGACGAGGCCCTGACCCTCGCCGACCGAATCTTCGTGATCAAGCACGGGACACTCGCGCTCGATATGAAAGTCGACCTTCCCCGGCCACGCCGAACCGAAGACATCACCAGCCCGCAAGCGAACGAACTCCGCCGGCACCTGCTCCAGGAGTTCTCACGATGACCGCGACCCTGATCCCCCCAGCTTCGACCACCCCCGCCGACAACCCGGCCCCACCCACGCGAGACACATCCCCGCTCATCTGGTCCGCAGCCTCACTGGTTCTCGTCCTGATCGTCTGGCACCTCGCCTCGGTCCTCATCGGTGAAGACCAGTCGGGTATGCCCCTGGTGCCCAGCATTCCCGACGTACTGTCGTCATACATGGTCTTCGCGGACTACTGGCCGGGCGGGTGGGGAGCCGAACGCACCGTGACCGGCGCCGAACCCACCCTGTGGGGTGCCACGCTCGGATTGGTCCACAATGTCGCGATCTCACTGTCACGGTTCTTGGTCGGATTCATTCTGGGCACCGTCCTCGGCGTCGGAGCAGGCCTACTCGTCAGCTGGTCACCGATCGCCCGCCGCATCATGTCCTTCCCGGCACACTTCCTGCGCATGATGCCGCTGCTCGCGATGCTGCCCTTGTTCGGACTGTGGTTCGGTAGTTCCGAACTCGGCACCTACGCATTCACCGCATTCGCGGTCGCGGTCCTGTTGTTCGTCCTCACCGTCGCCGCTGTGAACAATGTCCCACGCCTCTACAGCGACTCGGCGACCTCCCTCGGGGCGAGCCGCGCCCGCATCTACCTGTCGGTGATCATCCCCTCGATCACCCCGAACCTGAAGGTCGGCATCCTGCTCGCCGTACCCTTCGCCTGGAGCGCCGTGCTTGCGGCCGAAGCGATCGGCAAGCAATACGGTCTCGGACGCATCCTCAACTTCGCGCTGCTGTACGCCGCCACCGACATCGTCGCGGTCACCGCACTGGTAGTGGTCATCATCGCCGGCGGCACCCACCTTCTGCTCGCCGCTCTGCTCAACCATCTAACCCGCTGGGTCGACTGACCCACCACCCCCACCTTCGCCAGGAGCATGTATTGAACACTGCAACCGTCAGCACCGGACCCGTCCGCGACTTCGTCGGCTACGGCCAAAGCATCCCCAAAGTCCAATGGCCGAACGGCGCGAACATTGCTATCAACCTCGTGGTCAATTACGAGGAAGGCTCGGAGTACTCCTTCGACCGTGACGGAGAAAACGACGTACACGTCGAGTCGTCCTACAACTTCCCCGGGGATGTACGCGACCTGTCCCGCGAATCGATGTACGAATACGGCAGCCGCGCAGGCATCTGGCGCCTGATGCGCCTGTTCGACGAACTCGACGTGCCCTGCACCTTCTACGCCTGCGCCGACGCATTCGAAAAGAACCCCGAGGTCGCCAAGTACGCCCGGACTGCCGGATACGATCTGCTTAGCCACGGGCTGAGATGGAACGAGGTCTGGCGCTACAGCCGTGAAGAGGAACGCAACAACATCCGCCTCGCGATCGAATCCTTCGAACGCACCTGGGGTGAACGCCCCCGCGCCTGGTACTGCCGGTACGGGCCCTCGGTCAACACCCGCGAGCTCGTCGTGGAAGAAGGTGGATTCGTCTACGACTCCGACGCCTATAACGATGATCTGCCCTACTACGTCCCCGTCGGCGAGCACCAACAGTTGGTCATTCCCTACAGCCTGACGTACAACGACCTCAAGGGCAGCACCTCACCGGCGGAGTTCTCCGACTACATCACCCGCGCCTTCGACGAACTCTGGCACGAAGGCGAAAACGGCTATCCCAAAATGATGTCCATCGGTCTGCACCCACGTGTCGTCGGCCAAGCCGCCCGCACCAACGCCCTCCGCCAGTTCATCGAACACGCCCAACAGAAGGGCAAAGTATGGTTCACCCGCCGAATAGACATCGCCAACCACTGGCTCGAACACCACCCCGCGTCGTGAACGACCGAATCGCCGGCCCCGTCGCACCCCGGATCCGCGCGGCACTGGAAGAGCATTGGCACGACGTGGTCGCGGTGAGCGAGTTCATTCACGCCCATGTCGAAGAGTCCTCGAACGAGTTCGCCTGCCACGCGCACCTGACAACCGCGCTGAAACAGCATGGATTCGACGTCGACTGCGAGATCGCAGGCTTGGACACTGCCTTCCGCGCCACCACCGGACCGGACAATGCAACCACAACCGTGGCATTGGTCTGCGAATACGACGGTCTGCCACCGTACGGGCAAAGCTGCGGTCACAACGTCGTGGCTGCAGCCTCCTACGGAGCCGCGCTCGCACTCGAGCCTGTGGCCGACGAACTCGGTCTGCGCGTACTGGTGATCGGAACCCCCGCTGAGGAGGGCATCGGCGGAAAGTACATCCTCGGCGACGCCGGCGTGTTCGACGAGGTCGATTTCGCTGCCTCTATCTATCCCGGAATGGATGACATCGCCGCCTCTCGCACTCTCGCCGCGCACCGGCTGACCATCGAAGCCTTCGGGGAACCAGCCCACGGAGCAGCACACCCGGAACTCGGCGTAAATGCCCTCGACGGAATAGCACTGGGCTTTGCCGCGATGGCAATGTTGCGCCCCAACCTCCCGCCCACCGCCCGGGTCCACGGCATCGTCGATCAAGGCGGTATCCACCCCCAGGTAGTCCCCGACTACGCCCGCGCCACCGTCGTCGTCAGGGCAGCCGATCCCACCGAACTTGCCGACGTGCGCATCCGCGTGATGCGCGCCTTCGAGCTGGCCGTCGAATCCGTGGGCGCACGATGCCTGGTGACACCTGCGGAACGATGCGCCGAAGCACTCCTCAACGTCGATGCGTTGACCTCTCTGTTCGAACAGGAACTACGTACGGTCGGGAGGTCACCGCGGCCCACCGATGAGATTGCCGGCGCGTGGTCCACCGACGCCGGCGCACTCAGCCGCCGCGTGCCGTACTTGCAGCCCCAGATCAAGATGACACCCCGGTCGATCTCTCCGCACTCCCACCGTTTCCACGACGCGAGCATCGGTCCCGACGCCGAGTCCTGCATCTTCGATGCCGCACTCGCACTGGCGTCGACCGCTGCCGAAGTCGCGCGCAACCCACAGGTCCGCGCCGAGATACAGCGCCAGTTCCGCTCCGCAACAACAGGGACGTCATGACCGACACCGCAACCGGAAGGCTCGCCGTCCTGCGACTGCTCGCCTTGTCGGTTGCCTGCGCCATGACGGTCAGCGTCATCTACATCCCTCAGTCGCTGCTGGCGAGTATCGCTGCCGATCTCGAGATCTCACATCAGATGGCAAGCGTTCTCGCAACGGTTGTGATGGTCGGCTACGCGGCCGGAATTGTGTTCCTCGTACCCCTCGCAGCGCGCATCGAGACTCGTCGGCAGGTGACGTACCAGACGATTGCTCTGGCGTGCATGCTGCTCCTTGCCGCTGCGGTTCCCAACCTGGCCGCGGCCATCGCGGCGTTCGCCGCGGTGGGATTCGTCGCAGGTATTTCCCAGGTTCTCATCGCTGCGGCCAACAGGATGAGTCCGGTCGCGCGGCGGGGGGCAACCAACTCGGTTCTGGTCGGCTCCTTGCTGGTGGGCATATTCGGGGGCAGGGCTCTGATGAGTGTGTCGACCGAGTGGATCGGTTGGCGGGGAACGGTCGTTGCGGCCGCCGTAGCGGTACTTGCCGTCCTCCCTTCGACGCGGTGGGCGTTGAGAAGGTCGCTTCCACCGGAAGGCAGCGTTCTACCTCACGGCGCACTCGTCGGCACGATTGTCAGGCAAGCTGTTCGGAACCGGACGCTGCTACGGTCCGCTCTCACCCAAGCGTGTGTACTGGCAACCTTCAACTCGATCTGGACGGTCATGGTTCTGCATCTGACCGACTCCGAGATATCGTGGACCTTGGGGCAAGCGGGCCTGTTCGGCCTGGTCGGTGCGCTGGCCGGGTTCTTCACCCCGTGGTCGGGGCGAATCATCGATCGATACGGCGCCAGACGCATGACGGGATGGTTCCTCCTGGTGCTGCTGGCGGCGATGGCGGCCATTCTTCCCACGAGCGGTGTCCCCGTTGCGTTCGGCTTCGTCATGTTCATCGCGACGTGGGCGAACCAGTCCGCGTTGTCCGGCAACCAAGTCCGTGCCCTGGCTGCGGATCCGGAACGATCGGCACAGCACAATACCGCATTCAGCTTCATCGTCTTTCTGGGAGGCGGACTGGGGGGCCTGCTCGGTCCGCTCGTGTACGCACTCGGCGGAATCGATGCCGTCGCCGTGGAGGGGATCCTCCTCATCGCAGCAGCAATCGCATTGTGGTGGTCGATCCCGGATTCTATTGCAGAAGAAAAAGTTCGACCCCCGTCTTTGAGTTCCGTCTGAGATTGCACCTCATGCCTTGCCGGGATGTCCCGCACACGTGGGAAACCCATCAGCCTGACCATGGAGACTTCATGACCACGTCGTTCAGCCCGAGCCCGTTGACCACCGCCGGCCTCGATCGAGTCCGCGACTACATCCTGAACCTCGATGAACCGGCCGCATGGAGCGCCGAAGAACTCGAATCCCGACGCGACACCTGGGAT
>Ga0182738_1004357_pt1 | contig 15690 bp, 14 predicted proteins | sample eDN5th30CBELigMG_FD_128876 | JGI IMG/M metagenome (GOLD analysis project Ga0182738, IMG submission 128876) | Enriched Miracle-Growth compost microbial communities from Emeryville, California, USA - eDNA 5th pass 30_C BE-Lig MG (version 2)... ... | reverse complement strand
TCCGCCTGACGACGAATCCTTTTTTCCTGGAGCCTGCCATGTTCATGCAACTCACCTTTTACGGTCCCATTCTGATCTTGATCGTCGTGTTGTTCGCGTTGTCGATTCGCATTCTCCGCGAATACGAGCGTGGCGTGATTTTCACGCTGGGACGTTTTACCGGTGTCAAGGGCCCGGGGTTGATCTTGATCGTCCCCGTTGTCCAGCAAATGGTGCGCGTAGACCAGCGCGTGCTCGTATTCGACGTGCCCAGCCAAGACGTGATTTCCCGGGATAACGTATCGGTCAAAGTTAACGCGGTTATCTACTTTCGCGTGATCGATCCGGAACGTTCCGTGATCCAGGTAGAAAACTTTCGTCAAGCCACGAGCGAACTGGCCCAGACGACATTGCGTTCGGTGCTGGGTAAGCACGATCTGGATGAAATGCTGTCCGAGCGTGACAAACTCAATAACGATGTGCAAGAGATCTTGGATTTGCAGACCGATGCATGGGGTATCAAGGTCGCTAACGTGGAAATCAAGCACATTGACCTGGACGAGAGCATGATCCGCGTCATCGCCCGCCAGGCTGAGGCAGAACGCGAAAGACGTGCCAAGATTATCAATGCGGACGGCGAAGAACAAGCAGCGCAAAAACTGCTTGACGCGGCGCGCATTTTGGCGCAGCAGCCACAGGCTATGCAATTGCGCTACCTAAGCACACTGGCTACGATCGGGTCGCAGAATAACTCGACGATTGTTTTTCCATTTCCAACTGAACTGGGCCAGGTGTTGAAAGCAATGGTGGAGAAGGGATAGCGGTTGGTCGGCCGTGATAGTTATCTCTAACCCATCAAGCCGCCAATGTTGTCGTTCGCTCAACATGATGAGCACTTTCCCGGTACTACTGGTATTCGTCTCTCCTCAATAGAATTTGTTGCGACGATGGTTGCACAAGCCGTTGAGCGGTGGTGGAGGGGCGTCCGCGCAACACAGTGCACCTTTGCCTGCCGCCTCGTGCGGTCTATCCCACGCAATAAACAAGGAGTACTGAAGATGAGCGAAACAATGCGCAATGTGCAACCGGTCACCGGGAACCTCGGTAAAGAAGGCTCAGGCGAACTCGTGTCTTCTCGATACGCTGTGCGCCTGGGAGATGTCGATGTCGTGTTGATCAGCGATGGCGTTCTACCGTTGCCGACGTCGACCATGTCTACCAATGTGAGCGAAACGGATCGGAACGAATGGTTCGATGATCGTTTTCTGCAACGTGACATGTTTGATTGGGCGCTGAATATCGCACTCGTACGTAGCGGTGAGCGCTTGATTTTGATTGATTCTGGTGTGGGTGATGGCTTTGAATACTTCACCCGTGCCGGCAGGTCGGTGATGCGGCTGGAATCGGCAGGTATTGATCTGGCGGCGATTACCGATATCGTGATCACCCATATGCACATGGACCATGTCGGTGGCTTGAACGTTGATGGCGTTAAGGCCAAGCTGCGCTCGGATGTACGTATTCACGTGGCGGCCGCTGAAATTGCGTTCTGGAAAGATCCCGATTTCAGCAAGACGGTGATGCCGGAAACTGTTCCTCCCGCATTACGCAAGGCGGCCACAAAATTTTCGGACCTGTATAGCGACAACATCGTGCAGTTCGATCGGACTGTGGATATTGCAAAAGGAGTGTCGGCGCGCGTGACGGGCGGTCATACACCGGGACACTGTGTCGTGAACATCGCCTCGGGCGGCGAGAAGCTGACTTTCGTCGGTGACGCAATTTTCGAGGTTGGCTTTGACAATCCTGCTTGGCAAAATGGCTTCGAGCACGATCCTGAAGTCGCTACGGATGTGCGCATCTCGTTGCTCAATGAAGCCGCGGAAACGGGGGCCTTGCTGGCTGCGGCCCATATCGCGTTTCCTTCTATTGGCCACGTTATGAAAAACGGTGACGGGTTTCGCTTTGTGCCTGTGCAGTGGGATTACTGATTAAGCGCTGTTCCTCAGCGGGAGTCGTATAGATCGCACGGACGATTCCCCCGAAATGCGCTGCGGGTCACTGGCCCGCGGCGTATGTTGGCGTTATCGTGCCAAGGAAACAGCGCGAAAAATCGCTGAACGTTTTTAAAGGTTGACTGCGACTGGTGTCCACGTGCCGAGCGACTTCAGCCACTGACAGCGTTGTGATAGCCGGCCGCTCGCGATTGCTTCAGCGCGGTTTGTCGCCCTTTAGGGTGATGCGGTGCATTACCCGCCGAAACCCATGGTAGTCATTGATCGGGTTATGCATCGCACACCGGTTGTCCCAAAACGCGATTGCGTTAGGTGACCAGACAAATCGGCACGTGAATTCCGGTTTGACCTGGTGCTCGAACAAGAATGACAGCAGTGACGCACTCTCTTGATCGCTCATACCCTTGATGCCGGCAGTGTGCGCGACGTTCACATATAGTGATTTGCGGCCAGTTTCGGGATGAGTCCGCACGATGGGATGCTCGGCGATGTAGTTTTCGGAGGCCTCCTGTTTGCCATCAGACTTGATGCGATCCTCTCGGGTGCGCGACACGTCGGCTTTGGCTGATGTGCTGATGCCAATCAGGCCGTCAAGCAGACGTTGCATCGTGTCAGACAGGGTTTCGTAAGCCAGATATTGATTGGCGAACAGCGTGTCTCCGCCGTAGGGAGGGATCTCGCGCGATAACAACATAGAACCCATGGGAGGCTCTTGCAGGTATGTGGTGTCGGAATGCCAGATTCCGCCGAAATTCGAGCGCTCGTGCTCCAGTTTCTTGACCTCAATGATTTGCGGAAATCCCTCCAACCCGTTGACGAAAGGATATTCGACAGGCGTACCCATCGCAGTCGCAAAGTCCAGGAACTGCTGTTTTGTCAGATCCTGATCGCGCAGGAAAATGACCTGATGCTCGAGTAGTGCCTGGCGTACTGCCGATGCTTGGGTGGCATCCAGCTTGTTACGCAAATCCACTCCGCTGATTTCCGCGCCCAGCGCGCCCGCAATTTTTCGGGTTTTCATAGTATCTCCATATTCGGCGTGTCGATTTCGGTTCGCCGTGCGCCATGTGTATGATTGGCATACGCAACGATAAAACATACGGAGACAAGATGCGAATCATCCCTAAGCTGGCAGGCGCAATTCTTGCGACCGCGTGTACGCTGGGGCCAGCGATGGCCGCCGAGATCTTTCCCGACAAACCGGTGCACCTAGTCGTGCCTCAAGCGCCAGGCGGCGCCTCTGACACGCTGGCTCGGATCATTGCCCAGGCTTTAGGAGAAAAATGGAAGCAACCTGTAGTGGTGGAAAACCGCGCCGGCGCTGGCGGCAACATCGGCATGGAATATGTAGCCAATGCCGGTGATGATGGTTACACGCTGTTGATGAGCTACGAAGGTTCGCATGCAATTAACCCGGCGCTATACAAACAGCTGCCGTTCGACGTCAAACGTGATTTCCGGCCCGTCGCGACATTAGCAACCTTGCCCTTCGTTGCGGTGACAGGGCCAAAATCAGGTATCAAGACGATGCCCGATCTGGTGCAGGCGGCAAAAAACAAGCGGGTGACGTATGGCTCGGCCGGCAATGGGTCGGTCAACCATTTGTTGGGAGAGATGTTCAATACCGCCGCTGGCGTAGAAATGTCGCATGTTCCATATCGCGGCGCGGCCCCCGCGATACAGGATTTATTGGGAGGCCAGATCGACGTCGTTTTTACCAGCTTGCCGTCGGTGAAGGGCTACATCGACGCAAAGACCTTGGTGCCATTGGCGGTCACAAGCGCAAAGCGATCACCGGGCGCCCGCGATATTCCGACCATTGCAGAGCAGGGCTATCCTTCGTTTGACGTAAATCCCTGGTTTGGGCTGTTCGTTGCGTCTGGCGTTAGCGATGACAGAGTGCAGGTCATGAATCGCGATATCAACGCATTGCTGAATACCTCTGAAATCCAGAAAAAATTCGCTGCGCAGGGCGCAGTTACCTATATCACGACACCCGAGGATTTCAGCCAGCAGGTAGATGGTGCATTGACGCGCTGGGCCGAGGTGGTAAAGGCATCGGGAGCTCAAGTGGAGTAAACCTCTAGCCGGCCGCGCGTGCTTGAAGGGGGATATTGTGGATCTGAGGCAGTTGAGGTATTTCATTGCTGTTGTGGAGGCGGGTAGTTTTTCCAAGGCAGCGCTTCAACGCAATGTCGTTCAATCAGCGCTATCCCAACAAATAGCTGCACTGGAGAGCGAGCTGGGTAGGAGTCTGCTGATACGCAGCAACCAGGGAATCAGCGCAACCCGCGCTGGAGAGTTGTTTTATCAGCAAGCCCAGCATATTCTCCGGTTGGTCGAGCATACGCGTTCGGCGATGATCAGTTTTGATGATGAGCCTACGGGATCGGTTGCGATCGGCTTTCCAACCAGTACGTCCGCCACGCTTTCCGTACCCTTCATGGACGCTTGTCTTACGCGATATCCAAAAATAGAGCTGCGGATAACGGAAGGCTTGAGTCGAAATATCCATCAGGACCTCAATAGCGGTGTCATCGACATCGCTATTCTGTTTTCAGGCCAGCCGACTTATGGATTCAGGACACGGCCTTTATTGACCGAAGAACTGTTTTTGGTGAAATGTGCCGATGAGCACCGCTGTAATACAGGGATAGGAACAATGAGTAGGCGAGAGCTGGCTGAGATGGCTTTGCTCCTACCAGAGCGTGGTAACGGTCTCAGGGATCTTGTTGATCAGCTTTTTCATAGCATTGGAATCGAAAGCCGGCCGCGTGTCGAATTGGGATCCCTCCGCACAATGCTGGAGGCAGTTAAAGAGGGCTATGGGACGACGATTCTTCCGTGGGGAGCATTTTCTCGAGAATACGCGCAGGGCAGCGTTTCCGCTTATCGGATCGAAGAAATAAGTATGCCCCGGACTCTGATGCTGTGCACATCTGGCGCACTGCCAGTCTCGGATGCGGCAAGGATCGTCTCTGACCTCGTTCAGGAGGTCATTCGAGAACTGGTGAATGACGGCTATTGGAGAGAAGTCTACCTGCGTAATGAATCTTGATCTCTCTGGTAAAGCCGCCGACGCAAGGGCTCTACATCGAAGCTGTGTATCTCAAAAAGTGATAGCGCCATCTGATTTCATTGCTTGACCCTTGGGGGGCGCCCCCCTATTCTGAAAAAAAGCGATGCAATGTGACCGAGATGATGGACGGGCTCAACCGTCCACACTTTCACGGACGGAGACAATATGAACAAGCTTGCTACCTGGGGTGGCGCATGCGTTGTTGCCGCGTCTTTTTGTGGACCTCTTCTTGCCCAGAATCTTCCTGATTATTACCCTGACGACTACTCGAAGATAGTCGAAGCCTCCAAATCGGAAGAAGGCGTGTTGGTTTATTCGGTGATGTCTGCCGAGAATTGGAAACCGGTGCTTGATACGTTCAAGAAGAAGTATCCTTGGATAAAGGTGGAAACACTGGATCTTTCCAATGAGATCTGGTCTCGCTATTACACGGAAAAGGCTGCCAAATCCCGAACAGCCGATTTGATTATTTCGCTTGGGGTGGGCCCATGGGTTGACTTCGTGAACAAGAAGGAAGTGGCTGTCTACGAGTCACCTGAATCCGGTAAGGTGCCCGATTGGAGCAAACCTTTCCCGGGTGTTTACTCCGTTTCCGCTGATCCTGTGCTTATCGCGTGGAACACGAAAATCGTTGGCGATCAGAAGATTGACACGATGGCTAAAGTGGCCGAGTTGGCAGCGGAAAAGAAACTCAAGGGCAAATTCACTACCTATGACGCCGCATCTGGCTCTGTCGCCGGGGTATTTCCGTGGGTGTGGAGTCAACACTATGAAGACGGCGGCTGGCCGATACTTGAGAAGGTAGGTCCTGTCTCCAAGCCCGAGCGTTCTGGAGGGCAGATGTTGGCTAAGTTGACTACTGGCGAATATGCGGTTGCCTATCTGATCAGCGCTATTACCGTCTTGCCAAAATTGAATAATCCTGGCGTGAAGGGAATTATTGACTGGAGCTTTATCAAAGACGGGCAGCCGCTATTTGCACGAGGCATGGCGGTCACGCAGGCTGCTAGAAGCCCCAATTCGGCAAAACTGCTGCTTGATCACACCATCTCGCGGGAAGGACAGATCGGATGGGGCAAGGGGGGCATGACGCCTTTGCGCGATGACGTTACCAAAGACGACGTGCCATTCTTCACCTACAAAAGCATCGTTCAGGATGTGGGCGGTGAGGACAAGGTAGAAGTGCTGGCGTATGACCCCAAGTATGACAGCGCGATTATCGAGTACACAGACAGATGGAAAAAGGCGTTTAACCGTTAACGGGAAGGGTGCAGACGTGATGAAGATCGCTCTCAATGACGTTGAGGGTGGCCTCGGCCGGCCGAACACTTCTGCGTGGCCTGGCATAGCCTTTCAGACCATTGTTACCCTGTTGGTCGCATTTTTGGTTATAGCGCCACTTTTACCGTTGATGCTTCAGGCGTTTATCGACCGGCCGCTGTATGCGGAGGCGCCAGAGTTTTCGCTTGCCGCCTTTGCTCGTCTCTTCACGAACGCGGAGTTTTATCATGCGCTTTGGAATACCGCGCTCTTTGCGGTTTCGACTACGGCAATCGCCCAGTTCTTCGGTATTTCCGGCACCTTGCTTCTGGCAAGAACGGATATTCCAGGTAGGCGAATAGCCAGTGCGGTTTTTTTCTGGCCGTTATTCGTTTCACATCTAGTGCTGGCTTTCGGCTGGATTGTCGGCTTCGGTCCTTCAGGCTTCATTACTGGTATTTATACGAGAGTGTTCGGCGAAGCGCCATGGAATCTTTACTCCATGGCCGGCCTTTCTTTTGCCGCGGGCACGGCCTTGGCACCCCTGACTTATCTTTATTGCGCAAGCTCGGTCAAGACCATGGACCCTTCGCTTGAGTCCGCGGCGCGCATCTCAGGATGTGGACCCATCAGAACGTTATGGTCGGTGACGATTCCCTTACTGAAGCCAGCAATCTGGTCCAGCGCTTCACTGAACTTCATGCTGGCTATTGAGCTTCTATCACTGCCGCTCCTGTTGGGCGGACCTGCGGGGCTGAAGTTTCTGATCACCTTTCTGTACGAGGAGGGGATAGAGGCCAACAGCCCGGATTATTCGCTGGTCGCCGCCTGCTCGATTCTCTTGATTGGCATCATTTCCTTGCTTTTGATATGGCAGGCACGCAGTATGGGTGACACGCGGAGGTACGTGACTGTGTCAGGAAAAGCCTCCAGGCAGCGGATGCTTAGCCTTGGAGGATGGAAATGGCCGCTGTTTATGATCATGGTTATCTATCTGGGGGTCACCGTGGTCTGCGTGTTGGGTGCGGTCCTGTTGCGAGCATCGACCAGCATGATTTCCCCCTACGTGCCTGTGACTCAATTATTGACGTTTAGCAATTTTCAGGCCTTGATTGCTTTTCCGGAATACATCCGGTCCATTGTCAATACCGCACTGGTAGCCCTCATCGGTGGAGCAATTGGGACGGTGCTGATAGGCGCCACGGCAGTGGTGTCACTTCGCTCCAATTGGCCGCTGCGCACCTTGCTGCAAACCGTTGCCCTGTATCCGCGTGCGGTTCCCGGCTTGCTTGTCGGTATAGGTGTTTTTTGGGCTGTGGCATGGATACCGGGCCTGAATATCATTCAGAACACTATATGGATCTTGATATTCGCAGTGTTGATGCGGCATTTCCCAACGGGCTTTGGTGCGGTTACGCCTTCTCTGCATCAGATCAGCCGAGACCTTGATCGCAGTGCGCGCGTGAGCGGGGCGACTTGGCTGACGACTATGCGACGCATAGTCGCCCCTCAGCTCTACACCCCTTTGGCTGCATGCTTCGTCTTATTGGTCGTGCATTTCGTCAAGGAGTATGCCTCGGTCGTCTTTCTTTTTGGACCAGGATCCGAAATGATCGGCACTACCATGCTCTCGTTTTGGGTACAGGGCGAGCAGGGTTCTGTGGCGGCGCTGGCTGTACTTCAAATTGCCATGGTTGCTGTTTTGCTCGGTATTTTTCGGCTCATATTCAAGGTAAAGCTATATGGCTGAAGTCGTTATTTCGGACTTGGTACAACATTATGGAAACGTGGTCGCAATTGATGGCGTGTCTTTGCGCGTCAAAGATGGCGAGCTGGTCTCTCTACTGGGGCCGAGCGGATGCGGCAAGTCCACTACCTTGGCTGCGTTGGCAGGGTTGGAGCGACCCACATCCGGCATTATTACAGTGGGTGATGTGCCGTTTTTCGATTCGGCTCGCTCCATATACGTACCGCCAGAAGATCGCAATTGCGGGTTGGTGTTTCAGTCATATGCGCTGTGGCCCCACATGACGGTATTTGACAACTGCGCGTTTGCTCTGCGTCTGCGAAAGATCAATCGATCTGAACAGAAGCGGCGCATTATGGAGGCTCTTGAGCTGGTCGAAATGCAAGCCTATTTCGATCGCTACCCTTATCAACTATCTGGAGGGCAACAACAGCGAGTGGCGTTGGCTCGTACGCTTGCGTACGAGCCAGCCATCCTGTTACTGGACGAGCCACTTTCTAATCTCGATGCGAAGCTGCGGGAGCGTGCTCGGACCTGGCTTCGGCAACTGCAAAAAAAGGTCGGCTTGACGACCATCTTTGTTACTCACGATCAATCCGAGGCGTTGTCGATGTCGGACCGCGTTGCCATTCTGAACGGGGGGAAAATCGTGCAGTTCGATACGCCTCAGGCGATCTATGATCTGCCAGCCGATGTCTTCGTGGCGGATTTCATCGGTTCGGGAGCACTCGTTTTTGGCCAAATCGAGGCCACAGCGAATGACCTGCATACCGTCAGATTACCTGATGAGCAGTGCATTGCGATCAGGCTTAGTTACTCTGGACGCGTCGGTGAGCGGATTCTGATTGCTGTGCGGCCTGAGGCCATCACGCTGCTAGGTGCTGAAGCACAGAGCAGTACCCGGACGCTCATGGGCCGGGTCGAGAACCCAAGCTATTTGGGGGCACGGTATGGGTGCGATTTCCGTTTTGGTGAAACCACGCTGCGTATTGAAACGGATCTTGTTGTCAGAGGCGTTTGCTCAGATTCTGTAAAGGCAGAACTGGCAGATATTCGTTATGCCGCATTTCCTTCTACTTGAGATCTAATTCGATGCATTCCCTGCAATTCGATACGAACTCCGTATGTCCGCTAGACGATATCAAGGTGCTCGACCTGTCTCGACTTGTCGCCGGAAATATGCTCAGTCTGTTGCTGGCCGACTTTGGTGCTGAAGTCATCAAAGTTGAAGACCCTCAGCAAGGCGACACGTTACGACACTGGAAGGACTACACCGATGCTCACCCCGAAGGGGTTGGCGCTTATTGGAAAGTCTATGGTCGGAATAAGAAAAGCCTGACGTTGAATCTCCGCCAAGAGCAAGGGATAGACTTGCTTTTGCGCTTGGTTGAAAGCGCTGATGTACTCATTGAAAGCTTTAAGCCGGGCACACTAGAAAAGATGGGCATTTCACCAGACCGGTTGCTTCAGCGTAATCCCAAGTTGGTGATTGTTCGTATTTCAGGCTGGGGCCAGACCGGCCCCTATCGTAATCAACCAGGCTTTGGAAGTCTTGTCGAGGCGATATCTGGTTACGCGGCAAAGAATGGTTTTGAATCACAACCGCCGATGTTGCCCAATCTAGCACTGGCTGACATGGTCGCCGGTATCTATGGTGCATTTGCCACTATGGTGGCCATACGCGCCGCACAAGCCTCCGGAGGAGCGGGTCAAGTGGTGGACCTGTCTTTATTGGAGCCGCTCTTGTCCATTCTCGGGCCCGATGCCGCGCAATTCAACTTGACGGGTGTCGTTCCATCAAGGGTTGGAAATCGCACCAGCATTTCGGCACCCAGGAATATCTACAAAACGAAGGACAACAAGTACGTCGCGCTATCAGCATCCATTCAATCGATGACGGTCCGTCTATTTCACGCCATACATCGCCCCGATCTTGTTGACGACCCTAGATTCAGGACCAACTCCGATCGGTTGGACAATGTGGACGAACTGGACGCCATCATCCAAGGATTCGTCGGTCAATTTACTCAAAAAGAAAACCTCGCCTATTTTAGAGAAAACATGGTCACAGTCGGACCTGTCTACGACATTGCCGAATTGATTCAGGACGAGCATATCGTGGAGCGGGAAATCATCGTTCGCATGCCTGATGGGCAAACGGGAACCTTGCCGATGCACAACGTAATTCCGCGCTTATCACGCACTCCCGGACGTCTGCGGCGGCCGGCACCTGATCTCGGCGAGGACACCCGGGAAGTGCTCGGAACGATCAACATAGACAGGGCGCAATTGGCCATCCTCAAAGATCAAGGGACCATCTAATGACCGGTACAAGCACTATTTCGATCAATACGCTCAGGTCTTTGCTCTTTGTGCCTGTGTTAAATGACAAATTCATCGCGGGCGCACATCGCCGTGGCGCGCAAGCCGTGGTCCTGGACCTGGAGGATTCTATTGTCTTGGAACGCAAGCCTCAGGCTCGTGAGGCATTGGACTCAGCGGTGGCACGGATACGCCCACATGGTCTGCCATTGTTAGTGCGTATTAATAATGTGCCGGAATTTATCGAGGCAGATTTGCGCGCTGCTGTTATGACCGGTGCTGACGCAATTCTTATTCCCAAAATCGATACTGCTCAGATGTTACATGGCGTCGACAAGTTGATAACGGCCTATGAAAAGGAGGCGGAACGTCCTGCAGGGCCGGTCCGTTATGTTGCTTTGATAGAAAGCCCTAAAGGGATGTTCAATCTACCGGAGATTCTGACGGCGAGTGAGCGCCTGTCTGGCCTCGGATTTGGCAGCGAAGACTTTGCGGCTGAGCTTGGGGTCGAACCGGATTCAGATGCGCTTTCGGTGCCTGCGCAGAATATGGCCCTCTCGGCCCGTGCCTTTGGACTTGCTGCGTGGGGGCTTCCTGGTTCTATCGGTGATTTTAATGACACGGATGCTTTTCTGAAACTCGTGCGCAAGGCCAAGGCTTTTGGATTCACCGGAGCACTCGGAATTCATCCCAAGCAGATTGCATTGATCAATACCGCGTTCAATCCCAGTCCTGAAGAGCGAGCACAAGCGCAGCGCATTGTTGACGCATATGAGGCGGCGCAGAAGAATGGCACTGGTGCTGTCGCATTGGACGGCAAGATGATCGATGCGCCCATCGTGGAGCGCGCACGGCGTATTTTAAGCTTGTAGTGTGATGTGTTTCTCGTCTCCACCTATTGGCTGCCGGCCAGCCCGATCTGACGAACAAGCGGCGATAGCTTATCCATTTCGGCTTTGATGAAATCTCCCAACTCCTCCGGCGTCGAGCTGACGAGTTCGATGGCAGTGAGTCTATCTCCCAGACCAGGAAGTGCGATGATCCGCCGGATTTCATCATTAAGCTTGTCAACGATAGGGCGAGGAGTTCCGGCAGGTGCCAACATGCCGAACCATTCCGTGGCGACGACATCGAAGCCCTGTTCTTTGAAGGTGGGTACGTCAGGCACAGAGGCATAGCGCTCGGCTGACGAAATACCAAGTGGCTTGACTTGACCTGCCCGATAGTTTTCCAAGGCTTGGCCGACGGTGGCGAAGGTCATGGGAATATGACCGGCAATGACGTCCATGAGCGCAGGCGTGCCGCCCTTATAGACGACGTGTTGCATGTCTATTTTGGACTCAATCTTGAACATCTCGGCAGTTAGATGCGTCATGGAGCCCGCGCCGGCAGACCCGAAGTTGATCGGCCCGGCATGGGTTTTCGCGTAGTCGACTAGTTCCCGCAGGGTATTGGGTGGGAACTTGGGATTGGCATAGGCCACGATAGGCGTGCGGGCAATGAGGCCTATTGGCTGGAAGTCCTTGAGCGTGTCATAGGGTAGCGATTTGCGTAAAACGGGATTTGTCGTGTGGTTGCTGACAGCGATCATGACTGTGTAGCCATCCGGCTCGGCCGATGCCAAGGCGGCCGAGCCGATTTGCGTGGATGCACCTGGCTTGGATTCGACCAGAACGGGCTGTCCCCAGTGCTCGTGCATCCGCTCCGCCAGGACGCGAGCGATCGCGTCTACCGAGCCACCTGCGGCGAATGGGACGATGATCTTGATCGGTTTTGTAGGGTAGTCGTCGATGGCTGGTTGCGCGTTGGCGATTGGCAATGCCAAGGATCCCGATACTCCCAGGGCTATGGCGACGATGTGTCGGCGTGCCAATGAGTTTGTCATCTCCGTCTCTCCTTTGATTGGTTATGGAACGAAGAGTGGGAGAGCGCATTGGGCCGATGCGAGGCCGCTTTTTAGTAGTTCCCAGGGTTCTTCGTGAGGTGACGCATTGGCCCGTATGCCGGTGGCGTGTGGCCTGGCATGCAGATGAACCTACCAGTACGCTGGAGGCGATTATGCGCGATCTCTATTCAGCCGGCGAGGCTCTTATTGAGAATTCAGAGTTTCGCGTCTGGAAACATAGCTGTTTGGAAACAGGGAAAAGCGCAACCTATACTGAGCTGCCGTCCTCGATGCGTAAGGGACATTTACTCCAACGTTTACGGTTCCACTTCTCCTATGACTTCACTTCTGTTTTCCCCCTTTAATTGCCGCGGCATTACGTTTCGCAATCGTGTCGGCGTTGCGCCAATGTGTCAGTACTCCAGCCAGGATGGTTTGCCCAATGCCTGGCATATGGTGCATCTGGGCAGCCGCGCGGTGGGTGGGGCAGGGTTGGTCTTGTTCGAGGCTGCTGCGGTATGTGCGGAGGGCCGTATCAGTCCGGCCGATTTGGGGCTGTGGAACCAGAATCAAGCGGACGCGTTGCGCGCGATCATTGAATTCATACATGAGCAGGGGGCGGTGGCCGGTGTGCAGCTCGCGCATTCGGGGCGCAAGGGTTCTACGCAAGTCCCCTGGGTCGGGCGAGCGGCAGTATCCGTTGAGCAAGGCGGCTGGGAACCCATGGGGCCGAGTGCTCTGCGTTTTAATTCCGACTATCCGTTGCCGCGTGAAATGACGCGTGCTGATATCGATCAGACCATCGATCATTTCGGTGCGTCTGCGCGGCTCGCCCGGTCTGCTGGATTTCAAACTCTTGAGCTGCACATGGGTCATGGATATCTGGTACATGAGTTCCTGTCTCCGCTCTCCAATCACCGCGAAGACGACTACGGCGGTGATTTCGAGAATAGAATCCGGCTCGCAGTGGAAATCGCACGAACTGTGCGCGCAGAGTGGCCAAAGGAACTGCCTCTTTTTGTGCGGTTGTCCGCCACGGATTGGGTCGAAAAAGGGTGGGACATCGATCAGTCCATTCAGTTGGCGAAAGTGCTGGGTACCGTTGGTGTGGATCTGATCGATTGTTCCAGTGGCTCTATCGTGCCGGGATCGAGGGGGCCTCAAGCGCCGGGGTTTCAGGTGCCTCTTGCAGCCGCTGTTCGGGCAGAGGCCGGTATTCCGACCGCCGCTGTCGGGTTGATTACACAGGCGAGGCAAGCAGAGGATATCTTGATTCAAGACAAGGCCGACTTAGTCTTGTTGGCGCGTCAATTGCTCGTTGATCCCTATTGGCCACTTAGAGCTCAAGCGGAGCTGGATGGGGAGACTTCGCAGTGGCCGATTCAGTATGAGCGGGCGGTGAACTCCAACGCAAAAAGCTGACGCGAAGTATGGGCTTACGTGCCTGCTCCGACCCGTCTCCGGTTGCGAGAGCTGTCGCAAGGCCAATGGCGAGTACAACAAGGTCGGTATAAACTGGATCGAAAACCAGGCGCCCTGGACTGCTGTGCGGGGCTGCGCCAGTACCACCCTTTAGGAGATAAAAACATGCCCAGTCTGTTGCCCGACGTTGATCCGGACGGTTTGCTGGAATATTCGGTGGTGTACACCGATCGCGCCGTCAACCACATGTCGAACGCCTTTCAAGGCGTGATGAAAGACATTTCCAGGGTGCTTAAGCAAACCTATAACGCGTCTGCGGCTATCATCGTGCCGGGCAGCGGCACCTTTGGCATGGAGGCCGTCGCGCGCCAATTCGCCACGAACAAGCGTTGCCTGGTCATTCGCAATGGCTGGTTCAGTTATCGCTGGACGCAGATTTTTGACATGGGCAGCATCCCCTCGGAGTCGACCGTACTCAAGGCGCGGCCCGTCAGTGCCGAGAGACAGGCGCCTTTCGCCCCTGCTCCCATCGACGAGGTCGTGGCCGCCATCAAGCAGCACAAGCCCGATCTGGTGTTTGCTCCTCACGTCGAAACCGCATCAGGCATCATTTTGCCCGATGATTACCTGCGCAAAGTGGCCGACGCTGTGCACGCCGAGGGCGGAATGTTCGTCCTGGATTGCATTGCATCGGGTACGATATGGGTCGACATGAAGGCGACTGGCGTGGATGTTCTGATCAGCGCTCCCCAGAAGGGCTGGACGGCATCGGCATGTTGCGGTCTGGTCATGCTGGGTGAGACGGCCTTGCAGCGCATCGGTGACACCGTCAGCACCAGCTTTGCGGCGGATTTGCGCAAGTGGCTGCAAATTATGCAGGCCTACGAAGGTGGTGGTCATGCCTACCATGCGACGCTGCCCACTGACTCGTTAAAAGTCCTGCGCGATGTCATGTTGGAAGTCGAGGCCTATGGCATGGAAAAAGTTCGCGCTGAACAACAGGCGTTAGGCGATGCGGTACGTGCGTTGTTGCGTGAAAAGGGTTTCAGAAGTGTCGCGGCCGACGGTTTTGCTGCACCTGGCGTCGTGGTCAGCTACACCGACGATGATGAGATTCATTCGACGCGCAAATTCGCAAAGGTAGGGATTCAGGCGGCGGCGGGTGTGCCATTGCAATGTGACGAGCCCAGCGATTTCAAGACATTCCGGCTGGGGTTGTTCGGGTTGGACAAGCTGCACAATCTAGATCGTACGGTGGGTAGCCTGAAGCAAGCGCTGGATGCCATATCGTGAGGCATTGAACTCAGGTGACCGGTATACGACTCGCCATCAGTTCAACGATCCAGTTGATAAACACACGTAGTTTTGTGCTGACGTGGCGGTTTGGAGGAAAGGCCAGATACATGGGCATGGGGTTCATCTGCCAATCCTGGAACAGTTCAACGAGGCCACCGCTTTTGGTGTGGGCTGCTGCCATATAGGTCGGCAGCCACAGCACACCCATGCCGGCCAGGCCTGCTGCCAAGTACGCATTACCGTCATCAACGGTTAAGGCAGCATGGCCTTGCACCGTGACACTTTCTCCGTCGCGATACATCGTGCGCAGCAGTACACGACGGGTGCGTGACCACGCAAAACCAATAATGCGATGAGGCGCGTCCTGTAGTTCTTGAGGGTGCTCTGGAATTCCGGTGGCGTTTAAGTATGCCGGCGTGGCATACACGCCCATTCGAAGATCGCCTGCATGTCTCGCCACCAGCGACAGATCCCGGATTTCGCCACCACGGATCACGCAGTCTACATTCTCGTCGATCAGATCTACTATCCGATCACTGACACCCAAGTGCAGTTGAATGCCAGGATATTTCGCGTAAAAGTCCGGTAGAGCTGGCACAAGGATCATGCTGGCAAATGGACTGGGTACGTCGACCCGCAATGTCCCCCGGGCGACTGCTGAGGCGCTGGACAGGCTCGTTTCGGC
>Ga0182738_1004356_pt1 | contig 15690 bp, 18 predicted proteins | sample eDN5th30CBELigMG_FD_128876 | JGI IMG/M metagenome (GOLD analysis project Ga0182738, IMG submission 128876) | Enriched Miracle-Growth compost microbial communities from Emeryville, California, USA - eDNA 5th pass 30_C BE-Lig MG (version 2)... ... | reverse complement strand
GGATTCTACGGCGGCGATCACAGAACTCAGTGGAGCCTTGGCGTGTATCCTTTTGCTGAATACGCCTTCAATGACACATTCCAATTCCGCACGGTTTTTGGATGGTTCAACTATCGTAACCTGTACGGCGACAGCAACAAGACCCGCTTGTTGAAAGTTTATGACTATCAGTCCGTAGGTGTTGGAATCGTGGCTTCTCGTAACGTCTACATCTACCCGAACGTTCAATTCGTTCCGGATAACATCCGTTCTGATTTCACGAACGTTTCCATTTCCGCGACGATCAATATGTTCTAATCAGGCTTTCACAACGAAAGTTCTTAAAAAGGCAGGCTTGAAAGAGTCTGCCTTTTTTTATTAAAATACGAAAAAAAGAGAGGCCCCACCCGATGAAACGTTCTTCCTTGATTCACCTTGTGTTTCCCGTTTGTTTCCCCCTGTTATTGGCCCACTGCGCGCAAAAAACGGTCTCTAAGGATGCCGCTCCCCCCTCCTCCGAGGTGGAAGAAGCGGGAGGGGATGTTGGCGAAGGTGCGGCGGAAGGGGACGCGGTGGTGGGAGAAGGCGCTCCGGCGGATGCCGTGGATGTGGATGAGGACGCGGCGGAAGGAAGTGCCGTGGTGGCCCCTCAAAAAGTCGCTTCGAAGCCGCTCCCGAAGGACAAAGCCAATTTAAAAGATAAAATCGTGGACGTTGAAAACGAGGCCCTGGGCGACGCCAAAAAGAAAACTTTGGGGTTATTTGGGGATCTTAAGGCTTGTCGGGCGAAACTGGCGTCCAAGGCCTACGGAGGGGATGGAACTCTGTTTTGGGATGAGCCGGGGGATCGGCTTTCGGAAAAATGGCTGACCTCCGCCGACACCGACATCAAGGAATTTCAAGCGGTACTTTTGATCGTGCGCTACCGGCGGGATTATCTGAAATCCGAATGGGACCAATGTCAGCAAAAGCTTCAAAGCTTAAAACCTGATCCCGCGCAGAGCCTGGCGGTGACCATCACGGAAGGGGACAGCGACAACGACGACCGGGTTCATCAGTACATGTGCCGGTTTGTGAAAAAGGGCGCGTCCTTAAAGGATTTTTTGCTGCAGACTTTTTCCCGTGGGATTTTGCAGCTGGAAAATTTCGACCTTTCCCAGGAATTTCTGGTGGCGCCTTTGAAGGATGAAAAAGGTGTTAGTTATAAAAACGGCTTGATGTTTATGGGGTGGAAATTGAGTTTCGATCAAGGGCCGCTGAATTTAAAAGAGATCATCTTCGACAACAAAGACGCGAAGCTTGAACACTGGGCCTTCGTGAATAAAGACAAGGTCGCCGACAAGGACAGCTGTCTCCCTAAGGCCGCCGGTCTTTGGAATCCATAATTTTGCCGCGTAAGAAAGTGGAAAGTTCTTTTTGAGACACCTCGAATTGATCCCCGCTGGCGAGATCTTTAACTTGGAAGACTTGTTTCTTCAGCTCTTCGGGGCCAAGGATCACGACCCATTTGACTCCTTGTGAGTGGGCCTTTTTCATGCGCTTTGAAAGATTGCCGGAAAAGTGCGTGAAGACGCGAAGACCTTGCTTGCGTAAGTTTTCCGCGAGCACAAAGGCGTCCATTTCCAGATCCTGATGAATGGGAATCACCATCACGTCTTTGGCTAAACGGAGCTCTTCGTTTTTCAAAAGCACCAGGCGCTCCATGCCGGCGGCAAAGCCGACACCGGGGGCCTTGGGGCCTCCCATGTTTTCGATCAGGTGGTCGTAGCGGCCACCGGCGAGAACCGTTCCTTGGGCTCCCAGTTGAGTGGTGACGAATTCAAAGACCACATGGGTGTAGTAATCAAGTCCTCTGACCAAGTGGCTGGAAGGCGTATAGGGGATGCCCAGCCGTTCCAGGCCGTTGAAAATTTGATCGCGGATGCGGCGGGATTCGTCGTTGAGGGCCTCTTCCAAAGAGGGTGCGCCTTCGAGAATTTTTTGATCCGCTTCCGACTTGGAATCGAAAATGCGCAAAGGATTCGTGTGCAGGCGTTTTTTGGAATCTTCCGAGAGCTCGGCTTCATAGGGCGAAAGATAGGAGACGAATTTTTCCCGGAAAGATTTTCTGGAGGCTTCATCGCCGATGGAGTTGATTAAAAGCTGACACTCTTTCATCAATCCAAGGCGGGTCAAAAACTGATGGCCCAGATCGATCACTTCCAAATCGGAAAAGATCACGGCGGCACCGATGTTTTCCACGCCCAGTTGATGAAATTGGCGGTTGCGTCCCTTTTGCGGGCGCTCATAGCGAAACATCGGTCCCTGATAATAAACTTTAAAGGGAGAGTGCTGGGAAAGTCCGTCATGGGCATAGGCGCGCGCGATACCGGCGGTGCCCTCGGGCCTTAGGGTGAAGCTTTCCTGATTGCGGTCCTGGAAACTGTACATCTCCTTGGAAACGATGTCCGAGGTTTCGCCCAGGCTTCGGCTGAAGACCGGAGAGAATTCAAAAATCGGCGTGGAGATCGGCGTGAAGCCGAAGCTTTGGGCGGTCTCTTGAAAAATTCCCGAGACCTGTTCGAAAGCCAGGGCTTCTCGATCAAAAAGGACGTGGGTGCCGCGGGGGCTGTTCATAAAGATCTTGCCTCTCAAACAGTGGAAATTTAACGTTAAAACGATGTCCTTAAAATATACAACCCCCTATGATATTTCTCCAACTCTAAGTGACAAAACCGCGGTTTTTCCGGGGGATGTGGCCTTTTCCAGGGAGGTCAGTCTGTCCTTTAAAAACAAGGATTCCTTGGAGCTGTCATCGATCACCACCACTTTGCATTTGGGCGCTCATACGGATGCTCCTTGTCACTATGCGGCCTCCGGAAGTGCGATGAACGAACGCCCCCTGGATTATTACATTGGACCCGCGCAAGTGGTGGAGGCGAAAGTCCCTCGGGGAGTGCGTTTGACCAAAGAGCACGTGGATTTTTCCTCCATCAGCGCCCCTCGTGTGCTTTTTAAGACCGGATCTTTCCCTGATCCTGACCGGTGGAATGAAGATTTCAATTCTTTTGCGCCGGAGTTGCTTTCCGCGCTGGCGGATCGGGGCGTGATTTTGGTGGGCATCGACACTCCGTCCGTGGATCCTTGGGATTCGAAGAAGCTTGAGTCGCATCAGATTTTAATGGCCCGGGACATGGCCGTGCTTGAGGGAATCGTTTTGCAAGACGTTCCCGCGGGGTTTTATCACTTGGTGGCGTTACCTTTGAAAATCAAAGGCGCGGATGCTTCTCCCGTCCGCGCCGTTTTATACACCGATCAGGATTGGGCGCGGTTGTAGTAAAAGCCCAGTTCCTCTTCCACCTTGTGGGGGAGTTTTGGAATCTGGGAGCGCGGGATAAAAAACGTCGTCAGTTGGAAGAAATCCTTGAACACCCGGTGCTTGTCGGCGGCTTCATGAAGATATTGGGAGCCGGAAGAGCCGCCGGTGCCGACCCGTTGACCGAGCATTCTTTTGACCATCAGGGCATGACGGTAGCGCCAGGTCGTGAAGAGTTCGTCCATGTCCTGAAGACAGGTGAGAACGCGAAAAGGCAGTTGAAGCACCGGTTGATCGCGGTAAAGCTGGATCAGCAGCACGGCATGAAGAGCCTTGTAAGACAAACGCCACACGCCTTCTTTTTGGTCTCTTTCATAGGCCTTTTCGTCAAAGAGAGATTCAAAACTGGCGAGGCTGGCTTGGAGCATGGCTTGGTTTCTTTTTTTGTCTTGCTCCGCGATGTGGGCGTTTTGATTGATCAGTTCCAAGTCTTCCCGCAGGTTTCTTTCCACACTGGCCTTGAAGGTCTTCCAGAAATCAAAGCCCTCCATTTTCAAAAAGGGCGTGCGCTCCAGCCATTTTTCCACCAGGGTGAAAAGAGTGGGTTGTGACTCGACTTTTTTGATTTTTTCCCGCTCGTGGGGCTGCAGGAGGGCGTCGAATTCCTGATTGTTGTATTTATGTCTTTCGTCACGGCTGAGTCCCAATTTCATTTCCAAGAGACGGAACTGATGGCTTTGAAAACCGCTGGCCGGAATTAAAAAGTTTCTGAAGTCCAGGAAATCAAGGGGAGTCATGGTTTCCACGATGCCGATCTGATGGATCATCAATTTTTGGATTTCGATCACCCGCTGCAAACGGTGAACGATCAAATCCATCCAACGTTCATCCAGTTTTTCCTTGGAGAAAAGTTCCAAGATGGAATCGATTTCCCACAGAATTTGCTTGAACCACAGCTCGTAGGCTTGGTGAACGATGATAAAAAGATGCTCGTCGTGGGCGGGGGCGCCTTTTTTTTCGCTCTCCATTTCCTGAAGGGAAAGCAGGTCGCTGATTTTCAGATAGTCATGATAGTTCATGGTGTTTTCTCACTTCCTTGATTTTTTGGATGAATGTTTCGGTGTCTTCCTGGGTCCAATCGAAACCGCACATCAGGCGCACGATCGATTCTTGAGGATCCCAAACGTAAAAGAAATTTTGCGCGCGGATTTCTTTGAGCCAGGCTTTAGGGATCCGGGCGAACACGGCGTTGCTTTGCACCGGATGGATCACGGTGATTTCCGGGATTTGCTCCAGTTCTTCCTTGAGACGTTTTGCCTGGGCGCAGACCTCCCTGGCGATGTCCAGGTACAAATCATTTTTTAAGTAGGCGTAAAACTGCGCCGCCAGAAAGCGGCTTTTGCTCGGAAGATGAAGCAGCTGTTTTCTTAAAAATTTCATGTCTTGAGCCCACTCGGCCCGGAAATGGACGACGGCTTCCGCGCCGAGAAGGCCGTTTTTGGTGCCGCCAAAAGAGATCAAATCAAAAATTTCCCCGTACTCTTTAAGGGAGATTCCGGCCGTTACACAGGAGTTGGAAAGTCTTGTACCGTCGCAGTGAAGATAAAATCCTTGGGTTTGGCAAAACTCTTTCCATGTTTTCAGTTCTTCCAAAGTGTAAATCACGCCGAGCTCCGTCGGCTGGGTCAGAGAGACCATTTTGATCTGCATATGATGTTGATCGCCTTGGCGATGAAGATGCGGGAGGAGCTGATCGGGGGTGATTTTCCCGTCGCGGGAAGCCAGAGGAATCAATTTCGTGTGGCCGGTGATTTCCGGGGCTCCGCACTCATCCAACTGAAGATGGGCCTGTTCCGAGCACGCCACGGCTTCGTAACGTTTGAGAGTGGCGGCCAAGCACAGCACGTTGGCGGCGGTGCCGTTGAAAACAAAATGAACGAATCCTTTCTTTCCGAACACCCGTTCGAATTCCTGCTCGGTTTCTTGTGAGAGCGGATCCATCCCGTAGGAATGGGCGTGGCCGCGATTGGCTTTAAGAACCGCTTCCAGAATCAGCGGGTGAACGCCGGAGTGGTTGTCGCTTCCGAGACTTTTCGCAAAAGGAAGAGCGTCTAGTTCTTCAAACATGAGGCCTCGAGAAAACGATAGGCAATTTGAGCGGCGAGCTTGGAGGTGGCGGACGCAAGGTCCAGCGGAGGAGAGACTTCGTAAAGAGAGAGAAGTTTTACGTCCAAAGCGTCCATCAGGATTTGAAGCAAAGGAAAGAAATCCCTGGGTTCGATGCCCGTCGGCCAGGACTGGCTGCAGCCGGGCGCATAGGCGTGAGAAAAGCCGTCGATGTCGATGGAAATAAAAGCGGATCTTTTTTTATCCAAATGGTTTTTAAAACGGCGCTCGAAGACTTCCGCCAGGGATTCTTTTTTTCCGTAAAATTCGTTGAGAAATAAAACTTCGATGTCGTTGTCCCGGCACCACTCCAGATGGTGAAGTGCATTGCACTGATTTTGAATGCCGACTTGGATCATGTCGAAATTTTTTGAGTGAGTCCTTAGGCGAAAAAAAGGCGTTCCGCTGGTGATGCCGCGGCTCAGATCCCTGACGTCCAGGTGGGCGTCGAAGTTGATGACAAGGGGACGCTCACGGACGTCTTTTCCCTCTGAGAACGTATTTAAAAAAGCCAAGCCGTCAGGAAATCCGTAATCGTGGCCGCCGCCGAAAGTCAGCGCTTTTTTTCCTTCAGAAAGAGCCGCTTGAAGTTTTTCCGAAGCAAAGGCGTGACGTGTTTCCAGAGTGTCTTTTTCAAAATCTTGAAGATTGCCCAAGTCTTCAAAAGAACCTTGAGGATTTCTTGAAGGCGTCATGCGGTAAAGCCAAGAGCGGATGTGATCGGGTCCTTCTTTGGCGCCCGGACGTCCGCCGTTTTTTTGAATTCCTTCGTCATCCGGATAGCCAAGGATCACGAAGCCCGTGCCCTTTGTTTGAGACGTTTTTTGAAAGTGAAAGATCTCTCCCCAGCGGGGATCGAGAGGATCCTTTTTGGAAAAGAAAAGCTCACTTTTTGGGCTGGTGAAATGTGACATCCTGGGAAAAGAACTTACCCAATCAAGGCCTTCAGATAAATGCTTTCGTTCAGAGCTAATGCGTGGCATAAAGAGAGAATGGCGCACCTTCAAGTTTCCCGCATCATCGAGGCCCCTCGCACCCGTGTTTTTGAGATTCTCACTCAGCCGGAAAGTCTTCCGGATTTGCTTCGAGGGGACATTGACGTGGAAGTCGTGAGTCGGGCGGAAAAACTCACTCCTGGCGCCGAAGTAAGGCTTTCCATGACACGTTACGGGGTGAAGCAGTGGGTGCACTTGAAAGTGGATGATTTCCTCCACTCAAAGCGCCTGATGTATCACCAGGTGGAAGGGTTTTTTAAATCCTGGAGCCACATCATGAAGTTCGACGATCACGGAGATGGATTCACTTTGGTGACGGATTTGGTGGATTACACTCTTCCGTTGGGCCTGCTTGGCAACCTGACCGACGATCTGTTCGTAAAAGCCGACATGACCAAAATTTTAGAAAACCGCCTCCAGCGCGTCGACCAGCTCCTTTAGCTTTGTGGGGCTTTCAGGAGATGCTTTTGATGATGCTTTGGAGGGTCTGCAGAAACTCCAGCGGATAAGCGCCCAATTTATCGATCAGAATTTTTTTGAGCGCTTCATCAAAAGTCAAATTCTGTAGGGTCTTCAAGCGGTCAAAAGCGTTGGCCACGTTGATGCACAAAAGGGCTTGGTCCAAATCCTGCTCTCTCACGCCGGTGGGAAAACCGCTGCCGTCGATGTGTTCCTCGTGCTTTAAGATCACCGAGCGCACCCAAGGATTGACGTGGTCGAAATCCAACAGGGTCACGCCCTCGGCGGGATGATTTTTATAGGTAAGATCCTCTTGCGGATTGAGGCCTTCCCGCAATTTCCACGGCGTCTTAAGAAAAGCGAAATCGTGGACGAAGGCACCCATGATCAAATCGAAAATGGGTTTTCCCGGCTCATCGGTTTTTTGCCGCTCGATCAAAACGGAACTCAAGGCCGCCACCCGCACCGAGTGAGTGAGCCACAAATCAAAATCTTCGTTCCCATACTCCACCTGATAAAGAGCTTCCAAGCCTTGGGGGTTTTGAACGAAAAAATCATAAAAGGGCTCGCAGGTGGAGCGCAGGATGGAGAAATTTTCCTTGGAAGAGGGCGCGGCGCTGAGGATCAGAAGAAGTCCTCGTTGTTGGAGGTAAATGGCGCTGACTTGCTGATGGAGCGAAAGACTTAAGTGGGTTTCAAAAATCTGTTTCAATCCTTGGGAGAGATAACGAATGACGGCCTCATAGTCTTCTTTCAAAACCAGAAAGTGATCGAGATTTTTTTTAGCTTTGAGTTTCACCAGCCGTTCCTTCAAGCTCACGTCGTCCCGGCGGCAATAAAGAACGGGCTTGCCTCCCAGTTGAAGATAGACGTCGAAAGCCAGCGGCTTTTCCTCGTCCAAAAAGTGAAGGGGCAGAGGCAAGGTTTGAATCATCATAATTTAACGATATCAAAGGTCTTCAAAGCTCTCCAAGACCCAATCACAAAGCTCTTTAAGCCTGGGCCATTGGCGAGAGGTGTGTAAAACTTCTTCCTTAAGCTCTTTCAATCCCAGTTCCTTGATCACGATCAGGGCGTTTCTTTTCAAGCCGAAACCCCGCGCGCGGCTGAGGGGGGATTCTTTGAGACTTTCCATCAGCTTTTTGTTGGAGGTCACAAGCAAAGTCTTTAAAGTCCGCACCGTCTCGGGCGTCGCTTGAGTGCGCCGCTCTTTGGAGAGTTCTTTCATCAAATCTTTTCCGTGCGCTTTTTCATTCCACGGGCAGACGGTTTGACACAAGTCGCAGCCGAAAAACCAATCTCCCATTTGCGCGCGTAAATTTTCGGGAGGAAGGGAATGGGCTTCGATCGTCAGATAGGAAATGCAACTCCTTGCATCGAGCACGCGTTCCGTCAGTGCTCCGGTGGGACAGATGTCGATGCAACGCCGGCAACTGCCGCAAAAGTCGCTCACCAAGGGTTTTTGATTCTCCAAGGATAAACTGGTGAGAATTTCTCCGATGAAAAAAAGCGAGCCTTTCTTGCGGTCGATCAGACAGGTGTTTTTTCCGACCCATCCCAGGCTCGCGCGCACGGCCAGATCTCTTTCCAAAAGGGGAACGGCGTCCGTGAAACATAAAAATTCTTCACCGGCAAAAGCGAACTGAAGTTTTTCTTTCAGGACTTCGAGCTCCTTTTGAAAGGTCAAATGGTAGTCCTTTTGCCGGGCGTACTCCGCCACGCGAAGCCCTGGAAGGAGGGTTTCCTCATTTTGATTTTGAGGAAAGTAAGGTTTTGTGATCACAATGGCGGAGTAAAGTCCTTGGAAACGGGCTTCGGGGTCTTTTTTAACGGGCAGGTGGTCCTCGAGATATTTCATCTCTCCCTGAAGTCCCTGGCTCAACCATTTTTCATAATGGGAAAGGGTGAGGGGATTTTTTAGGGGAGAAAAGCCGTAGTGTTCGATCCCGTGGCTTTTGATCACCGCTTCAAGAAGGGGTAAGGTTTCCTGAATCATGGGTTTAAAAAAGGAACTTCAATTTCATCTTGAATGGCCTCACGTGCTCTCTGTGCTCAATACTTTGAGAGGCAGAGGTTATCAAGCCTTTATCGTCGGGGGCGCGGTGAGGGATCTTTTGATGAAGATTCCCATCAAGGATTTCGATGTGGCGACCGACGCCTTGCCGGAAGCCGTGGAAGCTCTTTTCCCAAAAACGGTGGATTTGGGAAAGGAATTCGGAGTCATCGCCGTGGTGTCCCCGGAGGGCGTGAGCGTGGAGGTCACGACTTTCCGTGAGGAGTCGCAGTACAATGCGAAAAGGCAGCCCACCAAGGTCAAATACACGGATCTTGAGGGAGATGCTTCCCGTAGGGATTTCACCATCAACGCTCTTTATTATGACGTTTTTACGGACCGGGTGATCGACCCTTTCGGCGGCGTCAAAGACATCCAAAGCCGCTGTTTGCGGGCGATCGGAGACGCCGGTGAACGTCTTAAAGAAGATCCTTTGCGGGTCCTTCGGGCGATCCGCTTCAGCGCGCGCTTTGATTTTGTGATGGAAGAGGATTTAAAAAAGGCTTTGCATCAAACAGGATCTTTGATTGCGGGCGTGGCCAAGGAAAGAGTTTTTGACGAACTGAAAAAAGCCTTTCAGTTTCACTGTTGGAGAAGATCGCTTCAGCTTTTGGATGAATTTTCGTTGTGGAGTCCCTTGAACTGGCCGGTGCCTTCCGCAGAGCGTCTGCGGGCGGTGTTGCGGGTGAGCGTGGACGGAGGATTTCTGGAGACCTTGGGGTGGCTGTGGTTTGACCAACCTCAGGAGAAGATGACGCGGATTTTGCGGGAGTTGAAAGTTTCCGGGAAGTTCAAAGAGGCTTTGTTGTTTTTCACTTTCGAGGGGAAAAAACTTTTGCAGGAGCCGCTGCCGCGTTTGGGTGAGCGGTTTCTTTTATTTTCCCGTGCTCCGACGGGATTTCTTCAGTTTCTCAAAGGACTTTCGGAATTATTGGGCGCGCGGGAAGAGTTTTTGAAAGTGAGAGCGGACTTTGAAGCTTACAGAAAGCTTCTCGATGCGCATGGGGAGCTTCCCCGCCCTCTCGTTGACGGAGAAGAACTTCAGCGTCAGGGAATTGAAAAAGGCCCCACCATGGGGGCCTTGAAAAAAGAACTTTATTTGCGTCAGCTGGAGGGAAGCTTTACCTCCCTCAAACAGCTGGCGAAATTTCTTAAGGAGTTTCCCCGTACCAGCAGCGGGGACGAACGCCCATCGTAAAACCGTCGGCTTCCACACAGGCGCCGCGGGCCACGTCGCTGTCGCTCAAAGCGTCGTCCACGGATTTAATGCAAAGTCCGCTTTGGAAATAAGTGTCCAGGCGGCATTGTGTGGCCGGATGGGAATCATCCGTTTGGCTCACGCGGTGGGTGTCGGGAGTGTCATAGCGCGGTTCTTGATCCTCTTGGCTCAAGTCTTTAAACAAAGCGGTCACGCGCATTCCGGCGGCGCCGATGCGGGCGCACAAGTTGATTTCCTCAACGGTGCTCCAAGCTTCCCGGCATTTTTGCAGCATGAAAGGATCAAGAGTGGCTTCATTGTCTTGCATGAACTTGGAGTTGTCCTCGGCGGTCCACACGCGGCGCAAGCATTTAAGACCGGCGAAATAATCCGCTTCCCCTTCGTTGGAAGCCCAAGTGCTGAACCATCCGCTCACTTTAGGAGCGCCGCCCAAGTGATGGCCGGTTTCATGACAAGCGACCAGCATAAAGCCGTCTTCGTTGATGGCGGGATGGCGGGCGAGGCCTCCGTACATGTTCAGTTGGTAAGTATCGCCGAAGCGTTGGGCGGAGGCGTTCACGGTGTCGTTGGTCCATTGTCTGGAGATGCTTAAGTGTCCGCCTTGGGCCTCGATGATGGGGCCGTAGACTTCAGTGAGCCGGTCGAGAACGGCGTTGAATTGAGCTTGGTTCAAGCCCCCTCCCTCAACCATCTGAAGACGGATCGGAATCTTCATGTCGTTTTCGGGAAGAAACCCTTCGCACAGGTTTTGTGACGGGGCGAAGCTCAAGGTCAACATCGCGACCAGGGCTGCACCGAAAAAGTGAACTCGTTTCATATGGAAAACCCCTTCCTGAGGATCATTGATGAAAACGAGTCTAGTCCCAAATTGGAACCGCTGAGAAATAAAAGGTCTTAAAAAGGTCTAGTGTTTTGAATTTCTGGACTTTTGGCGGGTGACGGCCGCGTGCTTGCGCCAGTCGAAATTTTGATCGTGGTAGCGCGCGTCCCAAGCCTTCCATTTTTCTTCAGGAAGTTTGTGACGGATCTGTCCGTTTTCATCGAAGATGTCCGGGGATTTGCCAAAAAGAAAATGAAGAAGTGCTTTCATGGGAAAACCTTAACCTTAATAAGAGATCCAGTCATTCACGTTTTGCGGGGAAGCGCCGCCCACATCCACAAAACCCGAGAAGTAGGGCATTCCCGAAACCATGCGGTCGTTGTCGGAAGAAAGTCGGATAAAGGCGCAGGCCCGATAAGAGCCCTCGGGCAGAGTGCCGATGCCGGCACCCTGAGGAGTGGACCAGGAATGGATATTTGCGTTCACGCGAATGCCGGATTTGCTGAGGCTGATGTTGTCCGCGATCGCGTCGAATTGATTGTTTCTTTGAGTCGTGGAAAAGCTGGAGAGGGCCGCGGCGCAGTCCAGATCAAATTCTTTCGAGAGCCCGATCCAAAGGATTTCTCCGCTGTTTCGGCAGTAGGGGGGGTAAACCTGCGCGGAGGAACACTCCACCCAGAGATCCGGAATGACCCCGTCGGCACTGGAGCCCTGTTCAAGGCAACCGGCCAAGGAAAAAAGAAGGAAACCGAAGGGGAGCAAAAGAAGTGGAAGACGGAGTTGGGAGCAAGAAAACCTCATTCCCTCAAAATAGCCGCAGCCGCTCTCAGGTACCAGGTACTTTTTTGAGTTGCAGCGCGGCGAAAAGGGGGGCTATTGGCAGATGATGTTGGAGTTGACGCAGGTGTCGCCGATTTGTTGGCCCAGGGCCTCAAACTGAGGGTTGCGGGCGTCCAAGCGGGCGAGTTTTTTGTCGATGCAGCTGTTCCACAATAATTTTTTGCTTTGGATGCTCAGGTCTTTCACGCTCACGGAGCCATCCGCCTCCAGGTAACAGCTTTGAGCGAAAGAAGCGGTGGAAAGAGCCAAGCTGAGTGTCACGAGCGTCATTTTAAAAATTTGAGTGAGTTTCATTTTCCCCTCCCAGGGTTTGTTTCTCCCCTTTTCCTAAGAGCAATTCGAGGGCCTCTTTGGCATTTTGTGTAAGTCATTGTTTTTAAATGGGAATTTTTAATATCTGAAAGGGGCGGGTGCCACAAAGGGGGGCTAAAAAACCCCCTTGTGACAGGAATGGGAAGGCGGGTGTTTAAAAATTAGACGGAAGGGCCTTCTTGGGCCCCCTCAAAGCGTCTGAAGGAACTGAATGATTTGGCGCTTTTCCTGAGAGGTGAAGAGCTCTTTTCCATTCTGAAGGAAAATGCCCTCGTCGTGTCCTAGGCGGCTCATGCCCTCTTTGCGGGAGTTGTAATAGTACTCCGCTTCTGAAAATTGCGGGGAGCGGGCCCGTGGATACCCGTTGCAATCAAAATCAAAATCCCTCTGCGGATCTTCGGCGGCGCGGGCCCAATAGCCCACGGGTCTTTGCGGACCTGCGGTCAGCACATCACACAAGGTCGGAGCCGCGTTGTTGTGAAAATAAGGCCACCTGGCCCAGATGCCTACCAGGGGCGGGGGCACATAACCTTTTTGCGGTTTGATGACGATGCCGTTGGCTTGCGAGATCGAAAGATCATTGAGCGGCAAGAGCGAGCGCATTCCTAAATAACGGCTCGGGTCCGTTCCCACATTCACCACCGGGGTCGTGGAAGGATAGCGCACCCGGCGGGTTTTCACGCGCTCGATTTTTGGCATTTGATCCGCTTCGGGAAGGGACCAATTTTTTTCGTAAACCCCATGGCAGCGCGCGCAGGTTTGGTTGAAGAGAGCTTCACCTTTTTTCGCCGCGTCCTCATCGATCCGGCTCACGGGAAAAAAATCGGTGATCACCGGAGCTTTGGTGGAGAAAACTTTGGTGGTGAGTTCGGTGATGACTTGGGCGTTTGAAGCCAGCCAGTCTTCGATGACCTTTAAGTCCGCCCCTCTTCCCACTTCGTTCCAAATAATGTTGGTGAAGATGGGATTTCCCGAAACCACGGAGCCGTCGGAAAGCCAGCGGTTTTTGTACTTCACGTTCCACCACACGGCGGGTTTGCTGTCGGCCACGTGAGTGTCCAGAAAATCCGGGCGCTTTTTTGTGGGAACTTTACTGGCAAAAGCATCCGGAGCGCGCTTAGCCAGGGATAGAGCCACTTGCGCCAAAGACGTATCGAGACCTAAGGTTTGCGGCTTTAAGGCCTCCACAAAATGCACGGTTTCTTTTACATTGTGAAACATAAGAGTTTCACCTTCCGTGGCGGAGGTCGCCCATTGGAAAAACCAATCGTCTACGTGGGGAATCACTTGGATGCCGCGGCGGAAAAAATCATTGGCGCGGGCGAAACGGTTGGTCATGCCGATCACCTTGTGACCGAAGAGATTTTCCGAATGACATTCCGTGCAGCTCATCGTGAAGCCCAGTCCGTCCCGGGTATTGATCAAGGTCAGTCCCATGCGGTGATCGCCCTGCAGGGGATCGCGCCACGGAGAGTTTTTAGGAAAAGAGTGAAGGCCCAGCCACTCTTCCATTTCATCAAAAGTCTTGAAAGGACTGACCACGCCCAGGGCCAAAGAGATCAGTTTCTTTAATGGATTGCCGCTGTCGCCTTCGATTAATTTTTTAATGGGCTTATAGGGGAGAATGATGCCCGTGTCCGTGACCGGATAATAAAGAGCGTGGTGAGTGCCCCTTTCGATGGTTTGATTGAAATCTTCTGAGGAAAGTCCGTAAGGATTCGGGCGTCCTCCTGCGGGGATGGAAACCCCTTCCGACCAATTTTGGCCATAGGCCATCAGGCTGCTCATCAGCAAAATTATCGCAAACATCATTTTCGTTTCCCCCAGCGAACATTTTCCCCGAGGAATTTTTCACACAAAGAAAAGGGAAAGGCAAAAATCAGTAGGAGATTTCTAAAATTTCCGCTTCCAGATCGCCGGAAGGGCGTTTAATCACGATTTCATCTCCGACACGCTTTCCCAAAAGGGCCTTGGCCATGGGGGATTTCCAGGAGATATGGTTGGAGCCGGGATCGATCTCGTCCTCGCCGACGATGCGGTAAGTTTTTACGGCGCCGTTTTCATCCTGGATTTTTACGCGGGCGGAAAAGACCACGGTCTCCGAAGTGATTTTTTGAGGATCCACCACTTGGGCGGACTCGATGCGGTCTCTTAAGAATTTCAAACGCCGGTCGATTTCACGCAAACGTTTTTTGCCGTAAATATAATCGCCGTTTTCACTGCGGTCTCCGTTGCCGGCCGCCCAGGCGATGGTTTCCACCAATTTGGGGCGCTCGCCGTGAAAGAGCGCTTTGAATTCCTCTTGAAGTTTTGAGAATCCCTGCGGAGTGATGTAGTTTGGTTGGGACATGAACTGGCTTTCTCACTTTCATCAAAAAATTCAAACGCCCGCGGGATTTTCCTGCGCGGGCTGTATGAAACCGAATCGCTGTTGCGACTTTACCCCATTTTTTCCGAATTTTTTAGTGGGGGCGGGGCTTTTGCAAAATAAAAAGCTTTATTTATCGATGGCAAAGGAGCGCTTTCATCCTTTGGGGCTTCTTCCTCCGCTGGCGGTTGAGGGAGGTGCTGGCATGGACTCTCGCTTGGACATGGACGCGCATCGCGTGTGTGACTTCTTTGAGAAAGAGAGCGGGCGTTGTTTGAACTGGTCGCTGCGTCCGGCGGAGTGCGCGGGGTTTTATTGTGAAGAGGGTTTGAAGAAGCTCTCTTTTTTCGACGGAGACGGCGGCATGAGTGAGTGGCTCGGGCGGAGCGCCCGATTGTTCGAGGGGGAGTTCGCAGTGGCGCAACGGGCGCTTCATCATATGGGGTTTTCCTGGCGGCGCATTTCCGCTTGGGTCGAGGAGTGGAATCTTTGGGTGGAAGAAAAAAGGCCGATGGAGAATAGGTGGCGGACCTCTTTGGAAGAGCGTTTCGAGTTTTACGGTGAGATCTGGCGTTGGCTGAAGGATTCTGGCGGGCCTGGCGATTTGGTCTTTGATCATTTGGAAGAGATGGACTAATCCGTAACCTCATGACCACCGTGATGGAACGCCAACAAAAAATCATTCAGGAGTTCTCCGCGATTTCCTCTTGGGAAGAGCGCTATAAAAAATTGATCGAGAAGGGAAAGGCCTTGCCGGAACTCCCGCCGGATCTGAAGACTGCGGAAGCGCTGGTTAAGGGCTGTCAAAGTCAGGTGTGGCTTCACGCTTCTTTGGATGAAAACAAGAATATGGTTTTGCGCGCGGACAGCGACGCGCTGTTGGTGAAGGGACTTGTGGCCCTGTTGTTGGACGTTTTTTCCGAAGCGCCGCCCAAGGAAGTGTTGGCCGCACCGGTGACTTTCGTGGAAGAGATCGGCCTGGGACAGCATCTGACTCCCAGTCGTGCCAACGGTTTGTTCTCCATGATCAAGCAGATCAAATACTTCGCCGCCGCCTTTTCGATGATGGCCTAAAAGGTGCGGCGCACTTTTTTAGATGGTGGCGTGGACGCGGTGGGAGTCGTCGTTGTCCTCTAGGGCCTCGAGCAGTTCGTGCACTTCCTGCATTTGCTCGTCGGTGATTT
>Ga0182738_1004355_pt1 | contig 15691 bp, 11 predicted proteins | sample eDN5th30CBELigMG_FD_128876 | JGI IMG/M metagenome (GOLD analysis project Ga0182738, IMG submission 128876) | Enriched Miracle-Growth compost microbial communities from Emeryville, California, USA - eDNA 5th pass 30_C BE-Lig MG (version 2)... ... | reverse complement strand
GCGCGCGCACGTGCAACAGTAATCGTGTTGGTGATCTTTTCGCCGATGAACCCCACAAACATCGAGTAATACGCGTTTTGCGTGCCATCAGCCAGGGCGCAATGAAACGCCAAATCCGCCTCGACTCCTTCGGACGTCCAGCGTGTATTCATCCCGCGCATGATCTCCAGCGCATCGTCCAACCGATCCAGATCCTCTGCCGTGTGATGCAAGGCGGCCAACCCTGCTGCCTCGACCTCCAGTGGCACACGTAGTTGAAACAGACTACGAAAGCTTTCGGGGTTCGATAAATCCGTGCTGTCGATGCGGATGACGGGCCGGCGCGTCGCATCCAACACAAACGCCCCCACCCCTTGGCGCGTGTCCAACAGCCCCTCGTTGCGCAATTGCGCAATGGCCTCTCGTACCACCGATCGACTCACACCAAAAGTCTTGGCCAGCTCATGTTCTGTGGGGAGTTTGTCTCCCGCCTTGAGCCGGCCCGCCGCGATTTCCTGGGCGATGGTGCCTGCGATCTTGGCCGGCAAATGCTCCAGACGCTGGATCTGTCCAAAGTTAACCATCGTGTCCCTGCGTTATTGTTGTGTCGGCGAACGCCGATGTCCTGCGCATTAGATATCCATCCGTAGTTGGCAATTGGGGTTGAGCCTCATGTCCGGGTCGATCGCCCGCTTGATCGCCGTCAGCAATTTGCGACGTGGCTCGCTCATACGCGTTTCGAATTCGGGGCGCTTGAGCCGGCCAATGCCATGCTCTGCGCTGATGCTGCCGCGAAAATCATCGATGACCGCATTGACGCACGCTTTCGCCTCATGAATCACGCGGTCGCGCTCTGTGGCGTCCGCGCTGGCCGGCGGAATCACGTTAATGTGCACATTGCCATCGCCCACGTGGCCATACGACAGCGTCAGACAGGCGGGAAACTCAGACCGCAAACGCGACTCGGCTTGATCCACAAAATCGGCCAGTTGCGATAAAGAAACGGATACGTCCGTGCGCAAATGCGCGCCCCGTTGTGCCTGGCCTTCGTTCATCGCTTCACGGAATTTCCACAGGTTGGCAGCCTGTGCCCGCGAGGCCGCCACCACCCCGTCTCGCACCAGATCATCGGCCATGACGTTTTCCAGAAAACGATCCAGCAGTGCGCGGATATCGACCAGCCCCGAACCGGACACCTCCATCAACACGTAGCCGGGATGATCGATCGCGATAGGCAACGTCAAGCTGGGAATCGCCTCGCGCGCCAGCATAAAAGCCGACGGCGGCATGAACTCGAACGCGGTCATCAGGTCGCAGCAATCGCGCCGCGCGCGGCGATACAGGGCGATCGCATCATGCAGGGAGTCCACACCCAACAGGGCTGTCTCGACCTGCTCGGGCCGCGGGTGCAGTTTCAGCGAGACAGCGGTCACCACACCCAAAATGCCTTCACCGCCGATAAACAACTGTTTAAGGTCTATGCCACGGTTGTCTTTGCGCAACGTTCCCAGAGCGTCCAGAATGGTGCCATCGGGCAGTACCACCTCCAATCCCAGCACCTGCTCGCGCGCCATGCCGTAACGCAGCACATTGATCCCGCCAGCATTGGTGCTGACGTTGCCCCCGATCTGACAACTGCCTTCAGCGCCCAACGACAGTCCCAGGAACATATCCGCCTCGTCGGCCGCCTCTTGAATCTGCTGCAGGATGCAACCTGCCTCGACCACGGCGGAAAAATCGTCGCGGCTCATGCTGCGCACGCGATTCATGCGCTCTAGACTCAAGACAACCTGATGCTGCGGATCGTCCGGGATTGCCCCCAGCACGAGTCCGGTATTGCCGCCCTGCGGCACCACCGCCAATCCCAAATCGGCGCAGACGCGCACAGCCTCGGCCACCGCCTGCGTGGAGTCGGGGCGCAGCACCGCCACGGTACCCGTGGTCACATCGCCGTGCCAGTCGCGGCAATAGCGCTCTTGGTCTGTAGCGTCAGTAATCACCGAGGCGGCGCCCAGCCGCTGCACCAAAGCCGCCTGCAGGTCGGTGACACTCGCGATAGCCGACGATGCCATGTGAATCTCCATCTTTTTTTCAGTGGGTTGGTTTTTACCAGTAGTCAGCCTGTCAGACAACCCTATAATAGGTCATCAGATTACCCTGAAAATCTCTATCGTGCCTACTAGAGATCAACCCTAAGAAAAATCGGGTGCAATTTCACCCGGAGGAGACAGTCCATGCATATCGCCATCATTGGTGCAGCCGGTATGGTCGGCCGGAAACTGACAGAATCGCTGGCACGTGATCCGGCATTGAATGAACGCCCAATAGATCGATTGACGTTATGGGATGTCGTGCCCCCCGAGGCGCCCAGCGGATTTCCAGGGCAGGTCGACTGCCAAGCGGCGGACTTGTCTGAGCCAGGCCAGGCCGAAAGGCTGGTGGCCTCACAGCCCGACCTGATCGTGCATTTGGCCGCTATCGTATCGGGCGAGGCCGAGCTGGATTTCGACAAAGGCTATCGCATCAATCTCGACGGCACACGCTACTTGTTTGACGCCATCCGGGCCAAAGCGGTGACCGAGGGCTACCATCCTCGTGTTGTGTTCGCCTCGTCAATCGCTGTATATGGCGCACCGCTGCCTTATCCCACGCCAGATGACTTTCATCACACACCGCTCACGAGCTATGGCACGCAAAAGGCGATCAGCGAATTGCTGTTGTCAGATTACACACGCCGTGGATTTTTCGAAGGCATCGGCATTCGTTTACCGACGCTGTGCGTCCGGCCTGGCAAACCCAATAAAGCCGCCTCCGGTTTTTTTTCCAGTATTTTGCGAGAGCCGCTCATCGGCCAAGAGGCCGTACTGCCCGTGCCCGAAGACGTGCGTCATTGGCATGCGTCGCCGCGTTCAGCAGTGGGCTTCCTGCGCCACGCAGCCACCATGGACCTGCAACGTGTCGGCCCGCGGCGCAATCTGAGCATGCCTGGCGTGAGCGCCACTGTCGGCGAACAGATCGAGGCCCTGAGACGCGTCGCCGGGGACAAGGCAGTGGCCTTGATCCGACGCGAGCCCGATGCCATGATCACGCAAATGGTTCAGGGTTGGGCACCTGGGTTCACTGCTACCCGAGCGCGCGAGCTAGGCTTCACAGCAGAGTCCTCATTCGACGAGATCATTCGCGCACATATCGACGATGAACTCGGCGGCACGCTGCCCTAACCCCACACAGCCACCTATCGGGGCGGCGCGTGATCCTCTCGCCCGCCCCATTGACAAAGACTCATGCGGCAAACGGTCGGCCGCGCCCGATTTCTGATCGTGTTCTTCTCTAGGAGCGAGGATGAACCACAGCAAAAAAACCACCAAGCGGTTGCGTTCCCTGGATTGGTTCGACAATCCCGATCACATCGACATGACGGCGTTGTATCTGGAACGCTTCATGAACTACGGCGTCACGCCCGAGGAACTGCGCTCAGGAAAACCTATCATCGGCATTGCGCAAAGCGGCAGCGATCTGGTGCCCTGCAACCGGGTGCATGTCGAGTTGGTAAAGCGCGTGCGCGATGGCATCCGCGATGCAGGCGGAATTCCCATCGAGTTTCCCACGCATCCCTTGTTCGAGAACTGTAAACGCCCTACCGCTGCACTGGATCGCAACCTAGCCTATTTGGGACTGGTTGAAATCTTGTATGGATACCCTATCGACGGTGTGGTGCTCACCACGGGTTGCGACAAGAGCACACCATCTGCGTTGATGGCTGCTTCGACCGTAGACATCCCCGCCATCGTATTGTCCGGTGGCCCGATGCTCGATGGTTGGCATGAGAATGAATTGGTCGGCTCGGGCACCGTCATCTGGCGCTCACGCCGCAAACTCGCCGCCGGCCAGATCAACGAAGAAGAATTCATGCAGGCTGCCCTGAACTCGGCCCCCTCGGTGGGCCACTGCAACACAATGGGCACGGCCTCCACGATGAATGCCATGGCCGAAGCCCTCGGCATGTCATTGACCGGCTGTGCGGCGATTCCTGCAGCGTATCGCGAACGTGGCCAGATCGCCTATCGTACGGGCCGTCGCGCCGTCGAGCTCGTACTCGAAGACATCAAGCCATCAGACATCATGACGCGCGCAGCCTTTTTGAATGCCCTCCGCGTGAATACCGCGCTGGGCGGATCCACCAACGCGCAACCTCACCTGATGGCGATGGCGCGTCATGCCGGTGTGGAACTGCCCTTGGACGATTGGCAACGTGAAGGCTACGATCTGCCACTATTAGCCAACGTGCAACCCGCGGGAAAATATCTGGGCGAACGCTTTCACCGTGCCGGTGGCGTGCCGGCGGTCATGTGGGAACTGCTGCAGCACGGCAAACTGGATGGCGACTGTCCGACAGTCACCGGCAAAACCGTGCGCGAAAACTTGCAAGGACGAGAAAGCACCGACCGCGAAGTCATCTATCCCTACGCCGCACCGCTAAAAGAACGCGCGGGATTCATGGTCCTCAGGGGTAATCTGTTTGACTTCGCCATCATGAAAACCAGCGTGATCTCCGAGGAATTCCGTCAACGCTATTTGAGCGAACCCGGCAGCGAAGGCATTTTTGAATGCCGTGCGATTGTGTTCGATGGCTCTGAAGATTACCACCGCCGCATCAATGATCCCGCGTTGAATATCGATGATCGCTGCATTCTGGTGATCCGTGGTGCTGGGCCGATCGGGTGGCCTGGCTCGGCAGAGGTCGTCAATATGCAGCCGCCGGACGCGCTGCTGCGCGCAGGTATATCCAGTCTGCCTACGTTAGGCGATGGACGTCAATCCGGCACCGCCGATAGCCCGTCTATTTTGCATGCGTCACCCGAAAGCGCTGCAGGCGGTGGGTTATCCTGGCTGCGCACGGGCGACAAGATACGCATTGATGTGACTCACGGCAGATGCGACGCGTTGGTCGACGATACGGAAATCGCGCGTCGCAAGCGCGAGGATGGTATTCCCGCGGTACCCGCAGATGCCACACCGTGGCAAATGATCTACCGCCGGGGCGTGGGCTCGCTGGCCGAGGGCGCCGTACTGGAAGACACCTTGCAGTTCCGCCAGATCGCACAGCGCATGCCGCGCCATAACCACTGACGACATAGATCTGTGCGGTGACGTCGTGCAGTATTGACGTCACCGCACACCGGCACAGCGAGGCATCGCTTCACGTCTTGGCAGACACATTCATCCGGTTAATTCGTCTACAGCACCACTAGGTCATATCGTGGCATACGGTCGTTGCAGACCTTGATCCGTCCTGCACGGCTTCTCACTGCTTATCGCCTTGCCCGCCTCCCATCACCAAACCTTCACGCCTCGGATCTGCCCCGCCGGTCAAGCTCCCCTTGTCGATCACGATGCCCTGCACCCCGCTGGGAAATGCTTGCATCTTGACCTCATGCCCCATTGCTTCCAGCATCGGCGCCAGCTCTTGCAGCGCAGTGCCTTTTTCCAGCTCGGTCGCTTGGTTACGGCTACCCATATTCGGTAGCGAGATCGCCTGCTGAATATCCAGACCCCAATCCAGCACGCCAATCAACGTCTTGGCCACATAGTTGATGATGGCACTGCCGCCCGGCGACCCGACCGCCATATACGGTTGGCCATCACGAAACACTATCATCGGCGCCATGGAACTGCGGGGCCTTTTGCCAGGTTGCACGCGGTTAGCGACGAGCCGCCCTTCGGGGTCCTGAAACGACATCGAAAAATCGGTGAGCTCGTTGTTCAATAGAAAGCCTCGCACAAAGATCTTGCTGCCAAACGCGGATTCGATCGTGTTGGTCATCGACAGCACATTACCCTGTGCATCGGCAACAACAACATGTGTCGTGGATGGCAGGTCCAGCGCGTTATCTTGTGCTCGCTTTGATAATAGTTTTGCGGGATCGCCGGGCAATGCCGTGCCCATGCTGCGATCCAGATGGATCAACGCCGCGCGCTCGGCCAGATAGGCGGGATTCAACATCGCTTGCACAGGCACACTGACAAATGCCGGGTCTCCGACATAGAAACCACGATCCGCATAGGCCAAGCGCCCGGCTTCGGCAAAATAATGAATCGCTTGAACGCTCCGCGGCCCAAGCTGATGCATGGGATAGTGCTCCAGGATTCCCAACATTTGCAGGATAGCCAGCGCGCCGCTACTGGGCGGTGGCGCGCCGCACAAGCGATACTCACGATAGTTGCCGCAAACCGCATCCCGTACCCGCGCCCGATAGTTAGCCAAATCGGCGACGCTCAAATCGCCCGGCTTTGCATGGCCGCGAACAGCGGCGACGATATCGCGCGCAATATCGCCGTGATAAAACACATCTGCGCCCTTCTCTGCCACACGATTCAGGACGGCTGCATAGGCAGGGTTCTTCAGCAGGTGCCCAGTCGGCCAGGGTTGGCCATCCGCATCCAGGAAATAATGTGCAGCGGCAGGCTGCTCGGCCAATGCCGCGCGCGATTCCTGGATCTGCTTATGCAGCCGCGGCGATACTTCAAAACCCTGTGTCGCCAATTCGATCGCGGGCTGAAACAGCGTGCGCCACGGTAATTTTCCTTGTTGGCGATGCGCAACCTCCAAGCCACGTAACAACCCCGGCGTTCCGACAGACATGCCATTATTCATGGCTTGCACAAAGGGGATCGGCTGGCCGTCTTTCAAGAATCGATCGGGCCGTGCGGCAGCTGGCGCGGTTTCACGGCTATCGTACACACGCAACTGCCGGCTCGCTGCCGCATAATGTACGAGAAACCCGCCTCCGCCGATGCCTGCGGACTGCGGCTCTACCAAGCCAAGCACCATTTGCGCCGCGATCGCCGCATCGACGGCGCTGCCACCGGCTTGCAACATGCGATAGCCGGCCTGCGTCGCCAATGGATTGGCCGTCGCTACCATAAAGTCTCGCGCCGAAACGGCCTGTCGGCTGGTGTAGCCCGAAGCGATTTCGGGATTCAGATTTTCGTGGGCATCTACGGCAACCTGCGCCTGAGCCATGCTGCATAGGGCGACAGTAAAAGCTACCGCAAGGCATCGATTCAACGACATGTAGGACTCCCAGCTCGTCAGTATTTGCGAACGATTGCGCAGGCTGCCGCACGGCGACCACGCAACAAGACACGCCCGAGCAGACATTATCGCAATAGAATGGCTCGTTTTCGCCCTGCCTTTTTGCCATGCGACTTCGACACATCGAGATTTTCGAAGCTATACGCCGCACCGGGTCACTGACCGAAGCGGCAGCGGCGCTGCATATTTCCCAACCCGCAGCCAGCAAATTGCTGGCACATGCCGAGGCGCAACTGGGATTCAAGCTGTTTGAACGCGTCAAAGGCCGCCTCATCGCCACGCGCGAAGCCGAGATTCTGACGCCAGAAGTCACACGTTTGAATCAGGATCTCAATAGCGTACGCAGACTGGCAGCCAGCCTGCGTGAGCGTCCGCATGAGCATATTCGGGTGGGTTGTGCACCGGCATTAGGGTTGGGCTTGCTGCCACAGGTAGTGCGTGCCAGCAGAGACGATCGGCCCGGCATCACGTTCGATATCCACACTTATCACAGCGCAGAGTTGGTTCAGGGGCTGCTCAATCGCGAGCTCGATCTGGCGGTGACGTTCGATATGCAAGACTATGCGGGTCTGACGCGCGCGCCGCTGGGCTATACCGAATTGGTTCATCTGGGCCGGACAGCCGAACGCGGAGAAACGACGCGGTTAGCCGATCTCGTCGACGATACCTTGATCGTGCTGGATTCCCGCGATGCATCGGGTGCGCTGCTGCAGATGGCGATGGACGCTCAGGGCTTGAATCCCGATGTGGCCATTCAGGTGCAGACGCACTACGTGGCCTGCGCGCTCGCTGAGGCCGGCTGCGGCGAGGCCATTGTCGATGCGATTACCGTGCGAGCCATGCTGCGCCCAGGCATGGTGGCTCGCCGCCTCGATCCGCCATTGAAAGTGCCCATCAGCATCCTGACACGCACTCAAGACCCGCTGTCGACCTTGCAACGCGAGTTCATCGAACGCCTGCGCCAGGCCTGCGATGAACTGGCAATGCCGCAGAAGTGACAGCCAGTCATGCAACGATGGATCTGTAAAAAAAGGCGTCCCAACAGGACGCCTTCTTATGCATGAAACGGGCCAGCTCCAGGCCTGACCCAGAACACACCGCTTAGTTGAGCGTGATGTTGCTCTTCTTGACGATATCTTTCGCCCAGTTGTACTGCTCTTGGATTTCCTTAGCGAATTCTTCCGGCGTGTTACCCGACGGTGCCGAGCCCTGTTGGTTGAGGACTTCGATGACCTTTGGATCCTTCAGCGCCACCACCGCAGCGTCACGCAACTTGTTCACGATTTCCATCGGTGTGCCAGCAGGGGCCAGCAGGCCATACCACACAGGCTGGTTGACCTGGGGATAGCCGACTTCCTTGAAGGTCGGCACATCAGGCAGCGACTTCAGACGCTCAGGCCACGCCACCGCCATGGCGCGCAGGCCACCAGCCTGGATCTGACCCATGGATGACGGCAGATTGTCGAACACGATTTCGATCTGGCCACCGACGGCATCCGCCACAGCGGGACCCGAACCCTTGTAGGGCACGTGCACGATATCAGTACCAGTGGCGTCCTTGAAGGACTCACCCATCAAGTGCAACACGCCGCACGTACCCGAACTGCCGTAGGAGTACTTGCCAGGGTTCTTCTTCAGCTCTTCCAGAAAGCCTTTGAAATCTTTCGCCGGGAATTTGGGGTTTACCGAGACCACGTTGGCCGTGTTGGCAAAATTGGTGACCGGCTGGAAATCTTTGAGCGGATCGTAGGGCAGATCATTGGGGCGGCATGCGGCGTTCACAGCCATCGTCGACACCGTCGCGATCGACAACGTATAGCCGTCCGGCGCTGCACGCGCGGCCTCGGCTGCGCCAATCGCGCCACCAGCACCGCCCTTGTTTTCGACAACCATCGGCTTGCCCAGCTCCTGGGCCATCCGTTGGGTCACCAAGCGCGCAATGATGTCGGTCGAGCCACCCGGCGCGAACGGCACGATTACACGAATCGGTTTGGTCGGATAGTCAGCGGCAAAAGCAACCGAAGTGGCGGCCAACCCAGTAGCCATGGCAATCGCGGTCACCAGGGTGCGGGTATTGATCTTCATTATTGTGATTCCTCCATGTGCGAGGCTCTGTGTCCAAGAGGCACTATTGCAGGCTTCAGCGAACTGCCGATAAGCCGATCGCTGTCAACAGCTCTCTGTAAACAGCTGAAACTGATAGAAGTATATGCAATCTGTGATTGTATCTTTAACAATTTCGGGGAGAATAGCAGCAAATCGGCCTGACCGAGTACCCCAGAAATACAATTATTGCTAATCCATTCCCGGACTGTTATGTCGGTTGCACTGCTGGTTTTGCCTGATTTTTTGCTGGTGGCCCTAGGTTGGGTGCTGCGCCATAAGCTTGGTTTCAGTCGTGAGTTTTTCGCTGGTACGGAACGGCTGGTGTATTTCGTACTGTTTCCGGCGATGCTGTTTCAATCCATTCTGCGTACGCCTATCAGCGCCGGCAGCGCGCTGATGCTGCTGCAGGCCACGGTAATGCTCTTGATAGTTGGGATTGCATTGGCATGGCTGGGCGGATGGCTATTGCGGGCAGAGCCACTCGCGCTGGCCTCGACCGCACAATGCGGCTATCGATTCAATACCTATATCGGGCTGGCGCTCGCGGCCAGTCTGGGGGGGGCGGCAGGCCAGACCACCATGGCGCTCATCGTCGGGTTTGCAGTGCCCATCGCGAATCTGGCGGCGGTCTGGGGGCTGGCGCGCCATGGCAACAACGGCCTATTCAAAGAGCTGCTGCGCAACCCCCTGCTCATCGCGACACTGCTGGGACTGGCTGGGAATCTGGCCGGGCTGCACTTGCCCGTCCCCGTCGAAACGGTGCTGGCACGGTTGGGCTCTGCCTCGTTGGCCATGGGGATTCTATGTGTCGGTGCGAGTTTGTCATGGCAAGGCGGCCATGGCCAAGGGCGACTGATCACCTGGACGCTGGTGGTAAAACTGCTGCTGTCACCACTGGCGGCCATCGCGACGGCCCGCATCGTAGGGTTGCCAGAGGCCGAAGCACGCATTCTGCTGTTGTTTGCGGCATTACCCACAGCGTCGTCCGCTTATGTCCTGGCAATGCGCATGGGCGGAGACGGCCGTCTCGTCGCCTTGGTGATTTCGTTGGGGACGCTCATTTCGGTGGCGACTTTGCCGATGTGGCTGATGCTCTGAGCCGGTTGACGAACTGGCGCGTCCAGTCGACGAGTCATCCCGAAACGCCGGCTGGCCTATCGCCAGGCCGAGCCGGTATTGCGGGCATCGAACAGGCGTGCCTCGGCCAGCCGACGCCCAAGGGCTGTCGCTGACCGTTGCGGTCATATGCATCTTGCGCACCACGCTAGGCACAAAATGCGGGCTCCTGACCCGGCTAGTGATTAACGCTTGGCGTTGGTCATATTTGCCGGCACCACCCACTGGGCAAACTGTTCCTCTGTCACAAAACCCAGCGCCAAGGCGGACTCTTTCAGCGACAGGTTTTCCTTATGCGCCTTTTTCGCGATTTGCGCGGCCTTGTCATAGCCGATGTGCGGGTTCAGCGCCGTCACCAGCATCAGTGAACGATCCACCAACTCGGCAATGCGTTCGCGGTTGGGCTCGATGCCGGCCGCGCAATGTTGGTTAAAGCTGGCCATGCCATCGGCCAACAAGCGCACCGATTGCAGGAAATTGTGGATCACCAACGGCTTGAATACGTTGAGTTCGAAATTACCGCTCGCCCCGCCGATGTTGATCGCCACGTCGTTGCCCATGACCTGCGCAGCCAGCATCGTGACGGCCTCGCACTGCGTGGGGTTGACCTTGCCCGGCATGATCGAACTGCCTGGCTCATTTTCCGGAATGCTGATTTCGCCCAAACCCGAACGCGGACCGCTGGCCAGCCAGCGCACATCGTTGGCGATCTTCATCAATCCCGCCGCCAGCGCCTTGAGCGCGCCATGAGCAAACAGCAAGGCCTCGTGCGATGCCAGTGCCTGGAATTTGTTGGAAGCCGAAACAAAGGCCGAGCCGGTGTCGTGCGCGAGCTCGGCACTCACTTTGGCGCTGAATTCCGGATGCGCATTCAAGCCAGTGCCTACTGCTGTGCCACCAATGGCCAATTGATGCAAGCCAGACAGCGTAGCGCGAATCTGCTGCTCTGCCAGATCGAGTTGCGCGACATGACCTGACAGCTCCTGACCCAGTGTCAGCGGCGTCGCATCCTGCAAATGCGTACGGCCGATTTTGACGATGTCATAGAACGCCGCGCTCTTTTCTGCTAGCGTCGCGCGCAGCGCTTTGAGCGCCGGCAACAGATGCGTTTCGACCTGAACGGCCGCGGCCACGTGCATAGCCGTGGGAAAAGTATCGTTGGACGATTGGCCGCGATTGACGTGGTCATTCGGGTGAACGAGACGCTCTTCGCCGCGAACGCCGCCCAGCAATTCGGAGGCACGATTGGCAAGCACCTCATTCATATTCATGTTGCTCTGCGTGCCCGATCCGGTCTGCCAGACGGACAAAGGAAACTCGTCCGGCCATTTGCCGGCGATCACCTCGTCAGCCGCGCGCACGATAGCATCCGCGATTTTGGCATCCAGTTCACCCAGTTCGGCATTCACTTTGGCTGCCGCGCGCTTCAGACGCGCCATGGATGCGACCAGGGGCACAGGCATACGCTCGGTCGAAATCGAGAAAAAATGCAGCGACCGCTGCGTTTGCGCGCCCCAGAGATGTTCGGAGGGAACCTCAATGGGGCCGAAAGTATCTTTTTCGGTGCGGGTAGTCATGATGTCGAAAGTCCTGGCAGAAATTCTAAATAAGAATAAAACTCAATCCGATCATAGCAGACCGGCCGCTTCCTATAATTCGAACACGTTCAACCTGTTTTACCACTTGAGCCCTCGCCATGTCCGCTCCGCTGTGCAGCCTGACTTTACCTCTGCCTGACGAAAACGCCACCGATGCATTGGCGCATCAATTCGCCCCATTGATTACCGGCGCCACCGGCTTACCCCCTGGGGGACGCATCCATTTGCAAGGGGAACTAGGCGCAGGAAAAACGGCGTTTACCCGGGCACTGTTGCGCGAATGCGGCATTAAGGGGCGGATCAAAAGTCCCAGCTACGCACTACTTGAATCCTATAAAGTTTCTAACTTATACTTCTATCACTTTGATTTTTATAGATTTAACGATTCGCGCGAATGGCTGGATGCGGGATTCCGAGATTTACTGCGTGATGACGCGGTCGTCCTGATCGAATGGCCCGAGCGTGCTGGGGGGTTGTTACCTCCCCCTGACATGCAAGTTTCCCTGGTCTATGCAGACCCGGGCCGAGAGGTCACCCTGACCGCCTTTACCGCACGAGGACACACATGGTTGAACGCGATCGCACCTCCGCCCCAGATACCCTGTCCTCCAACGGGGTCCGACGCCGACGCTTGATCAGCGTGGCGACGACGTTGCTCGTCCTGCCCGTCATCCCGCGCTTGGCGCAAGCCGCCACCATCCTGGCGGTACGGACCTGGCCCGCCGACGAATACACCCGCGTCACACTGGAGCTCGACCATGAGCTCAAGGCCGAGCATTTCACTCTGGACAACCCTCATCGACTGGTAGTCGATATCGAGGGCTTGCAGGCCAATGCCGAACTGAATCGGCTGATTTCCAAGGTCCGCCCCGACGACCCCTACATCCGCAGTCTGCGCGTCGCGCAAAACCGCCCCAATGTCGTACGCCTGGTATTCGATCTGAAACAGCCGATCGCGCCACAGGTATTCACACTGAAACCAGTGGCCGATTATCAATACCGTCTCGTGCTGGATCTGTATCCCAAGATCGCGCAAGATCCGCTGATGGCGATATTGAATAAGCCCGCCGGCCCGGATGTCGACGATCCCTTGGCACGGATTCTCGAGGATATCTCTCGTAACTCGGCGTCCCAAACGGCCTCCGCCCCGGAGACGGCACCCGTACCGAAAGCTCAAGGGCAGGAGCCGCCCAAGGTCGCCTTGCCCCAGCCGACTCCCACGCCGCTGCCTGAGCCCACGAAACCCTCTGTCCCATCGCGCCGCAAGCGCATGGTGACGATTGCGATCGATCCCGGCCATGGCGGGGAAGACCCCGGCGCGATCGGCAAAAGTGGATTACGCGAAAAGGATGTCGTACTGCGTATCGCCCGACGGCTGAAATCACTGATCGATGATCAGAGCAATATGCGGGCCTACCTGACGCGGGACGATGATTATTTTGTGCCGTTGCATGTCCGCGTCCAAAAGGCGCGCCGGGTACGGGCCGATCTATTTATCTCCATCCATGCGGACGCGTGGATCAAACCATCGGCCAACGGATCGTCGGTGTTTGCCCTGTCGCAGCGTGGCGCGTCCAGCACTCAAGCCCGATGGCTTGCCAACAAGGAAAACGCGGCCGACTTGATCGGCGGCGTCAACCTGGGCAGTCACGACAAGAGCGTCGCCAAGGTCTTGTTGGACTTGTCCACTACCGCGCAAATCAACGACTCACTGCGGCTGGGTTCGGCCTTTCTCGACGAAATCAAGAAAATCAATCGTCTGCATAAACGGCATGTTGAGCAAGCCGGCTTTGCCGTGCTCAAGGCTCCCGACATTCCGTCGATCCTCGTCGAGACTGCATTCATCAGCAACCCTCGCGAGGAAGAGCTGCTGCGCTCAGGCAGCCATCAGCAAAAATTAGCGGTCGCCATGATGGCGGGGATTCAACAGTATTTCGTCGCCAATCCACCACTGGCGCATATCGCCGACGCCAGCTGATCTACTGACGTCTCGGGCGGGTTTTGCCCGATAGACTCACCCCAAAAGATCGCGAGGCCACATCGATTGTGCCTCGCGATCCTACACACCGCGCCACGGCCTATGGCGCTTAGGGTTGCGCGTCCGGATTGCCGGGGCGCCGCCGGCCTCTTATCAACTTGATCACCCCCGCGAGTACGACCGGCCCGATAGCCGCCGCCAAACCGATCAGCACGATCGTGCTTAAGTGCTCTTTGACGATCGGGATGTTGCCAAAAAAATAACCGGCCGTGATCAGGCCCGCGACCCACAAGACCGCGCCGCCGATATTGAACAACTGAAATCGCAGCACATTCATTTCCGCCACGCCGGCGACAAAGGGCGCAAAGGTGCGGATCACGGGGATAAAGCGCGACATCACAATCGTCTTGCCGCCATGTTTCTCGTAAAACGCGTGCGTGCGCAATAGCGCCGCGCGATCCAGAAAACGGATATTCGCCGTGAATACACGCGGCCCGACGTATCGTCCGACGGCATAGTTGACGGTATTTCCCGTCACGGCGGCCACGATCAGCAACGCCCCCAGCAACACAGGATTCAGGCTGCCCGTCGCTCCGAATGCGCCCGCAATGAACAACAGCGAGTCGCCGGGTAGAAATGGCAAGACGACCAACCCAGTTTCGGCAAAGACAATCAGGAACAACACCAGGTACACCCAGGAACCATACTGTTCGACCCAGACGCCCAGCGTCTGGTCGATGTGCAACACCATCTGAAAAAATTCAAGCATGCAATAACCGTGTCAGAGAAGAGGCTGATCCGTCAACGTTTCCGATAATGATCGGGTTTGACTATAGCGCACCCCAGTCTTTCACCATGCGTTTTACTGCGACATCATCCTGCAGATCATGTCTGAACCGATCGGAGCGGGCTGGGTATGCGATCTGGCCGAGTCTTCCCAACGGACCGTGACCGGGCGCTAAAATCGCCTCATGCCTGAACATACCGATTTGCCCCCCGCCTCCGCTGCGACCGAGCGCCGTACCATCGCCGCCCTGCCCGACCTGCTGATCAGCCAGATCGCCGCCGGTGAGGTAATCGAACGCCCCGCGTCCGTCCTGAAAGAGATATTGGAAAATGCCATCGACGCAGGTGGACGCGCCATCGAGGTACGTCTCGAGGGCGGCGGCATCCGACGTATCGCCGTCTCAGATGACGGCGTCGGTATTCCTCCCGATGAGTTACCCCTGGCGTTGGCGCGGCATGCTACCAGCAAGATTCGTTCACTGAGCGAGCTGGAGTCGGTCGCATCCATGGGTTTTCGGGGAGAAGCACTCGCTTCAATCGCCTCGGTAGCTCAAGTCACGATCATTTCCCGCACACGGCAAGGCGATCACGCCTGGCAGATCGAAGGCGGCAGCTTGCAGGTTTCCCCCGCTTCGGGCCCACCCGGCACGACAGTCGATGTCCGGCAGCTATTTGATTCGGTTCCCGCACGTCGCAAGTTTCTGCGTGCCGAGAACACCGAATTCGGCCATTGCGTCGATGCAATGGAACGCATTGCATTGGCACACCCCGACATCGCGTTCCGTTTGTTCCATAACGACCGGGCGCAACGCCAATGGCTGCCTGCCGTACCCGGGCAACGTATCCGCGATGTACTCGGGACTGAGTTCGCCGAGCACGGCCTGCCGGTCGACGTATCGATGGGCGCGATCAGTCTGTCGGGCATGGTCACCCGGCCGACCGCGGCGCGTGCTCGGGCCGATCGCCAGTATTTATATGTCAATGGCCGCTTTGTCCGCGACCGCACGGTGAGCCATGCGCTGCGGGCCGCCT
>Ga0182738_1004354_pt1 | contig 15697 bp, 6 predicted proteins | sample eDN5th30CBELigMG_FD_128876 | JGI IMG/M metagenome (GOLD analysis project Ga0182738, IMG submission 128876) | Enriched Miracle-Growth compost microbial communities from Emeryville, California, USA - eDNA 5th pass 30_C BE-Lig MG (version 2)... ... | reverse complement strand
CTCTAGAAATTGCAAAAGCAATATTGAAGAGGATCCTGAAAGCGATCGGAACCTTGAAGTATTTACAAAGGATGCATAGTGTTGATATGCCAATAAAATCTTTAATGAGTACTTATTACGATCTCTCCAGTGTTCATTTTGATATTGATATCATTGGGATTCAATTACTAGCACTGACCGTGGTGGAGCCACGGGAATTGTATGTTTTGCTTGTTGAAAATTATTTTTACTATGACTTGGAGATACAAGGAGCTTTATTGAGTGCTACAACTGAAAATTTGAGTGAGAATAAGATCAATTTGGTTGGAGATTTTGCTAGATTAATAAGGTATATCTTGACAAATGAGATCTGCCAATTAAATTTTGATCTCAAATGTGCAAAAGAGTTGCTTGGTGAGGAGATCAATTTTGGATCACGCTATTTAAGAGTCACCGAGAGGGTAATTGTGAACGTACTGTTGTCAAAGAAGAAGTTTTCGGATGCATTTGAATTAAAAGAGAAAATCGCGAAAATAGTCATAGAAGATCCGAAAATTGAGAAGGCAATAAGTAAAGTGATTGAATTCAAAGAGAATAGTCGAGAGGTTGGACTTCGAAAAGAATATCAAGAAGATGTTGTTTTGGAAATTGATGATTTTGGGGAGAAGTGTAGAGATCAAGAAAATGAAGATTTTATAGGACAAAAGTTAAATTTGAAAGATATTTCTGCTCATCTAAAAACTCTCCAAAGGATTCTTTTTGAAAGTAGTAGTAGATTGATTGAATGTTTGAAGAAGATCGAAATGGAGGAGGGACTAATGAAGGCTACTCTTCAATTGATGCTGCTTGAATTGGAAGGCATGGAGGAGGGAGAGTTGAAAAATGAAAAGAATAAGGAATTCGAAGAGTTTATTTCGAAGAATAAACATTCAAAATATTCCAGATTCTATCAGAGTCAAAGTAAATTAGAAGATCAAGAAGAGAAGAAATGTGAAAAAGAGGAAGAAAAGGAAGCAGCAAAAACAACAAGTGCTACTCATAGTCAGAATGAGGAGTACAAATTAAATGAGGAACCCACTTCTCGCTGTGAACAATGTCGCCAAAAAATCGAGAAGAATGAGGCATATGGAATGCCAATCTACATGGTTTTATCGAATAATTTGTATGATGAGGAAAACGCAAGTATTTATGACTTGGAGAAGGAGACGGGTTTGATTAATGCGGTGTGGTGGCCAGTTATTTCAAGTTGTGGACATCACTATCATCAAAAATGCTTTGAAAAGACAAGTTATCGCAGAATAGACAGCGGGAATATTTATGGAAAATATGAAAGTTCTTGTCCTACATGCAAGGAAGCATGCAATGCTTTCTTACCTTTGCATCAAGAGGAAGAAGTTCTTCATAGAGGAGGAAAATCCTCAATAGATACGGTGAGTTTGCCAAAAAGACTTCAGGTCATGATAATGCAGATCTTACGGGAGACGATCGTAACCTGGTTCTATTATGAAGATCTCTATATAATTTCGATTGGAGAGGTCTTCCAAAAATCTTATCAATATTTTATCGAAACTTTCCATATCTACAATTCTCCTTCAGAACTTCATCAAAAACTCAAGATTTACAGCCCATTCTTCAAAACCTTCAAGTCTTATTTTTCTTCCAGTGACAAACTCAAACTCACCAAACAAACGTTTATTGTCGAAGCATATGAACAGCACCTGCAAATTCTGCCGTTTGATCCTTCTTCTCAAAATAACAACAAGGGGTCAGAACCAGAAAACATCTTTTTGCGATTTAATCACCTCCCAGAGGATGTTCTTAATGTTTATTTGGCTTCATTGTTTATCGATTCAATAAATCAACCAGCTGAGGTTGTGATGATGAAACAAGTCCAACTGTTCAAAGAATACCTTTCATACCGTTTGGTTCAAATCCTTAACAGAGGAAGAGTTGATCAAGACGTAGACCTTGAAGATTGTCTGAATTTTTATTTCGAAAATCCTGATCTCCAAGAACTCATCATATCCCAACTCCTCTATCCTATCAAAAAGATCATGCTTGCTTTTGCATTAAATCAAACCAATGTTAGTTCAGAGAATAATTCTGAGGAAATATGCGAAATTCTGTATGAATCTGACGAGGAAGGATTGGAGTATATAAATAAATTATTGGGAGCAGTTGGAATAGATAAAAGTTTTGATGAGTTGATATTTGAAACCTTAGCATCACTTCCTCAGAGTTCAGATTGTGATGGACCGATATTGAGGTATATGTTGACTCGCGATGCTTCAGTGAAGAGGCTGGACCAAGTTGTGGTCAAGAAACTCTCCCCTCAGGTGGTGACCTTGCCTCCTTCTTATGCAGAATTCAATTTCAAATATGCACAAAAGAAGTGCAGTTATTGTGAGAAATATAGCTCAGATCTTTCATTGTGTCTTTGTTTGATTTGTGGGCAAACTCTTTGCGCAAATAAGTGTGCTATGGCGGATCCTAAAGAAATGCACTTGAATTTCCATGCAAAGAAATTCCATAGAGGAAACTGTGCCTATATAAGTGTTCACTCTCCCGAACTAATTTTGGTGTCTGATAAAGATATGAAGAAGACTGAGGATTTGGTGTATATCGATGGTTTAAAACAAACAGTGCAGGAAATATTTGCAAAGCATCCAGATACTGCCTGTTTGGATCTCAAGAAATTTAATCTTGAAGAAAAAACTGCGAAGAAAATGAAAGACATGATTATTTGTAATTCTTTCAGAACGAATATGTTTGAATAACAGAGATTTTTATTTATGTATTATTATTTATAAAATCACAAATTAAAGGGTGTTATCATTGAAAGCACTATTATTGTTATATGTAACTTCAAAGATTTCTTGTCTGAAATTATGAGAATTAATAATTCCTTTAAAGAGATCCAGGGCTTCAGGATTCAAGGTGAACTGCTTGAAATCCAAGTTTTTGACTTCATTATTATCCTTTAAGAACTTTGTAACTGGTTGACCTAATTGATCAATATAAACTTGATGCTTCATGGCTACAACATTTGTTCCAGAGCTAACCACTTCATATGCTTGCGTATGCACATCAATAAATAAGCCATTTCCCATGTGATATTCTTTGCAATGTTTGTTGAGGTTTCCAAAGACCATTTTGGAGGAATCACAAAACAGCCCACAAATGAATTCCCCACAAATCAAGCAAAGGCATCTCAACATATTTTCACCAAATGTATGACACTTTGAGCATTTCATTCTCATATATTTGTTATTAAATTCCGCATATGTTGCTGGGAGTTTGAGCATCTGTGGTGACATCGGGAAGATATTTCTTGTAGGAGGATTTTGGTCTTTTGGGAGGGTTTGTATCAGGTTAGCGAGAGAATCGAGTGAGACAAGATTGGGGTCGTTGATAGTTTTGAGTAATCTGATTAAATATTCTTCAGTATCATTGTCAGGACTCATTATGAGACTGGAGAGTTCGGATAAGGGAATAGTGGTTTGGCCCAGGACTGAAAGGTTCAAATGGTAAGCAAATACCGCTTTTTGCACAGTCGAAATAACCTGTTTAAGATTATTCTTGAGAGTTTCCATGTCTCTGATTCTGACGGCAAGATATTCTTTTAAAACTTTGAGATGCGTTTCTTGATAATTCTCATCACCTTGATAAATTGATAGTATGTGAATCAGAAGGTCAATGAATGGTTGATTATGAGAAACGATTGATTTTTGATTATGGAAGAAATAATATTGGAAACCTCTGAAGAAATGAGTGTAGAGTTGGATAGCGGCTTGTAATGCGGCAGGATTATTTTGAGTATGGAAAGCTTGGACGAGGTATGAATAAGCTCGTTCAAAGATCAGAGAGACAGGGACAATTTCAGAGTCTTTGAGATTGTTAGGGACTGGGACGATATCTTTAAGCTTGAGGATTTTATCTCTGAGAAGATCTTGTAAAGTCATGGGAAGGAGATCAGGCACAATGTCGTTCATAGTACTCGCAAGAGCAAGAGGTTTTTGCAATAAAAAGCCGTTGGAGAAAGTTTTACAAAGAGAACATTGGCTTTCGGATTCTTCTCTAAACAAAGCATTGATGGGTTCATTGGGTTTTCTCAAGTTGATTGTGTGAGTTTCAAAACAGCCTTGATGGTAATAATGATTGCAACTGGTGACAACAGGCCACCAAGGTTGCTTTGAAAGATTTGAGAAATCTGTTGGTGTAAACTTCACCTCCTCGTCGTTATCAAAGTATAAATTATTTGTGTAGGCGACAAATAATGGGACGCCATAGGGGGTAGAGTCTGTATCGATAGCTTCGAGACAGTATTGGCACGTGATTCTATCTTTGGAGGCAGTTTCAGGACTTTTGGTGAGATCTTCTGCTTCGATAATTTCTTTGTTTTTATCAGCAAAAAGAGCTTGTTTCTTGGAGAAATTTTCTTTCATTTTTTCCATTCTTTCTTTTGCCAACCTCTTTTTTTCTTCAACCTCGATTCTCTTCTTTTCAGCGAAATCTTCTTCAGCGAGAGCAGCTTCCAAATCAGTATTTGATGATGAGGAAATTGTCTTGATGAGGGACTGGATCTTGAGGATACATCTCTCACAATCCTTAAAATCTTGTTGCTGTTCGAGAATTGCGGTCAAGGCAGTGGAGAATTTCTCTGTGAAATAATTCTCTTCTGCTTTTGCTCTCAAGGCTTTTTGATCATTATCCCCTGTGGCGATTGCTTCTCTCAAGACCTGAAGATTCAAGAGGACTAATTTCAAGACAGGACGAACGAGACTAGCCATTTCTTTAGGGAATTCTTGAAGGAAAAGAGCAAGGAAATCTGGCAAGGTGCTTTGATAGAAGCTTTTTTGAGTTTGTTTGAGGCTTGAAGGGAGATCTTGGTCATGTCTTCCAGAGACAAGGTCGGTTTTTTGGCTGAGTTGGGTCTTGGAGGAGAGACTACTGATGAGTTCTTGTTTAAAGGCAGGACTTTTGTAGTGCATGTAAGAATCGAATTCTGAAAGATAATCATCCTTGATTCTGATTTTATGGTCTTTTTCATTAATGATAGTGATTTTCTTAATAATTTCGTCAACATTGGCTTGAGATTTAAACATGGTTTCGAGGACGCTCTTTAATTGGTTGACATTTGTCCAATACAATCCCACAAGAATATTCACCAATATCTTTTCTACCACCCTCTTATTTCTTGGATCCAATTCAAGGTTCTCCTGTTGCTCCTTCTTTTCAAATTCCAAGTTCACCAACGAAAGTTCATCGTTCATGACATAGACAAGGAAATTCATAAAATCTTCCATCACTGAGAGCTTCTGCCTAATTAAAATGGTTAGGAGTAATTTCATATGAAACTCAATTTACTTGAAGTAATCATCGACCAAAACCTTTGACTCCTCTCCAGTCTTGTTGAAGAATGCTTGGAGTTCTTTGCTATAAGAGAAGAAACTATTGGAGACAGTTGTGAAGAGATTTTCAGGCTTGACAAACATGCTCAACAATTGGACCAAGACAATATCAAGTTCAAACATGTTTCCAGCAACGTCATAATAAACACCCCAAATCATTCCTCCATCGAAATTATGCACTAAAGTCAAATATCTCAATCTTCCGAAGCTCTTAAGGGTGGACTGAATAAACTGTTCTGATAATTTATCGATTTCAACGTCAGCAGGGACAATATTCTTGAAAAAGTCTTGCAAGTCCTCGACAGTGATGGGATAGTTTACAGAATTGACCAAACAGGCAGTAAAGGTTCTTTCAAGAGCCAAATTAAACAAGCTATCCTCTGTGTTACCCAGAATTGGAACAACATTTTCTCGATAGCTTGAGTACAAATCGCCAATGAGTTGTTTCAAAATGGCTTCTTTTTCTTCTTTGGGGTACTTGTAGATTTGCTTCATACCATCCATAACAACTCTTCGGATGGATTTTTCATTGATAAGTCCAAAGTTGATCATGAAGTAATCGACATTGTGTGGGAAAAGGCCTATATGAATCATTCTATCGTACAAGAATCTTTTTTCGAAATTGGCAAGTGCTCTCAAGAGCGAATTGAGAGTTCTTTTTTCTTTGATCAAAAGCTTTGAAGTAGCCAATCTTCGGTCCAAGAACAAATCAATCACACAAATTGATTCATTAATGATATAGCTCACAGTAAAATTGATTTGTTTAGCTTCCTGGATCACATTTTCAAAAATCTCCATAAAGTTATTCAAATAGCCTGTTTCCAAGACTTTGAGCATGGTCTCTTCGCTTTGATAAAGCTGAGTGGTCATTCTCAAGAATCTAGAATTTGGGCTTTCTTGGGTTAGTGATTCTCTATCCCCATCGACAAGATTCTTTGTGAATAAAAAGTCTGCAAATTTAGCCATTTCTAGAGCCATAAACTCTTTAAAGCCCGAATCTCTGGCACAATTGATCACAATCTTTTCAATCTTGGATTGTTGTTCTTTTCCCATAATTAATCCAAATTTGAACAAATTTCCCAAAATGCTGCAGCTACAGTTCAAGGTTTCAGTCTTTTGGTTCAGTTTTTCAGCTTTCAACTCCTTGCAATTATGCCATCCTGCATTATAAGGGCTGACGAAAGAAGCCTTAAAGATATTGCCAAGAACAACAAGAAAAGACTCGCTGATCTCCTCAACACTGTCATCACAGAATGAAAGAAGTTCATTCAAGCACTGATCAGCGAGAGCTGTGATTGCAGTTCTGGTTCTATTCCCTTTAACAATTTGTCCGATTTCGTAAAGGCTGATAACACCATAAAAGACTTTTTTGAGGACAAGTTGATATCTCTCAAACAAAATATTTGGAAATTTTGTGAGAAATTCTTTGAGGTTGATTTCCTGGGGTTGATGGTCTGAGCAGAATCCTTCAGGCTTAAAGGCTTCGGGGATTCCGCAGTCACATGTGGCAGAACTCAAATTTTCTTTTTTAACAAGGATGATTCGATGGCCTTCATGATTGGACTTTTCAAAGCATTCGATACAGAGGAGGGAAACAGTGCCGGGAACAGTGTTGATATCACAATCAAGACAACGGAAATAGAGTTCTCCTTGTGCCACGTGTTTTCCGCAAGTGGTCTTTTGAACAATATTCAATTGATTGGATTTTTGGAGTTCAGCCAATTTCTTCTTTTCAAAGATGAGGTTAAAAAGATGTTCCTTGAATTTACTATGAAGATCTCTAATAGCAGTTAATTGCGGCTTAGGTTGGATAATAAGATCAAGAGTCTTGATGAGTGGGGATAGATCAGGATCGTTTTTGAACGTAAAGAGTGGATGTTGGAGGAGTTCCTGATATTGCTCCTTATGATTATCAATTATGCCCAAATCATTTGGATTTGGTGCTTCAACTCGAATTTGGAACATATGGTGGTGGGTTGGTGAGGATCTTAAGGGTGAAAATAATTTCTTTATTTAAAAATAAAAATATTGTTGTGTTTCTGTGTCTGTGTCAGCAAAATCTTCAAAATATATAATATTCAGAGATTAATTCATTCAGAGGTGAATAATATGATGTTAGTCTGAATTTCTGATCATGTCTTTTTGTGTGTCTTAGAAAAGGTAAAATCTCCTTCTGGAGTTTTCAGTGTAAATTCCTGATCAATTCAAAGTTATCAACTGATTTTTCTCTACCAGAATCATTTCCTGGAACCTTTTCCTAAAATTCGTTTCTAGATTGAAAGAAAGTTTTTGAGTATCATCCCATCCCTGATGAAATCATTTGTAAAAATACTTTTTTTTATTTAGAAAGGCATTGAATTTCTTAAATCGAGCAAAAAAGATGATTCCCCAACCGGGACTCGAACCCGGGTCTTCAGGGTGAAAACCTGATATCCTAACCAGCTAGACTATTGGGGAGTTGTTATCCTTTGAAGGTCCAATTCATTCATAAATCCAACCCATCTTCATCTCACCTTATTATTCCTAAGGTAAGAGGAACGTTCCAACTCTTGAAAAATAACAAAATCAAAATTTACCACAATTATATTAGGTCAATAAAATCATGAAGAATAACAACTCCCCAATAGTCTAGCTGGTTAGGATATCAGGTTTTCACCCTGAAGACCCGGGTTCGAGTCCCGGTTGGGGAATCATCTTTTTGGCAATCAATTAATGGCTTTATTTGCGATAAAGGTAAAAAAAAATGAAAACATATCAGAGTTCTCTCAAAGGAGAAGGAGGGAAGAAAAAACATTTTGAATCTCAATTATAACAAGTTCTCTCTTGATTGTGACCCAGATGGTCCTTTGGAGCAGAAGGAGTTTTGAAGACTTTCAGGCGCCAAATAGCTGAATTTTAGAATGAATCTTTTTGTCTAAATCCTTTAATTTATCTGAGAAAACAATTTCAACGTTTCGCGCAAAATTGGCAAACCTCGGAGTTTGTTCGAAATCTGTTGCTATTCTCCGATCTTTCGATATCCTTCAGGGTCGAGTTGATATATAGATCCTCTTTCCGTCGAAAATAATTTTTATTTCTCAAGATTTAATCGAAGCATGTGGAGAAATATTTCAAAAAAAAAGTTCTCTCCTTCTCTATTAAAAAATCAGCTCGCAAATCAAGTGAGAAAAAAAGCTGATTCCCCAACCGGGACTCGAACCCGGGTCTTCAGGGTGAAAACCTGATATCCTAACCAGCTAGACTATTGGGGAGTTGTTATCCTTCTTTGACCAAATCTCCTTTTATACTCAGGTACTTGGCCAGATGATTGAGATCTGTGGGTTTTGATTCTGCCAAGTTTCATGTGATTTTTTCACTTCATCTCAACAGACACAATCTTTAAAAATATTTCTCCCCTTCAAGGTGGGGCAAGTAGGCAAAGAGGGGAAACTAAAAATTCAAATGCAAATTTCTTTAAGAAAAGAGGGAGGGTGGTGATTTTAGTTCTTTGTCTGGGGATAGAAAAAAATAAGTCACAATCAAATCAAAAATGTTTCTTTCAAATACAAGGGTGAGAGTTTTTGTTCAATGCTTTCCAAAAGACATCTTTTGACTTCGAAATAAAATTTCAATCTTACTCAAAAAAGATTTTGATGCTTGCTTTTTTATACAAAGGGCCTAAAAACTTAGAGCCTGGCTTATTTTGGAGATAGAGCGAAGTTAAGGGCCTCAACGAAATGAAAAATCATCGAAATTTAGAGTTTCAGGAGAAGTCTCTACGTTTTTTCATGAAATATCTTTAAAAAAATTTTAATGAATGTCTTCTACAACAAGAAAAAAGCCCATGAAAAGCTTTCCTTCTACATTTTGGTTGAGAATATCCCTTTGCTATTTAATGATCCTCTTTGAAGACCAGGCTTCATCCTCTTTCATTTTCAAAGGTTTCGATAGTGAGCAGCAACTGCTTCGGAATTCCAGAAAAATAAAAAAACGCCAATAACCCTTTATCAGCGTTTTTCGATAAAAAGTTCATCCTTTTGATTTCAAAAGTGAGCCATTCAATTCGCCTAAGCACATGAGAAAGACTCAATATTTGTCTTGACTTGAACTCATTTTCACTCTTGCTTTCCATGCACCAAAGATTTATTTCAATAGAAGCAGAGAACACTGCTCTCAAAAAGTTGAAGGTGAAAACTGCATAAATTTTAGCAAAAGCTGAGATAATTAAATAGTTAGGTATGTGAAATTTCAGTTTGGAGTTTTTCTTCAAATATCTGAATTCTTCTCATGAAACTCTTCAAGTTCGAATCCATGGAAGATGTTTGCAAGTAGTTTGAGAGTTTTGGCTCAGATATAATCGTATAATATTGTGTCAAAAAGTGTTTGAAATTGAGGAGCCAAACGAGCGCGTTTAATGTATGATTTTTGTTGGCTATAAAATTCCCAAGGAATTTATGAGGACTTGTAAATTAATAACTTTAGCCTCTATGAATTCGAAGAAAGAGAGAAAGAATCAGGAAGATGCAAAGGTAGCTGATGGAGTCCCTCTCTTCCTTCTTTAGGCAGTCCCTTCCGGTTGAAAACATCCCTGCTGAGCCAAAAACAAATTATCTTTGTTTTCTCTAAAGATTTAAGAAGAAGTCATACCAAGATGATGTCTTGCGCTTTCAAAACTCAGTTAGATTTTCAGCACTATATAAGCCTCAGAGATTCTCTTGATTCATCATTCAAAAACAACTTCAAAATTTATCTACTATTCATGAAGCTTTCTAAAGTTCTTGTCATCCTTGCTGCCCTTGCTACTGCTGTGTTAGCCAAAAAACATCATCATCATAGAGGTGCTGCTCCTAAACCATGCTATATTGGAGGCTGCTAAGGAGAAATCTGTCGTGATCAACAAGATGGGATTTCGAGCTGTTTATGGGAGCCTGCTTATGCTTGCTATGAGCAATACGGCACTTGTGAACGTCAAGCTAATGGAGAATGTAGCTAGACCCCAACTGACGCTCTCCAACAATGTCTTGCCACGGCTCCCAGTGGAGAAATTCCTGAAGAAGAGGTTGAAGAGATGAATTAAGAGAGTCATTGATACTTTTTTTAAAGACAAGGCAGAATTCTCTGGAATTCTGGATTTAAATATTGTTGGTATCTTTTTAAAATTTCATAAGAATTTAGAAAGATAAAATCTCTTTATATCAATATTAATGGGATCCTTAAAAGTGTCCTCAAAAAATTATTTTCTTCTCCTAATTTTTTCAATTTTTTCTCATGTTTTAGATTTGTTTGTCCTGAAGAATTTGTACAATTTTTTTTCCACAATGATTCTTCAAGGATGAAGATGTGATGAAAAGAGTTTGTGAAGTGTGAAAATAAAAATTCGACAACGGCAGGATTCGAACCTGCGCGGGAAGATCCCAATGGATTTCAAGTCCATCGCCTTAACCACTCGGCCACGTTGTCTTCATACTGAGGTTGAATATCCTGGCACTTCAGAATAAAATACAAAACTGAATTCTCAAAATATCACCATTTCTCCATTTTTTTTCTTTTTGATGTTGAACAAATTTCAAAAAATTTTTTTTTCTGAATTTTTGTTGATTTTTTTTTATGAAGAAAAGAGTAACTTTGAAATGTTTTTATAGGGAAAAACTTTTTCAACAGGATTTCCTATGAGAAAATAGAATAAATCCTTGTTGAAAGGATGAGAGTTCTCTTGCTAATAACTCTTTCAAGGGAAGAGGGGATAAAAAATTTCTGATTGAGCATTGTCATTTTGATTCTGAGAATGATTTTTCGCGGTCAAGATTTTTTTCTTGAGAGGTACGGGATATTCATAAATAAGAAAGAGGTTAGATGAGGAAAAAATGCACCAACCGGGAGTCGAACCCGGGTCAGCTGCTTGGAAGGCAGCGATCTTACCGTTAGACCATTAGTGCGAGATATTTATACTTGATTGCTGGCTAATTAAATATAAAGTCCAAAAATATATTTCAAAGATATTCACTGTGTCACTGTGTAAGAGCAAAGATAGATCCAGCAAGAGAAGTCATGTCTTTTTGACGTAGAAAGATATTGCGAAATAAATAAAGGTAAAGGGAGGAAAAATTTGCACCAACCGGGAGTCGAACCCGGGTCAGCTGCTTGGAAGGCAGCGATCTTACCGTTAGACCATTAGTGCGAGCTATTTATACTTGATAGCTGGGGAATCATATATCAAGTTCTCAATATATGATTGAATTGTTATTTCTTAAAAATTTATGGCATTCTCGAGCTGAGAAAAATTCTTTCTTTTTGAAAACTCTGAACGAGTAAAATCACAATTTTGGGGTGAGGAATCGATAAATAATCTGAATTAATAAAGGGTGAAAGAAGAAAAAATGCACCAACCGGGAGTCGAACCCGGGTCAGCTGCTTGGAAGGCAGCGATCTTACCGTTAGACCATTAGTGCAAGTTATTAAGGCTTGCTTATTGGTAAGTTAAATATCAAAGAGGAGAGTAATTTATTGGCTGAAAATAGAAGAGGAATCTTTCACCAGCAGAGAAATTCATTGTTTCCTGTTTTGGAAGAATTTTCAAGTCAAAGCATTGAAAAAAAGTTAGGGTTTCACTTAAAAGTTCGAATCAAAGGTTTTTTCTTAGAAAATATTCTCCCGCAATTTTCATCTCAGTTGAAAGAAAAAAGTTGATTCCCCAACCGGGACTCGAACCCGGGTCTTCAGGGTGAAAACCTGATATCCTAACCAGCTAGACTATTGGGGAGTTGTTGTGAGAAAAGTTTTCACTCTCCAAATAAACACAGGGATGAACACTCTCTTTGTATACTTTTATGAATTAGAATAGGCACTATGAATTAAAAGCATTTTTTATAGGACTTGAGAAGCTCAGTAATCATATTTCTTGGCATTTTGTCTCCACCTCCACTGGGCATAACTTTAGGAAGGTTTCCATTCATGGCTTGAGACATGACGATCTTGATCTTCAAGACAGTTTGATCAGTTGGATCCTCTTCTAACAGGGTATGATGCATAATTGTTTCTCCACGAACAGGAGAAGACTTGACAGAATATTCGGGTCTTTCAGTACTCTGAATTAAAATGGCATGGTACGCATGATCCCAATTGAACAATCCCAATTTTGCAACAAGTTCTGGGTCTTGCTTGTTGGAAACAAACAATCTTTTTTGGACAAAGTCTCTGTTGGTTAAAGGGAAAGGAAGGCCAAGCTCAAAATAAATGACATCAGTATTTTTGGATGTCTCTTCAATAATCTTGAAATTCTTTGTCGGCCCTTCCATTTTCTTTCTGTAGGAAGCATCTCTCAACATCAGTACGAAGTTCTCAGCATTGAATCCTTTCAGGACAACTTCGGTTCTCAGAGTCATTCCATTGGAAGTATCTGTCTTTTTGTAAGCCTTCATTGTGCAATCTATAATGTGAAAATAGAGCATTGAAAAGTGTGAAATTATATACCCTTGAAATCTTTATCAACTGCTCCCTCGTATTCAAGATCCCAGCCGTTTTCTTTGGTGGGAGCTTGCTCAATAACAGTTTTGAATTGCGCAATATCAAAGTCTGGTGTTGATTGTGACTGCATTGGTGTGAGCTGTGTGATATGTGATCTATGACGATTTTATTTATTATAATTATAGGTTGATTGAGGTTCATATTTATAATGGAAAGAATAGTCTTAATTTATAAAGAGTTGAACAAAAATATTTTAAGGCGTGACATGAATATTTGAGAGGGTGAAGTGAGTTTGAATATAAAAATTGATGAAGAAGGAAAACAATGGCAGTTTCGAATGCTCGTCGAAATCAAAGAGCGATTCAGAAGAGGCAGAACAATTTCTGGGAGATATGGTGAGGACAAAGCATACTCCTTCATAAACTTGGCATTTTCTTGTTTTAAAATTTTCATTTTGGCTTCTACTGTATTGATTAAACTTAAACTGAATTCCATGTAGGAAAAGGTTCGGATTATATTTTAAGCCAAAAGAGGAAAACCTTGAATACCGTCTGAGATGATGAGTTCTTTTCAGACGTCCATTTCCTTAAGATTTCTAGCCTGTTTGTCTTCTTAACTTGCTGGGTTCCAGGGGAGCAGAAGGCAAGTCTCGAAAATTTCATGTTAGAGTCAATGTAGCATCTGATAATACAAGATTTGGATTTAGATTAAGGAAAAACTACAAAATTTTATGGGGATATTTTAAAACCAGGGTTCTGCCACCAAAAAACATAACTCGAATTCTTTAATTCGGACTGTGTGTTTGATCAGATGCTTTGCCGAGATTGGAGTGGAGAAAATGTTGTGAAACTGTGAAGTGGTAAATTATGTGAAATTCATGTTCAATGAGATTCTTGCGGATCTATGAAGATTAAAGGATTTTTAATAGCTACAGACTATTTTTTTTTTAATAATTACCGTCTCTTATACTGTTCGAGAGCAGCAAAAGAAGGAGAATGAGCTAAAGAGAAGAACCTTGAAGCTTTATTTCTCTCAAAATAAATTTCTTCTGTTTGAGGATTTATGTGAAACCTTGTCTAATTTTTTAGAATTTTGAACTCCCATCCTAAGAGCCTCCTTTGTCAAAAAAGCAGTGGAGATGTGGAGGGAGGGAATTTAAACATTTCCCATTTTGAAGGATTTTATTTCTTAATTTGCTGAAGGACTCGACTGTCCTTGCGTTGAATGAAACGTCCCAGTGATTGAACTAGAGAGTCTGATCAAGAAGGATAACAACTCCCTAATAGTCTAGCTGGTTAGGATATCAGACTCTCACTCTGAAGACCCGGGTTCAAGTCCCGGTTGGGGAATTTACTTTTTGCATGAGAACTGAGCCCTTGATTTAAAATCTGACCAAATTATAATTTACTTTCTAAAATGTAGTGTATTTTTCTGATGAAAAAGAAAGTAATTAAATTTATTGGAGAGTCAAAGGGGGTTTTCGAGTGAATGTGACGAAAGATGCCAGGTGTGTGTCGAGGAAGAAGAATGAAACAAAGAGAGATTCGATTATGCTGGAGCGGGTGAAGATCTATTTTTTTGTAAATTAACCGCGAAAACAAAATATTAAACTCCAAATTTTATGGGGCAATTATTCCAGAACTTTTCTTTATTGTTTATGAGTTTGCAATGCATTCCGGCATTAGTTCTTCTCTTTAAAGAGGACAACCAATTTTCTTATATCATGATAATTCTTTCATTATTTCAAGAAAATCAGATAAAATAATTGTTATAAATATCTAAGCTCAGAATTTCAAAAAAGATTTCTCAAAAAACCGTCAATATCAATTTTCAAACAAAAAATGATTCCCCAACCGGGACTCGAACCCGGGTCTTCAGGGTGAAAACCTGATATCCTAACCAGCTAGACTATTGGGGAGTTGTTATTTGTTGAGTATCTGTTTCACTTATATAGGAAACAAATTTTTGCATCTTTGGAAACGCTCTACGAATCCAACCTTTCTCATACATTTGCAGTCAGCTTTGAATATCTCAAGACCATCCCTTCGTTTTCCAGGAGAGAGAGAGGGCTATATCAAGGGATTGAAGTTATGCAATGGGTTAAATAAGGCAAAGAAAAGCATGAGGAATAACAACTCCCCAATAGTCTAGCTGGTTAGGATATCAGGTTTTCACCCTGAAGACCCGGGTTCGAGTCCCGGTTGGGGAATCATTTTTTATCGAGCTGAATTGATTGATAAAAGTGTTTTTTTGAAGAGTGAGCGAAAAAATGAAATGAATTTATTTTCAAAAAATTAGAAGGGTTTCCTGAATTTTATAAACAATTATTGTTGAATTCGTTGCTTTACACTTTTGGCCTTTGAAAGTTAGATGGCTATTGTAGAGGACGAAAGAGAATAGAGTTTTGGAGGAGGGAGAGAATATTGTTTTTTTCATGATTCAAAATCCAAGGAAAAAATTTAGCGCGAAATTTTTTGTTTAATTGAAACAAGAATTTTCTGGGTTTAATTTCCAAGAAGGTTTTCTGGACTTTCGCGGTATCCATCACATTCAACCAAGACATTCTTACACGATCCCATCGCTGCTTTCTGATGTGTAACTAGACCTGAGGAGATGAGAAATTATGCGATCCGCCCTCCTTTTGGGTATAGACTGAGTTATAATAATTCATATGACAGAAAAAACAAAAGTATGAACCGAGTCTCTTGCGAATATGAGAACCTTGTTTATGAAATTAATAAAAAGTTGATTCCCCAACCGGGACTCGAACCCGGGTCTTCAGGGTGAAAACCTGATATCCTAACCAGCTAGACTATTGGGGAGTTGTTATTTATTCAGCTCTCATTAGTTAACTATACATGAGG
>Ga0182738_1004352_pt1 | contig 15699 bp, 12 predicted proteins | sample eDN5th30CBELigMG_FD_128876 | JGI IMG/M metagenome (GOLD analysis project Ga0182738, IMG submission 128876) | Enriched Miracle-Growth compost microbial communities from Emeryville, California, USA - eDNA 5th pass 30_C BE-Lig MG (version 2)... ... | reverse complement strand
TTAAAAGAGATTTCCCAGTTTCTTTTTCTGATGGGTTGACCAGAACTTTGAATGCAGCAGTTGTTGTTAAAACTTAAAAAAAACTTTTTTCTGTTATTCAGTTTTAAGAGACATTTAATTTATTTATATGGGTTTTTGAGATGAGAAATTTACGAAAGAAATACAGAAGAAAACCGATACTGGAATGACTCCTAGGAGCAAGGCTCTCGAAAAATTTGAAATTCTCCTTTCAGGTCGAAGTTTGCCAAAATTAATAAAAATATTTTACCGCCAAATCACAACTCGTTTTGAACTTGGTAAAAATAATTCTGTATGCTGAGAAGGTCAATTGCTTTTTTTGGAAGGGATCCTAAATCAAAATACATTCGTCTCTCCGGTAGGAGAAGTTTTTGTCGAGTTGGTTTTTTTTCGAAAATTTGATTATTAATTGATAGTTTTCAGGGGAAAAAAATTTATGAAGCAATTGTCTCAAGATGAAAGTCTGGGAAGAAAACTAAAGAAATGGGAAATGGGACTATTTAGGAAGTATTTGTCATTTTGATACTCTTTTCTACCAGAGTAGTTAAATTTTATTGAAGACGTGGCGGAATTTTTAAATTTTTCAATTTGCAATAAACGGAGTGTCACCTTGAACCTATGAAGAAAAATTTCAACATAGCTTCTATATTAAATCGATACCTCACGTCTTCTGAGGAACAAAATGAAAGTAGATCGGAAGATAGAGTTCCAATTCGAAATTCACAAGTTCCTTCGATAATTCCAAGCCAAAACTTTGAACAGGACCAAGTAGAAAGTTCAGATGATGAAGAAGAGAAGGTGGAAGTAAATTTTTTTATGAACCCTGCTCCTGGTGGATCACAACAAGTTGATGATGATGTTGGAGTTGGTCCTTCTGTAAATCATCATCAATCTTATGAATATGGGAATATAGAATACTGGACAAATACGACATTTCCCTGGACTGATCAGCTTTTGGCATCTTTGATGCAATACTTTGAGATTGACGGTTTTCGCCCAATTCAAAAGGCAACAATAAATGCTACTTTATCAAAAAGAGATGTGTTTTTATGTATTCCGACTGGGAGCGGAAAAAGTTTAACTTTCCAGCTTCCAGCTATTCTGAACAAGGGAGTCACTGTGGTTTTTATGCCGTTGATAGCTCTCATGCAAGATCAAACGAACCAATTAAAAGCTAAAGGCATTAATGTCCTGAATTTATCGGGCCAAGAAGGGCTTTACATGCAGAGTAAATACAAATCAATACTGCAGCAATTCAGAGAGTCCCTTGATAATGAATCAGCGACAATAAGAAGTTATCCAAGGATAATCTTCTTGTCACCTGAAAAGATTGCAATGAACGAAGCAACAGTGAACTTTTTGCGTGAAATTTATGAACTGGGGATGGTCGAGCGCTTTGTTATTGATGAAGCACATTGCGTTTCAATGTGGGGTCGAGAGTTTCGAAAAGAATATCTCAACCTAAAAAAACTGAAAACTGAGTTTCCAGGAGTACCAACTCTTGCAATGACCGCTACTGCTACAGAAGATTATCGTGAAGACATCATCGAGCAACTTGGAATGCAAAATGTCTTGTATTTTCAAAACTCGTTCAACAGAGAAAACCTGATTTTCGAAGTTATTCCCAAGAATAAAAAGGATGAGATCCTCCAAATTGAGCGATTTATTAATGAAAACTATCCAAACCAAAGCGGCATCATCTATGTGACCTGCAGGAACGATGCAGAGAGAGTTTCACAAGCCCTGATAATGCGTTATGGAATAAAATGCGGCTTTTATCATGCAAAAATGCACGACAAAATGAGGAAGGATGTGCAAAACGCATGGATGAAAGGAGAAATTCAGATAATTGTGGCAACGATAGCTTTTGGCATGGGGATCAACAAGCCAGATGTGCGATTTGTAATTCACTATAATTTGGCAAAATCGCTAGCTCATTATTACCAAGAGGCAGGACGTGCAGGAAGGGATGGGCTCGATGCTCATTGCGTTGTATTTTATGACCCAAATGATCGTTTTATTCTAGAATATTTTATCGCAACAAGTCAAAGTCTTCCAGAAGCCAAGAGAGACTCCTGTTGGGAGCTTTACAAGATGATTAATTATTGTGAGAGTCTTTATGCTTGTCGAAGAGTGACTGCTCTGGCTTACTTTGGAGAGGTGTTTGATAAAGCAGAATGCAGAGGATTTTGTGACAATTGTAGGGTGGCCAAGGAAGGTACCGTCGTTGATATGACTCCGGTTGCGCAAAGAATAGCAAGGGCATTGCAGCAAGCCAGAAATGGAGTTCGCATGGAGGAACTTCCAAGAATGCTTTCGGGAGCTGGAAAGAAATATGAAAACAAGGGAATTTTAGATGCTTCAGAAGTTTCAAGAGAAGATGTTAATGAAATTGTCAAAATCATGATTCTCAAGAAGTTTATTCGCGTTGATTATAGAGTTGTGCATGGCAAAAGGCGAGAAACTTTTGATAGTCGGGCACACATCAATCCTTTAACAATTGGCTTGCTTTTGGACGAAGGTGGAAATCAGCAGCAATGTAAAGTGGAACTGCTTCTCCCTTTATACTCAATCAAAGAAATGAAGAAACAACAAACTGCACAAAATAGGAAAAAATATAATAAACCCTCTCAACAACAACGAAATAACCAAAGCCAAGAGCCTTCTCAAGTGATGAATTATCAAGATGATGATGATGAAAGGAATCAACCGAAATTTAACAATTTTCCGAGATCAATAATGATGCAAAATCCAGCTTTATTTGAAAAAGAACTCGGAATAAGCAGTAATGAGGCTCAGGTCCGAGAAGCAACATCATCATCCTTTTTACCAGCAGTAGCAGATGAATTAGTAGTAAACAATGAAAACGAACATCCAAGCAACCAAAACAACCAAGATAACCAAGATAACGCTCCGAGGAACTTGAATTTTTTCAGCTTATTCCGTCGATTTGAAACTTTGAAAGAAAATATATCACGAAATGAAGCCCGTGGAGATCTCTCGAATTTACCTAACACAAACCCTCGATCTCAAGATTTGAAAAGGAGATATAACCAAATTGATAATGCTCCAAATCAAAACATCGAAAAGAAATTAAAGTTTACATTCAATTAGAAAAAACATTTTTAATATCTCTGAAAAAAGTAAAAAACAAACAAAAATATCTAGTATGTATTTATACAATCCAAATTATCATCCCCAGTATAATAAAATTATGTCTCTTTCGGGAAAGCGAGTTGGCAGATTTGGAAAATGACTTCTTGATGAATAGGTCCAGCATGATTTTCTTTGAGAGAATTGAGCAAAATTAGTGTATCTTCAAGCTGTCCATCTTCTCTAAAGACTTTACAAGCCACAAAGGTGACGTAGTGTCCGAGCAAATCAGCAATGAAAACTATTGGTTTGTCTCTGGCATTTAATGTTTTGAGAGTTCCGTCATAGATCCATTGATCAATTGTTTGCAATTTTCTCTTCCCAGAGAAGCTCTCAATAATGAATCTTTGTCCCTTAAATTTGACTTCTTCTCTTTCGAGCCTCTTTTTTTCTTCATGCTTGACGTCTTTCACAAGATTTGGGAACTCATATCCAACATATCGAAGAAAGACAAGGTTTTCTAGATCAGGGTGAAAGATTTGCATCAAATCACTAATTTCATATTTAGCAACCCAATCTGTAATATAGGCGCTTTTATCTTTTTTATAAATGAAATCCTGGGCATTTTCTTTCATGTATTCTTGTCTCTGTCCTTGCACAACTTCCATACATTTTTCAACTTCAAACTTGAGTAATGAGGGATCATGTAGTTGCTTCAGCCATCCTTCGACTTCAGGTATCGTTGCTGTGTAGCAGAAAGATCCAGCAACAATCGGAGCAACCGCAGAGACCATAAAACCACAAATAGACTTGGTTGTGTTGAATTCTTTGATTGATTGTTTGAAGGCTTTCCCATATTGATCAAGGACTTTAATTTCGCGAACCATAACGCCAGTCACTTTCACATTTTTTGATTCATGACTAAACAAGTATGGAGAATTTCTGATGATGTCCATTCAGGTTGATAGGTATTTGCGAAAAATTGAAGATTTTATTGTTATTTCGCTATTTTTTAAACGTTTTTATATGCGGGTTTATCTACTTTATTTGTTTATTTCTGAAGGTACTTATCTACTTTATTAATTTATGCAGGTACTCAAATTCAGAAATCAGCAAAAGCAGATCTTTTCTTTTCTTACCGTTTCTCAGAAAAAAATTGTTTACTCCTTGACAAATAAGAATTTCTTCAGTTTCATTCAACATTGAAAAACTTCAGGAAATTGTTGCTTTTGGACCTCAAAAAATTATGAAGATAGAGATCGAAAAAAGGAAATGATTATTCATTCCCAAAGACTTCAATCGAATGAACTGAATTTTTTTTTCCCATTTCTCTCTCCCTCTCTCTTTTTTAAGGTTGAAAATGAGAATTAAGCTCTTGGTTCTATGAGTCAAATTTTTTTCATTATCACTCAAGCCTTATTTTGGGATGGTCTTTTAAAAGGATAACAGTCTTCAATTTCTGTTTCCAGTATCGCGTGATTTTTTTTTTCTGAGGTTTTCATCATTTCGGGATGATTTTGGTGGAGAAGATTCCTTCAAAGTTCCTGATCATCTATCAACTTTGAGAATCTCTCGCAAATGACTTCTTATTGCTTAGGCTAAGAAAATGATGAGATTGAAAAATCTTAAGTAAATCTTTTCGTTCGAAAGATAATTATGACTTTATTCAAGATTTGAATCCAGAAGCATGCAAATACTTTGAAAACGCATAAAGATCATAACAAACATGAAACTTTGTTAGAGCTTAATCAGAGTCAGGAGTGAAAGCCTTAGAGGGTTGGTCTTGAACGAATTTGACAAAAGAGCTGGCGACAATTTGATAAGATTCGTGGAATTTACCGATGCAGTTGTTAAGTTCTTCTTGTTCTCTTTGTCCGATTTCTCTGTTGGCAGGGACAACTTCTTTGAAACATTGCTTGTAAATGTCTCCAGAAAACATATCAACAATAAGTTGGTCCATGATGCCTTCTTAGATTAGATTTGATTTAATTTTAAAAAGTAAAATAAAATCAAGCATCCAATCTCTAACCTAAAATCCGAATCCTTTCTCTTTGATGAATCAGGATTTAAGAAATGATGAAGGTTTTTGAAAAAATTAGAAAGGAGAAAAGTTTCTCATTGATTGGTATATTAATTTTTTTTAGTAGGGAATAACAACTCTTAGGTAGGAGGAAAGAGAAATACATTAGAATTTATACAAAATTTTTCCTCATATTTATTCAATAAGCTCAAACTCCATTCCAATTTGATCAACAGCTTTCAATAAAATTTCCTCGGTGGAGAGTCTCCAGTTTTCGACACGTTTTGAGATCGAAATCCAGAGGCGGCCATGATGGGGATCAGCTTCTTTACAACGTCTGAGGATTTCGTCAGCGTCTCTTTGCTGATTACGATCTTTGAGGAATTTATAATAATAGACCCATGCATCGCCATAATCACCATTAACCAAGACGCATCTTTCAAGCCACTTTTCAGTTTTATCAAATTTCTTTTCCTTCCAGAAGAGTTTTGCAACTGCAAGAATGACGTAAGGATCGTTATCGCAATTTTTCATGGCTTCCACACTCTTGGCTGTTCTCAAGTGACGAGGCTCAATTTCAATTGCTAAGGCCCAAAGCTCTCCATTTTTAGGACATTCTTGCAAGCCTTTGCTGAGCATGTACTTGGCACCTTTAGGATTACCATCTCTTTCTTCTAATTTGACAGCATAATACCATAATTCACTTGAGTTGGGATTTTTAATTCTAGCTTTTTCCCAGATTGATCTAGCTTTGGCAAAGTTTCCTGCTTTAGCGTCGAGTTCAATGAGGCAAATCCAGAGAGCCACAGCAGTTTTATTGAGAGTTGTTCCTTTGTCATAAATTTCTCTGGCTTCTTCTTTCCTTCCAAGTTTTTCTTGGATTTGGCCAGCAATCATCCAGAGTTTCGGGAAATTGGGGTGAGCTTTAATCCCTTCACTGGCCAATTTGAAAGCTTCTTGGTCATTTCCGACTTCTCTTTCGAGTTGAGCACTCTGCATCCAAACCTTGGGAGTGTTGCAGTTGTTTCTTGCAAGGACGTAAATTTCTCGGGCCCTCTCATACTGTCTGGTTTCTCTTTCGAGCTTAGCTGCTGCGAGATAGACATTTTCGCTATTGGGATGGACGCTAAAGGCTCTTGTCAAGACTTCTCGGGCTGAGTCGACACCGATAGTTTGCCATTTATGTTTAGCAGCCATGAGCCAAAAGACTTCATAGTTGGGACAATCCGTGATTGCTTGTTCTAGAACTTGATTCAGAATTTCGTTGTTACCATATTTCTTTTCAAATTCTATTCTAATAAGCCAGATACTCTGATGAGTTGGGAAAACCGAAGCAGCATGCTTATATAAGGCTCTAGCTGTTTCAAAGCATTTTTCAGGAATACAAGTTTCAGCATCCTCAATCCAGGTCTTTTCTTTTTCGTCTTCGTCAACACCAAGATCTGCGGTAGCACGGATGATGGCGTCGCAGGTGAGAATGGAGCCAGCTTTTTCAGCAGTTTGAGCTTCCTTGAGCCACTCTTCCCTACCCAGCGCGATTCCTTCTTTAGTGAGAACCTTGATACCTCTCTTGATGACAGCATCAACATTTTCAACGTTTCCTTGGGCCTCATCCAATTTTGCAGCATATACCCAGATCGAAAATTCTTTGGGGAGGGCCTTTCTAGCATCGTTGAGGACAACTCTGGCGTTTTCGTAGGTTTCTAGTTTTGCAAGAGCAAGCCACAATTCGAGTTGATTTGGAATACACTTGACAGCAGTATGAAGCAACTCTCTGGCCTCGTCTTCAGAGCCCAATTCAATGAGTTGTTTCCAGAGATCGAGATCAGTGGAATTATATTCAAGAGCTCTTTTGAGGATTTTTTTCTTCGTAGCATTTTCATTTTCTTTGTCAGCAGCTGCTCTCCAAATCTTGACCGAACGAGGCAAGTGGGTAACAGCCTTTGCGAGAATCGACTTGGCTTTCTCAGGAGGTTCTAAACGGGCAGCCTCGAGCCAGAGATCTTCAGAATCTTGACAGTGTTGCAATCCTTGAGCAATAAAGCTACGAGCTGCTTGGAGTTTTCCATCAAGCTCCTCAACTCTGGCGGCAGCAATCCAACTTGGTGCTACTTTAGGGTTTGTTTCTATGGCGCTTTTCAGGAGTAATCTTGTCTTTTTCCAATCTCCAATATCAGCATCAGAACCGAGTATAGAATTGCTGTTGAGGGAAGTAAGATAGCCCTTGGGGTCGACGACACTTTGGCCTGTGACAGAATCTGAGATTCTATCTAATTTGACCGAAATAACTGTGCTTCTGGCGCCTCCGAGCTCAGTCAAATTTGTCAGGTTCCCTCTGGTGCTTTCGGTTGGTGTGATTGAAGTTACTGTTTCGCTGTCCCTTCTTGCCGAGTCGAGAATTTTATCTGGAACAGGGATATACTTTTCAGCTCTCTTGACCTGCTTGCCTTTTGGGCCGCCTGTAGCGTCGGGAATGGACATCCAATCGTCATAGGAGAGAGTGGATAATTGACGTTTTGCATCTTTTAATTGTTCAGTAATGGTGGGTTTTTCCTTTCTGTATTTCTCCATTTCTTGTGCGTACTTCTTTTCTCTACGATCTCTTCTTCTGGTGTCCATGTAATTGTCAATTCTAGAGTATGCATCTTCAGCTTCTCGATCTTCTTCATCGTAATCGGCACCTCCTGCAAACAACGAGCCTTCATATCCAAGCCAGTTGTCGAATTTAGTATCACTGTAATCAGCTCTCTCGTCATCGTCACCACGGTTGCCGCCTGCAGCTCCTCTTCCCATCCCTGCAACGTAATTTGACGGAGGGGCACCAAAAGCAGGAGTATCGCCGCCCATTTTTGAAGGTCCGATATCGGAACGAGTAATAAAACCGATAGCACCACGACCCCAACCAGCAACGTAATCAGGAGGAGGGGCACCGAAATTAACTTTTTGAGGTGGAGGTATTTTAGGATTATTATTCATTTTGGATTTTCCTTGGAGCAAAGATATTTAAATAAAGACAAATATATAAATCTAAAAGAGAGAGTAAAATACACTCTGGGAAACAGGAAAACTGGGAAATTAAATTCCTAATTAAATCAAGTTTTTTTCGAGAGAGCAAAAATTTGGTAATTTTTAGAAAGCATAAATAGATAGTCAGAGGAGGAGTATTTTGTAACCATTACGAAATACTTCTACAGACAAGAGAATTTTGTCTATGAAAATGCTTGATCAAAGAGTTACAATAATTGAATTATAGAAATAAAACTGAAGTATTACATACATTTTACAAAGAATTAATAACTAGCTAATAACTCCGAGTAAGCAAAGAACCAAGTCAAGTAAAAGGCTTTTTTATTGGTCAAGGGTTGTAAATGACTTGTCTTTGTTTTGTGATTGCCCATTTTTGGAGTCAATTTCAAGGGCAATTGAATAATCTGATATAGCCAAGTCTAATTCTCCAATACTAAAAAAGAAAAAAATAAGAATTATGAAAATATTATCAATGATTACTTGTCATAGCAACAGCCTCTATTGAAATAAGCATTCGCATTGTTTTTATTTAATGAAATCACACTTGTAAAATCTTCAATTGCCTTGTGAAAGAGAGTTAGAATATTTTTTCGCTCAAAAAATTTTACATTTCGGTAGAGACCGAGTCTTTCATAGCAAATACCTCTGTTATGAAGAGCGTGCATATTTCGGGGATCGATGCTTAAAGCTTTAGTATAATCATCAACTGCATCTCTATATTTTCCAAGTTTGGCATAGCAATAAGCTCTATTATTAAATGTTTTATGATTTTCTTTGCTATATTGAAGTTCTTTAGTGTAACTCTCAATAGCTTTCTCAAAATTCTCGAGTTTTCTCCACACCAATCCAATATTGGAATAGATGATTGGATTTTTATCATCAAGCAGTAAAGCTTTATCAAAGTCTTCCAAAGCTTCCTTGAGTCTAAAAAAAAAGTTATTTTGAAAACACAACCAACTCATTACTTTCCCATATTTCTAAGACAGCAAGCTCTGTTGTGAATAAAGACAGGATTTTTAGGTTCAAGATCAATAGCTCTGCTAAAGTCTGCATAAGCCTCATCATATTTGACAAGCTTATCCCAAACAAGTCCTCTTCCGTTATAAGAAGGAGCATATCCTGGATCAATTTGAAGTACTCTGCGGAAAAAATTATTGTCGAAAAAATATCATTAAACTCTTACTGTTTGAAATATTCTAGAGCTTTATAAAGGTGATCACCACCCATTTTTTCCATCAAAGTTCCGAGGTGATGCATGGTATTGATATTGCTAGGTTGGAGTTTCAAAGCGACTTGATAATCATTTTCTGCGCTTTTCAAGTCTCCAAGCTTATCATAGCAGAAAGCTCTGTTGTAATAGGCTTTAAAGTGGCCGGCATCGAGTTCGATTGCTCTTGTGTAATCAATAATTGCTTGTTGGAAGTTCTTCTTTTTACGATAAGCAAATCCTCTGTTGTGATGGAAATCTGCCTTTTTGGGTTCAAGGGAAATGGCAATTGTAAAGTTTTTGATGGCATCATCATATTGATTTTTTCTGTCAAGGGATATTCCTCTATTGTAGTAAGCATATGCATTCTTTGGATCAAGCTTGATGGCCTTTGTATAATCTTCGATGGCGAGATTGAATTCTCCCATTTTATCATAAGCAAATCCTCTGTTGAATAATGCCTTGAAGTGATTTGGGAATATTTCGAGGGCTTTAGTATAGCAATCGATTGCAAGTGGGAAATCTCCTCTTTTTCTGGCTTCAAATCCTTGTGCATGCAACCACTCTGCACGAGCTTTGGGGTCTTTGGGATCAAGCTGAGGAGATTGGCCTCGAAGTATATTACTCAAATCATTTGAATTAGAAACGTCATATCCCTTTCTGTCTTTCATTCTGAAAGAAGAATTGCTGGAATCTTGTTGATAGCTGATTTCTGAAGAGCAGGAGATGGTATCGTCATTCATAGGTTTAGTCATAGATCTTGTGGTAGAATTCATAAAATTCATGGAGTTGTTGGTTGCTCTGAATGGATCATTGGCCAAGAATTGCGAGTTGTCCATTTGAAGGAAGTTGTTGTTTTGATCAGGGTATAGAAGGTCTTCTTCATTTTTATTACTCATCATTGGAATGAAAGGATTAACGTTCTGGCTATAATTATCATATGCAGTTTTTGGAGAGTTGAAATATTTGCTATTATTTAGAAGTAAGAAAATGTTTAACTTTATGCAATGTGCTTACTTGTTTGATCCGCCATAATTGCTCATTATATCTGAGCGGTCTCCCTTCGTTGAACTTCTTCTCATCAAGATGAATTTTTTGGAGCCTAATTCTCCATCTTTTTCTAACGCCATGTGGTAGTCTTCAATAGCTTTCGCAAAATCTCCCTAATTCGGGTCCGTTTAGATTCAAAGAAAATATCCTCACTTTTCTATTTTGGCAGGCGCCTCTAGCAAATGCTGCATTGACATGATTGGGGTCGAGTTCGAGAACCACAGTGAAATCTTCGATACCCTTATCGATTTCCCCAAGTTTTTCGTAGGCACAGCCTCTAGTGTAATATGCTCCAACGTTTCTTTGATCAATTTCGAGCAAAGTGTTGCAATCACTGATAGCTTCTTGATATTGGCCCTTTTTCATGTATGAAGAGGCTCTAATAAAAAGAGCTTTTCGGTGAGTTGGTTCGATTTCGAGTTTCTTTGAGCAAATATTGATCAGATTATCGACATTTATACTCTAAACCAGGGATGAGTGTTTGAGGTTTACGGGGAGGAAATTTTGAAAGGAAGAAAAACTCTTTGAAATGAGAAATCAGATTCAGGCAAAGAACAAATGCCACTCTATTCTTTATCTGAGAATTTGTTTCTTTTTCAGAGAGTAGGTGAGAGAGAGAGTCCCTTTCATGGGTTGAAAAAGGAAAGATTTTTTACTTGTCTAAATGAAACATTCGCCCTTGAATAATTAAGTTGCTTTTCAGCAGAGTTGTTTAGGGTCAGGAAAGACATGCTTGTATTCATATTGCTCGGATTCATTGCGTAATCTTGGGAATACTCAGCCGTGGGTGTCTTTCGAAGTGAATCAAGCTTCTGGGTAGTTGTCCCAAATCCCCCATAATTTCCACCTCTATTTGGAGACATCATGTAGGAATTGCTTCGAACGGAGTCGTTCATAGGAGCTAAACATTTATTTCAGATATGCTAGAAGCCGATTCTTACGATTATTAGCATTTTCGTCTGTGTACGTTGAAAGCTGATCGTCAACAGAAAATTGTTTTTCTTTACGGCGAGACATAACTTCTATAAATGGCGTTTAGAGCAAATTGAAGGAAAAAAGAAATGGGATTGATTTCAAAGTGAGTAAATCGTCAAGACATACCTCTGTAAATTTGCTGTTTGAGAGTTTCGTTACCTTGGTTCTCCAGACGACTCATAACAAGAAAGCTTTCTTAAAAAATTTTGAATTATTAACAAGTTATCTTCTAATTTTCCCTTGAATAAATCCAGTTAAAGATTTCTGATATTCTGATAAAACAAATGGTTATTGAGATGGAGACGATCTCAAGAATGTCGTGTTTCTCTCTTATGATAAGGCTTGGAAAAGAGAGAACTCTCTACTTGTAAATGAGGGAGCGGTTAGAAGGAAAAACCAATAAACTCGTCATAATAGCGTTAGATTGAAGAAGAAAGGAAAAGAGAGATTTTTGAAAGAGGAGAAAGGAAATTTGATAATGTTATAATAGACACATAAAAGAGACACAAAAAGAAAAAGTATTTGGAAAACTTATGAATTAGGGTTTGTAATTGCTATCCCATGTAATTGAAATATCAGAATTTGGTAACGCGTTTCTCATCATAGAGGTCAACTTTTCCCATGTGCCCTTATTGATAGGATTGCTTTAAAATATCAAATGAGTTGATTTGAAAAAGAAAAAATTACTTGGCAAAGAATAGCATGATTGATCGAAGGTTTTTGAGTTCAGCTATTGTAGAACCCAAATTACTAACACCAACTTCGCTTATTTTATTTCTATCGAAGGTGAGATGAAAGGAATTTGCGATTTTGGAATACCCATCAAAACATAAAGTCAATTCTCCAATATTATCCAATTCTCTCAAAGATTGAGATATAAAGTTAGCTCCAATGTCTGTGAGCTGATTGTCTGAGAAATCCAAAGTGAGATATTCTAAAAGAACCAAGTCGCGAATAGCAGAACATAACACATTGACTCCATTGTCAGTAACTTTATTTGCTCCGCTATGAGGGTAAAAACTATAGTTGTTTAAAAACAGGTTACCCTGAGAAGATCAAAGCAAGGGAATTGAGATTTGATGATTTTCTCATAAAATCTGCAAGTGAATAAACTCCAGTATCAGACACTGATGCTCCATGAAGGTTCAGAGCAATAGTATTAAGATTTTTTAAATCAATAACTCCTTTGGAAATTTCTTCAATACCAATATCAGTCAGCATATTACTATGAGAATTATGATGATGGCGAATCTCAAATGAGTTATTACTCATAGAAAGAGAGTGTGATTGCCGTCAAATTTTGAAGCTCAGAAATGGCTCGAGCTATATAACCTATACCAGCATCTGTTATCATTCTACGGCCTCCGCAAATATTGAGTCGAAGAGAACTGAGATTTGTTAATTTTCTCAATGAATTTGAAATATATTCTGCTGCTTTATCAGTCATTGAATTTCTACAAGAGAGAGGATAAATAAAAAATGAATTGATTTAATACTCATAGAAGCCAAGGGTGAGAGCTTGAAGAGTTGAAAGAGAATCGAGAGATCTGCTTATCAAATATGCTCCTTCATCATTTGCCTTTTCTCCTGACGTCGCAAGTGTCAATCCTATCAATTCCTGCATCTGTCCGATAGCCGATGACATTGCTAAATGTCCTTTTTCGGTCAATTTATTTTTTCCACTGAAAACAAGAATTAGGGTTGATGGGCTTCAAAAATTACCAGCAAAGTTTGAGTAACAAGTAATTGAGACGCTTCATATTTCCAATAGGCTGGCAGAGAGATATGGCTCCAGGATCAGTCACTACATTTTTCCCTCTAAAAATAATTGATTAGACAAAGTGTTTCCTGAGATCAAAGAAACCCGCAGAAATTTAACCTCAAGTTGGTTAATTGAGAAAGGTGTTTGAGAGCTTCGCCAAGGCAATTTACTCCATCATCTGTGATGCTATTATGACCACAACACACATTAATAAATAGCATATCGAGTTTTGGGAATCCCACAAGAACTTCCGATAATAATTTAATCGTATCATCAGTCACACAATTCTGTCCTCTAGGGAAGGAAGATGAGTTATGGGGTATTAAAATTAGAGAAGTACTCTGAAAAATCAATGAGTAGGTTGGAAATTGCAGAATGTTTTTTGATGCATTTGAGAAGGAATAATGCTCCTTGATCACTAATATGGTTTTCTCCTCTTCAAAGGGAAGTTAACAAAAATTATTTATTCTCAGAATATCTACCCGCAAAAGTCAAAGGTAACTGAAATGAGATTTCGTATATCTGAAACAACTCTTCCCAAAGCTACTGCAAGTTCATCATCCATTTCATTTCTATCACGAATTAATTTCTTTTCTCTTCAAATACTTACGAAACAATTTCAAGATGGGTGATTTCAGGATTGTTTATTTTTTCGAGATCTGCGACTTTATTGATTGAAACCGATAAGATTTGGTCTTCTTCATCATTTTCCCATTCTCCCATCGGAGTTTCGCCGACGTCATGATCTTCAATGATGTCATTATTCAACTTTGCAGGTTCTGGTTTTTCTTCCTCTTCTTGTTCTGCAGGGATCTGAGACCAGTATTGTTTGCTTGTTTGGATTGTTTTAACAAGGGATTCTGCAATAGCATTTTTCTCTGAATCAGAATATGCCACGAGCCCAGAAGTGATCTGAGAAAGAAGGGTTAAAATTTTGGTTTTTTTATACAAAAGATACTTTCTCGATAGAGCGAGGGACTTTGAAGGCATATTTATTAAAGACTTGATTTAAGGGTTCACAAACGCTCTTTATGCAAAGCTCTGATATTGCCTTTCCATTTGGAGGAACAGGAGGAAGTATTTGATAAAATCTTTGGAGCGTTTGGGAAAACTGAATCAATTCGTCATTCTTTTTTTCTCTATTCATCAACTCCTGGCAGAGCTCGTCGAGATCTTTCATTTGCTTGACAAAAGATTGGTACTCGAGCTCTGTTTTGATTTCTTGTAAATCCTCTTTGATTTTAAACTCGTTGGTCGATTTGAGTTGGTTGAGTTTATCATTGCTTTTAAACAGTCTCTCAAACTTGACATTAAATAGGTCATATGACTGGGTAAAAATGTCTGAGAGAGAATCGTATGATTTAATAATTTGATCTCTTTGTTCAGTAATCATTTTGGTGACTTCATTAATGATATCGTCAAACATTTGAGTGATGCCTTGGGTTTCCTTTTCAATTCTCTTTTTAAAAGTGACAACATGCTGCTGTTTGAGATCATAAGCTTGAATTAGGCCAGGTGATGGTTCAGGACTTTCCAATTGTCCTGGAGTCAGCTTTTGAAGAAACTTTTCAACGAATTCTTCAATATCCGAGGGCTGGGCCTGTGGATTTTTCTTTTCAAGTTCTTTGAGGCAAGTGTTACAGAAGAGAGTGTAGTTGTTTTTTTGAGTATCAAACAGGAAATGAGAGATGACAGTCTGAGGTCCGAATTTTTTGTGTTTGCTATAATGACAAGGGATAAAAGGGAAGCTGATCTCATCAATAAATTGATTTGAAACGTTGCTTTCATCATGGCTTCCTTGCATTTGGAAATGATCTATTTTGCCATCTAATAAAGACTCCATAAGCGAAAAGATGAGAAGATCGTTGTTAATTATTTTGGTTTGATTGAAATAATAAATGCAAAAAGTGTTTTTTAGAAAATAGAAATTTCTAGGGTTTTTTATGACTGGGATTACTGAGAATGCGGGGAAAACCTGTCATCAAGAGACTCATAAAATTTTCAAAACAAAGAAGAGATCCTTCTAGAGGGAATTTCACTTCACCGAAGGAAATAATATACAGGTCTCTTTCTTTCAATGAGAGTTGACTTGAATACATGAATACTATTTTTGGGAAATTTGTTTTTCATATCAAATAAAATGATCAAGAGAATCTTGACAAGAAATAATGCGATATCGAGACTGGAAAAGGGGGAGCTTGAAAGAATTTTTTTTGGAATTTCCAAATTTTTTCTCAAGGGGGGAAAAAAATTCAAAATTGGATTAACCAAAATTTTTTAATTCTTTTTCGAAAATAAAATTTTTGAGATTTTTCGTTTTTTAATGATGAAAAATTTCATTTTTTTTGTTGTTGGAAATTTGAAAAAAAAATTGTTCATTTAATTAATTTTAATTAAAATTAAGAAAATGTTATTTTTTTTTTTTAATAATAATTTATTTTTATTAATAATTTTTTTATTTTTAAATTTAGATATTTATTATATTTTTTTTTTTTTATTAGAATTTTTATTGAAATTTGATAGTTTTTTCAAAAATTTTTTTTTATT
>Ga0182738_1004350_pt1 | contig 15704 bp, 3 predicted proteins | sample eDN5th30CBELigMG_FD_128876 | JGI IMG/M metagenome (GOLD analysis project Ga0182738, IMG submission 128876) | Enriched Miracle-Growth compost microbial communities from Emeryville, California, USA - eDNA 5th pass 30_C BE-Lig MG (version 2)... ... | reverse complement strand
TCGCAATATAAGATTTTATCCTATCACCTCATTCTTTAAAAAATTTCTTCATAATCTCACCATAAAGGTGATCTTTCTCATTTAATAGAGAGAAGTTTCCTTCAAAAGTTTTTCCCTTTCTAGCTTTCAAATCCATTTTGAACGCTTTCTTAGAAATTTTCATGATTTTAAGAATTGAAGAGCCTCAATCTCTCAAAGAATAGAATAAACGAGACAGACATCGACCTGTTAGTTGTATCTAAACCAATGCAAAGATCAATTGAAAATTTCCAGTTACTATGGAAGATTTTAACAGTAACAATATTCATTTCATTCTTTTCTATTTTGAATGTTTCATTTAAACTCACATTGAAGCCCAATTTAAGAAGGATTAGCTTGAAAAGTCCACAAACTATAAACTTGATTAGAACTAAATCAATAGAAACTCATCTTTGATTTCGACAAGTTTATTGATGATGTAAACTTTCTCATTAATGTCTATCAAAAGTCTTCGAAACCTTCATTGAAACTCGAGATCTCAAGGGATCATATTTTCAAACAAGAAACACTGAGAAGACTCGAAGGGTCAATACCTTTCTTTAAAAATCCATTCTTTTTATTCAAGAAAAAATCTGAAAATAGAGAAGCCAATGAAAGCAAAAGTTTAATGGAAAATTTCCAGACAGTATATTTGGGATATTCTGCATGAAAGCTTCTCTCGAATACATTGAGAGAGACAGGTAGCGAATCAAAAGAAAAGGAAAAACATGAAAAAATCGAAGAATTTGCTCGAAGAATTTTTGAACCTTTTCAAAAAAGTGATATTTTGGCTGATGATACCTTTCGGAGATAGAGATTAGGCGGAAGGGGATTGATAATGAAAGTTTATTGACCCTCAAAAAGCACATATTGAGAAAGCTTTAATTTCCTCACTTCTTTGGGGCTCTTTTTTCAATCCAATTTCTTCTTCAAAAAATATTTGGGATTTTTTCCTAAAAATTTTTCTTTTGTGAATGAAATCTTAAAAAACGTTTCGAGAAATTTTCTTTCTTTTATCTAGTCAAGTATTTCAAAGATGGATGTCTCTTTTTAAAAAGCTCATAGTTTGGATATTTTGTGGGAGTTCAAAATCTGTGTGTGCTAGGCTTGATAATTTTTTTGGTCTTTTGAAACTTCAGGTGAACCATAAAAAACTCATGAAAATTTTTCAGAAACAAAAAAAAACCACGAATTTTGTTTTCTACTTATTTCAAAAAATTTGGAGGAAAAATTTCTCCAGAGTTCCCAATGAATTCTCCAATTTTTACAACAGAAAACTTTCCTTATCAAACTCCAGAAATTAACAAAAAAATCCTTTAAAAAAAAGTTTTTGGAATTATCAAGAATTTTCTTCTGGGGAATGAATGATCAGATGCAGGGATCTTTTGACAAAAATTTTTCTGCGATGAATTCCTCTTTATCAGCTATTCACTTGAAACTCTGACAATGACATAGCACACAAAAATGAGACAGACTTGTGGTGCTTCGGGTATTATTTATTTTTCTTGACTTGAGAAATTGAATTTATCTTGGAAAATGTTCTCTTTCATCTTTGATAACAAAGGTGAAATTTTTATCCTTTGCATTTGAATTATTTTTCTAAACCCTGGAAATAATTGATCAAAAGAATATTGAGGTTTTTGGTTTTTTTAAAGTTTTAAGGTAATTCTTTTTACTGCTTCGATTTCCTCACAATGAAGAACAAAAAGAAGCCAAAAAAATTTTCCATTTTTTTGAATTCTGCGAAAAAAAGTTTCCAAGTTTTTCTCATTTCTTTTTTTTTTTTTCAGTCGAATATCTAGCCCCCTAAGTATGGAACGTATCAATATCAATACCTCTAGAAATGAAGCTTAAAACCCCTTGACTCCGAAAAATTAAACACCCAAATTCTTAGCAAAACTTTTACCAGACATCTTTCCATTTTTTTTCAGCTGGAAAAAACTTGTTTGTTTTCCACTTAAAAACAAAGTTTCGGCGAGGCTTGTCAATCTTTCAGAAAATAAAGCTTTCGGTCTATGAAGCGTTTTTTTTTTGAACTAGGTGTTGTGAAAGCATCCGAAAAACTAATAAACTCAAATTGCTTATCCTAATTAAGTCTCTATTTTTAAAAAATTTGTCCACTATTGAAAAACGAGATGTATTTTGATATTTATTGTATTAATAGAAATCTTGGACACGGATAATGAGTTTTCTAATTTAGAAAGTTCATAATGAAGGTCAGTATTATTTTCTGAATCTTGATATGTTTCGTGTTTTTCTTTTTTTTTCTCTGCTTTTCTGTGATAATCATTTCTTATATTATCTACGGCAAATACCAGTGACGTTATTGATATTATATTTTTGTTTTCTAAAAACTAATAAATTTCTGAAATAAAGAAAACGCATTCGTGAATTGATCCTTTTCATCTTTGTCTCACTCCTTCAAGACTGATGACTACTCATTCTCTGAGACAAAATGTTGTGCTGCTCTTCAAACTCTTATATTTTAATTTGAGACCATTAGACGCAAAAGAATGCCAAAAAATCTGTTTCTGATGAAGATAATTTTTCAAAAAGGGCTCTATCCGTATGCTTTCAAAACACGCCCAAAATTATTCTAAGCTTATACGGATATGCAAAAATTAAACTTTGAAGATTTTTGGATCGGAAACAACGATCTCAAAATTTTTCTCAAAGGTGTCTTTCTTGAGATTTTTTTCCCCACCCTACTTTGGTACATTTTTGGCTCTCAAAAATCTACTTGAAAACTCTTAACAACGGAGCATTTGAAACGTCAAAAAATTTTGAGATCATACCAAAATCAAGAGATTTCATGGTAATTTCGCATAGAATAAAGACATCCTGGTTCTGCAACTTGAAAAATTTTAACTTCAATCCGGATATCGTTCGTGGCAAGTTTGGAAAGCAATTCCTTTTTTGAAGAGGAGTTCTCTTGGAGGAATTGAGATCTAGCTATCCTTCAATAAATTGGTTGGAAATCTTCATGATATAGACATCTACAGTTTGATAGTGCCCTTCTCCTGCTCATGCCCAAACCTCAATGTTAGATTGTCCTCTGAAATAATAAATAATCTAAAGGATTTACTTTTTTTCGACCAAACAAAACAAAGAAAACCTAATACTGTAAAATACTTTGACTTTCGGTATCCACAAAATTCAGTTCCAGCAATTTTCAGTTCGTTTCAAGATTTTTACCGAAAATGGCTGGATGCTGAAATTTCATGTTGATCCCGAATATATCAAAAAATAAATCTTATTGATTTTTTTTTCTCCTCTTTATTAAATAATATTATTTTGCAACGTAAATAACGGATTTCTACATAAAAGTAGGAGTTATAGAAATATTCATAACTGAACACCAATTATTGGTGCATTTTTTTAAAAACCGGAAAGTATCCTTATCCTGAAAATTAATGTTTACTGAAAAGTAACGTTTCAAAATTTCAAAGGAAAAACCGAAAATTCGTGTCACACTGAAAAATGATGTTTTCTAGAATTGAAAAAATTGCGTACCGAAAGTCAAAGTATTTTACAGTATTCATTAACCTTAAGATGCTTCAGATGCCTTCCAGAGCTTGAAATTCATGTGACGACAAATTTCTAAAGGAGATAAAACGATTTTACTTTGATTTTGAAGATGTTTTTTTGGTTTGATGGTGGAAATTATTCTTTGCAAAAATAATCCCAGTGATTTTCTGAAGGCTATCGGAGAAAAATTTCCAAACTTTGGTACTTGCAAATCAGAAAAGAATTGAGTTGTTTTTTAACAAGAGAACAATAGATCCAAACAATATTTTCCTTTGGGGATAAGGTCTCTCAAAACCAACCTCTTCTAATCTAAATGAGTTGAGCTCATTCCAATAAAATGAGAGTTTTTCAAAAGTGAAGTAAAGTGTTTTTTTTTTGAAGTCAGGTTTTATTAGCTTTCATATGTATGGTTTTAATTCATCAATAAATCTCTATAGAAATATGTTTATAAATTTTTTTCAAATCCTATTTCAATAAATTTTTTCAATTTCAAGAGGGGACTTTCATGAGTTGTAGCTTTTGATAAACTTATTTCGATAGGCTTGAGCAAGAGCGTCACCATTTCCTCCATTTTCTTGTCCAACTTGATGCAGGACAGCCTGCACGACAAAGTCTGTCAGCATTGCTGCTCCATGTTCTGAGTTAATATCTAAAAACTTACTATTTCCTCCTGTAAAACCAGCAATCTCTTCAAAATTTCTTCGTGCAGCCTTGGCGACATAAAATGCGTGAACAGGAACATTATTCATTTTTAGCTGCTGCAACTCTGTAGAGTAGAATGTTTTCTTTGCAAATTTTGTACTTTTCCAATATTTTTCCCCAAGTCTAGCTCTTTTCGAATTAACTTCTTGTTCAGTATTTGCGGGGGCATCACCTATGATAATGATTTGCGAAATACTGTCTCTTTCATTTTCACAATTCGCATGCCAGAGTCCAATCTCAATAGCCTCATTCCCCAATCCTCCAGTTGCTCTGATCTTTTCCATAAACTTTCGTAGACTATCGGGCTTTGTTTCCCAAGGTGAAAATTCAAGAAGTTGACCTTCTTCGCAATTATAATTTCGATAAACAGCAAATTGAATGAGGAAAGAATCCTCAGTAATTCTATATTCTTTTAGAATTGTACAAGTACGCTCAAACATCGTCTGAACAGTATTTTTCGCGTTATGTAAGAGCTGAATCATGGAACCAGTTGCATCCATTAGAATAAGAGTTCGAGATTTGTGAACCTCTGATGCTCCTTTATTTTCAGAAAGCAAGAAATCTTTAATTTCTTCGAAATTACCAGAATCAAGAGCTTTCAGGAACTTCAGACCCTCAGCGTGATATTGACTAGCGCTATCTACGGAATCTTGATTCTGGGCATATTGTGATTCGAATCGCTGTTTACGTCGATCATCAATCAACTCATATAAATTATTATAATGCTTTTTCCCGACACCTAGAGCACCAAAGACTCTTGCAGGGAGGCTGATATTATTGTGGACATTTTCAATGTCTTCACTCCTGATCAAAAATTCTTCTAAGCTTGGTTCAAGAAGGACCATGCTGTATGATCCTGAATTATCTTGTCTTGCTGTTCTTCCTTTAATCTGAACTTCTTCTGCTATATCTTCTGAAACAAAAGTTTGAATGACATGGACACCACCATTAGCCTCAACAACCTGATCGTGGCAAATGAAATCCGTACCTCGACCAAAAGTTCGAGTCAAGAAAGTAATTTGCCCAGAGGAAGTAGCTCGCTTAATTCTCGTCTGTCTTTCCTGAAGATCAGCCTCTTCAGTTAAATAATCAATATTGTCTTTCATTTCTCTCAAAACATTTGATTCAAGGCATTCTTTGAGTCTCTTTGCTGATTCAAAAAATACTAAGACAGCTCGCTTTCCACTCTCTCCTGCAAGTTTAGCTTTAATTTCTTTCAAGATTGTCACATGATAATCGTTTTCATTTTCGATACGGATGTGATCTTTAGGTTTAAAATCAAAATTATTTTTTCTGAAAACAGAAGGGACAAATGTGTTCTTTGTAATTCTATAGACTTTTTCAATTATGTTTCTTTGTGCTGGATTCAATGTTTTGAGAGTGCCTGTGACGCCCATAATAAAATTGAACTGCTTTGGAATTTCGGAATAGGAAAAATGCCCACAATACAAGAGAATATTTTTGTTTTCATTTAAACTTTCTTGGCTGATCCTTCCTCTTTCGTGTTCAGCATAATAAGCAAATAAGGTTTTGTATCGATAAAAGATACCAAAAGAAATTTTTTCATGTTCTTTGTATCCTATTTTATTATCTTTGACAACATAGTCATGAGATTCATATTCTTTCAGATCAAAGAGCATATTCTTGACAGCTTCTTTAATTAAGACTTTCCAATGGCCAAATCGATTCAAACAGTTTTGGTATTCTGCAGTTTTCTTTATCAAATTTAAATTTATTGCAGAACTTCTCCAACTCTTCCAAATCCAATCAGTGAGAGCTCCAATCGTAGGATCTTTCAAAAAGGTACATGGAGTATATAATCCTCCATAAAAATCTTTACTAAAGAATACATCAACCTCGTCAATAAGTAAAATCCTTCTTCTTTTTGGCTTCTGAACCTGTTGAACTTTCTTACTTGATGCTTGTGACACTATGTCTCTAACCTTTTGTCGAATATCTCCATTTTCATTTAAGGCATCTTCACAGAGCTTGTTAAAAGTACCATAATGAATTTCCTGAGAGACACTGAGTGCATCAAATAAATCTCTAAAGGCTCTATGATCTCTTTCACTTAAATATTGACTGTAACATGCACAGCTAACTTCAAACCCGAGCAAAGCCAAAACTGAAGCAGTTGCTGCGAGTATCACAGATTTCCCCTCGCCAGTGCTGATCTCAATAAGATTATTTTGCATTACTTCTTTTTTATCTCCAACACCCAGCAAACGGAATATGGATATAACTTGGGCTGCATGTGGTTGTAGTAGATAGGTCTCTTGATCACCTAAGCCTTTGGCTGCATAAAAATGCTCTGGATGCTGAAGGGTCCATATTGCAAAAATATGTGCAAGCAGCTTCGGAAGCTTTACAACAACGTCAAAGCCCAAGGAGTTGTTTGCAGAGAGCTCGCCAACATCATGGCATACGAGCAAGCGAGTATTTGCAATGATTTCGCTCAAGTCTGGTTCCGGCTTTAAATACGACTTCACTAAGCCTTTATATATTTCTTCAAACTCAGTATATCTTTTCAAAATTTTTCCCTTCTCAATTTCGTTGCCACCTAAACACTTCAGAACGTAGTCAATACCATGCGATTTTGTTTTTGTATTGAAAAGCGATAAAGTAAAACCTTGGAAACATGTGTAATCTTCTAGGATGTGCTGTCCAGTTCCAGTTTTATCTTGGTTCAATCGCTGGCCCAAGTGCGTCAGAGCGGCATTTCCAAATTGTCTTTTGTATGTTTCGAGCGTTTCATTGATTTTTTCATCAATTTTAACTCGAAATAGTTCAAGATTCATTGAGAGGATCTTCATATTTATGAGTAATGTAGCGTTGTTTTCTAAGGCTGTGGGTGTTTTCAGGAGTGCAGGAATCCATTTAGAAAATTCCGCAAAGAAAAGGGTTTCAACGTTTTCGAAAGCCACATTAGATTGCTTGATACTCATCTTCATATATTTTCCAAAGGTAATTAGATTGCTGCAGGAAATATGAAGATTATCACAATTCTCGCGGGAAGGGGAACCTTTTTCAAATATGCTTTGGACTGATTTTGCAGCCAGTTTATAAACTTCTTGAATTTTTCCTTGCAATATTTGAAGAGTTACATTGATTTTTCCTTCAATATCAATTTCTAAACTCTCAACCGATCTTATTTTTAATAAAAACTCAAGCTTCATGTTCAGCATCTCATAGAATTCTTCTCGTGACTGGTTAAAGCCTTTTGTTTTCTCGTTTATTAATTGCTCAGTATCTAGCTCATTTTTAGTCTTTTCTATTCTCTCTAAAATTGATTTTTTCATATTTGCATAGGTTTCGACTTGACTTGAAGCTGTTGTCAATTGACAAAAAGAATCATCGATCTCAGAGCCTTTGAGAGAATACTGTTGAATTGACTTTATGATTGGCTCCCAAGTTTTTGCTGATTTCAAAATTTTATTCAAGGCCTCAATATCGAGTTCCTTCATGATAGCTTCGTATTGATTATTGTGCTCTTTGAAATACTTAATAAGGATATTGTTGATTTCGATGAACTTTTCATTAAAAGCTTGAGGAAAGGAGTCAGTTAATTTGATATTCTGGGTCTGACACTTTCGAAAGAGATCGTTAAAGTCAAGGAGAGCATTCCAAGCTCCTTTAATAATTGTGGAATCTTGTGGGAATATTGCTTCAATGATCTTGAATTGGGATATGAATGAAGAAAATATATCATTGAACTTGACTTCTAAATATTTCATTAATTCTGTCCAATATGAAGATAAAGAGGAAAAGTGGCCACTCAGATGAGCTTTATATTCGGACAAAACTTTAATTTTCGGAAAAGCCTCTTCCATCTGTTGGGAATCGAATTTCTCCACAATCTCAGATTTTAACCTTCCGACTTCTTCAAAAACATGTTCTCGAATTTGTTTTACAGAGGAAAACTGCTGAGCATTTTTACACTTTTCAAGAAAAGTAGACACGACTTGCAAATCAGTCTCTTTCTGCAGAATCATCTTACATCCTTCTTCATGGTCTAATTTCGCTCTTTGAATTTCTTCTTTGCATCTGTCGATTTGAATTTTTAGGATATCTTGCAAAGATGTTGGCAAGAAACTAAACGCATACTCAACATTTCGAAGTTGGTTATTTGGGAAGTCAAAGCACTCGCTTTCTTTTGCTGCAACTAAATTTGAGCGAAAGTTTTGGAGAATGCAATCTTTTATATTTTCCTGAACTTCGCTATATTTTTGGAGTGAAAATTCTGCCTCAAACTTATCGAATTTATCAAAAATATCTTTTGGCTGCTGATTTGCATAATCTTTAAGCTCCAATGTTTTATATAGATCTTGGAGTTTATTGAGATGGCTTGCTTCAAGTTCATCAAGAGCTTTAAACTCATTAAGTACTCTCTCTGCACAAAACGAGCCAAGGTCGTCGCATATAATGCTCAGTACCTGCTTTTGTTTGTTCACTTCATAAAAACGAGATTTACTAATGCATCCTTTGATACTTTGCAAAAGCTGAATTAACCCTTCTTCAACTTTCGCTTTCACATTATTTTCGCACTCCTTCAAGTCAGTAAGAACTTTGGGATCTAAGAGATTTTGAACATAATCTCCAGCCATTTTGATCAAATTCAAATTTTTGACAATAACTCTGATCTTTTCAGGAGTAGCGGTCCCACCGGTTGCTGTGAATCGTGCTTGGATTTTTGTTTGCTCGATCAAAGTTTCCAAAGAGGTGTTCAAATCATAATGTATTTTGGTTAGATTCTTTTTATAAGCAGCACTGTCTAAATCCTCCCATTGAGTTATTACCCAGGCCAAATTCTTATAATTATGAGTTGCAACATCTTTAAGAGCTGCTTCATAAGAATTTGGAACCTCTTTGTAAAACTGACTTTGATATTGTTTGTATATATTATAATATTTTCGAGTTAAGTAGTGGTCTAAGCGACTCAACACTTTTGCAATTTGGATTTGATCTTGCAAATCTTTGGACTCATGAGCATTTAAGAATTCTTCCATATTGTCAGACATCAGATCAGCATTTTCTTCCAGTTTTCTCTTCCACTCTTTGAATAGCTCTTTTTCAGGATCAAAGGTTTCAAGAACTTTTGGGAAGTGGGTCTCCATATCGTACAACTCTTGGAACAATACATCTAAGCCTTCAATATTTTTATCTAAAAACAATTTCTTTTCTTTTTTTTTCAACTTGACTTCGTCATTCTGATTCACCAACTTTATTTCTTCCAAATTAATCATGATGCTTTCACTAATGTTTTTTTCATCTGGAGAAGCCTTCTCGTCGATTTTGAGGTCTAAACCTTCATCATAAATCATACTTCTCTCATTATTTGGGCTGGATTCTGAAGGCGCATATGTTTCTTGTTTGAAGTCAATAATATCTCCAAAGAGCTCTCTCATCCTATTATCGACATAGGTTCTACGATTTCGAAGGAAATTTTTAAAATTGTCAAATACTTCCAATGCTTCACCCCGGAGAGTTTTGACTTTTTTACAAGCGTCTAAATATTCAAAAATCTTCTCAATCTTCGCTAAATTTAAGCTTTCAGGTTGGGAATTCCTGCTTTCACACTTTTCCAAAAACTGTTTAATGATATGGAAATTTTTTTTGACCTTGTCATAATAAATATTCTTCAGTTCTTTCGTAGTTGAGGAGAGGTTCTGAAACAATTCTTCAAAGCTCTTCATTTTTTCAATTGGTTCGACCAAATTGTAGGCCTCAATAAGACTCTGACAATCTTCCATTCCCAGCGGAGTATCTTTTAACTTTTGTAAAGAAGATCTACAGTATTTTATTAAATTCTTCTCTACATCTTTCATCATGCTCGAGTGGAGATTTGGCTTATAGAGTGTGACCCATTTTGAGGCTTCCAATCCTTGTATATAATCACATAACTTTTCACAATTTATATTTGTAGCTCTTTGGAATATTAAATTCAGTTCGTGAGATACATTTCTTCTGAGCTCTTGAACAAACCCACAGATCGTTTCCAAAGTACCATGATAAGCATTAGAGGTTTTGATTTCAATGGCAGGAATCCTTCTGAGCTTCTCCATCTCCTTGAAAAACCCTTCAATACCACCAAAAGAGTCTTCTCCTTTTTCTTTAAACAATTTCTGTATTTTAGTATTGATAGAGCTAAAATAGTTTTCCAGCTTGTCGATTATCTCAGTGTAAATTGTTTCAAATTCCTCCAAAGGAATGTGGCTTCTCAAATTATAATCATTTTTTAGTGATTCTAGTTTAAAAATCCAGGTCTTAAGGTTTTCAATATCCTTATCTGTAAGTTCCGACTGTGTAAACAGAGGATAATAACTTTTTGTTGAGTTTCTGACTTGCTGCTTTAACTTATTTTTGAGTTCTCCGTATCTACCCAATTTATCATCTTTGTCCCAGTGATCTTGGAAGAGATTGATAGAGTTCAGAAGGACAGTGAGCCCGAGTCCGCATTTTTCAAAGTTTTCATTCTCTAGATAGTTTTTCAAGGATTTTTCGCAAATTTGGAACGAGCGCTCCAATATTTCATTCGCATCATCATAGTAATGTTTCATTTCTCCATAAACATTTGTGAGAAGTCGGATTTTATCTAGAGTCTTTTTTAAAGAATGGTCATCAATTTTCTTTTCTTTTGCTGATCTAAGCAAACTGCTCAACAAGTCTTTGAGATTTTGGATATACGCATTGCTATCAACAACGTCTGTTTCCAAATGCTCTTTCCGAATGAAATCTGCGAACTTTGCATGGGCCATGTCTAAATTATATTGTTCAACTTGATCCTGGTCCAATCCATTTTCTTCTTTTAAGCAACGGTTTATTGAATCTGTTGCTAAGTTATATTGCTCATTCAAATGTTTGCTAACACTTTGTGTACATTCTGCATAAACCTTTTCGACACAGTCTTCGCCGAGCAGTTTCAGCAACTTTTTCAGCTCATTCAGTTTAAAGCCTACGAGATCATAGGCAAATCTTTTCAAAGCATTCATAATTGTAATTTGATGTCTTCGTCCCTGCTCTTTTAAAGCAGCACGGGAAGCCTCATTCAATGAGAATTGAAACTCTTCATCTGGTCTTTGAATACTGCCTGAGACTGCTAAATCATCCAGAATCATTATTGCTTGAGCTTTATCGAGCGGATTAACAGCCCATACCTTTGCTTTAGCTTTTCTGAGCATAACAGTGAACAAACTTTCAAATCCTTTGTCAGACATTTCTTCTGCTGTTAATTCGTCTCTTACACTTAATAATGAAGCAAAAATGGATTTTTGTTTCTCTTCTGGATACTTTGTGAAAAGAAAAGAAACAGATTCCATATGAACTTCAATATTTGGAATCATTCCAGCTAAAATATGTGCTAGAGATTTCAAACCTTCGAATTTATCCCCAAGGCCCAGATAACTAACTAAAATAACTGGTTTTACACTTTTGCTCTTTTGAATGGCTCCGACAATACTCAGAGCGTTTGCAATATCGACCTCTGGACCAGCAGTATCTCCAAAACCTGGCGTGTCACACAAAACTACTTGACGTCTACTGATTGAACCAAGCTCTTTTAAATCAATAGGAATTGCTGTTATATATCTCGTCTCAGATTTTGAAGATGATAAGCTTGTCTTAACTCTTTCCAAATGATTTGTTCTCATCTTTGTGGGAGCAATGTAATCTACACCATTGACTGTCTTCACTTCCATTGTAGACCCTGCTAGGCAGTGAATTGTTGTTGATTTACCAGCTCCAGTTTTTCCAAGAAATAGGATGACATCTTTGCCGTCAATTAAAGTCGCAGCACTTTTACCGTAGCCAATCAATCGAAAGAGTTCTTGAAGATTTAAGGACCGAATCTTCTTTAAAACGAGATTTATCTCTAGCTCAGCTTCCTTCCATGCATTAGAATTGACATTAACTTCAATTCTATTAATCTCCTGCTGAACAAAAAGATCTTCGATTTTGATCCTCTCTTTTAACAATTCGAGTTCTCTTTGGATATCTTGATCAGTTGGACAATCAAGATCAACCTTTGCTAAATCCTCAATCTCCAAGGATTTAGAAAGACTAAAGAACTTCAACTTTAACAAAGATTTCTCTGCACAATCAGGGTAAAGAGAGAAATCATCTCTCAGATTTTTCATCTCATTCAGTTTTTTTATATGAGATTTCTCAATATCGCTTCCAAATTTCAGTTCAAGATCAACGCTTGAGATTTTCGTGTCAACAGGAATGCTCCCAGATTGATCAAACTGTTGATTTTGATTCGGACTCTCTTCAAGTATGGGGCTTTGAAAATGACTTTGTTTGATCTTTTGAATATTTTGAGCTATTGATTGAAGTTCTTGAAGATCCTGGACTTTTGACTCAAGTTCTTTTGCTCTTTTCTCTCTGTTCTTAGCACGGCTGTCAGCAAGTTCCTGACTCTTCTTCTTCAGTTCCTCATTTAACTCCTCCACACTCTCAAGCTCTTCTTTTTCTAAACCTTCTTTCAATTCCTTTTCTTTACGTTCCAAATCTTTTTGAATTGAGTTTATTGGGGGCCTTTGTAGTTCTTGAATGTTCACATAAAGAGATAGAAGTTCTTGAAGATCTTGGATTTTTGATTCAAGTTCTTTTGCTCTTTTCACTTTGTTCTTTGTACGGCAGGTAGCAAGCTCTTGACTCTTCTCCTCTAATTCTTCCTTCAACTCTTCCACATTCTCAAGTTCCTCTTTTTCTAAGCCTTCTTTCAGTTCTTTTTCTAATCGCTCCAATTCTTCCTGAATTAGGTTTGTTGGTGGCCTTTTGCGTTCTTGAATGCTTTCGTAAAGAGAAAGAAGTCCTTGAAGATCTTGGACTTTTGACTCAAGTTCTTTTGCTCTTTTCACTTTGTTCTTTGTACGGCAGGTAGCAAGCTCTTGACTCTTCTCCTCTAATTCTTCCTTCAACTTTTCCACATTCTCAAGCTCCTCTTTTTCTAAGCCTTCTTTAAACTTCTCCTCTTCAGATTCTAACTCTGTTTTTGAATTAGTGATCAAAGCTTGATTCTTATTTGCTCTCTCTTCTGAGTTATGGTTTGTCTGATAGCGATTGTCTCGGATCATTTCTTTCTCTTCTTCAAAATCTGTTTGATTCGTCACATCATCGTCAAATGAAGGGACAAAAAAGAGTGGGTTGGCATTTTTATGTTGCACCCCATTTCGTTTTTCAAAGTTCTTGTGTAAATCTTGTCTTGAATCTATTTAAATTTATTAATTCACCTGAATCAAAATATGTTTACTCTCGAGAAATTTCTCTTGAGAAATCTCATACTCACTATTTTCGTTTTCTCTACAAGAAAAGGTGAGATTGGAGGATTCTTCAAAGTCTTTCTCTTCGACTCGAAGTTTTATTTCATCAAAGCTTTGGACTTTTTCAATCAAGTTTTTGTAGAGCTCTTCATCCAAGGATCTCCACACTTTATCGATTTCGTCAAAGAAGTGAATCTCTCCGTCCTCTGGAAGACGAACTTTAAGCCTATCCTCCACCACTCGAGATAACTCCCCGAAGGTTGAAGCGTAGCCTGTTAAGGCAACAATATTATTTTTAAATTGGATTTTGATTCTCATTGAGATTAGAAATTGTTATAATTATTTCTTTTTGAAAAAGCTTTGCTTATAAGGTAAAATGAGCCAATAATCTCAGTATTATCAGTTCAAGACAAAGATTCTGCGTCATCATAGGATAAAATTATCTGATTCAATTTATTTTTGAGAGAAAGAGAATTTTGTTAAAAACTTTTCAATTTAAAAAGACCTTCTTCGATCCTCCTTGAGGTGAACATAATAGTTCCAGAATCAGAAATTTTGTGTAGATAAGAGGCTCGATTCTGGTGACAGCTCTCTTCAAACATATTTTTTTTATAAAATACGAAGATTCCCAAAAATCATTAAATCAATTTAATAAAACCCCAAATAAAATTAATTAATACGTATTGACAAATATTTTAATTGAAACAATATTATTATCTTGATAAAATTAAGGTTTTTGTTCGACCAAATTAATTTCAAATCTTAAAAACAAAACTTCTTCCCTCAAAATCCTTTCTGGAAACATCTTGATTTCTCTCAGAAAGCAAATCTTCTTGGTAATTGGTGATGCTCCTTTCCTTGCGGAGTAGTTCATAAAATCGAAAGTTATTGTCACATGCCTATCATCTTTCACAAAATATGTTCGAAAGATTGCGGTTTTTCAGAGACTATGGATCTCATTCAGAGAGGATAACAGCTCGGAATACCCCTTCTTTGACTAATCCAAGGATAATTTTCTTTATTTTGGAAGCCTTGAATAATTGGAAATTTTTCCTTGTCGGCTGTTTTGATTTTTTATAAAAATTAATTTTTGATGCGTGTGCTCAAAATAAAGCACTCCAATGGGAGTAAAATTTTTTGTTCTCTCTTCTATTGAAGTCTTCTTAGGTTACCATCCAGTTTGACTATCACGTTTACTCCTGTCCTCTTTCCGAATATTTCCAGAAAAAATGACATATTGAATTTATTTTCGAATTTTTATACTTTGAGAGACATCAATAAAGAAACGTCTCGTCAAAAATAAAATTTAATTTTTTTTCAAGGATCCAAATTTGCACAAGTCCCTGATTTTCTCAGAAGGTCATCGTCCCTTTACCTTTAAATTAAAAGGCTGATCTGTAACCTTGAAAATGATGGGGAAAAAGATCTGAAGAAAAATTTTGTTTGATTTTTCGCACTCAAGGGATTAAACTTTCAAAAGATAGAAAAATTTTGAATAATTTTTTTTTAATTTCACAAAGGAACTTTGATATTTTGCATCTTTCCAAAATAATTCTTCAGAGATTCTGAAGATTTTAAGCTCTCCAACCAATATTCTCGAAGTGATTTTTATTTTATGTATGCTCATTATCTCTTTTTCACTTGAATATTTCCGTTTACAGGGTCAGTATAATCTTCGGGAGTGTTAATTCTCTTCTGATCAAGCCTGAAAATATTTTTGTTAGATTTTTTTCCGGTCTTGGCCTTGCTCTTAAGAGAAAAAATTAGGATAAACAGCGTCTTAATTCAGAGGAATTTTCCTTTTTTAGTCACCTCTGGTAATCAGAGACTGACAATCCCTTTCAAGGATTTTTTCACTTTCTCCTCTCTTACTTTTACAACAACATTCTATTGAATTTTTCATAGGTAAAAAATACTGATCAGTAGGACTCGCAGTCTAAATTCGAAAGATATGACTCCAATATCTTATTGAAATCAGAGAGTTTCTCTTATCAAAACTAAAATTTAACTTGGAACAAAATGAACAAATTCTTCTCAAGATCAAGTCTTCGCTCCCTCAAGCGAACTACCAAAAACCTCATTGGTACTTCTCAAACTTCCAACAGTGTCCTTGCTCCTCTCTATGTGCCCATCCAAGAAGTCAAAAAATTCAACAAGGTCTTTCCTCTTTTTCTCATTCATATCTCTTAATCTTCT
>Ga0182738_1004347_pt1 | contig 15707 bp, 10 predicted proteins | sample eDN5th30CBELigMG_FD_128876 | JGI IMG/M metagenome (GOLD analysis project Ga0182738, IMG submission 128876) | Enriched Miracle-Growth compost microbial communities from Emeryville, California, USA - eDNA 5th pass 30_C BE-Lig MG (version 2)... ... | reverse complement strand
TGATATTCGACCGCTCCGATGCGCTCGCCTATGCCGGCGCCATTTCCGGCACCGGCGACCTGTACCAGAACGGTGCGGGCACGCTGACGATGAGCGGAAACAGCAGCTACACGGGCAGAACTTTGGTGGACAATGGTATGCTGGTGCTGACGGGCCGGATCGTCGGGACGTCAGGGCTGACATTGGCCAGCACCACGGCTCATGCCGCCGAGATGATTCTCGATGGCGCCAATGCGCGGCTTTCGACGGCCGCGACAGGCACCTCCTATGTCGGCTACCAGAACAACGGCACCCTCACGGTGCGCAACGGCGCGCAGGCTGGCTTCGCGGACTTGATCGCGGGCAGCAGGATAGGGTCTGTCGCTACGATCAAAGTGGACGGGCCCGGTTCTCAGGTCACGCAGACCGGAACAGCGATATTCGGGTTGGGTGGAACGGCGACCGTCGACATTCTCGGCGGTGGCAGGATGGTTTCGTCCGGCACGAATGTGCTTGTCGGCGGCCAGTTTCCGACCGGGGCCACCGGTATGGTTACGGTTTCCGGCGCGGGTTCGCGCTGGGAAATCGCCAATGCTCTCAATTTCCGCAGGGGTTCGGTCACTGTTGCCGATGGTGGCGTCGTGACTGCGGGATCGTCCGTTATCGGCTTTGTCGGTGTGGGTGTCGCCAACCCGACTGCGGACCTGCTGGTCACCGGTGCCGGTTCGCGCTTCGAGACGGCGGGCAGCTTGACGATCACCAATGCCGCCACGGGCGGCGCCAGGGGCTCGATCACCATCGCTGACGCCGGCGTGGTCAAGGCCGGCAACGGCGCGCTTGCGATGGGGCCGGGCGATGCGGCCCTCAACATCGGCGGCGTGGAAGGCGGTCCGTTCGCTCGTGCCGGCAGGCTGGATGCGGCTTCGGTGACGATGGCAGCGGGCACGAACCGCATCAATTTCAACCATGATACTGCGGACTACCGGTTCGACGCCGTCATTTCTGGCCTGGGCACTATCAACCACTACGGCCCCGGTGCCACGGTGCTGACGGGGAACAACAGCTATACCGGTTCCACCACCATCATTGCCGGCAGCCTCTACATCAATGGCGACCAGTCGTCGGCGACCGGACCCACTACCGTCGGCCCCGGAGGCACGCTCGGCGGTGCCGGCACGATCGGCGGCGATGTCGTCGTCGTCAGCGCTTCGGTAAATCCTGGCGATCTCGGAAGCGCGCCGGGAACGCTGACGATCAATGGCAATCTGTCGCTGATGTTCGGATCCAATCTCAATTTCAGCTTCGGCCAGGCCAATGTTCCGGGTGGGCCGCTCAACGACCTCATCAATGTCGGCGGCGACCTGTCGCTCAACGGCATGCTCAACGTGCTGACCTCGCCCGGCGGCAGCTTCGATCCGGGCATCTACCGGGTCATCAACTATGCCGGTTCGCTGAGCGGCACCGGGCTGGGGCTCAACGCCCCGACGCCGGACTTCTATGTCCAGACCTCGATCCCCGGGCAGGTCAATCTGGTCAACACGGCCGGTATGGCGCTGCGTTACTGGGATGGCGATGCCGGCCCCAAGAACGACGGCACTGTCAACGGTGGCAACGGGCTCTGGCAGGCCTTTGGCGTTGCCCCCGACAACGGCAACGACAACTGGACCGAAGACGGCGCGATCAACGCGCCCTTTGCGGACGGAGCCTTTGCTGTGTTCATGGGTGATGCCGGAACGGTCACCGTCGATTCCGGCAAGGGCGCAGTCAACGTCTCGGGAATGCAGTTCATCACCGACGGCTACGTCATCGACGGTGACACCATCAATCTCGTGGGCGCGGGCGACACCGTGATCCGCGTCGGCGACGGAACCACGGGTGGCGCGGGAGCGATCGCCACGATCACGGCCGAGCTTGCCGGCGGCAGCGGGTTCGTCAAATCCGACATGGGCACCCTGATCCTCGCCGGCTCCAACAGCTATGCCGGCGGCACGACGATCAGGGGCGGCACGCTGCAGATCGCGTCCGACGCCAGTCTCGGCGCGGCATCCGGCGGCATCACGTTCGACGGCGGCACGCTGCACACCACGACCAGTTTCGCAACCACGCGCAATGTCGTGCTGGCCGGCGCGGGGAGCTTCCTTACCGCCACCAACACGACGTTGACGCTGGACAATCCGATCTCCGGCGCCGGGATGCTGACCAAGGCCGGCGGTGGCACGCTGCTGCTGGCCAGCGACGCGGCCCACACCGGCGGCACGACGATAGCAGCCGGCACGCTGCAACTCGGCGATGGCGGCACGGGCGGCAGCGTCACTGGAAACATCGTCAATAACGGCCTGCTGGCGATTGACCGGTCCGACAAGCTGACGCTCAAGGGGAAGATCTCCGGCAGCGGCGCGTTCACGCAGAACGGCGGCGGCACCACCATCCTGACCGGCGCCAACGGCTACACGGGTGGCACCACGGTCAATGCGGGCGCGCTGCTCGTCAACGGCGACCAGTCGCTGGCGACGGGGGTGACAAATGTCGCCAGTGGCGCGACGCTCGGTGGCGCGGGCATCATCGGCGGCAACGTCGTGGTCGCCGGCGGCGCGACGCTTCAGCCGGGCAGTTCGCTCGATGCAGCCAGCACGCTCACCATCAAGGGCGATCTGTCGCTCGGCAGCGGCTCGAAGCTTGCCATGCAGTTCGGCGAGGCCAATGTCGAAGGCGGCGGCTTCAACGATCTCATCCATGTCGGCGGCAACCTGACGCTCGGCGGCACGCTGGACGTTTCCGTCTCGCCTGGCGGCATCTTCGGCGGCGGCATCTACCGCGTCATCAATTACGGCGGCACGCTCACCAACAATGGGCTTGCGCTGGGCGCCATGCCCGCCGGCAGCGACGTGTTCCTGCAAACCTCGGTGGCGGGCCAGATCAATCTGGTCAACGGCGCCGGGCTGGCGCTCAACTACTGGGACGGCGATGCCGGGCCGAAATTCGACGGCCAGGTTGCCGGTGGCGACGGCATCTGGCAGGGCACGGCCGGCAACGACAACTGGACCGACGCGGCGGGCGACATCAACGCGCCTTACGCCAACGGCTCCTATGCGATCTTCACCGGTGCTGCCGGAACCGTCACGGTTGACAACAGCCTTGGCCACGTCGAGGCAACCGGCATGCAGTTCGCCGTGGACGGCTACCGGATCGAGGGCGACGAACTGAAGCTCACCGGTTCGCAGTCGGTGATCCGCGTCGGCGACGGCACGAGCCTCGGCATCAGCATGTCGACGACGATCGCGGCGGTGCTTTCCGGCTCGGGCGAACTGGTGAAGGCCGATCTCGGCACGCTCGTCCTGACGGGCAACAACAGCTATACGGGCGGCACGTCGATGACCGGCGGTACCTTGCAGGTGGCTGCGGACACGGCGCTTGGCGACAAGGCCGGCGGCCTCTCCTTCAATGGCGGCACGCTGAACACGACGGCCACAATGACCAGCAACCGCTCGCTCGTGTTCGCTGGCGACGGCACGGTGCTGACCGACGACGGAACCAGCCTGACGCTCAACGGGGTGCTTTCGGGCAATGGCGACTTCACGAAATCGGGGAGCGGTACGCTGGCCCTGACCGCCGACAGCAGCGCCTATGGCGGCCTGACGACCGTCGATGACGGCACGCTCGTCGTGAGCAGTGTTCTCGGCGGCAAAATGGCGGTCGCCATGGGGGGGAGGCTGGAAGGTGCCGGCAAGGTCGGAGCGACGAGCAACAGCGGCACGATCGCGGTGGGCCATGACGGTGTCGGCACGCTCACCATCCAGGGCAACTATACCGGCCATGACGGCCGCGTCGAAATCTCCGCCGTGCTCGGCGACGACAGTTCGGACACCGGCCGCCTCGTGATCGCCGGCGCCACAGCCGGCACGACGCTGATCGGTGTTACCAACCGCGGCGGGCTCGGCGCGCAGACGGTGGAAGGCATCAAGATCATCGATGTGGGCGGCGCGTCCAGCGGCACCTTCACGCTTGATGGCGACTACGAGTTCCAGGGCGAGCAGGCGGTGGTGGGCGGCGCCTATGGCTACCGGCTCTACAAGGGCGGCGTGAGCTCGCCCAACGATGGCGACTGGTATCTGCGTTCGGCCCTGCTCGATCCGCAGCAACCCGAAGCGCCGCTTTATCAGCCCGGCGTTGCGCTCTACGAAAGCTATGCCGCGGCAATGCAGGAGCTCAACCAGACCGGCACCCTGCAGCAACGCATCGGCAATCGTGTCTGGGGAACGCGTGCGGATGCAAAGGGAGACAGGATCGCCGACAGCAACGGCATCTGGGCCCGCATCGAGGCCGCCCATGCGAAGTTCGATCCGGAGGTTTCGACCAGCGGTGCAAACTACGATGCCAACACCTGGAAATTCCAGACGGGCATCGATGGCCTCCTCGCGCAGAACGAAGCGGGACGCTTCATCGGTGGCCTCTATGTCCAGTACGGCACCGCCTCATCCAGTGTCTGGTCGCCTTACGGCACAGGCAGCATCGACACGACCGGTTACAGCCTGGGCGCAACGCTGACCTGGTATGGCGAGAGCGGCTTCTATGTGGACGCCCTGGCCCAGATCACCTGGTATGACAGTGACCTTCGCTCGGCCACCGCCGGCCGCAAGCTGGTGGACGGCAATGGCGGCATGGGCTACGGCCTCAGCATCGAGGCCGGCCAGAGCATCGAGCTCGGCGGCGGCTGGTCGCTGACGCCACAGGCACAGCTCAGCTATTCGGATGTTCGCTTCGACAGCTTCCATGATGTCTTCGACGCAGAAGTCTCGCTGCGGAAGGGACACGATGTGACCGGGCGCCTCGGCATTGCGGTCAACCACGAAGCCGAATGGCGCGACGCGCAGGGGCGCCGGGTGGCGAGCCATCTCTACGGCATCGCCAATCTCTACTACGGCTTTGCGGGAGCCACGGAGGTGGACGTGGCGGGGGTCGCGTTCTCAAGCAGGAACGACCGTCTGCGCGGAGGCATCGGCCTTGGCGGTACGCTCAACTGGGCCGATGACAAATACTCGCTTTACGGCGAAGCACGGCTGGATGGGAGCCTGAAGGACGCCCATAACACCAACTCGATCGGCGGCACGGTCGGCTTCCGCATGCGCTGGTAGGCCGTTCGCTGAACCGGCGCCGCGTTCCACCAACGCGGCGCTTCTCAACCCATCAGCCGGGCCTGCCGGCGAGGGCCGCCACGATGGACGCCCTCCTGTTTACAACGAGTACGAAAGACATGACTGGATCACGAATTGCACGGCAGCTCCTGATTGCCCTGATCGGCGCCCTGCCGATCCTTACCTCTACAGCCCAAGCCCAAGGAACAATTGACATGCAGTCTCCTACATCACTGTCCGAAACCTATGATGCCTGGACAGTGCAATGCGCCAACCAGCAGCAAGGCGACCGGACGCTGCGCATTTGCCAGATGTCTCAGGAACTGCTGCAGCAGGAGACGCGCCAGCGCGTGCTGACGTTCGCAATCGGCATGACCGACACCGGCGGCGCCAAGGCAACGCTCGTTTTGCCGTTCGGCCTGCTTCTGGCGGACGGCGTGCGTGTCAACATCGCCGACGACGAAGTGATGCGTGCGCCCTACCGCACATGTTTGCCGGTCGGCTGCGTGGCCGAGATCGAATTGCCGGCCGAAACGCTCCAGAAATTCGAGGCGGCCGAAGTCGCCAGCGTGCTGATGACCGCCAATTCCGGCCAGCCGGTGAAAACCGATATCTCGCTCAAAGGCTTTGCCTCGGCGTTCCAGCGGCTGACGGATCTCTCGGCCAGCGCCGGAAAATAGGGATAGTGCCGGGTTTCGGCGCTTCTGCGAGCGCGTGAGGGATTGCTGTCAGCGACGACCGCCATGGCAGCGATCCCTTGATCGGGGCGTAGGTTTGCCGGCAGTCGCCGCTACGGTATCCAGCGCAGAGCCACCCCGCCTGCCGCCGCCAGCAGAACGACGACCCAGGGCGGGGTCTTCCAGGCCACCAATGCCACGAAGCAGATCAACGCCACGGCAAGATCGGGCAATCCCCCGATAGCGCTGGTGAATACGGGCGTGTAGAGCGCCATGCCCAGAATGCCTACGACCGCCGCATTGGCGCCCTGCATTGCCGATTGAGCCCATACCCTGTGCCGCAGCTGATCCCAGAACGGCAGCGCGCCGATCAGGATCAGAAACCCTGGCAGAAAAAGCGCCAGAAGTGCGATAGCCGCTCCGGCGATGCCGTTCGGTTCCGGCTTCATGACGGCACCCAGCCATGCCGCGAATGTAAACAGCGGCCCCGGCACCGCTTGCGCCGCACCATAGCCCGCGAGAAAGGCGTCGTTGCTGACCCAGCCCGGCGCGACGGTTTCGGTCTGCAACAGGGGCAGCACCACATGCCCGCCACCGAACACCAGCGAGCCGGCGCGATAGAAACTGTCGGCAAGCGCGAAACCCTGACCCAGACCGGCCAAAACGGGTAAACCAGCCAGCAACGCCACGAATACGGCCAGGGCGACCAGGCCGGCTCCGCGCGAGACCGGAACAGCCAGTTGGGCACCGGTCCTTGCTTGCCCCCGACCCAGACCCAGACCTGCGGCGGCCCCGAGGAGGATGGCTCCCATCATCCCGCCGGCTCCGGGCGCGACGGCCAGCAGGATCACGGCGGCTACCGCTATCGCCACGCGTTCCTTGTCGGGGCACAGATTGTGCGCCATACCCCAGACCGCCTGCGCCACAATGGCGACCGCGACGATCTTCAGCCCATGCCGGGCACCCAGGCTCCACAGGTTTTCGAGATGCGACGCCGTGAGGGCCAGAACGAGCAGGAACAGGGCCGACGGCAGCGTGAAGGCGAGAAATGCCGCGAGCGCGCCACCCCAGCCGGCCCGCATCAGGCCGAGCGCGAAACCGACCTGACTGGAGGCAGGCCCCGGCAGGAACTGGCACAGCGCCACCAGATCGGCGTAGGCCGTGTCGCTCAGCCACTTACGCCGTATCACCAGCTCGTCCCGGAAATAGCCGAGATGGGCAATGGGGCCTCCGAACGACGTGATTCCGAGTTTCAGGAAGGCGCGGAAAACCTCGGCGACGCTGCCTTGTGTCTGTTGCCGGCTGTGATCCATTTGGGAATTCGCTTTATGCATGGTCATTGCCGCCGTTGACTACGTGCCATTGGAGACAGCCTTGTGACGGGCTGTCCACAATGGCGCGGAAGGTGACATGTTGGAAGCGCCGGCGATCGGGCTGTTCCAAAGACGCGGCGGCCGTGGAAGGCAGTGCATGATTTGCTTCGCGCCTTTGTGCTCACCTTCCGCCCTCTGGTGATAATTCGAGCGTGCTGCGTGGCCCGACCCTAGCTGTCGGTTTGCAGATCGGTTTCGTTGCGCGCGATGCCGACCATGCCTTCGGCCTGCTCGAGCATTTGTCTGGCGCTTCGTCTCAGGATCGCGATAAGTTGGGTGCGGTCGAAATCGGCGTCCCGGTTTTCGGGCCAGACCGCGCAATATTCAAAATGGACCGCAGGCTCGAAGCGCCGGAAAACCAGCCGATCGTTGCGCGCCATATGCATGCCGAAAAGATCGACCAGCGCGATGCCGGCGCCTTCTTCCGCCATGCGCACGGCCGCGGCCATCAGCGGCACCTGCATCACCTCGTCCGGGCGGACATTCTCGGCAATGAATACGCGGTCGATGCCGCTTTGGATTCCTTCGTGCCTCGACAGGCCGATATAGCTTTCACCATCGAGATCGCAGGCATGGATCACCGGTTTGCCGGCGAGCCGGTGATCGCGGGGGAGGGCGCAATATACCGGACTGCGGATGATCTGGCTGCTCGCCAGCCCCTGCATATGCTGCATCACCACCGTGATGGCGAACTCCAGGCGTTGCGCGGCCAGCAAGCTGAGCAGGCTGGGTGCATCGTAGGTGTAGAGCGACAAGACCCTGCCGCTCCTGGCGCGCCAATCCGGCAATACCCTTGGCAACAGGGTCGTGGCCAGCAGGGGTACGGCGCCGAAGGCGATCGGCTGGATCTCGCTTTTGATCACGCGCGCGACGATGCGATCGATGTTCTCGAGGGTTGAGAACAGGACGTTTGTCTCGCTGTAAAGGGTCAGCGCCAGCGGGGTCGGAACAAGCCGCCCCTGCCGGCGCTCGAACAGGCTGATCCCCGCATGCAGTTCGGCCTGCGCGATGATCTTGCTGACGGCGGGCTGAGACAGGCCGAGCAGGCGTGCTGCCTCCGATGCGCTCCCGCCTGCGATGACCGCGCGAAAAACCTCGATGTGTTTGAACTGCAGCCCGTCGCGCCTCATCGCCCACCTATAACAAAAGAAATAGCACCATAACGAAATATCCAGTTCCGCGAAGCCTGGACTTGTGCAATTTGTCATAAAAATGGGCTGAAGAACTGCGCCATGGTCGCGTCGAGGCAAAAGCCTTCCTGACGAAATGCGGGCCAATGCCGTTCAGCTGTATAAAGCCTATTCAATTTAGAATATGTGTGGGGGAGCCTGTATGTTCGAATGCATAGACACCGGCCGTAAAGCCGGCGGCAATCCGATCTCCGGTGTCGTCAGGAAAGGCGATCTCGTCCTGACGGTCCAGATCCCTACCTGCCCGGAAACCGGCAAGCTGGTGGATGGCGGCATCGAGGCGCAGTCGCGCCAGGTCTTCGCCAATCTGAAACAGGCGATGGAAGCCGCAGGCGGCTCGCTGGCCGATGTGATGCTGGTGCAGGTCTATATCGTCGATTCAGCCGACTGGGCCGCGATGCACAAGGTTTGGAGCGAAACCTTCAAGGCGCCTTTCCCGGCGCGCGCAACCGTCGTCGTCAAGGAACTCATGCTCGATGGCATGCTCATCGAGATCGTAGCCAATGCCCATTTGGGCTAGACGCAATCCATCGTCGCAGACCCGGAGGAGATTTCCCGAATGAACGCCCTTGCCAGATTTGCAGGTTCTGCATTGGCACTCGCATTGTCCAGCGTCGTTGCCATTCCCGCCTGGGCGGAAACCGACCTTACCAAACTCCTGCCTCAGTCGATCCGCGATGCCGGCACCTTGCGGGTGGTTGCTTCATCGAGCAGCAGCCCGCCGATGATCTTCGTAGGCACTGATGCGCGGACGCTCGAGGGGCTTGAAATCGAGCTTACGCAGGCGGTCGCCGATGCGCTTGGCGTGAAGCTGGAATTCGTTCACGGCACTTTCGACAGCCTGATCCCGTCGATCGCGGCGGATCGTGCCGATATTGCCGTCGGCTCGATCGGCGATCTGAAATCGCGCCAGGAACATGTCGATTTCATCGACTACGTGAAGGCGGGCATCGGCATGGCCGTGCCGACGGGCAACCCGAAGGGCATCACCGACCTGGACAGCCTGTGCGGCAAGACGGTCGCGGTGCTGCGCGGCACGTTCCAGGAAAAGGAACTCGCCGAACAGAAGGCCAAGTGCCAGTCCTCCGGAAGCGAACTGGACGTCCAGACCTTCTCCGACACCAATGCGGCCGTGATGGCGCTTCGTTCCGAGCGGGCCGACGCCTGGTCGGGCGACAGCGCGCCTGTCGGCTATGCCGTCAGCCAGTCTTCCGGGGCCCTGGAACTCGCCGGGAAAATGCGCGCCATCGCGCTGCTGGGCTATGCGGTGAACAAGGAGAACACCGAATTGCGGGACGCCGTCAAAGCGGCTCTCGACGCTGTCCAGAGCAGCGGCAAATACAAGGAAATCTTCGAAAAATGGGGCCAAAGCGACACGATGGTCGACAAGATCACCATCAATGACGCCTGGCTTTAGGACGCTTTCGGTTCATGACTGACGGATCTGCTCCCGGCACCGCTTCCCGGTCGGCCATCGCGCCGGCCGGGAAGCAGTCCAGCAACCCGGCCGGCGAGAACTTCGTCACCGTGCCGCTGCGCCATCCCTGGCGATGGTTTGGCGCGGCGGTGATGCTGTTCGTGCTGTTGTCGATCGCCGATCTGCTGGTCACCAATCCGCGCTGGCAGTGGAACAAGGTCTGGGAATATCTGTTCAGCGAGCCGATACTGATCGGGGTTGCCTATACGCTGATCCTCACCGTTCTGGCCGAAGTCGTGGGCATCAGTTTCGGCATCCTGCTGGCGATATTGCGGCTGTCGGACAATCCGCTGCTTTCCTGGTCGAGCGCGGCATTCACCTGGATCTTCCGCGGCATACCGCCTCTGGTGATGATCCTCTTCATCTATTTCTTCTCCGCGCTCGTGCCGGTGCTTTCGATCGGCATTCCGTTCGGGCCGTCGATCGATATCGTAAAGACCAATACGGTCGTTACCCAGCTGTTCGCGGCGGTCGTCGGGCTCGGGCTTGCGCAGGCCGCCTATGTTTCCGAAATCGTGCGCTCAGGCATCCTCTCGGTTTCCCCCGGCCAGACGCGCGCGGGCCTCGCCCTTGGCATGACCCCGCTCCAGGCCATGCGCCACATCGTCTTCCCGCAGGCCATGCGCGTCGTCGTACCGCCGCTGGGAAATGAGGTGATCTCCATGGTCAAGGCGACCTCGCTCGTCAGCGTGATCGCCTATATGGAACTTCTGACGACGGTGCAGGTCATCTACGCTCGCACCTTCGAACAGATTCCCATGCTGATGGTCGCGGTCATCTGGTACGGCATCATCACCTCGGTGCTCACCCTTGCCCAGTCCCAGATCGAAAGCCGGCTGAACAAGTCTGCGAAGAATGTGAAGGGGGCCAGATGACGGTGCACGCGCAACATGGCCAGCCACGCAAGGTGATGGTCGAGGCACAGGAGGTCTGCAAGCACTACGGACCCCTCGAAGTCCTGAAAGGCATCAACCTCAAGGTTCATCAGGGCGAGGTCGTGTGCATTATCGGCCCTTCGGGATCGGGCAAATCCACCCTGCTGCGCTGCATGAACCATCTGGAGCATGTGAATGCGGGATGCCTCTATGTGGATGGCGAACTGGTGGGATACCGCCAGGAAGCACACAAGCTCTATGAGCTGAAATCCTCGGAAGTATGCCTGAGACGGCGCGACATCGGCATGGTGTTCCAGCATTTCGAGTTGTTTCCGCATATGACGGCGCTGGAAAACCTCTGCCTGGCACCCACCGTCGTGCTGAAGCGCGCCCGCGCCGAGGTCGAGCGCGAGGCGCTGGCGATGCTGCAACGGGTCGGTCTGTCCGACCGGGCCGGCTACTATCCCTCCCAGCTTTCGGGAGGCCAGCAGCAACGCGTCGCCATCGCGCGCGCGTTGACCATGAACCCCAAGATCATGCTGTTCGACGAACCCACCTCGGCGCTCGATCCCGAACTCGTCGGCGAGGTTCTGAAGGTCATGCGCGACCTGGCGGCCTCCGGCATGACGATGGTGGTCGTCACGCATGAGATGGGCTTCGCCCGCGAAGTCGCCGACCGGGTGGTGATCATGGACGGCGGGCGCATCATCGAGGATGGCCCTCCCGCCGACATATTCTCCAATCCCCGGAGCGAACGGGCGCGCACCTTCCTCGAACGCCTCCTGGCGTGATCGGCTCAATCAAGTCACGACAAAAGGATCCGGCCATGGATGATACCGTTCTGGTGCTGGGCGGCGGCGTCGCCGGTCTCTCGGTCGCCCGCAGCCTGCAACTGGTCGGCCGCCGCGTTGCAATCATAGATCCCTTGCCCTCGCCGGGCGGAGCGTCGTTCGGCAATGGCGGTTTCATCTCGCCCGACAGTTTCATGCCGGGCGCGCAGCCGGGCATGCTGCGCAGCCTACCCGGCTGGCTGCGCGATCCGCTTGGCCCGCTGGCCATCGACCCCGGCTATGTGTGGCGGGCCTTGCCCTGGTTCATGCGGTGGCTGAAGGAGGGGCGCCTGGATCGCGTGACGCGCTTGGCGCACGGCATCCATGCCCTGCATGCGCCGGCGCTGCGCGAATGGCGTCGACTTCTCGGCCCTGACCTCTACCATCGCTATATACGCGAGGAGGGAGAGGTCATTCTCGGCGATACGCAACCTGCCGGCTCCGCCTTCGAGGTCGAGCAGCGCCTGACCGCCCGGTTCGGCCTCGATGTGGACATTCTCTCCCGCGCCGACATCGAGCGGCTGTACCCGGAAATATCCGACTGCGTCCGGTTCGGCCTGCTCAAGCGCGGCAACGCGCACACGGTCAGCCCCGGTGGGGTGAACGCCGCTCTCGCCGAAAACATCGTGGCCGAGGGCGGATCGTTTCATCGCGAACGCGTGCTCAAGCTCATCCCGGAAGGCGACCGGTGGCTGGTGCTCACGTCAACGGGCAATCATCGGGCGCGCGATGTGGTGGTCGCCTGCGGGGTGTGGTCCAACCAGCTTCTCAAGCCACTGGCCCTCGACATACCTCTGGAGAGCCAGCGCGGCTATCACGTCATGTTGCCCAACGATCAGGTGGAGATCGGCCTTCCCTTCATCCATCGCGGCAGGGGGATCGGGCTGACGCCTATGCTCGAAGGACTGCGCGTCGCCGGAACCGTCGAATTCTCTGGCGTTGACGGGGTGCCCAATGAAAAGCGCGCCGACCAGGCCCTTTATCATGCACGGCAATTGTTTCCCGGATTGACGGGCAAGCCCCTCTCGCTGTGGACCGGACAACGCCCGGCCACCCCGGACACCCTGCCCGTAGTGGGCGGGGTGCCAAACCGGCCCGGCCTGTGGCTGTGTTTCGGCCATGGCGCCTATGGCATGACAGGCGCGCCGCCGAGCGGGCGTCTCCTTGCGGAGCTGATCACCAATCAGCCGACATTCATCGACGCGGCCACCTATGCCCCGACGCGTTTCTAGGCCACGATGCCGAAAAGTGTGAAGCGGTCTTCGGGCGACATCCTGGTCTGTCCAACTGATTTTGCCGCATGTGTGCGACGCCAAGTGTTCCACTTGGCTGTAACATGCTCCAGACGCCCCGGATAATTCCGCTCTTCTGTCGGGCAGGCGATAACGCCAGGCCGCCAAATCGTCATGATCACGTATGAAATTCCCGGCATGGGGCACTCGACCAGGTGCCCCAACGGATTTCGTCGCGCCTGCGAATCCTTCATTGACATGCGCATATTATCCCGGTAGTTGATATTTAGTCTCAACCAGAGAGACAAAACGGCAGGCCCCGATCACGGATATCTGTCACGCGAATTGTCCGCAGGGAGGAAAGCGGACGGTGCGCGAACGGCTTGTACTGCGCCGAATTTCGGTGCGGGGCGGCCGAAGGAGGAGGGAGGCAGCCATGACTGCCGAGTGGAGGAGAAAATGAAATCAAGTCTTGCGAGCCTGTTCGGCTCGACTTTTCTGGCCACGCTTGCGCTGGTGGGCGCACCAACGGCGGATGCGCAGGCCGCGCCGAAAATCTGCGTCAACCAGTACGCCACGGCGAGCGTCATCGAGGACATCCTGAACGGTTTCAGGAGCGGCCTGACGGAGCAGGGGATCTCTACCGAAGATCTGGTCATACAGAACCCGGAGGGCGATGCCGCCACCCAGCAGACGCTGGCGCAGGGCTTCGTCAGCGACAATTGCGATGTCATCGTTGCCATCGCCACCCCCGGCGCGCAGGTCTTCCGCAAGCTGACATCGACCATCCCGGTGGTCTTCGTCGGCTCCTCCACGCCCATCGAGGCCGGTCTCGTCAAGTCGTTTGAAGAGCCCGGCACCAACTTCACCGGCATTGCCGATCCGGCCCCGGTGGAGGCCGACATCGACGCCATGATGAAGGTGCTGCCGCACATGAAGAGCGTCGGCCTCATCTACAAGGCGGGCGACCCGGCCGGCGACTTCCTGGCCAAGCGCGCCATCGCGCATCTGGAAAAGCGCGGGCTCACGCCGGTGATCGCTTCGATCGCCAATGCCGGCGAGGCCACGCAGGCGGCGCAATCGCTTATCGGCAAGGTCGAGGCCATCGAGCTGCCGGGCGATTCCACGACCATGAGCGGCATCGCCGGTATCCTGAAGATCGCCAATGACGCGAAGGTTCCGGTGTTCGGCTGTCTCAGCGAGGCGGTCAGCCAGGGCGCGCTGCTGTCGGGTTCCTACAGCTATGTCGAGGTCGGCAAGCTGGCGGCGCGGACGGTCAGGAAGGTACTCGACGGCGAGGATCCCGCAAAGATCCCGGTCGTGGTGCCGAACGCCCACGGCTTCGAGATCAATCTTGCCCAGGCAAAAAAGCTCGGGCTCGAGATCCCGCCCGACGTCATGAACCGGGCGACCCGAACCTACTAACGTCGGTTGCATATCTGGAGAGGAAAAACTTGAGCATCTTGCTGATAGGTGCGCAGGTCGGGCTGATCTATGGCCCGCTGGCGCTAGGGATATATTTCGCGCTGAACGTTCTCAGCCTGCCGGATCTGACACTGGAAGGGTCGTTCGGCATAGGCGGCGCCACCACGGCGGTGCTTCTGGTTGGAGGCCTCGATCCGGCCTCCGCTCTCCTTGCCGGCATGGCCAGCGGCTGTATGGCCGGGCTCGTCACCGGCCTGCTGCATGTCTATCTGCGCATGAATGTGCTGCTGGCCGGCATTCTGATGACCACGGCCGCCTGGTCGGTGAGCCTGGCCATCATGGGGGCGGGCAACATTTCGCTGCTCAGCCAGCCGACGATCTTCACCTGGGTCGAGGACTTTGGCCTGTCCACCCAGTGGGCCGCGATCGTGGTCGGCGCCTGCGCATCGTTTGTCGTGGCGCTGGTGCTGATCTGGTTCCTGCACACCAATTACGGGCTGTCGCTGAGAGCGGCGGGACTGAACATCCAGACGGCGCGGAGCCTCGGCATTCGCACGGAAGTCCGCCAGATCGTGGGTCTTGTGATTGCCAATGGTCTGGCAGCCGCGTCGGGAGCGCTTGTCGTCCAGAGCCAGGGCTTCATGGACGTGTCGATCCAGACCGGCGTGATCGTCGTCGGCCTCGCCGCGCTGATGATCGGCATGAGCGTGTTCAAGACGCCGAAGATCGTGCCATCCATCATCGGCGTGCTGCTGGGCATACTGGTCTATCGCGTCGTCGTCACGCTGGCGCTCAAGCTTGGCCTGCCGCCTTACTTTGTCAAGCTGGTCACCGCGCTGGTGGTGTTCGCCATCATCGCCATTCGCAGCCATGGCCTGGGATTGCTGGCGCTGCCCGGAACCGCCGCGGCCAGGAAGAACGCGCGCGACCGGCTCGAATATCTGGAGAATGATCGTGTCGTCAACATCACCTAAACATCCGTTGCCGGCGCTCGAAGTCAAGGGCTGCGAGAAGCGCTTCAAGGGATTCGGCCGCAACGAGATCGTGACCGCGGCCGACCATATCGACCTCACCATAGAGGCCGGCTCCATCGTCGCGCTGGTCGGGTCGAATGGCTCGGGCAAGTCGACGCTGCTGTCCATGATCGCCGGCAGCCAGTTGCCGGATGCGGGGCGCATCCTCATCTGCGGCGAGGATGTCACCGACCTGCCGTCCTGGCAGCGCACGGGCCGGGTGGCGCTGGTCAGGCAGAACCCGGAGCACAATGTGTTCTCGGCGCTGACCATCGCTGAAAATTTTGCGCTGGCCGATTCCGGCCAGAGCCGCACCTTCAATCTCAAGCGGGCTGCCGGATCAAGGGTGCGCGAGATCGCGCACCGGGCGCTGGCGCAGTTTTCCATGGGGCTGGAGGGCAGGCTCGACTCGCTGGCCGGCACGCTTTCGGGCGGCCAGCGGCAGGCGGTCTCGGTGGCGATGGCGACCTCCCGCAATCCGGGCCTGCTGCTGCTCGACGAGCC
>Ga0182738_1004346_pt1 | contig 15712 bp, 15 predicted proteins | sample eDN5th30CBELigMG_FD_128876 | JGI IMG/M metagenome (GOLD analysis project Ga0182738, IMG submission 128876) | Enriched Miracle-Growth compost microbial communities from Emeryville, California, USA - eDNA 5th pass 30_C BE-Lig MG (version 2)... ... | reverse complement strand
TTCTCCGGGATGTACGGCATCTTCCAGCCGCGCTTCGATTCCTTGATCGGAATGTGCTTGTAGAAGTGCGACAGGATTTCCTCGTCATCGAGGCCCAGCGCATAAAGCATCGTCGTCACCGGCAGCTTGCGGCGACGGTCGATACGCACATAGACGTTGTCCTTGGCGTCGAACTCGAAGTCGAGCCAAGAGCCACGATAGGGAATGATGCGAGCCGCGAACAACAGCTTGCCGGACGAATGTGTCTTGCCGCGGTCGTGGTCGAAGAAAACGCCGGGCGAGCGGTGCATCTGCGAAACGATCACGCGCTCGGTGCCGTTGATGACGAACGTGCCGTTCTGCGTCATGAGCGGCATGTCGCCCATGTAGACGTCCTGCTCCTTGACGTCCTTAATCGACTTGGAGCCCGTCTCTTCGTTCACATCGAACACGATGAGGCGCAGCTTCACCTTCAGCGGCGCGGCGAACGTCATGTCGCGCTGCATGCACTCATCGACGTCGAACTTCGGCGGTTCGAACTCGTAGCTGACGAATTCCAGCGTCGACTTGCCGGCAAAATCCGAAATCGGAAACACGCCTTTGAAAACCGACTGCAAGCCAAAGTCGTCCGACCGACCGCCCGGAGGCTCTTTGACCATCAGAAAGTCATCATAGGAGGCCTTCTGAACCTCGATGAGGTTCGGCATCTCGGCGACTTCACCGATCGATCCAAATTGCTTTCTAAGGCGTTTGCGGCTTGTGAGGGTTTGAGCCATGTCGATCCCTTCGTGCTCTCGTATGCGGGGGAGGACCCGCGATCCAAATGCGACTTGCGAAGCCCCGAAATTTTGCCGGGGCTCTTGAAACGGTTCGCCGGAAGGCCCTTGTCTGAGGTTGCGCGAACCTCAAGGACCCTCCGGGGAGCCGTTTTTCGCTGCTCGTGGCGACTCGCGTTCCGCGAGCCGGCCGCCACGAGCGGTAGTTTCTTGTTACGCATTGCGACTCCCCTTCGGGGGAGCCGGCCGCAATGCGCGGTAGTGGCGAAGCGCGGTTTGGCACCGGCCGGGGAGACCCCAGCCAGTGCCAAGTCGATTACTTCACTTCGACCGAAGCGCCCTGATCTTCGAGCTGCTTCTTGAGCTTTGCGGCTTCGTCCTTCGTCACGCCTTCCTTGACGGGCTTGCCGCCGGCCTCAACGAGGTCCTTGGCTTCCTTCAGGCCGAGTCCGGTGATGGCGCGAACTTCCTTAATGACGTTGATCTTCTTGTCGCCGCCCGACTTCAGAATGACGGTGAACTCGGTCTGCTCTTCAGCCGGAGCAGCAGCGCCGCCGCCAGCAGCCGGAGCCGCGACAGCAACCGCAGCAGCAGCCGAAACGCCCCACTTCTCTTCCAGAGCTTTTGCGAGTTCAGCAGCTTCGAGCACGGTCAGGCTCGACAGATCATCAACGATTTTCTCGATCTTAGACATATATAGTGTCCTTCCGATTTGAACCTAGAGGTTGAGTTGCAGCACCCTGTTTTTTCGGTGCCGCGTTAGCGTTTTGAGGGCTCAAATGCCCCACAACGTGCCTGTCGCGGCTTATGCCGCCTCGCCTTGCGACGCCTTGGCCTGAATGACGCGGGCGAGCTGGGCTCCCGGCTCCTTGACGGTCCGGGCGATTTTGGTCGCCGGAGCGTTGAGGAGGCCAATGAGCTTGGCGCGCAGTTCATCCAGTGAGGGCAGGTCGGCGAGAGCCTTCACGCCGTTCGCGTCAAGGATGGTCTTGCCCATCGCGCCGCCGAGGATGACGAGTTTTTCGTTCCCCTTGGCATACGTGACGGCAGCCTTCGCCGCTGCAATCGGGTCCTTCGAAAAGGCCAGGATGGTCGGCCCCTTCATCAGATCCGAGAGCTGTTCGGCGTCGGTATCCTTGAGCGCGAGCTGCGCCAGCTTGTTCTTGGCCACCTTCACAGAACCGCCAGCTTCTTTGACGCGCTTGCGGAACTCTGCGGATTGGGCGGCCACGAGGCCGGTGTTGTGGGCGACCACAACCACGCCGGTGCTTTTCAGCTCGCCGTGGAGATGGTCGATGAGCTCACGTTTCGCGGCTCTATCCACGTCTCGTCTCCTTGCTGCGAAGCTTCATTCGCGAAGCTTCGCGGGTTGCACCTAGCCGCCGTCTCCGGTGAGGGATCGGGCGACCTTCGTCTGTCCTCGTTCCCGTGGACCGCAGATGGAGAGCGGCACGGTGCTGACCCAGAAGGTTCAAACCGAAATCGAGGCTTGCGCCTCAAATTCGATCCACTTCTGTCTCATGCAGGCTCTCTCATCAGAGAGATTTCGGCCGACCGGCGAACCGGGTTGGCACCTACAGTCTCGGACAGTTCCGAACCGAAGCAGCGTGTGCCCCGGTTCGGGATTTTCCGGGTTGCCCCGGAATTCGTGAAAGTCTTAGACGACAGGCCCCGAAGCGACGGTCGCGGTGTCGAGCTTGAGGCCAGGCCCCATCGTCGACGACAGCGACACCTTCTTCAGGTAAGTGCCTTTCGAGCCGGTCGGCTTGGCTTTGACGACGGCATCGACGAAAGCCTTGATGTTCTGGACAAGCGCCTCTTCGGTGAAGCTCGCCTTGCCGACGCCGGCGTGAACGATGCCGGCCTTCTCGACGCGGAACTCAACCGAGCCGCCCTTCGCACCCTTGACGGCACTGGTGACGTCCATCGTCACGGTGCCGACACGCGGGTTCGGCATCAGGCCGCGCGGGCCCAGCACCTTACCGAGACGGCCGACGAGGCCCATCATGTCCGGTGTCGCGATGCAGCGATCGAAGTTGATCGTGCCCTTCGAGACGATCTCGACGAGATCTTCAGCACCGACGACATCCGCGCCCGCGGCCTTGGCTTCATCCGCCTTGGCGCCCTTCGCGAACACTGCAACGCGCGCCGTGCGGCCGGAGCCGTTCGGCAGATTGCAGACGCCACGCACCATCTGGTCCGCGTGCTTGGGATCGACGCCGAGGTTGACGGCGACCTCAATCGTCTCATCGAACTTCGCCTTGGCGCGTCCCTTGAGAATCTTCACGGCTTCCGCGATGTCGTAAGCCTTGCCGGCCTTCAGACCTTCCTTGACGGAGATCATCCGCTTACCGCCGGCCTTACGCGTCTCTTTGATCTTTTCTGCGCTGATCTGAGCTTTTGCCATCGGACCTTACTCCACCACGCTGAGACCCATCGAACGCGCGCTACCCGCAAGCGTGCGAGCGGCGGCATCGATGTCGTCGGTGTTCATGTCCTTGAGCTTGCCCTTGGCAATCTCTTTCAGCTGAGCCATCGTCACCTGACCGGCAACGACGCGGCCCGGCTCCTTGGAGCCCGAGCCGCCCTTACCGGTCGGCTTCAGACCAGCGGCTTTCTTGATGAGGTACGTCGCCGGCGGCTGACGCATCTCGAAGGTGAAGGAACGATCGGAATAGACCGTGATCTTCACCGGAATTGGCGTACCCTGCTCGATGTCCTTCGTCTTGGCGTTGAAGGACTTGCAGAATTCCATAATGTTGACGCCGCGCTGGCCGAGCGCGGGGCCGATCGGCGGCGACGGATTCGCCGCGCCTGCCGGCACTTGTAGATTGATAAAGCCATCGACTTTCTTCGCCATGGTTCCCCTTCAGCGTTAGAGCCAACGCCATTGCGGCGTGAAGCTCAGGGTTAGCGGTTGAACGGGCGTTGCTTCGATCGACGAAGCCCTGCCCTCCCGCACGTCGCCATATCCGGGCAATGCCCCGACATGGTTTCCGATGCACGGAGCACCGGAAATCTCAATTCACCAGCGGCGCTGCAGCGCCGCTCCTTCGTTGATCAGCCCCATCAACTCGCAATCTTCTCGACTTGGCCGAATTCGAGCTCGACCGGCGTCGGACGACCGAAGATCGACACCGCCACCTTGACCCGCGAACGCTCCTCGTCGACTTCTTCGACGACGCCCGTGAACGAGGCGAACGGACCTTCACCGACCTTGACGTTCTCGCCGATCTCGAACGTGATCGTCGGCCGTGGCCGCTCGACACCTTCCTTGACCTGATTGAGGATGCGCATCGCTTCATCCTCGGGGATCGGCATCGGCTTATTGTCGGCGCCAAGGAAGCCCGTCACCTTCGGCGTATTCTTGATCATCACGAACGCCTGGTCGGTCATCTTCATCTTGACCAGCACGTAACCCGGCAGGAACTTGCGCTCCGTCGGGATCTTGCGTCCGCGCTTAACTTCGACGACCTCTTCGGTCGGCACGACGATCTCTTCAAACAAGTCATCAAGGCCGCCCGCCTTCGCGCGCTCGCGAATGGCGTCAGCGACTTTGCGTTCGAAATTCGTGTAGGCGTGAACGATGTACCAGCGCGTACCGGCAACCGATTTTTTCTCTTCGCGTTCTTGCGCGACAACCATTCTCAAAGGCCCTCTTGCGCGTCACTCAAGTCGATAAATGCAGCCTGAAATCAGCTGCCCACCCCTAGAACGAGGCGCACGACATGGCTCAACACCTGATCAACGAGCAAAAAGAAAACAGAGGCGAGCGCGACCATGATGAGCACCATCACCGTCGTGATCCACACCTCTTTCCATGTCGGCCAGGTTACCTTGGCGACTTCCTGCCGTACTTCTTGCATAAAGGTTATGGGATTGAACTTCGCCATCAAAGTGCTTTCTGATCGCATATGCGACAACATGCCGCTCCCTGCCCCATCGTCGTGACCGGGCAGGTCGGCAGATCAAACCTAAACGAGGCTGGCAGGGGCGGAGGGTCTCGAACCCCCGACCTTCGGTTTTGGAGACCGACGCTCTACCAATTGAGCTACACCCCTTAAACGCGACACGAGCAAAAGCCCAAGCGCCGAGCAGCCTCTTTTGGGGCGTGTTTCCTTAACTGAACTCATTGGCGTTGTCAGCCCCCACACGCCAGCTTTTTTACATAAGTGCATGTTAAATCAAATTCGAGCCCCGTCGCGCGCTTCAAATGGGCATCATTTGCCGATTAAGCGACAGCATCCGATCCAGGGAGTGGCTCGATGATGACCGCCGAGCCATAGGCCAGCACCTCGGTCACCGCTGCGGCAATCTCGTTAGCGTCATACCGCATGGCAAGGACCGCATTCGCCCCCATCTCATAGGCATGTTGAACCAGAAGATCGAAGGCTTCCTGGCGGGCGTGCTCGGCGAGCTTAGTGTAAACCGTGATATTGCCGCCAAAAAAGATCTGGATCGCAGCACCGAGGTTGCCGACGACGCTACGCGATCGCACCGTCAATCCCTTCACCATGCCGAGCTGGCGCACGACGCGGTACCCCTGAATATCATTCGTCGTCACCACCAGCATGCGTTCCCCTCTTTCGAGGCCATCAAACGGCCTTCCCTGAGCACAACATCAAGGTAAAGCAACATGCCTGCATTGGCGACTGAAGAAGTGGCGGTGCGGACGCTCGTTCGATCGGCGTCGTCTGAACCCAGACCCACCGCCCTATCCCTGGAGATTCGTCTTTCTGACGGCGCCAGCATAGGCTATCTGCTTGCCCCGGCGCGGGCACAGGAGCGGCGACCAGCCGGACGCAAGCCCGGGACCAAAGCCCCGTGCCGACGCCGCAGACTCAATCCTGCCGCGATCATCCTTTCATAGCCTCGCCATGACATTCACACCTCATCGCCGCGACGTCCTCACTGGAACTCTGGCAGCGTCCCTCATCGGTTGGTCGAATTCGGCTGGAGCGGCGTCCGTCGGCGCAATGGCGCTTGGCGACCCGAAGCCGTTCTCATTCGATAAACTGAAGGAGCGCGCGAAGGACTTGTCAAAGACGGCCTACGTGCCGCCGCCAAAGCCTTCAGAATCCGATCCCCTGCGTAACATGACGTTCGATACGTTCGCGCAGGCGGTCTACAAGCCGGAGATGGAGCTATGGCGCGGGGTTGCCGGCGCGCAAACGGTGCGGCTGTTTCCGCAAGGCCGTTTCTATGCTGAACCTGTCGGCATCTACGTGCTGGAGAACGGGCAAGCACGCGAAGTTCTCTATTCGCCCGATTTCTTCAATATGCCGGCAAATCATCCGCTGCGAACGTTGAAGAACGCTGGCTTCGCCGGGTTCCGCCTCATGAGCCGGGGCGGCGTCAGCGACTGGCTGGCTTATCTCGGCGCCTCCTATTTCCGCTCGTCCGATCCCAACGATCAGTACGGCGGTTCGGCGCGTGGTCTCGCCATTAACACCGGGCGCCCCGAGGAATTTCCGCGCTTCACGTCCTTCTGGCTGGAACAGAACGGCTCCGGCATGAATATCTACGCGCTTCTGGAAAGCCAGAGCGTCGTCGGCGCCTACCATATGGACAGCCGCCGCATTGAAGGCGGACAAGGCGGCGCCGTTCAGGACATCGAGTGCGAACTCTATTTCCGCGCGCCCGTCGATATGCTCGGCATTGCTCCGCTGACCGGCATGTTCTGGTATGGTGAGAACTCCGGCCATTTCCGCGGCGACTGGCGGCCCGAGGTGCACGATTGCGACGGCCTTTCGATGTGGACCGGCGCAGGCGAACGCATCTGGCGTCCGCTCGCCAACCCGCCGCGTATCGTGACGAACAGCTTCTCCGACGAAAACCCAAAAGGCTTCGGGCTGATCCAGCGCGACCGCAACTTCGAGAACTATCAGGACGACAGCCTGTTCTATGACCGCCGTCCGAGCATGTGGGTCGAGCCCCTTTCGGGATGGGGCAAGGGCGCCATCAACCTGGTGCAGCTGCCGACGACCAACGAAACCGAAGACAACATGGTGGCGTTCTGGACGCCGGACGAAAAGATCGTCGCCGGTTCGACCATCAATTCCCGCTACCGTCTCTATTGGGGCATCGACTCGCCGCCGACGGGCGACGTTGGCCGCATCGTCGCGACGCGCGTCGGTCTTGGCGGCCTTGGCGGACGCGATCTCGATCTCCGGCATATGAAACCCGGCGCTCGCAAATTCATGATCGACGTCGAGGGCAAGGTTCTTGAAGATCTCACGCGATACGGCGGAACACACACGGTCGTCACGTCAACGCGCGGTTCCATCACCGGCGTTGAGGCGTTTCCCGTCGTCGGCACGAAGCGCTGGCGCATGATGTTCGACTTATCCGATCTCGGTGGCGAGCCTGCGGATCTCCGCGCCTTTCTGGAAAAGGACGGCGTCGCGCTCAGCGAAACCTGGATTTTCCAAGCGTTTCCTTGAGCGAAGCGCCGCCTGCTTTCAACACGCTCAGCTTTTCCTCGGGAATGGCTGACGATCTCTGATTTTCGCGGGCGCGATCCGTTTGTGGGCGTCTTCGTGGGAACCCTCCGCATTGTCCGGCGGTTGTTCAGCCGTCACGGAGGTTCGCGATGAAAACGCTTTTGGCCGGCGCATTCGTTCTGTTCGGCTCTTATCTCGCCCTCAGCAACGGCGACCAAGGACCATCGAACCATCCGCAAACGCTGCATCCGCCTATGAACGCAGATGCTGCAATGACGCCGGACTCCGGCACCTCGGGAGTTGGAAGCGAAGCCCGCTAGACTGCGCTTTGCTTTCCCCTACTCCGCGAATGCGTTCGACCGAGCCTAAATCTTGCCACGGAAAGGCGGGACGTTAGGGTACCGCTCGTCGCCCTGCAGGCACGACGTGGTTCGCCCAGCCGGTGCCGCATGTCTTATCGCGTCTTTTCCATTCCTCGCAAAGTTCGCATCAGAGAAGATATCGATTTTCCTGGGCCCGTTGTTATCGACGGGATTGTCGTGGGCGACGTGCGCTGCATGTCGCTCATCGTTGGCGAGGGCGGCATCGTCGATGGCACAATCAAAGCGGACACCGTGACGATCCTCGGAGAAGTCACGGGCGAGATTTTCGCGACGCGCTTAACGTTGAAGCAATCCTCAGCCGTGGCGGGCAATATTTTTCACACACATCTCTCGCTCGAGAATGGATGCTTGTTCGAGGGCCGCTCGCGCCGCCATATCGACCCGCTTCAACTCACGTAGTCCGGCACCGGAATTCCGCAGCCTCGCACCCTTCACGCCCCCATTTGGGAGGACGTGTTGCATTTTATGTTCCCTTTTCAAGGCTTTTTAACAGTCCATCCGAATACTGACATTTTCCCGATTTGTCAGGGCTGCGGCAGCAGATGAGGGCTAATGTTGACGAGGGCGTCCGAAATCACGCGTTGATTGGGCGACGCGGATTGCAGCGCGCGCGAACTCTGTCGCTGCGTTCGATCCAGCGCGACATTCTCGTGGCCATCGCCAGCGGCCAAAATCTGTCGATCATCATGAACGAGCTTTGCCGGCGCGTCGAATTCCTGGCGCCGGATCTGATTTGCTCAATTCTGATGATCGATGAAGCCGGTTGTTTGAGAACTCTGGCAAGCCCTTCGCTTCCGCTTGAATACTCACAAGCTGTCGACGGTGTCCCGATCGGACCGATGATCGGTTCGTGCGGGACTGCGGCGTATCTTGGACAGCCGGTCGAAGTGACGGACATCGCAACCGATCCGCGCTGGCAGAATTACAAGCATCTGGCGTTGCCGCATGGCCTGCGCGCCTGCTGGTCGAGCCCCATCGTCGGACGCGACCAGCAAGTCATCGGCACATTCGCGTTTTATTTTCGCGAGCCGCGCGGCGCATGCGCTTTCGAACGGCAGGTCGTTGCCGCCTCATTACACATTTGCGCCATCGCCATCGAACAATGGCAGACGCGCGAGACGGTCCGTCAGCTGGCGTTCAACGACCCGCTGACGCGGCTCGGCAACCGTACGATGCTGAAGGAGCGTCTGCCAGACATTCTCGCGGCAGCGACAGCCAGTTCCAAGCGTGTCGCCCTTCTCTATCTCGATCTCGACGGCTTCAAAGCCGTCAATGACCTGTACGGACATCCGTGCGGCGACGAATTGCTTTGCCAGATTTCGAGGAAACTTTCGGAAATCGCACCGAAGGCCGATCTAACCGTGCGCCTTGGCGGCGACGAATTTCTTATCGCTGTCACCGTTCCCTACGACAGCAACGAACACGAATATCTCGCGGCGCGCCTTGTGACGGGGGTCAGCGGTCATTACCGGCTCAACGACGGACTGACCGCGGCCGTCGGCGTTTCCATCGGGGTCGCACGCTTTCCCGATGACGGCTCGGACATCAACGCCCTCGTCGCTCGCGCCGATGCCGCTCTTTATCGGGTGAAAAATTGCGGCCGTCGTGCCTACGCGGTCTTCGATGCCTCAATGGAACGCGAGCAGCGCGAGCGCCGGGCCTTGGAGCGCGATATTGGACTGGCGCTGGATGCGGGCGAACTGTCGCTCGTTTATCAGCCGATCGCCGACACGGCGTCTCGAAGGATACAAGGCTTCGAAGCGCTTCTCAGATGGAACCACTCGGTGAGAGGCAACGTCCCGCCCGACAAATTCATTCCCGCCGCCGAGAACTGTGGGGCGATCGCCGAGATCGGCGCTTTCGCACTTCGCGAAGCCTGTCGCGAAGCATCGTCATGGCAACTCCCGCTCAGAATCGCTGTGAACGTTTCCCCGGCCCAGATCGTCAACGCCGACTTTATCGGTCTCGTTGAATCGGTTTTGAACGAAACGGACCTCGATCCACGCCGGCTCGAAATCGAAGTGACGGAAAGCCTGTTCATTCATGACGCGGATCAGGCACGGCATTGCCTACAGCACCTTCATGATTTGGGCATCACCGTCGCGATCGACGATTTTGGCACCGGCTTTTCGTCGTTGAGCACCCTGCGATCCTTTCCATTTGATCGCATCAAAATCGACCGGAGCTTCGTCAGCGAACTCGGCATAGATGCCGAAAATACGGCGATCGTGAAATCGGTTCTCGCTCTGGGACGCGCTATGGGCTTGCGCGTTGTCGCTGAAGGCGTCGAAACGCAGGAGCAGTATGCCCTGCTGCGCCAATTGGATTGCAATTACGTGCAAGGCTATCTGATCGGCAAGCCGCTTCCTTTAACGGCTTACACATCCGTCGTCGGGCGAGGAACGGCGGCACTCTCCAAACTGCACAGACAGGCCGTGTGATCCAATCCTCGTTTCCGGAAGCCCTGCTCCCGTCAGGGACGATCGCGCATTCGCGCGTCGAGGCTCCACGGCCCTGGACCGGCGAAAATCAGATAGAAGAAGATAAAACAGAAAAGGATCGCGGCGTCTCCGCGATTGAGAAGCGGAAAAACGCTCTGCGGAGCGTGTACCATCCAGTAGGCGAATGCCATCTGGCCTGACAGCAGAAATGCCACCGGCCTCGTAAACAGGCCAACAATCAGAAGCGCGCCACCGACAAGCTCAAGAACTCCCGCAAACCAGATCAGCGAGAACGTCGCCGGAAGTGTCGCGGCGCCCGGCGCAGGCGGAAGGTTGAAGAGTTTCTGCAGGCCATGCTCGAAAAACAGTACCGCAGTGACAATTCGGAGAATGCTCAGGACGCGAGGCGCCCATTGTTCTAGCGTCTGGTTCATCGTGCTCACTCCGTCGATTCTGCTGAATGATTATATCGCAAAACGGTTGGCACCGCCGCGTCCCGTCAGAACGAATTTGCCGATTGGCCGTTGAAGCGCGTTCCAATCGAATCTTCCGCCGATACGCTGAAGATATCTTTGGAGTGTCCGGCATACGTAAACCGGAAATGTGGATCTTCGCTGATGGAGATCCCGCCTTCCACCGAAAAGATGAGCTTTTCTCCGTCGCTCACGGTCAACTTGGAGATGAAACGTGCAGGCGGGTAACCGCCTGATAGCTGATCGATCGCCAGCCCCGAAATGTTCGGATGACGGACAGCGACTTCGGCCAAATCTTGCTTGCCATTGACTGCTGTCTTTATCCGCATTTTTCCAAGCGAATTCTGCGCTTCTTCAATATCCCTGCTGGCCGGCGCCGAACAGCCTCCCGACGCCTTTACGAACGCCCGCGTCATGTAGAGCTTCCCGTCTTCCGTCTCCGCAATGGCGCGCACGAAGGTATAGCGATCGACGCGAATCCGGGTTGCCATGATGCGCTCACCTGCGCCGGCCGCCTCGCCGTATGTGAATGTGGCGGCAATCGGAGATGGATTTTCGTCGATGACGATGCTGAGTTTTTTCACGCCACTCGCAAAACCATCTGCCAAGCGGATAGAGATCGGAACGATCGCGGCGTCTTCAGCCCGTTCCGGCGCATCGAGATGCATGACGGCGGCGCCATCGGCGATTGGGCGCTGGCCGAATGCTTCGTCTCGAATGCCTTGCCATGACAGGCCATCGCCCGGCGCGGGACTTTCGGCGCGGACCGTTGCCGACAAGGCTGCTACGAGCACAAGGATTGTCCAAGCCAGTCGAGCGAAGCGGTGCATGGCGAGCCTCTTTCGGCTATTCGCGGAAGGGGGCCCCGACCGGATGCCAGCAGATCTACGGAATCCGACGCCAGCACTTCTTGTGCATGAGCATTTTCGTCGAACTGTCCCAGGGAAATGTTGGCAAATCACCAACCCATATAACGGCAATTCTTTCGTGCGCGGTGCCAACGAATTCCGAGCACGCCTTGCCCGAATGGAAGCGCATCATGTTCGGGATGCGATGCAGGGCAGCTATTACCTGCCTCAGTTGGCGTAAATCGGAATCGAATATGTCTGTGTCGGCGGGATCTCCGGCGGGGGCGGCAGGAACGGCGCTGCTTTCCGGATTGTCGCGAGCGCTGCTTGGTCAAGACGCTCATTCTCGGACGACTTCGCAAGCCGCACAAACTTGAGCTCTCCTGCCGTATTCAAGGCGAAGGTCACAACGGCCTTGCCTCGCGCACCGTAAACGGAAACTTTATGCCGTGCGATCCTGGCGCGTACACTCGCCATGTAACTCAGAACATTTCCACGGCTCGCGGTCATGCGTCCATTAGAAGGTGCTTGAGCCGCGCTGGAGCGCGACGTCGCGCCGCCGGCAGCCTGGGCGTGCGATTCCTTCTGTTCGATCTGCTTCTTTTTTTCGTTCTTCGTTATTTCCTGCCGCTTGGTCTTTGCAGGTTCTTCCTCTTTTGTTTCGACTTCGAGCGGCATTTCCTCGACCACCTGCTCGGCGACTTTCTGGGCCTTGACTTCGGTGAGCGTGTCCGGTGCGCCGCCGCCGCGAATGACCGGCAACGGATCGTCCGTCTGAGCGAGCGCGGTCGGCGTCACGTCAGCGACCTTGACGGGCTTGGGCGGTGGATCGTCGGAGATCGGCTCGTCCTTGACCTCCGACAATTCCTGCGGCGCGGATTCGGCGGCCTGAATACTACCGGCCTGCGACGCCGCAAATGCAGCCGACGCGGTCTGCGTCGAATCGGTTTGAAGAGACTCGAGCACCAGAGTTTGGACGGTCGAGAGGCTGACGACGGCTTTGTCCTCGGCGGCAGTACCGAACTGTTCCGGCTCGCTGGAGGGGGCCCATATGCCGAACATCACGGCCCCATGCACGGCGAGCGACACGATCATCATGCACGGGAAGACCCAGCGCAACGTTCGTCTCGGCGCAGAGGTTTGCAGCGCATTCATTGCGCCCGCCGCATAGCCGCGCCCTCTCGGAATCGGAACAACGACTGCGCCTTTGGAGAGCGCAAACTTTTCATCGATGCCGGAATAGGCACCGTGCACGACGCGCATCGCGGCACGGCGGTTGCTGAATTCGATGGGCGTCAAGCCGCCCCTTTCCTTCGAAGCAAACATCGTCACTCAACGGCATTCGGCGGGCTTGATTGCCCGCCGATATTTTTCTGTTCGCGCGACCGCCACTGCGATGACCTTAAAACTGCGCGCGCGTCGTCAGCAGGAACGTGCGGCCGCGACCGGTATCGACCGGGGCACTACCCGTTCCCAACGCGCTCAATGCGGGCGTGTACGGAAGATCGGTAAGATTGGTGACGGTCAACGCGATGTCGACGTCGTCAGTCAGCTTGTAGTTGGAGAACAAGTCGTAGGTCGTGTAGCCGTCGTAGAAGAGCGGATCGCCCGGTCCGACGTTGACGTCACCCTTCTGACTCTTCGAGGTGATGTATGTGCGTGCGCCAACCGTCAGGCGTTGGTCGAAGAACCGCAGACCTCCGGTGATCGTCGTAATGTCGCCCGGCAGATAGCTATGCAGACCGAGGCCGTCCATCTGCGACGGCAAGGTCGTATTGTTGTGGCTGTAGCTCAGGCCAGCGAAGACGTATCCGGCGTCATACGTGCCTTGGAGTTCGACGCCTTCGACTTTCGAAGTGCCGGGATTGTTGAAATAGGAACAGACAATCCCCATCGCATCGCATGACGCCGAGATGTAGTTGTCGACGTCCATCGTGTAATAATCGGCCTTGAAGCGGAGCGCATCTCCAGGCTGCAAGAGGCCATCGATTTTGGAATTGAAACCGAATTCCCAGCCTCTTTGTTTTTCAGGCTGCAGGAAGGGATTGGGCAGGAAGTTCGGCTCGAACGCGCTGGCCGGATGGCTGCCATCGAGCAAGGTTTCCGAGATGGTTGGGGCACGGAAGGTATTCGACCATGTCACGTAGGGCTGGAACCATTCGACGGGCTTAGCGGCCAGCGTGAACTTCTTGCTGAAATCGCCGTAGGAATTATCGACATGGAACGGCCCCGGCTCGACGCCGGGCGGGAGCGCGATGGGAAAGCCGGGCGGCAAGTACGGCGGCAGATGCGGATCGACAACGCCTCCGCCGTTGAGATTATAATCGTCGTATCGCAGCCCAACGATAAAATCGAAAATACTTTTAGAGAATGTCGTCTCCGAGAACGCTCCCCGGATCGTCGATTTGCCAGACGGATTTACGCCGCCGCCGACAGATGAATCGATACCGTTCGAAGCATCGACATCATCATGGTAGTACTCATATCCGTAAGTCGATTTGACGAAGATGCCGCCCAGATTGAAAAGCGACGTGTTGGAAACGTCGAAGCCCAATCCAAGGTCTTCGATCGTGCGGCCGGTTGCGCTCGAAGCGCCTCCGATCCCGTCGAGGTAACGCATCTTGACATCGCTGCCGTAGAAGTTGGCGCGGAAATTGACGAGATCGTTGCTCGCGGGATTGTAAACGTAGTTGGCCGTGTAGATTTTCGAGTCGAGAGTCTGGTTGTACGAGTTGGCGGTGAAGTCGTTGTTGTAGAGGACGGTGCCGAACGAAATCTGCTGCGATGGATCGATCTGGATATGAACCTTCGCCAATCCTGAGATCAGATCCTGATCGGTATACGGCACCGTCTGACCGTTGCCGTTCTCGTAATCATCCTGATCGTGTTTGCTGATCGCACCGATGATGCTGATGTTGCCGCTACGGATCGCGCCGGCAGCCATTTCGGAAAATCCGACGCCGTTGCTGCCCCACGTCAAGCTGGTGAGCGCTCCGGAATCTCTTCCAGGCTTCAGCACGTCATCGACATCGAGCGTGCGCATATTCGCGGCGCCCGCAAGCGCCCCCGCGCCGCCCGGCCCCGAAACCGCGCCGCGCTGTACTTCGATGCTCGCTAAAAGCAAGGGATCGACATAAGCGAACCCTTGGCTGGTGTGGCCGGTAAATCTGAAGTTCTGCCGCACGCCGTCGATCGTCATATTCACCCGGCCCTGGCCCTCGAAGCCGCGAATGTTGACGGCGATGCCGGGATTGTTGGGATCGTTACCGGTCGAGACGCCGGGCATGGCGCGCAATACATTTTGAATGTTGCCCTGACCGAACGTCTGGATCTCGCTTTGACCAGCGACGCTGACACCCGCCGGGATGCTGTAGGGCGCATCGACCCTGGCCGCGTCGGCGCTCGCGGACGACGGCTGCGGTTCTTCCGCCGGCTCTGGTGCCGATGATGCGGCTTGCGTCGGCTGCGGCTTAGGCTTCGACTTCGGAGCGCTGCTCTTCTTGACCTTGGCGCCAGCGATATTGACGCCCGGCAACTGCGCTTCCTGGGCGTGCGCTTCGGTGATCACAGCAAGCGCCATCAACGATACGCCGAAGGCCAGGACAGCTTTCGTGGTACGGAAATCGCCAAGGGAACTGGCCGACGCCTTTATGCGCCGCGCTCCCAATCTGCTTTCGAAATTCAAGCCGCCGTTCGACATGATGCTATTACGCGTGGACATCCGTCCCCCTCCCCTGGTTGTGTTGGGCTGGCGGGCGGGCTCACGCGTTTCGCGCAATGCGGCTGGCTTGCCTCTTAGCTCGCGCTCCCTCTCCCCCTGAGAGGCTGCACGAACTTGCTCCCGTCCTTCGACCGAAGCAGGTGCGAAAATATAATCTATACTCTTAAAGTCAATATTATTGTTGCATCGAGCCGCGACGAAACCGCCGCAGACGGTCGCTAAAAAGCCGCGTGTTTCCTGGTGATTAGAACCGGCGTAACAGAGACGCCCGAACGCTGATGATGATTTGCAACGGTCGGAGACGGGCATGACGTCCCGCATCGCGGCGAGTCGCCCGGTATTTCCGGAGGACGATGTTCTCGATAATCGCGCCACTCACCATTCAGGCGAGAGTTGGAGCGGGTGATGGGAATCGAACCCACGTATTCAGCTTGGAAGGCTGCTGCTCTACCATTGAGCTACACCCGCGAAGGCCGTGCGGCGAGGCTGATGTCCTTGCCTCTGACGGACCGTCCGAGCCAGCGAAAAACCGGCCCGGTCGCTCGTCTTAATGGCTAATCCGCCATGTGTGAAGGGTATTGTCGCGTGCAATCGCGAGACATTGCGTCGTCGGCATCGGCAACCGTGCGTAGCAACGCCGCAGGCAGC
>Ga0182738_1004345_pt1 | contig 15713 bp, 9 predicted proteins | sample eDN5th30CBELigMG_FD_128876 | JGI IMG/M metagenome (GOLD analysis project Ga0182738, IMG submission 128876) | Enriched Miracle-Growth compost microbial communities from Emeryville, California, USA - eDNA 5th pass 30_C BE-Lig MG (version 2)... ... | reverse complement strand
TCTTGAAAATAAATTCATTATCAATTAATTTTCAGAGCCAGAAAGCTTCCGACAATTTTAGCAAACCAAGAAAAATCTTTTGTTGTAAATAATTTAAATGTGATTTTAACTTTGAATGGAGCGCTATAGGTGGCATAAACTTCCTATTTTTCTGTTCAGCATCTCTCAATTAATAATATACTTCAGATATACAAACAACCAAATAAGCAATCATAACCTTTCTCATCATTTCTTTAAACATGATGAAAAACTGAGTTTATATCATATCATAATTATGTACATGATTATTTCTGTTATGAATTCACTTCATTTTCCGTAGAAAATTAGTTCTCATAAAGAACATAGTTGGGAGGGAAGTTAGCATCTTCATTATCTGGATCATTATTATCTGTCACAAAAACAGTAATTTCGGCTCTACGAGTATAGCCAGAATCGCTCACAAAACTTGTCACAAACACATATCCATAAGGATAAGAAAATCCAGTATCCTTGATAGCATAGGTCTGTCCAACGCTATAATTCTCATCTGAGATTGCTCCTTGTTGGATTAAGTCTCTTGTCATATATCTGACACCTTGTGCAAGATAACAAGTCAAACCGCTGCCATCACTGAGAGCTTTCAAGTCGATATAAAGAGGAAGATCAGCAATAACAGGGCCATTGGGGTCGTTGCTGATGACAGTATATTCGTAGTCTACAACATCAGTAGCTCCATTGTAGAATCTGTAAGAGATGACAAAGGTAGCTCTGAGCTGAAGAGGAGAGCTTTGTGATTGGATTAAAACGGTGTATTTGTAGTAAAAGACACCGTGATCATAACGTTTGTAGAGACTTTCAATTTCATCAAGAATGTATTTGCCATTCGGGAGGGAATCGTCAGTGCCTGAAAAGACTGCGTTTTGGATCACATAATCTGTACCAAGCTGAGCAAAATCTTGAAGACGCTGAACGTCATAAATGGCTTCGTCACTGATTGGAAAGTAGTCGTGATTCTTTGCAGAAACTGCAAGGAAAAATAGAGCTAAAACAAGAAGATATAGTTTCTTCATTGGGATTTTCGAAGTTAGGAAATGAATTATAAAATGTCGGCTGAATTTTGAGGGTTAATAGTTTGAGCTTGGAGGAAGTGAAAAAATAATTTTATATGTTGATTCAACTGGTTTATTCCGGATAAATTTCGTTTTGAGGAATGAAAATGAGTAGTAGAGCTTTATTACTGTTACCATGGATACCTTTTAAAGGAATTGAAGAAAAAAGAGGGGTTTTTCTTGGTTTCGAAGGAAGAAATAGAATGAAAAGATCAATTTTCCGAGCGAATCATTGGCGAAATAGGTGGAAGGAGTTTTTGAGACTCAAAAATTTAATTTAGATTTTTTGATCCTGAGCGGATAAAATTTCGATTTTTTAGGCCCCTGCGTAATGATTAGGCGAAGGCGACTCTTTAATTAGAAACGACTAATCTGGGAGAGGTTGATGTTGACAGCCTTTGTTGTTATATTTAAGCAACGAGAGAGTGATTCCCTTACTCTTTAATATGAAGCTAAAATTAGTCTATAAATTCGTTCTTTGGTTGAGAGAGGGAAATATCCTATTTTTCTTGCTTCTCATCTGAGACCATAAGTTTCGGGTATTTGTTAAAATTTTAATTCTCCTGTCTTAGGAATTCTTGTGAAAGCACCAGAAATTCAATAGTTGGATTGGAGTTACCATTTCTATTTTTGATCGATAGGATTAATTTTAAGAGTTGAAAGACTATTTTTCGTATGTTGTCTGAATATTTAGGCTTTAGCCAATCAGAAAGCTTCGGAGACCGTATAGAATATTCTTTCTTGTTGAACTTAGGTGCAAAGAAATTTTTTTATCATTTATGAATAAGTTTTTCTCATTAAGCTTTTGATACAATTCAGACATACATTTTATTCATTATTTAAACTATTTAGATCAACCCATTTCATGATAGTTTCTTGCAAAGTTAAAGTAGATACAGGTTTTGAGGTCATATCATTCATACCTGCTCTCAAACATTCAACCTTTTTATCTTGAGCATTATGCCCAGTGACTCCAATGATTGGAATAAAACTCACATCTCCTTCTAGCATTTTCTTTTTAAGGATTTTTGTGGTTTCGAATCCATTCAAAATTGGCATTTCTACATCCATAAAAATGATACTAAAGTTTTTACATCTGGGATTATGATCTTGATTCTGCATAACCTTCTGAATCGCCATATCTCCATTAATAGCAGTCGCAGTTTCTAGTCCCAGATTCCTTAATACAAGCGTTAAAGCAGTTAAGTTGAATGCATTATCATCCACAATAAGGATTTTAGGACATTCACAAACCTCATTCAAATTTTCAACGAATATTGAGAATTCAACATTGGGATTATTTTCAGACACATATGTGATATCACCAGAAGCCAAAGATCTATGACTTCTTCCAAAACTCTTGTTGGTTTTCTTTCTACCTCCCGAAGAAGTTGAAGGATAACCACTCTTCTTTGGCATGTTATTCCCTTGAGAAAATGTTCCAAATTTAGAGGCCACATCATTGTTTGTCTGTGTTATGACATTTGAAGATTTAACAAGACTAGCAAATTTACTAAACTGCTTGCTCTTTTGCGTTTTAAGAGTTTTGTTATGCAGCAGATTTGCTCTCATCTCCAAGGTCTTTCCACGTCCTTGATGGATCAATAAAGAAGACTTGGGACTTTCTTCAGTAGCCTGGGTATTTGTAACAAGAACATCTTGATAAGAAACAGGTTTTGTCGCTTGATCTATTTCCCCAAATTCAGCTTTCATCTTTTTGATTAATTCTTCGGGTCGTTCTCTTTCTTCATCATCACTTGTTTCTAAATCGATCGTTCTGCTCATCAAATTGGACTTGAAATAATCTCCACCTTTTGAGCTCAAAAGGAATGAGAAAGTCGTTCCGACACCTTCTTCGGATTCAACAGTAAGTCCTGTACTATCTGGTCCAAGCTCAATTGAAAGAAGTTTTGAAATAACAAGGCCCAATCCGATACCAGTCGGGTTCAAATGAGCGCTTTCCTGAACTTTTCCGAACTCCTGGAAGAGCTTATCAACATTTTCTTTGGAGATTCCGATACCAGTATCTATTACTTCAATACGGGCGGTTCCATGATCAATAAAGGTGGATTTTATTGTGACAGATCCACCATGAGTAAATTTAAAGGCATTGGCAACAAGATTGACGAGAATTTGTTTGAATCTATTGGGATCTGTATGGAAGACTCTTGGGATGAAACTATCCCAGGAGACTTGGAAATTTATACCAAGAGCTGTAGCTTGAAGTCTGAGCATTTCCATAACTTCATCGACAACTTTACGAAGATTGCAAGGGACGATTGTGACTTTGAGTTTTTTGGCTTTAATTTGTGAGAAATCAAGAATATCATTCACAAGATTTTGCAGCATTTTTGAACTGTTCAGTACTGGGTCAAGGAATTGTTCAGAGAGGGCAAAGGAAATCGAGCCTTTAAGGACTTCGAGGAGGGAAAGGGTACAATTCAAGGGAGTTCTGAATTCATGCGCAACGAAACTAAGGAGTTTATCTTTTTGTTCATTGATTTCAAGAGCTTCTTGTAATCTGATTTGTTGGGTAACATCCTGAATATTGATCAAGATTCCTGCTATCATATTGTTTTTTAGGAACGGAATAAGTTTAATTTTAAGAATTTTCAGTTCTCCCAATGCCGTTCTATGCACAAAATTCGATTTTTTGACCTTTACATCGCGAATCTCATTTCCTTCTGTCACTTTTGGAAGGAGGTTAATAGAAAAATTTAATAAGATAGTGTACCGAGGTAATTTCTGGAAGGGAGTGCGGACTCTTTGAAATAACGACTCCACCAGCTCTGCTTTCTTTCGCTAAGTACTGAAGAGGAGGAGAAAACAGATTTGCTGCCAGTTTCTTGCGATTCTATTTCCAAGAACATCGCATCTAATTGAGCCTCAACACTTTCTTGATGTGGCATTGAATTTTGCTCCAATTCGACTTTTGGCAGAGTTGATGGACCTTTCTTGGTACTCCATCTACCAAATAACCGTTTCTATAAAAGAGATTAAAAGGGAGATTTTTTTATACAATAAATTACTGTGATACTTTTGGTGTAAGGTTGAGTTGTACCTGGTGCAAATCCATTTTTTGATTCAATATCACCATTTACGAGATCTTTGTCACTTCTATTGAAAGGGTATTTAGTCAAGAGAGAAGGCGTTTTAATTTCAGCCGATTCTTTAAAAGTTACGACAGCAGATTGTCGATCATTTTCCTGAGATCTTTTAAGCGACCTTAATCTCACTAAAGATCTTTGATTTCCGTCGCTCCTTTGTCTGAGAGATTGCTGACGAGTAAAACCTTGATGACCTCCCTTTTCATTTCGAATTTCTTGCATAAATCCTCTTCGAACTCTTTCTGAATAGCTTTCAAATCTTCGTAATCTGAGGATTTCTTGTAAGGCATCAGTTTCATTGGTAGAATCTAGCAAGCCCTTGAAGTTGCCATTCATAAATACAGCTTGTCTTTGTTTAGTGATAAGCGCTATTCCTTCAGTATGGTTCTCAAATTCCTTTCTAGCTTTCTCTGGCATATTATTCGTACTCTTCTTCTTGGTTTTTCCAAAGATGATGAAGCCGCCCGAAACCAAGAGAGTGGCTAGCATAATCACCCAGATAATATAAAGTGGCGTATCGAGTTTTTCACTGAGACGGAAATTGAAAATGATGACAATATACACAGAAATTCCATATCGAAAGATGACTGAATTGAAGAACATGAGCATAAGAGATGTCAAAAACAGGAGCTCCTCACGAAGAAGGCCTTGTCGTTCGTCTTCTTTGATGGAGGATATTGGAAGAGTGAGTTCGATAAGGATTTGGAAGGTGATTATTTGATGTATGAGGATAATTGCCCTCTGGACATCTTTTTTTATTTTTTTGCGGACCATAATTTTGAGTAGAAAGAGTTCAGATATCAAAGAGAAGATGAGAAGAGCGATAATGAGCAAGAGATAAACGATTAGGTCAGAATCCTTGGTCTGAAGGAAGATGTGGAGGCGTGAAATTGCAATAAGAAGAAAGAGAACGAATTTTGCAAGGAAATATGTAGCAGTTTGACCGAAGGAACTTTTGGTAGATTCGAAAGAGTATTTGGAGAAGGAAGGAATGATGACAGAGTCATTGGGGAGTTTCATGAAGAGGTGATTCAAGTTAATTTAATTGCAGAAAATAAATGAAGATTTAAACGTTTTAAAAGCAAAGGACAGAGGACAAACTTGCCAATTCTTTGCCTTCAGTACAACCTTGAATATTCAAAAGATAAAATGCTCACGATTCAGTAAACGTTCGTTATAATTTAATTCATAAATTAGAGATGCAATTAACTTAGTCTTTTTAATTCAGCAGCTCCTCTGTGACTGGAAAGGCTTGCCAATGAGATGCTTCCAGATCGAAGAGAAAGAAGGAAGCATTTATGAGAGGGAGTGAGGGAGGGAAGATGAAGGATTTCCCAAGGAAATGAAGAGGTTTAAAGGCGAAATTAGGAATTTGATCGAATTAAAGATGGAGGAATATCCTCTATTTGATGAAAGAAATTGTGTGAGAATAATGAGAAGCGTGTGACAGATTTGATGTGCAATTAAAAATTACTGCAAGTCTTCTATTAATTGGGAATCAAAATCTCTAAAAATTGATAACGGTTGTACGATGAATTTTTTAATTAATTATTTCGTTTAAAGAGACAAATATCTGTTTATTCGAAGCGATTCTCTTGAATTTTGTTCTTTTTTTTGGAGCTGAAATGGTTCCCATGAAGGAGTTTATCCCTTGATGACCCCTTTTCTTGATGAAATAAAAAGGAAGAAAATAAATAGAGGTTTTTCCTTCCTATACTGGATGGGTTTAAAATTTCTTATTTTTCAAGGAAGTTAGGAAGCTTCTATTGAGGGAAATAGGTTTGCTTGATGAAGATTTGTGGTGAAATGACGAAGAATCGACAAATATTTTTACAAAGGTTTTGATGGAAGAAAGGAAACGGAAAAGGTTCTTCCTTTTGAAAATTGAATGTGAAGCATTTCTATTCAAGCTGAAGTTTTAATAATCAATAGGAAGTTCTCTCTTCGTATATACTACGATGATCTAGAAAGCTTATCTTTGAAATTTTTATTGAAAAGAAGCTTTTCTAGCTGATATCAAAACTTTGAGAGCCTTTTTTTGAGTGTCTAGTCATAGAGAGATGGAGGAAATGAAACATTTTTCACAAGATGGAGAACGAAATTAGGCGAGGTTTTTTGTTTTAATAAAGTCTGATGAAGCTGTTTTTCTTTATTTGTATTCGGTTTTTTATTGTGTTGGTTGTTAGTTTCAATCATTGTCAATGATTAAACTTAAGCCATAAACTCCTGAGAAAATAATTTCCAAGTTTTGAGCTTTTTGATTCGAGAGTGGTCATTTTCAGTCTTTCCAGTCGTCTGAAAAGTCGCTCCAGTGATTTAACAGAATAATGAGATCCCATAGCTTTTTTCATGGCGAAGGCGCCTGTAAAACTTGAATGAGCATTTTTTTAAAAAGATGAGGGGCAATTTTTTTTTTTCAATCCTGATTCGCTTCAGAATTGAAAAAACAGAAGTTTATGAAAAGATGTTGAGATGACTCAGGATATCCATCTCTCAAAATATTTTTATAAATAATTATTTTAGTACAATAAAATGTATTGAAGAAAAAAAAAAATCAAAGTTCATATATCGTTGAAAAATTACCAAAAACTCTCAAACAAATAAATAAAATAAATCAAACTCGGTATTCAACTCGACCTCTCTAACTCTTTTTTAATGGGCGTAAGCTACTCTACAAGAATAGATCCCACATTTATCAGTTATTACTTGATTCTTTGATTTGATTCCCAATAATATTTTACAACCAGGATTTGGGCAAAATATCTTTGAACTCAATCCTTCAGCATCCTCCATCCAAGAAGCAGACTGAATATAAATCATTCCAGGGTAGTCTTGAATTCCCTTTGAATGATGGTCATCAATAATATTACTTCCATCAAAAATATTCCCTTGGCAACTTCTACATAAATATTGAGTTTTATTTTCTTCTCTTTTAAGAAGTTTATCTTTCTTTGCTGGAACAGCTAAAGAGATTGAAAACCTTGTCCTTATCCCCTCATTACCCTGTTTCCTTTCAACACTTCTTGAATTTCTACATTGCTGATTCTTTGGGGAGATTTCCTCATTACTCTTTTTATTGACTTTTTTAGCTGCTGTCATCACTTCACAGTACTTATTTAGCTGCTGCATAAATCCTGGATTTGGAAAGATGATATTTCTCTTTGACTTGACAAAGCTTCTGGCTTCAGATAATTGCATATGATGATATTTGATTAGATATGCAATCACTGATGCTGTGCTTCTTGATACTCCTTTCTGACAATGGACAAGGACATTTCCTTGATCGGTAAAAAGAGCTTTATGAATGAAATCGGCAATTTCATCAAAGTAATCATCGAGTCTAAACTGAAAATGATCTTTAGCAGGGATGTAAAGATAGTCAAATTTAGTGGGATAGAGAGTTTTGAGTTCAGCCCCAACAGTGACAATGTGGGTGATCTGTTGGGAGGTGAGGAAAGTTTTGTCTCGGGCATCTCGATATGAACCGAGATAAAGGTTTTCAAGGATCTGAGACATTTTTTGGAAAGATTGGCTTGTTAGTTAAAACTTTTATTTAGAGAGTTGTTAGTATCGTAAGCATATTGAGAGAAATTTGATAATTTTCATTGAAGTTTTTATTATATTTATTTGAGAAGAAAACGTTGATTTCTTTTAAAAAAATCCTCGTCGATCAAGAGTTATTTTCGGTCTTTGATGATTTTGAATGATGAAGAGAGATGAGATCAAAAGAGAAGAATTTTGAAAAAGAAATTTGTCTCTGTCTTGGGTTACATTGAAGAATGATCTCTTGGAGGAACTTTTTATTTTGCTTCAGATTCAGAATAAAAAACTTTTGTTGAAAGATTCAATTTTTCTGATTATCAAGAAGATTTTCTTTCACGAAAAACATTCACAAAAGAAATTTTTGCAGCAATTTCACAAGAATTCCAAGACTCAATCATGACTATTCTCATTTGCAAAGTATCATCACTTAGATTCACCGAATAAATTTTGAATTGGAGAGCAAATAAAGGAAACCAAAGCAAGAGAAAAATTTTTGAGGTCATTATGAGACAAATAAAACACAGCAAATCTTGAGAAAAAAGGAGAAATTTATATGATAAAAAACAAGAGAACAAGAGCGAAATATTCTTTATACTTGTACACAATATTGATCAAGAAACGCAAACCCACATAAAGCAGCAATTTATAATACTTTCTAGCCAGTTTGAGTCCAACTCTGAACATCTGTCTTGTGTCGTAGGTATCCAAACTGAAGGTCAAATTCTCTTGCGGCTGGCAATTTAGGCAAAACTATGACTCAATTTTTACTTTATATGAGCTGATTTGAGCAGGATTTTGCGGAATATATTGGAAGGAAGGAGGTTGAGCGTTAAATTTTCCATTATTGCTATTGGTAGTGAAAGAGTTGACCTGAGCAAACCTTCTCTTTGAAGAATGGGAGAGAAGGAGAGTGTTTTTAGTAGCGAGCCGAGTAAATCTTGTGAACATTTAGCTAAGATTAAAATAAAAATAAATTTTTGAACCCATTGAAAGATAAAAAGATAATTCCTCTATAAACACCTCAGATTTTTTCCCTAACCTGAGTCTCAGGTTGATTAATATTTTTCAGCATTTGAAACTTGATAGTTCGTTAGCCTTTGAAAGATTTTTGTTTTCACAAATTTTCAATAATATGGAGAGTCCCTTTTCTCTTGAAAAATAAAATTTTGGTTTTTCATAGTCTTTTGTTTTCTCAGTAGTTGGAGAGCCGAGATTTCATCAATTCAGTGAGGACAATCAAAATTTTATAGACAAAATGAGAAAAAATTATTGCTCGAAAGAATCAAGTCGATCTCTAAGGGGAAGGGACATTAATTAAGCAAGGAAAGATTGATATTTGATGATTCAAAAAATTTATCTGAAGCAAATACCCAGCATTCTGATGATTTTCTATTTGGAAAATAAATAGGCAGGAATTTTTCCTCAAATAATTTGTCAGCTTAATACGCGCACAATTTGAAACTAAAAAAATGGAACAAGAACAAAATTCAAACCTTCAACCTCGCTCTCTGGGAAACCTCGCACCTGGCAAGCACCGTCCTACTGCGACTGAACTCAGAGTAAAATTGCCCCTCTTCTTCACATTTTTACCCTCTTTTAGCAACTACAAAAGTTAAAAAGAGAATCTTTTGGTGGTGGCCTTGGCTCACAATCAAATCAGAGAGAAACAGTTGTTGAATATAATCGTATATTGTCTGCTGAAGTCTCTCAATTCGAGATCAACACAACTTCGAATAGAGATTTTATCCAAAAATCAAACACTCAGAATCCTTTTTCAATGGCTTTTCCATCACATCTCGTAACAATAAAAAAGTGACATTCAAAACATTAACATGGGAATAGGATGAAATAGAGTTTAGAGATGGAATTCCTGCAACAAGTTCCAATTCAAACTCAATGATGAATTTCTTTTCTGCATTGGTCGATGATAGAACCAAGAGACAAAATACAATTACTGAGAGCAAGAAAGAAAAAGAAAAGGAAAAAGACGAGATTTACAAATGGACTCATAATGATGTTTCCCTTAAAACTAGCGTCATGTTCTTGTCTGCTCAGCCTTTCGATCACATTTTCGATTCAAATCATCTTGCTTACGAAACAAATTTCTTTACTGCCATCCCCTTTATGATGAGTATAGAATTTTGAAAGGTTGGGAAATAATGACTAAATTTTTTAGCACAAAATGAAGGACAACCTCTTCGCTCTCAATATAAATTTACAAGACAACAAAGTAAAATTTTTTTAATGGCAAAAATCTCACTCTTTTTTCAGCACAAAACGCAGAGAATAGTAATTCAGACTTCTTTAATGCAATGAGATCAGTCTACAGCGCTTGGAAGAAAGAGCGCAGCAACAAGTTTTATATTTTGATGAGAGGAATAACATGTCTGTTTCTTCACCAACCTGAGAATCCAAACGCAACAGTAGTTTCAAAGGAAACTCCTTCAAGAATTCCTCATAAGAACTACTCTTCAATAGTCATGATTGCATCTGAAAAGAAGATTTTCCAATCAACTTTGATCAAGCATGGAATTGAATTTGAGCAATTTAATAATAAAGAAAATGATGAAGAAGCCGAGATAATGGAGAAAATGCCCATTTTGGAATCTCAGACAGCTTATACAAAATCCTTTGATTTTGCCAATAATCTGGAAATTTATTTCATCAAGAAGAAATATGTAAGAGGTTTTTTGGAGTGTAGGATAATGAATATTATCTTAGGTTCAATCATTCTTTAATATGATATTGACAGAAACTGATTCAGAAAATCAGTTTGAGATCTTGGCAGAATATCCTTTTGCAAACTCTTCCATTTTCTATCCAAAAGTAATGTTTTTCTGGGATATTGAAATCTAAAGTGTTTTCATAGATTGCTTATAATGGTCCAATCCGATTGAATGAATTAACTGATGCGACAAATAAAGATGAAATGGTGGAAGAGCATCCAAATTCTAAGATTTTGAAACAATATAAAATCTTTGAAGAAGAAAGAACCTTGAAATTGATGTATAAACTTCAAATTGAAGGATGTATCTTGCCATTGACTCTGAAGGTTTGTTTATGAATGGATTATTTAAATGATAACTTTGTTTTAGACTTTGATCGACAGTGTTGAAACCAAGCAGAAATTAGTCAAAGCAACTGTTACTTCTCACTTCATCACTGAAAAATTCAACTTAGAAACTTTAAATCCCTTCTAATTGTGAAGTGGATAATCAATCAATGATTCTCTTTTGTATAAACTACACTTTTTTATTATTTTCTTGATAGGCAGTTTGTCTATTCGTTTTAAAAATATCAGTGTTTTTGTATTTATGGTATTTCAAAAAGAATTCCTTATAAGAAAAATTTCGTTCTAAATAAAGACTTTTTTCTGCTTCATTTGCTTGAGCTATCTTCTCATGAAAAAAAATTTCAAAACTTCTCAAAAATACTGCATATCTCTCGATATCTGATATGATAGAATGCCGTTAAAGTTTTGGTTTTATAATTACCAAAAAAGCCGGAAAAACAAAGAAAAAGCTCAAAGCTAAATGACAGAGGCAGAGGTCAAGACTAGAAGGGAGAAAATCCTCGATCAACTTCAAAACCTGGCAAATACTGTCAAGGTGGAGGATGTTAAGTTTGTAGTGGCCCAAGATCGGAATATAAGTGCATTAGATGATGGAAGATCACGTTTAACTGTTCAATCAACCAAGTTCGAGCTTGCAAAACAAGTAAATAAGACCTTTGCAACGAGAATAATTTTGTAAAGATACCTGACAAAGCTGAGAAGGCTGAACATGTTCAAATAAAGAATTCGGAAGGAATAGATTATGATGGAGTGGGTCATTATCAATCTAAAAAAATTCAGCAGCATATTACGGATTTTAAAGCGAAGGGAAAATTGGAGAATTTTAGGTTGAGACAAGCTTTAAGGAGATGGAGAGGTAGGAATTTGTTTGGAGAATAAATTATTAAGAAATTGAAATAGAGATTGCACAGGAGATAACGAGAAAACACCAAGAAGAAGAAAATGTAAGAGAGAATTCCAAGGAATAGATTTATTGAATATTTTAAAAGGGATTTAGAGAGGAAGATAATGTGTTTAAATTGAAGATTATGAGAGATGATATTGGAAAACAGTAAGTGAATTTCAAAGGAATTACGAGAATAAGTTATTTGAAAGGATCAAGGAGAATTTGATTAAACAAAGGGACTTTATGGTCAAGACGGATGATAAACCAAAGATAAAGAATCTAGCTCCCAAAAGACAAGAAGAGATTATTTCAGAAATTAAAAAGCAGAGTCAAGAGCCTGGAGCTGATCTCAAAAGATTCATTCCTTTTTGTAATAATATTGTTCTTTTAAATGTTCAAAAGAAACCTCAAAAGTAATGGTTATATTTGAGAATATTGTTGTTGTAGATGAGTATATATTTTATTCGATTTTTTATCAATACAAAATTATTGTATTATTTTGATTTTTGCTCATTAAAATGAAAGTGAGATCAGATCATAAAAAAAGTCTCTGCTAGGAGATCTGAATAGAAAGAATAATCGATATGAAAATAATTGAAATTCATATGGAAGAAAAATTGAGGCAGAAAAATAATTTTCTCTAAAATAAAATTGATGATGACAAAAGATATAATTTTGAATACGATGACCCCCAAAGGTTTTCAGTATGAATTTAAATAAATATCGATTTGTTTTTCATCTAGATAAAATATGTCTATATGAAATTAGTTTGGAATCAATTTTGAGATTCGATTCACAAAATAAATTTTATTCCGAAAAACTCTTTCGATAAGAATTTTATATCAATTTTCTCTCAAGAAGCGCATTCACAGCCAAGTTTCTTTCTTATTGGCTGAAAACCTCACAAAAGCACTTGATCTTTTGTGAAAATTGCTCATTCCTTTCGAGACATCCAACAGGGGAGAAATAACCCAATTTAAAAGGCCATTGGCTTCTTTTGATTGCTCCCTGTGATAGAGAAATATCATATTTTTGCCCTCTTTCAAAACCTCTCCAAGTAAAAGATAAGCCAGAAAATGATTTGTCTTTCTTCATAAGAAGGAGAAAAACAAAGACATTTCTTAGAAAACACCATTTTTGGCTAGTTTTAAACTCTCATTTTTTGTATCCTTGAGAGGAAATACGGCATACTGCGAGGCCAATTTCACTATTTGTTTCCTCTTATCGTTTTCAGAAACAAGAGAAACCACTGCTTTTATTCTCTTAAACATTTTCTCCTCGTAAACCTGGTTTATCATCTATCTAATTGAAAACTTGCCAAAGATCTAAAGTGAGCTCCATTCGGATACCGATTCCCTGAGAAATGAGTTTACAAGAAACCTTTTATCGCGATTTCAGTAGGTACAGAGAAAAGTGAGATATAAAATGATTAAATATTGGTTTTATGATGGCAAAATTAGAACACGTGAAGGAACCTTCATACAATTGATTAAATCCAGAGAATTTATTAAATTCGATAATGCGAGCAAATTTAGAATAACATTGACCAATTTGATTGGTCTATTATAAATTTGCAATGATCTCAGAAACAAAATAAAAACGTGTTATTTTAGGTCAAAACCGTTTCCTTTTTCTCGCTTTAATAATTTTATATAATGCTTATAGGTTTTTTGAATTTCAAGTCTGGGTACATTTTTTGCCTACTTTTGTGTTTAAACCCTTACCTTGAGACTAAATCTCTTCTATGACATTCTCTTTCCTTTTTGATGAGGATTTGTTAAAAGATACTATGTGTTGTGGTTAATTTACCTCTTAAGAAGTTTGTCCTTCTTGATAAAAATGAGAGTAGTAGGCGAGTTTCTTGATTTTGAGAAAGAGAATGAGGGAAACGACAGCTTTTTGTAGTTGTTTTCTAACGGCCTGATAATAAAATTTTAGGCTGAAATTATTAATAAAGTCAAAAGTTTTTCTAAAAGAAATTTATTTTGGCTCGAGAATTTATAAAATAGCTTTTTTCTCGAAACAGCTTGAAAATGGATATTCCTTGTTCTAAATTTGATGGTTTCTATGGTATTTCTGACTGGAATGCTCTTTCATCTGAGAATTATCAAGAATTCTTTCAGAATTTAATGAAAAAGAGTTTTCATAATATTCTTTTGTCAGAAAGAAATTCGGTTTTTTGCGAATAAACTCTAATTGAATGATAACAAAATTAGTATTGGTGAGAAAAAAATTGAAAATAATGAGTTTTCTGAGTCGGGTTTTAATTGATGGAGAAATATGTCAACAAAAAAAACCTTGGACCCTTGGCGGGAATCTTTATAATCAAAAGAAAAAACAACAATAAACGATTGACTTTCAATTTTTGACAAAAAGCCATGATATTATCCACTGGTTAACACAGTGGCAATCTATGTTTCTTTATTTTGGGCGAAACTTGAAAGCATACGAAATAAAACAATTATGTATAAGTGCGTCATAAATCTTATATATTATATATAATAAATATATAATCAACTCCCCGCCATAACGAGTCAATAGAATCCGATTTTGATATTGATAAGAGAAGCGCTGTACTATCTGGGCTATAAAGCTGAGAAGCCCCAGAAATGATTTCTTCAATCTAGAAATAAAGACCTGCTGATAAAGAGGGAGCTACAATGGAAAAAAGGAGGGAATAGATGAGAAAAATAAGATTTTGCAAGAAGGTTTAAATGAACTGTGATTCGGCCTTAATATTAATTTGGAGCATAAAAGATGATGATTATAGCAAATACAGATTTTTTAAGGGGCGAATGATTCTCAACTCAACGAATAAATTTTCTTATTTTGGTACCGCTTAAGTTTTTGAGAGATTCTGAGGATTTTGAGAAGAGAGGAAGTTTATGAAATAAAAGTTTTATCGAGTTTTTAATCAGTTTATGACGTAAAAAAGCGAACTGTTTGAGAGGGCTATGATTTTGATACACGTCAAAAAAAAAACCCTTTGTTTGTCTTTAGCCATACAAATAAATGTTAAAATCAAAAAAGAGTTTTTTGAAAAGCCAATTCGTTTTTAGTCTTTTAAAAGAGAAATGCTCTTCTTATCGGGAGAATGGCTTGAATGAAATGATGAGTTCTCATCGAGAAATTCTTCAAAGAAACTCGAAGTTGAATTCTTGGGGATAAAATTTTGAAGAGGAGAATGAGAATGATTACAGACTTCAGAGATGAGATAAAGGGTGAAAGATTTCAGAAATGAATGGACTTTTATCGATTTATAAATCCTTCAGGATACGAGAAATGATGGATTTAATGATGATGAGGACACAAGACAAATTTTTAAACTTCGTATAAAATAGGTTGATTGAGATCAGATCTTATTGCTTGAAATTCTGAATAAAATTTATGAGCATTTTCCGACAAATCGAAGTGAATTAGGCGAGAGAGACCCGATTGATCAAGAATTATGGGGTAAAATTTGATGTGTGGAGGAAATTGTGTGGGGAGAAGATTTATTTCAGAGGATTTTTTTAAAACGCGCCAAATCAAAATCAAAAAGGAAGAGAATCACAATATTATAGAAAGGTCGAGAATAACAAAAAAGATTTTTAAAGCACGAATTAAAAAACGAAGAAATTTTAGTGAAGTTTACTGCGTCACAGTTTTCAACTTATCAAAACAAATTGTGCTTGAATTTTCTCAGCTTTCCAATTACGTCACGAAAATTTTCCACAAATATTATTCACTGTGCCAAAAATCAAATAATTTACCTCCTGGCTTCTTCTATGCCTATGATTAATTCTTTTTCGCAAGAGAAAAATCCCAAAGGAGCCTGGAAAGTTCCGAAAAGTCCCTATTTTGTGTCTTCATGCCTTTTGATTTGAAAAAAGATTTGTGGATGAATAAAATTTGTGTGTTTTATTTAATCACAAACTACTATTTATATTTCTTGTACGTGTGTGATTGAGAATAGTATCTTTAATTGAAAACAAAAGATGGTTCAAATGACACAAGAGGGGAATTATCCTCCATCT
>Ga0182738_1004343_pt1 | contig 15719 bp, 13 predicted proteins | sample eDN5th30CBELigMG_FD_128876 | JGI IMG/M metagenome (GOLD analysis project Ga0182738, IMG submission 128876) | Enriched Miracle-Growth compost microbial communities from Emeryville, California, USA - eDNA 5th pass 30_C BE-Lig MG (version 2)... ... | reverse complement strand
AAGAACCCAGAGGACGGGCATGTCATCCGGCACGTCGACCGACACCTTTTTGTTATTCACTTTGAATTCGATCATGGCGACCTCTCGTGGACTACGCGTGCCGGACGAGGCACTGGAAGATCAACTTCATTATATGCTGACATCAGCGATATGGTTCCGGCCCTCGTCGTCCAAGCTTATCCTCCTATGTCAGGCGACGGCCGTCGACTTCACACAGTAGCGCTGCGCGGGCTTTGCGTTGCCAAATTTTTTCGACAATTCGCGCCGGTCGGCTTCCCAACGGTTCCACGCATCGCCATCGTGCAAGCCGGGGATCGTCACGAGTTCGCCGTTGTCGAGGCCAACCAGCGCTGCATCGACCGCATCCTCGGCCGACATCGTGATCGCTGACGTCTTCTGCGCGGCATAGCCGGCCACATCCCAGAACTCCGTCGCCGTGGCGCCGGGAAGAACAGTTTGCACGCGCACGCCTTTGCCTGCGAGATCGTTCTGAAGCGAGTGGCCAAAGGTGATGACGTAGGATTTTGAGGCGCTGTACACGCCATTGAGCATCTCGGCTGCAAGGCCGACGACCGATGCAATGTTGATGATCGTACCGCCGCCCCGGGCAACGAACGCGGGCGCAACGGCGTAGGTCAGCCGTGTCAATGCCGTGACGTTTAACGCAATCATGTCGGTGATCGTGTCTACGTCCGCCTGCAGGATCGATGCGACTGAGCCGATACCCGCGTTGTTGACGAGAAGCGTGATCGACTTATCGTCCCTGAGCAGCGCTTCGACCTTGGCGAGGTCCGCCTTATCGTTCAAGTCCGCAGGAAAGACATTAACCTTGCGGCCCGTTTCGCTTTCGATACGGCGTGCGGCCATTTTCAGGCGCTCCTCGTTCCGCGCCACGAGGATCAGATCATAGCCGCGCTTTGCGAGGCGGCCAGCGTAAACCGCACCGATACCGGAAGAAGCGCCCGTTACGACGGCAATGCCTTTGGACGTGGGGCTGCTCATAGGAAGTCTCCTTTTGGGTTGCCTGCTGGACCCCATATAGGCTTGTCGTCTTGCGTCCGAAATGTCATATACACGTAAATTTGGGACATGAGGCTTTCCATGCGGCGCATCACTTTCGTCGTTTATCCCGGTAACTCGGTCATCGCGCTCGCGGCCCTTTCGGTTTTCGAGACGGCCAATATGTTCGCCGACGATACGCCTTATGAATTTCGCTTCGTTTCAGAAACGGGTGGCGCAGTCAGCAGCTCGTTGGGCGTGAGGCTTGAAACGGTTCGCTTCAGCGACAAACCCGGCGACACGCTTCTTGTCGGCGGCGGCACGACTTCGCGGGAGGCGCCGACCGAGGGGCTGATCAGGTTCGTGCGCGCAGCGGCGCGCACCCATCGGCGTGTCGCTGCCATCTGCACGGGGGCATTCGTATTGGCCGAAGCGGGCCTGCTTGATGGCCGCCGCGCGACAACCCACTGGACATACGCACGAGAGCTTCAGAAACGGTTCCCGAAAGCAAAGATCGACGAGGATCGCATCTTCATCAATGACGGTCCGATTTGGACGTCTGCTGGCATGAGCGCGGGCATCGACCTCGCTCTTGCATTGGTCGAAAACGACTTCGGGCCGGAGATCGCGAAGTCGGTTGCGCGAAAGCTGGTGCTTTATCATCGGCGCGGCGGCGGGCAATCGCAATTCTCGACGCTTCTCGAACTGGCGCCGAAGTCGGATCGCATCCAGACGGCGCTTGCTTTCGCGCGCGAGAACCTGCAAAAGCCGCTCACCGTACCTCAGCTTGCCGACGCAGCCCATTTGAGCCCGAGGCAGTTCAGCCGCGCGTTCCGCGCCGAAACCGGACAGTCGCCAGCGAAGGCGATCGAGAACCTCCGCGTTGAGGCAGCACGATCTCTTATGGAGCAAAGCAGCCACCCGATCGACGTGGTGGCGCGTCAGACCGGGTTCAGTGATCGGGACCAGATGCGGCGTGCGTTTCTGCGTGCCTTCGGCCAGCCCCCGCAGGTGTTAAGGCGGAATGCGCGAAACGAGTCAAAAGACTGGCAAGGCCAAGCGGAAGCGTAGGCCATTTCTCAGAACGCTACGAATTGCCCGTCTCGATACTGAGGCGATAGCCAATTCCGGGTTCGGTCAGGATGAGTTCCGGCGCATCGGGCGAGGCTTTCAGCTTTTGGCGCAATTGACCGATGAAGACGCGCAAGTACTGAAGATCTTCAGTATGAGCAGGCCCCCAGACGGCAGCGAGAATCTGACGGTGGGTCAGCAGGCGTCCGGCATTGCGAACCAGAATGGCGAGCAGATCGAACTCCTTTGGCGTCAGTTTTACGGGTGCACCATTGAGTGTCACCTGATGCGCCAGAACATCCACCTCAAGAGCGCCGGATTTCAAATGGGTTTGTTCTGAAGCTTGCTGTGCGGCGTGGCGGAGAGCCGTTCTCAGGCGCGCGGTAAGCTCGCCGATTCCGAACGGCTTGTTCACGTAGTCATCGGCACCAAGATCGAAGGCGGCGATCTTCTCCGCCTCCCGGTCCCGCGCCGAAAGCACCAGTATCGGCGTTTTCGACCAGCTCCGGAGGTCGCGGATCACATCCTTGCCGTCCATATCGGGGAGGCCAAGATCGAGCAAGACGACGTCCGGTGATTGCGTGGCGACGGCTTTCAACGCGTCCTTGCCGGTCGTCGCTATGATGACGTCGTATCCAGCGGCCGTCAGGCTCGGCTTCAAAAATCGTAGAATTTGCGGTTCGTCCTCGACGACAAGTATGCGCGCGCCGGTCATGCCACGTCCTTGGGAGCGCTCTCGTCAGTGGCGCGGTCCTCGCCGGATGGAAGCAGGATCGAAATCTCGGTACCCTTTCCATTGGCTATGGGACTTTGCGCCGTTATCGTTCCGCCCATTCCAGAAATTATGCCAGCACAAATCGATAAACCAAGGCCCGTACCCGGCTGGCGACCGTCGCCGACGTGTGCGCGATAGAACTTATCGAAGACCCGGTTTAACGCTTCCGATGGAATCCCGATGCCTTCGTCGGCCACAACGATATGCAGTGCGCCGCCGGTTGCCAATGTAACGCTGACACGCGTTACCGATTCCGGTGGACTGTATTTGTGCGCATTGTCGAGAAGGTTGAAAAGCACCTGCTCAAGCAGCGCCGCGTCTCCACGAATGAGTGGCAACTTCGCAGGAATAAACACCTCTGTGGGCCGCGTCGGAAAGCTTTTCTTGGCCCGGGCGACGGCTCCGCGAACGGCGTCGGCCACGTCGACCCAATCGCGCCGGATATCAAGGACTCCCGTTTCGAGTTTCGTCATATCGAGCAGATTGGAGACGAACGACGAAAGCCGGAATGCTTCGTCTTCGATGGTCGCCAGGAGATCGGCGCGATCCTGTTTTTTCATGCGGTCGCCGAGCTGGCGCAGACTTGTTGCCGAGCCGAGAATGGAAGCGAGCGGCGTGCGGAGGTCATGCGAAATCGACGATAGGAGTGCGCCGCGAAGACGTTCGCTTTCGGCGGCGGTTGCAGCTTCGGCGGCCTGCTCGACCAGTCGGGTGCGTTCTATGGCAATAGCGGCTTGATCGGCAAACGACTGAAGTGCGCTGGCAGTCGCGGAAGGCAACGCATCTTCCTCATCTCCGGGCATGATGCCGAGCACGCCTGTCGTTCCCGTCGACGACGTCAAGGGCCGGAACTGATAGTTTGCTGATGGCATCGTGTCGGTCAGGCGTCCGGCCGGTTCACCATTGCGATGGGCCCACCGCGCCGCCGCCCAATCGGCGGTTCCCAATGTGTCTTCAGGCGGCCAGCCGCCAGCGATGGATAACTCGCGATCCTGCTCCAGAAGAATGATCGACTTTCCTTTGACGATCGCAGCCGATTGCGCGGCGAGAAGCCAAAGAACGTCATCGATTTTTGTCGCTGCGGAAAGCCTGCCCGAAAATTCATAAAGCGCCTGCGTTGCGTCCGCCCGCTCTCGCGTGGCGTTTGCCTGTTCGCGGAGGCGGCCAGCCAGACTGCCGGTCGCCGCTGCGACGACAAGAAAAATCAAGAGGCCGAACAACTCGTACGGCGAGGCGATCGTCAACGTGTAGCGCGGTTCGATAAAGAAGAAGTTGAACGCAAGAAACGACAGCACGGCTGCGGCGACAGCGGAGAAAGTTCCAAACCGCAGTGCACAGATGAGAACGGCGAACAGGAAGACCATCGAGAGATTGGGGAGCCGTGTTATCTGCTCCAGCATTTTTCCGGCAAGGACACCGCCGGCGACGGCAACGACTGCAGCCAAGCCCCCGGACCAAAGCCGGTCAATATTTGGAAGAACGGACGGCAAGGGCAGGAGTTGGCTCGGTGTATCAGGGGCGACGACCGTAACGGATGGGCCCGCCGCTTCGGCTACTAACGCGGTCGAGAACGACTTTCCCATCCATCGATGGAGGAAACTTGGCCGCGAACGGCCGACGATAATCTGGGTAATGTTATTGCGGCGAGCGTAGGCCAGAACTTCCGATGTCAAGTTTTTGGCATGAACGCGGACAGTCGTCGCACCGAGTCGGTCCGCGAGGCGCATGGCCTTTTCCATTCTTCGGACCGCGCCGCGATCGGTGTTTTCACGCTCGCTCTGTACCACGTGAATTGCGATCCAATCGGACTTGATTGCCACCGCCATGCGGCCTGCCGCGCGCACGACCGTTTCCGCCAGTTCGTCGGTTCCAACGCAAACGAGAAGACGTTCGGCGGTCGGCCAGGGCCCCTCGATGCCCTGCCGCCGTAGCTGCGACAGCATCTGTTCGTCGACGCGGTCGGCCGCGCGCCGAAGCGCCAGTTCGCGCAACGCCGTAAGATTACTCAGCTGGAAAAATTGATCCATTGCGCGGCGGGCATTGTCGGGCAGATAGACTTTACCCTCCTTGAGCCGCTGAATCAGATCCTCGGGTGGCAGATCGACGACGACGATCTCGTCGGCGCGCTCGAGAACTTTGTCGGGGATGGTTTCGCGCACCGCAATTCCAGCGATGCGTTCGATCACGTCGGTCAGGCTTTCGAGATGCTGGATGTTGAGCGTTGTCCAGACGTCGATGCCGGCTTGAAGTACGCCTTCGACGTCCTGGTAGCGTTTGGGATGCACGAGGCCCGGTGCGTTCGAGTGGGCAAACTCATCGACGAGCAGCAGCGCCGGGCGGCGTGCGATGGCGGCGTCGATGTCGAACTCCATGAGCGTGCGGTTGCGGTAGGCAACCGTCCGGCGTGGCAGCACTTCCAGTCCTTCGAGCAATGCCGCAGTCTCGGAACGCCCATGCGTCTCGACCACGCCAACAACGACATCGAGCCCTTCGTTCTTCAGGGCGCGCGCGGACGACAGCATGGCGTATGTCTTGCCAACACCTGGCGCCATGCCAAGAAACACCTTGAGCTTGCCGCGCTGTTCATTGGCGGCAAGTTCCAGGAGGGCCTTGGCAGAAGGGCGGCGCGTATCTTCCGGCCGGGCGGTGTTGGCCATGTGCTATCCGGAACCCGCTCCAAATGTGCGGTCAAGAGCCAAATTGAGCAGCAAAACGTTAACGCGCGGCTCGCCTATGAATCCCAAAGCCGGATTTTCGGTGCCTTGAGCAACGAGTGTGCGGACCCGATCCGGCGAGACGCCGCGCGCTTTGGCGACCGTTGCGATCTGAAGCTCTGCATAGGCAGGGCTGATGTGCGGATCGAGGCCGCTTGCAGACATTGTTACGGCGTCGGCCGGGATGGTCTTTGCTCCTTCCGCGCGCAATTTTGTGACACCATTTCTGACCCGCTCCAGAAGCTGATGCGAAAGTGGCCCGAGGTTCGATCCGGATGAGGACGACGCGTCGTAGCCGTGTTGCCCGGCTGCTGATGGCCGTTCATGAAAATAGCGGTCGGAAACGAATGTCTGGCCGATCAGCCGAGAGCCCACGACCTTTCCGTCGCGAACAATCTGGCTGCCTGTGGCTTGCGTGGGGAACAGGACGTTCGCAATCCCGGTCAGCGTGAGTGGATAGGCGAGGCCAGTCAGAGCGATAAAAACGATGAGCAAAGTGACTGCCGGACGAAGATACGACAACATGCGCAATGCTCCTTAAGCGAGACCGAGCGCGGAGACGGCTAAATCCACGATCTTGATGCCGATGAATGGCACGGCAATGCCGCCGAGGCCGTAGACGAAAAGATTACGTCTCAGGAGCGCCGCGGCGCCGATCGGCCGGTAGGCGACGCCTTTCAACGCTAGCGGTATCAGTGCGATGATAATGAGAGCGTTGAAGATGACTGCGGAAAGGATAGCGCTCTGCGGTGTCGCGAGAGACATGATGTTCAACTTGCCAAGCTCAGGATAGGTGGCAACGAACAGCGCCGGGATAATCGCGAAATACTTTGCCACGTCGTTGGCGATGGAAAACTTCGTCAGCGATCCCCGTGTCATGAGCAACTGCTTGCCGATTTCGGTGATCTCGATCAGCTTTGTCGGATCGCTGTCGAGATCGACCATATTGCCGGCTTCTCGCGCCGCCTGGGTGCCTGTCTGCATGGCGACCCCGACGTCAGCCTGCGCAAGGGCAGGCGCGTCGTTCGTGCCGTCGCCGCACATGGCGATCAGGCGTCCCTTTCGCTGCTCGGATCGGATATAGGCGAGCTTGTCCTGGGGTGTCGCCTCGGCGATGTAGTCGTCAACGCCCGCTTCGGAGGCGATGGCGGCGGCGGTCACGGGATTGTCGCCTGTAACCATCACGGTTTTGATTCCCATCTGGCGCAGCGCCGCGAAGCGCGTCTTGATTTCAGGTTTGACGACATCCTTGAGATGGATGACGCCGACAAGCTCCGGTCCTTCGGCGACGGCAAGCGGCGTGCCTCCGGTTCGCGCGATTGAATCCACGGCTTGGCGGAAGACGGCCGGAGCATGCTCGATCGTCTGGCCGGTCTGGGCGAGCATCGCATCGACGGCGCCCTTGCGGATGCTGCGGCCGTCCATATCGACGCCGGAGACTCGGGTTTGGGCGGAGAACGGGATCACCTTCGTCGGCGTTTTGTCGGTCATATCCGAGAGTCCATAATGACCGCGCGCAAGTGCCACGATCGAACGCCCTTCCGGCGTTTCGTCTGCGAGCGATGCCAGATACGCTGATTCCGCCACATCGCGCTCGGAGCGGCCTGGCACTGGAATAAAGGCGCTCGCGAGGCGGTTGCCGTAAGTGATCGTGCCTGTCTTGTCGAGAAGCAGCGTGTCGACATCGCCCGCGGCCTCGACGGCGCGGCCGGAGGTGGCAACGACGTTGAAGCGGACCAGACGATCCATTCCGGCGATGCCGATTGCCGACAGGAGTCCGCCAATGGTCGTTGGAATCAGCGTCACAAGCAGAGCCACGAGAACCGTCACCGAGATATCAGTCGCGGAATAGCGCGCCACGCCCCACAAGGTCGTAACCGCAATGAGCAGGATCAGAGTCAGACCGGACAGAAGGATCGATAGCGCAATTTCGTTTGGCGTTTTTTGTCGTTCGGCACCTTCCACGAGGGCAATCATGCGGTCGAGGAACGACGAACCGGCAACAGCGGTGATGCGCACGATGATCCAATCGGAGAGCACAACCGTGCCCCCGGTCACCGCCGAGCGGTCGCCGCCCGACTCGCGGATAACCGGCGCGGATTCGCCTGTGATCGCAGACTCATTGACGGATGCGATGCCCTGGATGACTTCGCCATCGGCAGGGATCGTATCTCCAGCTTCCACCAACACAACATCGCCGGCGACGAGATTCTGCGCGGGCTTCGACTCCCACAGATCGTCTTTCGTGTCGTCGGGATGAAGCAGGAGCTTGGCCATCGTATCGCTGCGCGTGCGCCTCAGCGCGTCGGCCTGTGCCCGGCCACGCCCCTCTGCGACCGCTTCAGCAAAGTTCGCGAACAGCACCGTGAACCACAGCCAAGCCGCGATCTGTCCCGTGAAGGCAAGATCGTGCCGGCTTACGGCGACATCGCGAACAAAGATCAATGTGACAAAAGCCGCCACCACGCCGGTCACGAACATCACCGGATTTCGAACAAGCTTTCGCGGCGCGAGCTTGCGAACCGCGTCGGCGGTGGCGCGGCGTAGAAGGGACCGGTCCAGAAGGCTGTAAATCGCGCGTTTGCTCATTGTCGCTTCCTCAGAATGTCTTGCCGGCCAGCATCAGGAAATGCTCGACGATCGGTCCGAGTGCGAGGGCGGGGAAATACTGCAATCCGCCGAGGATCAGGATCACGCCAGTAAGCAATCCGCCAAACAGCGCGCCGTCGGTCGGAAATGTTCCGGCTGAAGCCGCAGTCTTGGTCTTGATGGCGATCGAGCCGGCGATTGCCATCACAGGCACGATGTAGGCGAAGCGTCCGAACATCATGGCGAGACCGAGCGTCGTGTTGAACCAAGGTGTGTTGGCGTTGAGGCCGGCGAAGGCCGAGCCGTTGTTTCCGGTTGCGGAAGAATAGGCGTAGAGGATTTCGCTCAATCCGTGCGGCCCGTCATTTGCGATGCTTGCGACTGCTACCGGAAGCACCGCGGCGATAGCGGTAAAACCGAGAATACAGAAGGGCAGCACGAGCAAAGCGAGCATCGCGAGTTTCATCTCGCGCGCTTCGATTTTCTTGCCGAGATATTCCGGTGTTCGTCCGACCATGAGCCCCGCGACGAACACCGCAAGCAGTGCCATCACGATCATACCGTAGAGACCGGAGCCAACTCCGCCCGGCAGAATCTCGCCAAGCTCGATCAGGAACAAAGGAACGATGCCGCCGAGCGGGGTCAGTGAATCGTGCATGGCGTTGACGGCGCCGCACGAAAGCCCGGTCGTCGCGGCGACATAGAGCGCGGTCAGAGCTTGCCCGAAGCGGATTTCCTTGCCTTCGAGGTTGCCCGCTGAAGGATCGACACCGGCTGACGTGAGCAGCGGATTGCCTGCCGCCTCGGATGCATAGACGATCGCGGTCCCGACGATGAGAAACGCGGCCATGACGGCGAGCAGCGCATAACCCTGTCGGCGGTTGCCGACCATGCGGCCGAACGTGAACGTCATTGCTGTCGGAATGAGCAGCATGCTCCAGATCGACAGCATGTTGGACCAAATGTTCGGGTTCTCGAACGGGTGTGCGGCATTCGCATTGAAGAAGCCGCCCCCGTTGGTTCCGAGTTGTTTGATTGCCTCCTGGCTCGCGACGGGACCTAACGCGATCGTCTGCTTCGCACCTTCGAGTGTGGTGGCGGCGACGTTGGCGGCCAGCGTCTGGGGAACGCCAGAGGCGAGATAGAGAATCGCGACAAATATCGACAATGGCAGAAGGACGTAGAGTGTGGCGCGTGTGGCGTCGACCCAAAAATTGCCAATTTCTCTTGTGCCATTGCGTGCGAAGGCGCGTGTCACCGCAATTGCAATCGCAATACCCGTTGCTGCGGAGAGGAAGTTCTGGACGGTAAGACCGACCATCTGCACGAGGTGACCCATTGTGGTCTCGCCGGCATAGGACTGCCAGTTGGTGTTGGTGACGAAGCTCATTGCCGTGTTGAAGGCGAGGCCGGGTTCGACAGCGGCGAAGTTTTGCGGATCGAGCGGGAGCACATGCTGCAGCCGCATCAGCGCGTAAAGGAAGAGAAACCCCGCACCATTAAAAACGAGCATCGACAGCGTGTAGGAGAACCAGGTCTGCTCGGAACTTGGCTTGACGCGCGCCAATGCGTAGAGCTCTCGTTCCACCGGACTTAAAAGAGATGAAAGTGCGCTGCGCTCGCCTGCGAACACGCGCGCCATATAGAGACCCAGCGGCCAAGCTGCCGCGACGACCACGCCAAGCACGAGCGCAATCTCAAACCAACCGGCCAAAGTCATGCAATAAGCCCTCCGGGGCCGTTAGAACTTTTCGGGCCTGACGAGCGTGTAGACGAGGTAGACGCCGAGCCCGATGGCGACGAGGAGTCCGATGACTGGATCGCTCATGGCCGCCTCACAACCAGCTGCAAAGCTTGGCGTACCCGGCCATCAGGCCGAAGCAGCCGACGCCAAGGAGGAGATAGATAACGTCGAGCATGTGCTCCGCTCCGTGCGATTGGACTGACGGGCGGAACATGAGGCGAGGCGCATCAAGTCTCGATCGGGAAATCGCGAGGCGCGTATAAGGAATGCATAAAGGAAGTGAACGGCGGATTGGCCGCCGACATCACACATCAGCATCGAAGGTCCGGTCCGGCATCAAACGGGCGTCGGGCGACAACCGGGTGTGGCCGTCGGCGATACTATTGATTGCGCATTTTTCCAAGGGATCTCATGCAATGGCCGTTTCCGGCGCGGCCTCACCTCAGCCGTTCGCGAAGTGCCGCCTGTTTGGCGCGATTGCCGCATACGGCCATGCTGCACCACCGCCGTCGATGGCTTTTGGTGCGATCGATAAACATCAGCGTGCAAGCATGTCCCTCGCAAGCTCTAATGAGATTGAAATCCTCATTGCAGATCACATTTGCCATTTCGCGCGCGATCGGCTGAAGCAGGCTTTCCGGTGAACGCCAGCGGCGCTGCTCGATCCATTCGAAATGGGAACCGTGTGCGGTCTCGGACTCATGATCTCGCAGTATAACCTGACCGAATACGTCATCGCGCTCTAGAATCCGATTGAGTGGATCGAGCTGCTGCAAAGCATTGGCCTTCAGGGTCTTTCCTTTGTGCTTTTGAACAAAGCCGCGGAACCACTCGCGCAGAGAGCGGGCCTGCGCGGCGATCGCATCGAGTTCTCCCGGCAGCGTGCTGGCCTTCAACGTCTTAAGGACGCCCGGGGGCACAAGCGCGGCTGCCGTGAGCCACGCCAAAAGGTCGTCACCGGAACCAAGCCACTCGACCGGAGTATCAACCGGCGTGGCGATGGAATTTAGAAAATCCAAGCCTCTGGAATCTGCAACGAAAATCGGAGCGGGGCGAATGTTGCTCATGCTTGCTGACCTACCATCAATCTCGCCATGAATATATAACCTGTAAAATCTAAGTTGACAAGTTATGCTATCTGGATGTAACCGTCTATTTGCCGTTACGGTAGTTACTGATTTTCGGTATTGATTTGAGCGTTGTACGAAGTCAACCAAGCGGTAACGGCAACGCGCTCACATAACCTTATAAAGTCATATTAGATGGTTATTAAGGAGGTGACGATGACCAAAATCAGCTTCAAGAACGCCGATGTAGACGGCTTCAATGTTTTCTATCGCGAGGCTGGCGCTGCGGATGCCCCGGCGCTTCTGCTGCTTCACGGCTTTCCGAGTTCAAGCCACATGTTCCGCGACCTCATCCCGCGCCTTGCAGACCGTTTCCATGTCGTCGCGCCGGATCTTCCGGGTTTCGGTCAGTCGGAGATGCCGCCCCGCGAGAAATTTTCGTACACGTTCGAAAACATCGCCGCTGTCATCGGCCGCTTTACCGAAATCATCGGATTAAAGACGTTCGCCATCTACGTCTTCGACTATGGCGCGCCGACGGGCTTTCGTATCGCGATGAAACACCCCGAGCGCATCACGGCCATCATCTCGCAAAACGGCAACGCGTACGAGGAAGGCTTGAGCGAAGGATGGAATCCAATTCAAGCCTATTGGAAAGAGCCTTCCGAAGCCAATCGCTCGGCGCTGCGTGCATTTCTCAAGCCGGAAGCGACGTTGTGGCAATACACGCACGGTGTATCCGATGCGAGCGCCGTTTCTTCCGACGGTTATTCGTTGGACAATTTCTATCTGGCTCGACCGGGCGCCGACGAAATTCAGCTCGATCTCTTCGGCGACTATCAGAGCAACGTGGCGCTCTATCCGAAATTTCAGGAGTATTTCCGTACGCATCAACCGCGTTTTCTAGCGGTGTGGGGCAAGAATGATCCCTTCTTTCTTCCGCCCGGCGCGGAAGCCTTCAAACGCGACAATCCGAACGCAACCGTCAAATTCTTCGATACGGGTCATTTCGCGCTCGAAACCCATGTGGACGAGATCGCCACGGAAATTCGCAATTTCCTTTCCTAGTCAAACTTGAAATCCATCGGCCGTCGTCCGCTCAAAGGTCGGCTGTCAACCTTGGAGCATTCATTATGCGTGCAATCGTTCTCGAGAAATTCGGCGGTCTCGACAGCCTCGTCTACAAAGATATTCCTGAGCCTGAACCCAAGGCGGGCCATGTCGTCATCGAGATCAAAGCTTTCGGCATCAACCACGCCGAAATGCACATGCGCCGCGGCGAGTGGGCGGAAGCTGCTGAAGTCAGCGGTATCGAGTGCGTCGGCATCGTGAAGTCGTGCCCCGGCGGAGAATTTCCGATCGGCGCCAAGGTTGCTGCGCTGATGGGCGGACTGGGACGCACTATCAACGGCAGTTACGCGGAATATACACGGGCTCCCGTTTCCAACGTCGCTTTGATCGACTCCGACCTGTCCTGGGCGGAGCTAGCTGCGATTCCCGAAACCTACGCAACTGCCTGGACGTGCCTTTTCCGGAATCTCGAAATTCAAAAAGGCCAACAACTTCTCATTCGGGGCGCGACCTCATCCTTTGGACTCGCCGCCGTCAACATGGCTGTCAACGCAGGCGCGCGCGTGATTGCAACGACGCGAAGCAAAGAGCGATTTGCCATGCTTGAATCCCTCGGCGCCGCGCGCTGCGAGATCGAGGGTCCAATGTTGTCAGAACGGCTGCTGGAGACCAAGGAACTCGATGCGATCCTTGATCTCGTGGGTAATAGCACCATCGTTGACTCGCTCAAGATGTTGCGGCGCGGCGGGCGGGCGTGTCTTGCCGGCTGGCTCGGAGGGCTCGATCCCATTCACGACTTCAATCCGCTTCTGCAGATGGCAAGCGGGGTCTATCTGACATTCTTCGGCAGCTTCGTCTTCGGAACGCCCGGCTTTCCGCTTTCGGACGTGCCACTGCGGGACATCGCACGCCAAGTCGCGGAGGGGAAATTGAAAGCGAAGCCGTCCCGGATTTTCAAGTTCGAGGATATCCGCGAGGCGCATCGTGTGATGGAGGCGGGTGAGGCACACGGCAAGATGGTGGTTGTCCATGACGAGCCCATTGAATCTGATGCTGGCTCTCCGTAACGCCCCGAAAGCACCGCCCGTATAGGCTCACATCGAAACATGGAGATCATGATGTCCGACGTGGAAGAAGTCGACACGCTCATTTTAGGAAGTGGCCAGGGCGGCAAGCTGCTCGCATGGCACTTGGGGCGAACAGGGAAGAAAGTCGCCGTTGTCGAGCGGCGTTGGGTCGGAGGCTCATGCCCAGCGGTCGCATGCCTTCCGAGCAAGAATGAGCTTTGGAGCGCCAAGGTGGCCCACACGGCGCGCAACGCGGCGAAATTCGGCACCGAGACCGGCCCGGTCAAGACGCACGTCGATGCCGTACGCAAACGCAAGCGCGACATGGTCGACCGTGAAATCGTGTTGCATCTCAATAACTACAAAGCGAGCGGCGCAGAATTGATCATGGGGAGTGGGCGGTTCATTGCTCCGAAGACGATCGAAGTCAGCCTGAACGATGGCGGCACGCGCGTTCTCAAGGGCGAAGACGTCGTGATCAATGTGGGTTCGCATGCGCTCATTCCGGATGTTCCGGGACTTAAGGACGCCAATCCGCTTACGCACATCGAAGCGCTGGAGCTTGGTTATGCACCAGAGCACTTGATCATTCTCGGAGGCGGGTACGTCGGAATTGAAATGGCACAGACGTATCGCCGTTTCGGTAGCCGCGTGACGATTATCGAGTCTGCCCGTCAGCTGATGAGCCGCGAGGACGCTGATGTGGCAGAGGAGATGCGCCGGATCCTGGCCGCGGAGCAGATCGAGATTATTCTCAGCGCCGAACCGACTGTCGTGCACGGTCTATCGGGTGACAAGGTTTCGGTCGAGCTTCAAATACCCGAAGGTGTTCGGAACGTCGAAGGGAGTGATCTGCTGGTCGCGACAGGTCGCGTGCCCAACACCGCCGGAATTGGACTCGATGTGACGGGCGTGGAGACGACGGACCGTGGCTTTGTTCGCGTCGATGAACGCCTTCAGACGACGGTTCCCGGCATCTGGGCAATTGGAGAATGCGCCGGCAGCCCGCAGTTCACGCACGTATCGGTCGATGATTTTCGGATCGTCAGAGATAACATGGCTGGGGGGAACCGTCGGACTTCCGATCGTCTCATCCCGCACGTGATGTTTACGGATCCACCACTCGCGCGTGTTGGACTAGATGAAGGAGAAGCGCGCCGGGAAGGTGTTTCGGTGCGGGTCGCCAAGCTGCCCATGAGCAACGTGTTGCGGACCAATGCAACAGACGAAACCGACGGGTTCATGAAAATAGTCGCCGGCGCTCAGGATGATCAAATCCTGGGTTTCTCGATGATTGGCGCGGAGGCGGGTGAGGTAATGACAGCGGTGCAAACTGCTATGATCGCGGCGCTTCCGTATCCGAAACTGCGAGATGCGGTCATCGCTCATCTTACATACGCGGAAGGCCTTGGCCCATTGCTCGGCAATCTTCCGGCGATCGCGGCAAGTCATTAGCCGCGTATTACGGCGTCCAAATAAGAAGCAGGCCAGTCGTTCAAAACACGGCGGCCCGCTTCTTATGACACGCAACGCACATCGAAGTGACGGCAACGCATTCGTGCCGGCGATGTCATTTCCTTAGTGGCGGATATCCGGAGCTATAAACCCAGTCCGTGGCTTTGGCGGGTTCGTGGCAACTCTGGCAGTCGCTCTTGAAGTCGGTTGATGTGGTTTTTTGCGGGTTCGAAGCATCGAACCAAGACCATGCCCAACCCTTCGCCCAAAGTTTATTTTCCGGGTGGCTGTTCTTGGTGTCTTTCAACATTAGAAACCAACCTTGAAGCGTATCTGCGTGGCTGACGACGCCCGTTGTCATCGGTCCGGTCTTTGCCTCGTAAACCTCTTTTATCAAAACGGTTCCATCAGGAAACTGTCCGTCCTTACGATACGCCGCGATCGTTCCGGGAGATGCGTAAACGGTATGCAGCTGCTTTGATCCCTGGCCTTCATCAGCCGCTACGGCCCAGCTCCCCAAATACTCATAAACCGATCGGTAGTTTGCTGGGACGTGCAGGTTCCCTTCGGCGTCGGAAACCGCCAATGGGTTCTCACTAGACGACGTGCCGGCGGTGCCGGACATCACGTGCGGTGTGGTTGCGAGCGCGCCGGCCGTGAGCAAAAGCGCAGCGACGTGAAGTAACCGCATAGTTTTTACCTCTCTTCATGTAGCAACAGCCGAGCTGAGTGCGTAGACACTTTATGATGGAGGCTAAAACCAAGGGTCCAGAAATAGTGAAGGAAAGTCCAGAACACCTGCTGCCGTTGGCGGACCTGGAGGCGCTGATTTCTTCTCTCCATGTCGATTTTGTGAATTTGACGGAGTGTGTCGTCAGCAAAGGCTGGCGCCTCTCGTTTTCCGCTACCGACCGCCCCGGCATCCACTACAATCTCACGGGGCACGGCCAGGTGAGGATCGGTCGCAAGTCGCCCGTGCCGATCGCGCCCCATACATTGATCATCGTGCCGCCTCGCCAATCCTTTGCGATCGAAGCTGCGGGGAGTTCGGGCAACGTCGGCAAGACGGCCGTGCGGAAGTGGGAAGCGAACGACGCATCAGGAACGCTGCAAAGAGCTGTCGCGGGTTGTGGGCGTCCTCATCTTCTGATGATCTGCGGATATTTT
>Ga0182738_1004342_pt1 | contig 15725 bp, 12 predicted proteins | sample eDN5th30CBELigMG_FD_128876 | JGI IMG/M metagenome (GOLD analysis project Ga0182738, IMG submission 128876) | Enriched Miracle-Growth compost microbial communities from Emeryville, California, USA - eDNA 5th pass 30_C BE-Lig MG (version 2)... ... | reverse complement strand
GGTTTGCCACTTAGTGCAACAGTTGCTTCTAAGGAATTAATGAAAAAATGGCCATTAGGAATGCACGGTACTACATTTGGCGGAAATCCAATTGCTTGTTCAGTTGCACTTACAACTTTAGAAATATTCCATGAAGAAAACCTTGTGGAAAATTCAAAAGTGGTTGGTGCATATGCAAGAGAGCAACTGCTCATGTTAAAAGAGAAGTATTCAGTAATTAGCGATGTTCGTTCTGCAGGTCTAATGATTGGAATTGAAATTTCGAATCCTATAACTGGCGAGCTAGACGGACAAGCTGTTATGAAAATTCTTGATTATGCATTAGAAGAAGGTGTTTTGTTCTACCTATGTGGGAATTCAGGTGAAGTCATTCGTATGATTCCTCCGTTAACAATTACAAAAGAACAAATAGATGATGGATTGGCAATGCTCGAAAAAGCAATTCAAAGATATATCAAAGAACAAGAAAAATAGAAGAAATAAAAAGGAGACTATTAACAATGAAGAATAAATTATTTTTATTCATGCTAGTAGCAGTAATTGGTATTTTAGCTGCTTGTGGCGCAACTGAAAAAGAAACATCAACAGGATCAAGTTCGGATACAACTTCCGAGAATTCAAAAGTATTACGCGTAGGAACTTCTGCGGATTATGCACCTTTCGAGTATGTAGACACTAAAGTAAGCGAAGAAATTATCGGGTTTGATATCGATTTAGCAAAAGAAGTAGCAGATCGTTTAGGCTATGAATTACAATTTACAAACGGTGACTTCAACAGTTTGATTCCTGCACTTCAAGCAGATAAATTCGATTTTGTTATTTCAGGTATGACACCAACTGAAGAACGTGATAAAGTAGTAGACTTCTCTACTCCTTACTATGAAACAGAGCAATATACGGTATCACTTAAAAAGAATAACATTAAATCAATGGAAGATTTAAAAGGAAAAACGGTTGGAGCACAAACAGCTTCTATTCAAGAAGATTTAGCAAAAACTTTTGCACCTGAACATGGATTTACAGTTGAAAGTCGTGACCTAATTCCACAACTTATTCAAGAATTGAAAAATGGACGTCTTGATGCGGCAATTATTGAAAATATCGTATCTGAAAATTATTTAAGTCAAAATGACGATTTAGCTGCTTTCCCTGTAGAAGTGGAAGAACCAGATTACAAAGCAATCGCATTCCAAGAGGGTAGTGAATTAAAACCTGAATTTGACAAAGTTATCCAAGAATTAATCGATGAAGGTAAAATTGAAGAACTAAAAGAAAAATGGTTTGTTGTTGAATAATTTACAAACGTCATTCAGTTAAACTGAATGACGTTTCTCTTCTTAGAAGTACTATTAAATAATATTTAGAAAGGGGCATTGCGATGTTTGATTTTAGCAGTGTCGTTCCCTCGATTCCATACATATTACAGGGATTAGGCGTCACATTAGAAATTGTTATTTTTGCTACAATTATTGGACTTGTACTTGGGATATTATTAGCGCTTTGTAAAATCGGTACGATCAAGCCGTTAAAATGGTTTGCAGAATTTTATACTTCTATATTCCGTGGGACACCACTTGTACTACAATTGATGATTATATACTATGCAATGCCGCAAATTATTGGTTTTAATATCGAGGCTATGCCGGCTGCCATTATTGCATTTGGTTTAAATTCTGCTGCCTATATTTCTGAAATTATTCGAGCAGGTATTAATGCAGTAGATAAAGGACAACAAGAAGCAGCGAAAGCACTAGGTGTTCCTTATGGGAAAATGATGAAAGATATTATTCTTCCACAAGCAATGAAAAATATTTTGCCATCGTTAATGAATGAATTTATTACTTTAAATAAAGAGTCAGCAATCGTTACAGTAATCGGTGCATTAGATATTATGCGACGAGCTTATGTAGTAGGTGGCGATACATTCCGTTATTTAGAGCCGTTACTTATTGCTGGTTTAATTTATTATATCATGACACTCGTATTAACCTTCCTTGGTAAAATGATAGAAAAGAGGATGAGACGCAGTGATTAAAGTCGAGAATTTACACAAAACATATGGTAAAAATGAAGTGCTTAAAGGCATCACGACTGAAATTAAAGAAAAAGAAGTTATTGCTGTAATTGGACCTTCAGGATCGGGCAAATCTACATTCTTACGTTGCATCAATAGATTGGAAGAACCAACAAGTGGTGAAATTCGCGTTGGTGGAACATTAATTACTGAGAAAAATGTGATGAAAGTACGTGAAAATTTAGGAATGGTATTTCAACATTTTTACTTGTTTCCTCACAAAACAGTATTGGAAAATCTAATCTATGCACCGGTTAAAGTCAAAGGGGTTGCTAAGACCGAAGCCATTAAAACAGCGGAAGAATTGTTAAAGAAAGTTGGACTATTTGAAAAACGAAACGAATATCCAAATCGTTTATCTGGTGGGCAAAAACAACGTGTGGCAATTGCACGTGCATTGGCCATGAATCCAACCGTTATGTTGTTTGATGAACCTACTTCTGCCTTGGACCCAGAAATGGTTAAAGAAGTTCTAGCTGTTATGAAAGATTTAGCGGAATCTGGTATGACTATGATCATTGTGACACATGAAATGGGCTTCGCAAAAGAAGTAGCAGATCGTATTCTTTTCCTTGAGGGCGGAATGCTAGTAGAAGATTCTACACCAGCAGAGTTCTTCTCTGCACCAAAATCAGCACGTGCAAAAGAATTTTTAGATAAAGTATTATAAAATTTATGAAAATATTATGAATAGAAATCTGTGAGTTGCAATGACTCACAGATTTTTTTGTACACTTTTATTCTATAGTGGTCTATTACTCAATATATTTATCATGGCACAAATGGCTCTCATATCCTCTTTAGAAAAAAAGTTTCACAAGTCGACATCACGCTTGTTAAATTATGTAAATATAGTGAGATATAAGAATAAAACTAGTAAATTTGTTTGAAAAAAGTGGGATTTTGTTAAATCATATCCTTCGTGCGTAGAAATATGAAATGAAAATGTAATAAAAACAAGGAAAATCAATGCTATAATGGATGGTGAGTGAAAAAATCTAGTAATAGAAACTTGGAACTTAGGTGGTTTTATTAATGATTCAAATGAAAAATGTTGTGAAGAAATATCCAAACGGTGTCGTGGCAGCGAATGGTATTTCTATAGATATAAAAAAGGGAGAGTTTGTCTACGTAGTTGGACCAAGTGGTGCTGGTAAATCTACTTTTATAAAGCTAATGTATCGTGAAGAAAAACCTACTTCTGGCGACGTCATTATTGCTGGTATAAATTTATCTACTCTTAAAAAACGTCAAGTACCATACTTAAGAAGACAATTAGGAGTCGTATTCCAGGACTTTAAACTACTTCCTCGTCTAAATGTGTATGAAAATGTCGCATTTGCCCTTGAAGTAATAGAAGAAAATCCAAAAGAAATTCGTAAACGTGTGATGGAAGTGTTAGATCTGGTTGGATTAAAACATAAAGTTCGCATGTTCCCAGATGAACTTTCTGGTGGGGAGCAACAACGTGTCTCAATTGCTCGGTCAATTGTTAATAAGCCGAAAGTTGTTATTGCGGATGAGCCTACAGGGAACCTGGATCCAGAGACATCTTGGGAAATTATGAATATTTTTGAAGAGATAAATACACGTGGGACTACGATTATTATGGCTACACATAACCGTGAAATCGTAAATACAATTAGAAAACGTGTTATTGCTATTGAAGGCGGTTTAATTGTCCGCGATGTATTCGGAGGTGACTACGGCTATGAAGGGTAGAACAATCCGAAGACATTTTCGCGAGAGTATAAAGTCAATTGGCCGAAACGGTTGGATGACACTTGCATCGATTAGTGCTGTAACAGTTACTTTACTATTAGTCGGTGTGTTTACAATCATTATGATGAACTTAAACAAAGTAGCCGATGATATTGAGAATGATGTAGAAATCAAAGTTTTGATTGATATCATTGCAGACCCTACACAGGCAAAAACGGCTGAGGATAAACTAATGAGCGAAATAAAAGGTTTATCAGGGGTTAATGAGGCTGTGTATTCATCAAAAGAACATGAGCTAGATTTATTAATTGAAGATTATGGGGAAGACTTAAGTCTTTTTGAACAAAGTAACCCATTAAATAATGTGATCTATGTAAAAGCAAAAGATCCTCAGAAAACGGCAAGTGTGGCTAAACAAATTACAAAACTTGAGAACGTAAATGATGTTAAATATGGTGAAGGTAAGGTTGAAAAACTATTTAACGTCTTAAATACAAGTAGAAATGTAGGTTTAGTATTAATCTTAGGCTTACTCTTTACAGCGATCTTCCTTATTTCCAATACAATTCGAATTACGATTATTGCTCGTAAAGACGAAATTGAAATTATGAAACTAGTAGGGGCAACAAATTCATTTGTTCGAATCCCATTTGTTTTAGAAGGAATGTGGCTAGGAATTTTGGGATCGATTATTCCAATAGCTGTTGTTTCCATTGTGTATGTCAATATATTTAATATCCTTCAACCGAAACTACACGGTGAATTATTACAATTACTAGACGTAACACCATTACTTTATCAAGTGAATGCATTAATCCTTGTGATGGGTATCCTCATTGGGATTTGGGGAAGCTTTATGTCCGTTAGGAAATTTTTAAAGGTATAACGATGTCCATATTGCGAAAAAAGTAGAACCTTGCGAAAAGAAAAGTTGAAAGGGGTCTAATTCTGTGAAAATAAGTAAAAATCCATTCCGAATTATATTTACAACTGCGGCACTTGTACTTGCTATTCAAATGCCAGTTACATATGCTGCTAGTTTGTCAGATTTGAAGGACAAGAAATCAGAGGTAGAACAACAAAAAAGTCAATTAAATAGCGAGATTAAACAAAAAACATCTCAAATTGACACACTTAAATCAAAACAACAAAATCTATTAGATCAAATTACGCAAATAACTGATAAAATTACGAATACGAACAATCAAATCAATACTGTTACTCAAGAAATTGAAGAAGCAAATGCTGAAATTGAAACATTGAAAGCGAATATTGCGGCCCTTCAAGAAAAGATTGATCAACGTAATGAATTACTTGAAGAACGTGCGCGTGCACTACAAGCTAATGGTCAAGTTAGTTATTTAGATGTGTTACTAGGTGCTAATAGTTTTGTAGATTTTATCGATCGTTTCTCGGCGGTTAATACTTTATTGGATGCCGATCGCCAAATTATGAAAGAACAAAAAGAAGATCAGAATAAGCTAGAGGAAGAAAAGCTTACTTTAGAAAATACTAAAAAAGAATTAGAAGCTAAAAAAGCAGAACTTGATAGTCTAAAAGCATCGTTAAACTCTCAGAAAACAGAAAAAGATGCATTGATTAAAGAGTTAGAAGCACAACAAAAACAAGTTGCTAGTGAAAAAGCAAATTTAGAAGAGCAATACGAGGATGCTGTAGAAATTAGTGATGAAATCAACTCACAAATTGCTGCAGAACAAAAAAGATTATTAGAAGTAGCTCGTCAACAAGAAGCAGCGAGAAAAGAAGCAGCGAAAAAGGCAGCAAGCCAAAAATCTAGTAGTAATGGCGGTAGCGCTAGTGGTGGCCATAGTGGTGGACATGTTGGTTCCGCTCCAGCAGTTTCAGCAGGAAATTGGACAAAACCTACTAATGGTCGATACACAAGTACTTACGGTGCTCGTGTTCATCCAATAACAGGTGCTTATAAATTCCATTATGGTATTGATTTAGCTAATAGTACTGGTACTCCTGTTGTAGCTGCAGCAGATGGTGTTGTTTCTTATGCAGGACCTCTTTCAACATTTGGTAATGTAGTCATGATTACACACTCAATCGATGGACAAGTTTTCACATCCGTTTATGCACATCTTAATTCAATTGGTGTAGGTGTGGGAACACAAGTATCAAAAGGACAATATATTGCAGGAATGGGTACTACTGGAGGGTCAACAGGAACTCATTTACACTTTGAAATTCATGTAGGCACATGGGTAAAACAAAGTGTAGGTAGTGTAAACCCACTAAATTACATCTCATTATAAGTAAATAGTAAAAGCAGGCAAAATGTGTTTACATTAGCCTGCTTTTTATTATGGATTTTTCCGCCTTATCCATGCATGAGAAATGTTGAGAAATCACTTACAATTATTAAAAATACGACAACTATGGTATCCTATTGAAAGAAATGGAGAGGAACATTGTGCAAAATCTCTCCGGGTGATCAAACTATTTATTTTTCTATCTTGGAGGGTGGAAAATGAAAAAAAAGGCAATTGGTCTGGTTATTGTAATGGCATTAGTAGTGATTATGCTAGGTAGCTATATAAAAAATCAAATAGAAGCAAGTGAATCCCTTTCAGAACAAGCGGTTTCGTATGAGATGAACTTAGATCAACAAGAAGGATTAGCAAAAGGGCAGATTGCGCCTGATTTTACCTTACAAACTTTAGATGGTGAAACTTTTACACTTTCTAAGCTAAAAGGAAAAAAGGTCGTCTTAAACTTTTGGGCAAGCTGGTGCCCACCATGTAAAGAAGAAATGCCCGAGCTACAAAAATATTATGAAAAGTATGCAAAAGAGGACAATGCGATTATTATTGGTGTAAACATTACTCATGCAGAAAGATCCATGAATGAAATGAAGACAGTCCAACAGTTTGTAGATAGCTTTGACCTAACTTTCCCTATACCTTTAATGGAAGAAGAGGGTGTGGACAAGCTCTACGAAATTCTTACAATTCCTTCAACATTTATGATTGATACAGAGGGGCGCATACAAAATCAAATTGTAGGTCCACTTAATCAAAAGAGTCTGAGGGATTATGTGAAAAGGTTGAACTAAATAATTATACAAAGTTATAAACTATATAGCGGACAGATTAAAAATAAACTATAATATTATTTTCTTAACTAATTAGTTGCAAAATTTAAAAATCGGCTTTTCCAGGTGTTATCCCTTTTTGTTTTTTCATAGATTGAACGAGAGGGGGTAAATAATGAGGAAAAGTCGATTTTTTTTATTACTAGCTGCGATTTGTATCATCATCGCTGGTTTTATATTTTGGCAAAGTTCGAAGTCATCTGAGAATGGAGTCGGAAAGGTAAGTGATGTACCTGTCATTGACCAAGCCTATTCTCTGATAAAGGAAAAATCAGTATATGGTACAAAAGAGTCTGCCTTAATTGAAGGTGCAATACGTGGAATGGCTGGTGCAATTAAGGACCCGTATAGTACGTACTATACCGAGAAAGAAGCGGAAATGCATAAGCAAACTTTAGCTGGTCAACGCGTAGGAATTGGGATTGAAATCACTGAAAAAGATGGGAAATTCATCGTTGTTGCACCTATGAAATCATCTCCAGCAGAAAAAGCAGGAATTCGACCTTATGATGAAATTGTACAAGTTGATGAAGTACGAATGGAAGGAAAAACTATGGGCGAGTTAATGCAATTGATTCAAGGAGAAGCTGGTGAAAAAGTAAAACTTGTTTTATATCGACCAAGTACAGAACGTCACATTAAAATATCTGTCGCGCGTGCAGAAATAAATAACGATACGGTGACTTCAAAAGTCTTAACTGCTGGTGATTTCGATATAGGTTATGTATCTATTTCGATGTTTGGAGAAAGAACTGCTGAAGAATGGGTCGAAGCAACAAAAAAATTAATAAGTGAAGATGTAGAAGGCATTATTGTGGATTTAAGAGACAATCCAGGAGGATATTTACATAGCGTAGCAGCTGTTGTAAGTAGCATTGAAAAGGACAACACTACATTTGCGTATATGCAAAATGGTAAGGGAGAAATGGAGCCTTTAAAAACTTCAAAACTTGATTTGGAAGATTTTTACTTAGAAAAAATGAGAAAACTCCCTATTGTAGTACTTCAAAATGAAGGTAGTGCATCAGCAAGTGAAGTAATGGCTGGAGCATTACAAAGTTGGAAGCGTGCATTGTTAGTTGGTTCAAAAAGTTTTGGAAAAGGAACGGTTCAAGAAACATGGGATTTGGACAACGGTGGAGAGTTAAAACTTTCTACAAATAAATGGTTAACTCCTAAAAGAACTTGGATTCATGGTAAAGGAATTGAGGCTGACATTGAAGTGGAACAACATCCGTTATTCTCCCTTGAAGTCATTCCTTTAACTGGAGAGTATGCTGAAGGTGACTATAGTGAAGAAGTGGCTTATACGCAAAAAGTATTAAGTGGACTTGGTTATAATATTTCTAGAACAGATGGTTTTTATGATGAAGATACTGCAGAAGCAGTTATTCAGTATCGTGAGAAGAATGAACTGAAGGATGGTCGTCAAATGGATGAAGTGTTCTTCGCAAGTATTCGAGAGCAAGTGACTTCTTATAAACAAAAGGTTGAAAATGATGCACAATTAAATATGGGGCTCAGTGTCATCATGAATCGTTTAAAGGGTGATATTTAGGAATCGTAAGATATTAAGGTAAATTGAAAATACCGTCCTATACGAAGCAGTAATGGTAGTTTTTAAGAAAAACACAATTTTATGCCGAAATAGTTAGTTTCGCTCTACGCAATTGAGTGCTCGTTTGATACAATGACAATAGTTATTTGTAAACGGGCGGTGGAAAAATGGTTACAGAGGTATTAATAGAGATTGCTAGAGCGATTGGACGGTTATTTATCAATCCTATCTTCTATATAGCAATTATAATGGCTATCTATTTAGGCTATCGTCGGGTGAAAAGGGAAAGAAAATTTTTCAATATTCGTATATTGTGGGGATGGTCTGAAACGATTGGGTTATTGAAAGAGGGATTACTCATCTCAATATGTATTTCAATCATTTCAATCGGTTTTGGATTAACCATACCAGTTGAGTTCTTATATGTAGCCACATTTATCAGTTTCATAGCACTGATACTTTACGTTTTTCATCTTCTTTCCCCTATTATTCTATTTACGGTAAGTTTAGTAGTACTTTACTTATTTGAGTATTTTGATGTATCTATTAAACTATTAAGCTTTGATATTAGTGGAGTAAAGTTGGATGAGGGTATAGCCGTTACTACAGCTATTTTAGCTGGGTTGTTATTGGCAGCAGAAGGAATTCTAATTAGCAAATATGGTGCACAATATGCATCTCCAATTGTGGAGAATTCGAAAAGAGGACTTAAAGCTGTCGCCTTTCTAAGTAAAAAAATCTGGGTATTGCCGATATTTTTCGTGGTACCAGGGAATGTCATTGATGGATTTTTCCCTTGGTGGCCACAAATCTCAATAGGATCTACACAATTTTCTCTGGTTGTATTCCCAATAATTATAGGTTTTCAACAAATGACAAGACATACGTTACCAGTTTATTTATATCCAAAGTTGGGTCGTTCTGTCCTATTATTAGGAGAACTAGTGATAATTGGTGGGTTAGTCGCGTTCTTTTTACCGATAGTGGGATATGCTATGCTGTTGATTGGCGTAGTTGCACGGATTGTGATTTCAATTCGTTTCGTACTTCATGAACAGAAAGATGTATATGCCGTATCTGCTAAATCAAGTGGAGTTATGATTGCAGGAGTATTACCGAATTCACCCGCAGAAAAAATGGGGCTAGACGTGGGCGAGATTATTCGAAAAGTAAATGGTGTCGAAGTCCACAGTGAACAACAATTGTATGAGGCGTTACAAATCAATGCTGCTCATTGTCGTCTAGAAGTGCTGAATCATCAAAACGAACTGCGATTAACGCAACATGTTGTTTACAATGGTGATCATCATCGAATTGGTTTATTAGTAGCTGAATAGTAACTAACAAACTGGAGCATCCCAAAAAAAGTGAAATTGCCTGAGGCAATTTCACTTTTTTCATGTCTATCTACTAAAAATAAATTTGCCGATAGGTTGGAGACTTACCAAAAGTAAAGGTTTCGTTGTATTGAATAACTGCTGAAAAAATAAAAAAGGCACCGAAATTTACTCATCGTAAAAGTTTCGGTGCTTTTAATCTAGATGAAATATCTCAAAATAGCCATGGTAATAACGCCGATAATGACAGTTTTAGATAAACTTTTTGTCCAAATGGCAATGATTAGGGTAGGAACAAATGCCACTAGATTTTTCCAATCAAAAGTAACAAAATTTCCTTCTACTTGAAAAAGTGATTCTAAAACGAGTGCACTTAAAATACAAACTGGGATGTAGGCTAACCAACGTAGTACGATATCCGGTAATTTAATATTTCGAACTAATATAAATGGCATTACTCTAGGAACCCAAGTAACCAATGCACAACCAAGTATTAATAAAATAAAAGCAAAGGATGTAGTCATTTCTCTGTCAACACTCCTATCGTAGCAACAAGGAGAGTTGCAATTAGAACGGCAAGATGACCTGGTAAAACGTATAATAGACTATAAAGCAGAATAGCCATTATAGAAATTAACTTGATGTAGTGTAGAAGTTTACTTTTACCAACACCACTTAAGTTAAGGACAAGTAATGCCACGAACATGGCAAGTAATGCAAAGTCTAATCCCCAGTTTTCCGCATTAGGTAGCCACTTCCCGACAATCCCTCCCATTGTACAGGAAACGATCCATGTTAGGTAGGCAGTAAGATTTAACCCATCCATCCAATTACCACCAAGCTGTTTATCCTTCATCACCTTTGTAACCGCAACACCAAAGGTTTCATCAGTTAATAGCGTCCCAAATCCAATATTTCTTAACGGTGAATAATGAGTCAAATGTGGTGCAACTGTAAGAGACATTAAAACGTGACGTAAATTAACAACAAAAGTCGTTATAATAATGATAGAAAAAGGAGCACCTGCTACGTATAAGCCGCAAAAGATAAATTGTGCAGATCCTGCATAAACAAGAACTGACAGAAGAAAAATCTCAAGAACTGAAAGATTAGAAGTAATCCCAATGACACCGAATGCAACACCAATACTTATATAGCCAAGCAGGGTTGGAATGCAGTCTTTAATACCTTGCGCAAATGAATCCACAGCTGTTGTCGACTCATTCATTTTTAACTGAATACTCAATTTTGTTCTATTCCTTTCAATGAATCTCTAGAAGTTTCAATAAGTTAGTGTATGAATAGGTTTAAATTTGTAAAACTATCTTCCATTATAAGATATTGGAACATACTAAACTCGTTTTCGTTATTTATAGTGTTCGAATTTAGAAGTTTCACTTTATCTATTCATTTTACTATAATAAAATCAAATATAAAATATTATGAAAATTCGTTGGAATAGATGTTTAGCGGAAATGAAAAAGTGTTATGAAGTTAAATAAGCTACAATTAACTCGTTTAACTTTGGATAATGTTGCAAAAGATAGGAATAGAATAAAACTTATAGTATTAAGATGATTAATGAATAGATTATTGGTAAACATCTACAAAAGTTAGTGAATGAATTACGTATAGTATAATTATCGATGTATATAAAACGGGGTGGGTCATGTGAACGATTTTTTTACCGTAGAGAATATAGAAAATTTAGCAGCTCATTATCGGACACTTGGACCGCTAATTGGTGTTTTCCTTCCATTTATTGAAGCGTTTCTTCCGTTCCTTCCATTAGTAGTGATAGTGGTGGCTAATGCGAGTTCTTATGGATTATGGCTTGGGTTTTTATTATCCTGGATAGGAACAGTTTTGGGGTCCTATTTTGTGTTCTTACTAGCTAGAAGATTTGGGCGTCATCCTCGACTACATAAGTTTATAGCTAAGCCTAAAGTTCAGAAATTGATTAAATGGGTTGATATGCGAGGAATAAGCCCATTATTCATCTTACTTTGTTTTCCTTTTACTCCCTCGGTCTTAGTAAATATAGTAGCGGGTCTTTCAAATCTTAAGAAAAAATATTATTTGATCGTTGTTATGGCGGGTAAATTTATTATGATCGCAAGTATGAGTTTACTTGGCTATGATCTAAGAGCCTTGTTAACAGACCCATTAAAATTAATTTTAGCAGGGGTTGGAATTTTCCTACTTTGGATTATTGGGAAGGGAATTGAAAGTCATCTAAATAGAAGAGTTGAGCGAGACTTAAAAAAAGCAGCTAATAAAAAAAAGATGAAAGTGAATGTAAAGAAAGAGCGAGTATCATAAAACTGACCAGCTAAACTAGACGTCAAGCGTTTTCAAGACAGTCTACGCATTCCTATCTTTAAAGAAAAAGTATACAGACAAAGTATGTTACTCTTGTCTACATTCTAGAGCGATTATTATTAATCGCTTTTTTATATGCAAGAAAGGTGATATAACGTAAAAAGATATTATAATAGATGAGTATTATCGAAATTTAAAATTTAGTATAAGTCATTTTATCGAACGTACATTCTGGTATAATGGAATTAAATATATTTTAATAAAGAAAGAAGGGAACGTCATGTCTTTACGAGTGATTAGTGGACGAGCAGGTACTGGAAAATCTACTTTAATACATCAAGAGATCGTTAAAGAAGTAAAGGAAAGCCCATTAGGCTCACCCATTTACTTAATCGTTCCTGACCAAATGTCGTATCAAGCAGAGTATATACTTACGAACAATTACGATATAAAAGGAATTATTCGAGCACAGGTAATGACGTTCAAACGCTTAGCTTGGTATATATTGCAGGAAACTGGCGGAATCGTGGGCGATCAAATCGATAAAATCGGTTATCGCATGCTTATTCGTCGACTACTAACAGAGAACAAAGAGCAATTTACATTATTTCGTCAGGCAGCTGATAAACATGGATTTACAAAAGAAATAGAGCTGCTTATTAAAGAATTTAGCCAATACAATATAGATAGTAAAACTCTAAATGAAGCGATTAGTAAATTAGAAGATGCTTCTGCACCAAATACATTAATAGCAAAAGCAAAAGACTTTCAGGTCATCTTAACGAAATTGGAAGAGATTTTGGGTGATAGTTTTGTTGATAGCGAAGGCTATTATCCGGTGTTATTAGAGCAACTCCAATATGCAACAAATTTAAGAGAAGCTGATATTTATATTGATGGTTTTACTTCTTTTACTGTTAGAGAGTTTGAAATCGTCAAACTGTTAATGTCTTTCGCCAAAAGAGTAACTATAGTTTTACCTTTTGAAGATCCTAACGAAAAATATGATAGCCAAGCAGTCTTTTATCGACCCGCGGTTATGTATGATAAATTACTTCAAGAAGCGTACAAACATCAAATTGAAATTGAACCACATATCCATCTCGAGAAGAGTTATCGATTCCATAATCATGATTTACAGCAGGTGGAAGAGCAATTTCATGAAGCCATTCCACAACCGATACAATCGGATGGTTACGTTCAAATTATTGAAGGGGCAAACAGAAGAGCAGAAGTACATGCAATTGCCCGGGAAATATGTCGAATTGTTAGAGAAGAGGGGATGCGTTATCGGGATATTGGGATAATGTATCGCCAAGCGGAAGTATATGATTCATTAATCCAAACGGTTTTTGAGCAATATGATATACCAGTCTTTACGAATGAAAAAAAATCAATGCTCCATCATCCCTTAATTGAATTTAGTCGTTCAATTTTAGAAGTTATTACTTCCAACTGGCAATATGAACCAGTATTTCGAAGCGTAAAAACAGATTTATTCTTTCCTTTAAATAGTAACTTAACAGAAATGCGAGAGAGGGCAGATTTATTTGAAAACTTCACCATTGCTCAAGGGATTTATGGTTACCGTTGGTTTGAGGATTCTCGATGGTTCTATAAAAAATATCGAGGACTAGAATTTTACTCTAAAAGGCAAACAGATGAAGAATTACAAATGCAAAAGTTAATAGATGAGATGAAAGAACTTATTAAAGTTCCATTAGAAAGGCTGCAAGATAATCTTAAGAATGCTGAAACTGGTCGAGATATCGCAACAGCAATATACGATTGTATAGAAGAATTACAAGTCTATGAAAAATTACAAGCGTTAAAAGATACTGAACTAGAGGAGCATGAGCTTCATGGGGCAAGTGAACATGACCAAGCTTGGAATCGTTGGATCAATGTTTTAGACCAATTTGCGCTTTTATTCGGTGATCAAAAGCTCTCTATAGAAGAAGCTGCACAAATATTAGATGAAGGATACGATACGCTACAATTTTCTAAAATCCCTCCATCAGTGGATGAAGTAACAGTAGCTACAGTTGAATTTTCACGTTTTGATAACAAGAAAACCGTCTTTGTTATTGGGGTAAATGATGGTGTATATCCGATGAGAATGGATTATGAGGGTTTAATAACCGATGTGGAAAGAGGATGGTTTGCTGAAATAGATACTGAGTTATCACCAACATCTAAATACCGCCTCTTACAAGAAGCCTTTTTAATCTATCGAGCATTTTCTTCTCCAACAGACAGATTATATGTCACTTATTCAAGTACGGATGAAGAAAGCAAAGCTTTACTTCCTTCGCTCTATATTAATCGTTTGCATAAGCTTTTTGAAATCGATGGTGTAAGAACGCTACCGCATAAACGAGTGTTAATTGACCCGATAGAGGAACTAGAACCAAGTAATGCGCTCTCTTACTTACAGCATCCAAGAACATCATTAGCTTATTTAATTGTCCAATTACGTCAGGCAGAGTATTCAAAACACCTTGCCCCTGAATGGGTGGCATTAAAAGAATATTATGAACAGGATAATGATTGGAGACATACATTACAAGCTGTTATGCGACCGCTTGAAAAGAAAAATGTTGCAGAAAAATTATCTCCAGAAGTAACGGAAAGCTTATACGGTACTGAGTTAACTTCTAGTGTATCACGCGTAGAGAAGTTTTATCGTTGTCCATTTTCACATTTCACAACATATGGCTTGAGATTAGAGGAACGGGCAGTGTACCGACTAGAAAATTTTGCAATGGGAGATTTATTCCACGAGGCATTAAAGTGGATTACTCTCGAAACTGAGCGCTTAAAATTACAATGGAATCGATTAACGAAAGTCCAATGTAGTCAACTTGCTCGTCAAGCGGTTGAACAGATTGTTCCAGTGTTTTCGCACCAAATTCTACTAAGTAGTGCTCGTTATCGTTATATACAAAGAAAGTTAATTCGAATTGTGGAAAGAACAATGATGGCCTTATCACAACATGCCAAAAATTCTTTTTATAAACCTGTTGCGATTGAGGCAGCATTTGGTCCTAATGAAAAGCTTCCGCCATTAGAAATAAATTTATCGGGTGGCCGGAAAATGCGTATACAAGGACGTATCGATAGGATTGATAGTGCAAAAATTGGTGATAAATCCTACTTACGTGTAATTGATTATAAATCGTCCAGTCGTGATTTAGATTTGAACGAGGTATATCATGGTATATCATTACAACTATTAACGTATTTAGATGTTGCCATTGAAAATTCTGAAGTGTGGTTTGATGGGGATGTAGATCCTGCTGGAGTACTATACGTCCATGTGCATAATCCACTAATTAAAATGGAACAAGAGGTTGACGAAATTACACTTGAATTGGAACGTATGAAGGAATACCGAATGAAAGGCCTTCTTGCAGAAAATGCGGATTCATTAATTGCCATGGACGATGAATTAGAGTTAGGTGGAAGTTCAAAGATTGTTCCAGTGTATTTAAAGAAAGATAAAACAGCATCATTATCTAAATCCCGTGTGGTACAACCAAGTGATATGGGACAAATCAAACAATATGTTCGAAACAAACATAAAGCTGC